>OFFX01001240.1_pt1 | contig 18781 bp, 17 predicted proteins | sample 1521511 | NCBI WGS metagenome assembly OFFX01 (sample SAMEA3504125, study PRJEB24116) | mouse gut metagenome | biome: mouse gut; feature: mouse-associated habitat; material: faeces | place: Denmark | collected 2011
GCGAGATGATGATTTTTCTCCCCCTGCGGGTAACAGCAGACGCCGGAGGCGGCTTAAAAATCCGGGCGCTGGTGCGCCCGGATTTACAGGGGTTTGGGGGCGTCAGCCACCAACAAGCACGCGCCGGTATATACCGGGGCATTGCTTGCCGCTACCTTTACTCCGTGTCCAAGGCCTCACGATATACTTCGGAAAAATTCAACTGCCCCAACAACATCCTCCTCGTTTGGCCGTCCCTTGGCAATACCACCAACCAGCTTGAAGGGGCCGAAGGTATCGTACCCCAGGCAGGCGTAAGTCCCAACCAGCTGCGCGTACTTGTGTCCCACAGCCATCGCAATAGCATCCGCATAGCTGTCCCGTTTCATGCCGCAGGTATAGAGAAAGAAAACCTTTTTCCCCGGAGACAGGTTCCTCTCCACCCAATCCAGTACATCCTTGTGAAATTTTTGATAGTAGATCCCGGACGCGAAGCCGATCAGATCGAAACCGCCGCAATCCATACCGGCTCCACTGGAGGCATCCAGCAGAGTAACATCCCCCTGCGCGGCAATGGCGTCCAGGAGCTTTTTTGTGTTTCCGTGGTGTTCAGAGTGATAAACGATCAATGTTTTCATAGCAAATCTCCCTATTGATAGTTGATTTCAATGTAAAATTCTTTCCCGTTGGTGATGGGGATGATACTCTCAATTTCCTTACTCTCTTGCATCAACGCGCATACGGTATGGCGGGCGGCAATTCCGATGTCAATTTTATTGAGCTTGTTTTTCAGAATCAGTCGGGAAACACCCCTGCCCGCATCTTTTATAAGGACCTTCCCATTTCCCAGTTCCATCTTCCAAGGCTGGGAATTTAGTGACGAGGGCGCAAGGCGGACCGCCTGCGCCACTTTGTTTTCTTCAGCGCAGACTGCCGGCAACGGTTTTCGCTTAAATTCCATTTCACTTTCTCGCACAGGAACATCTGTCTTTCCAATCGCAAGGGCAATGCAAAACCGCTCCGCATCAGCGATTGGCTTAATGTCCATAAACCACCCGCTGCCCAACCCGATGCTTTGGACATACAGATCAACTTTTTGCAGGACAAAGCCGACATTGGCATAAGCGGCAAATGTTGAATCACAGTACCCCAGCAGAAAGTGAGAGGCCCCGTGATTTGCAGAGACTTCCGCCGCAGACACCAGCTTGAACGCTCCATGCTGGCCGGTGAGCTGCTCCGCTTCGGCAGCGCACTTTGATATGCCATTCAGTATACCGTCCTCAATAGAGCCTCCAAGATAATTTCGCACCTGCCTGCGGATAAAGATCGTTTCGTATAATGTAGTCATATATTGCTGCTCCTTTCCTGAGCTATGTTTATGGGGAGGGACACTGTGAATGTCGTTCCCTTGTTCTCCTTGCTGGATACTGCAATTTCGCCGTGGTGAAGATCAATGACCCGTTTAGCCAGCGCCAAGCCCAGGCCGTTTCCCTGAGAGGAGCGGGACGAATCCCCCTGATAGAATTTTTCAAACACTCGCCGCTTGACCTCCTCGCTCATGCCAGCTCCATTATCCGCAATGCTGACTTTCAAACAGCCATACTCCTGACGCAGCAGGATATGGACCGTTCCACGAACAGGCGCAAATTTAATTGCATTACTTAAAATATTCTGCCAGACGTGGGCCAGCAGGTCCTTGCTGCCGCAGTAATCCACACTATCTAAATCAACTTCCAAATCAAGCTCTTTGCCAACCCAGCCTTCTTCTTGAGACAGGATCACTTCCCGGAGCTGTTCATCCAAACAAAACCATTCCTTTGGAATGTCGATCTCCTGATTCTCCAATCGGGACAGCAGGAGAATATTGCTTGTCAGCGCAGAAAGGCGCTTGGTGTTATACAAAATTTTTGCAGTATACTCTCCCCGCTTTTCCTCGGACAACCCCGGCTTTTGTAGCAAAGTGGCATATCCCTCAATGGCGGATAGGGGCGTTTTGAACTCATGGGACACATTTTCCACGAAGTCGGTGCGTAACAGCTCCGTCCCCGCCAATTCCTTTGCCATGCGGTTAAAGTTATGGGCCATATCACGAAGCTCTTTGATTTCAATGTTTTCATCTAATGTAATAGAGAAGTTTCCCTTTGCAACCTCCTGTGTGGCGGAACTGATAGCGATGATCGCAGACAGCGGATGCCTGCCCGCAAAATGGGAAATCACCGTTCCCACAAGGACACTGACTACCGCGATAATGAAAAACATGATGGAGCGGTTTCGTTCTACCAGCAAACCGGCTCGTATCAGCAGCCACGCAAACGCGCCCGTAAACAGCAGCGTCAAAGTCAGGGTAATCAGGGTCAGCAATGAAAACATGACCGAGAGCCGTTTTCCGGGATACTTCTTCTTATCCATGACGGTTCACCACTTTATATCCAAGGCCCCGCACAGTGACAATTTCAAAGTCCTCGCTGTCTTTGAATCGCTCCCGCAGACGGCTGATATGCACATCAAGCGTGTGGGAATCCGCTTCACTGTCCGGCCCCCATACATCATCCATGATTTGACGCCGCGTGAAAATATGATTCGGGGATGTCACCAGCTTGTAAAGCAGATAAAACTCCTTCTGAGGAAGCTCTATGGTGTCCAACTGTGTGGAGACAGTCAGTGTGTCGCAGTCAAACTCCGTTTTTCCGATTTTTGTTTTTCGCTGATTGACCAACTGACTGCGGCGAAGCAGCGCCTCCACCCGCCAGATCATTTCGTTTACATCAATCGGTTTTACCATGTAATCGTCTGTCCCGGCACGAAAGCCCTCCCTTTTATCAGAGGCGCTCTCCTTGGCGGTAATCATCAGGATCGGCATGGTATACCCAGCGTCCCGCAGTTCCCTTGTCATTTCAAAGCCGTCCATTCGGGGCATCATCACATCGGAAACGATCAAGTCAATATTGGTGCTGTCCAGCACATCAAAGGCAGCTATGCCATCAGCGGCTGAGACGGCGGTGTAGCCATTGTCCGTCAGAACCGTACAAAACAGGTCGCACAACTCCCGGTCATCCTCTACCACTAAAATTTGAAACATATCTCTGCACCTCCATCTGGATGATAGCATAGGTTTGTGTCCAGTTTATGACTTCTACATTATACCGCAAATCTCAACTGAACCTCAACTGCCACAGGAAAAAAGAAAAATTCCGCTCCGTTGAGGTTGAGTTGAGAATTGGATGTTATGCTTATAGGCACAGAAAGGACGGTGTGATGTCGTGGACAGTGAAAAATCAAAGCCGCAGAACCGCCGGAGAATTGTGACGGCAATCATCATTGGAATTTTTATTGTGATTGCTGCCGCTGGAGCGGTCTTTTATTGTACATTCTTCCCCAATCCTCTTGCCAAAAGTATCTCCCCAAATCAAATATCGGAGGGGACCATATCGGTGACAGGGGAAAGCAACATCTTGATTGCCTACTTCTCCCTGACCAATAACCGGGAATACCCATCCGGCGAGGTAGACGCGGTATCGTCAGCCAGCTTAAAAATCCGTGACGGTACGGGGTATGGCCATGCGGAATTGTTGGCAATCGCAGCACAGGAAAGCACTGGCGGAGATCTGTTCCCCATAAAAGTCAATGATCTGTACCCGGAAACCTATGGCGGCGCTTTTGACCGCCACCACAGCGAAATGGGAAGCCCCATCCGGCCCGCGCTGACGGAACACCTTGAAACGGTGGACTGCTATGATACGGTGATCCTCATTTACCCCAACTGGCTCAGCAGCCTCCCGCAGCCGGTTTTGACATTCTTGGAGGAATACGATTTTGCCGGAAAGATCATTGTCCCCATTGCCACCAGTCAGGCCCTTGGGCTTGGCTCCGGGCCGGAGCAGATCAAGTTTGTCTGCCCTGATGCAGTCGTAGCGGAGGGCCTGTCCGCAAGAAGTGAGGACGGAGTAAAGGACTTCTTGACAGAAATGGAACTTCAACAATAAAAGCGGGGCATCTCGTAACGGAGATGCCCCATTTTCACAGAGGAGACACGCTTATGAAAATCAAAAAGATATGCCGCTTATGTGTTGACGCAGCGATGCTGGCAGTTACAGTTCTGCTGATGGCTTCCAAACGAACGGGGATCATGCTCTATATCCTGCTGGGCGTAGTCCTTTTTGTCCTGCTGGTCATACATAATACCTTAAACGCCTCCTGGTGGGGGAGTGTCAACGCCAACCGGAAAATGTCATTTTTCGCCGGAATGGAATGTCATTTATTGGCGGTCAGCATGCGGTGGGTATGCAGCCTTGATTACCCGTTACTTGTCGGCTTGAAGCCCGTCAAGTCCTGATTTATCAGTGCATTTTAGACTTGACGGGCGAAAACGACAAGTATAATCATTCAAAGGCTGCACACCCTTATTCGCCATTTTCTTACATTCCCCGTTCGGCGAAAAATTACAAAATCACTCCGGCGCTGACAGGGAGCGTTGGCCTGGGCCGGTACAGCCGGAGACGTTGGGTACAGACTGTGCTGAACTTTTCTCTCCTGGCAGATGTACTCGTTATTCTGATAAGCGGTGTGGCCTATGCGGTAACGCTTCACAGATTTGCCTCACTGCTGTATATCGTAATGATGTTCACGCACTTGGGACTGCATGGAAAACATCGCTCACATCGGGCCAAAAATTGAGGTTGAGTTGAGGTTCGGTTGAGTTTGAATTGAGATTGGCGGTGCATGATAGGGTCAAGCGCAAAAGGAACCCTTCTAAATTGGTGCGCTGAAGAAAGGAGTATATCCATGCTCTGCCTAAAAAATATCTCTAAACAGTATCGGACGGGCGAGCTGATCCAACAGGCTCTCAACAACGTTAGTCTGCACCTGCGGGACAATGAATTTGTTTCTATCCTCGGCCCCAGCGGTTCGGGAAAGACCACGCTGCTCAATATCATTGGCGGACTTGACCGTTACGACAGCGGGGAGTTGATCATCAGCGGTATTTCCACCAAGGATTACAAAGACCGGGATTGGGACACCTACCGCAACCATACCATCGGCTTTGTGTTTCAGAGTTATAATCTGATTCCCCACCAGACCATTCTCACGAACGTGGAGCTGGCGCTGACGATTGGCGGCGTCTCCCGCAGTGAGCGCCGTGACCGCGCAAAAAAAGCCCTGGAAGAAGTCGGGCTGGGCGATCAGCTCCACAAGCGGCCCAACCAGCTATCCGGCGGACAGATGCAGCGGGTGGCGATTGCCCGCGCCTTGGTCAACGAACCCCGTATCCTGCTGGCGGACGAACCGACCGGCGCATTGGATTCGGAAACCAGCGTTCAAATCATGGAGCTGTTGAAAACGGTGGCTGAAAAGCGGCTGGTGGTCATGGTGACGCATAACGGTGAACTGGCCGAAGCCTATTCGACCCGCATTGTCAAGCTGCGGGACGGGCAGATCATAGAGGATTCTGACCCGTACACGCCAGACCAGAATACGCCACCGCAGGAACATCAGGAAATGGGAAAGGCCAAGATGTCTTTTCTCACATCCCTCGCCTTGAGCTTCAACAATCTGCGGACTAAAAAGGGCCGGACCATTTTGACGGCCCTGGCTGGGTCGATTGGCATTATCGGAATTGCTCTGATCTTGTCCCTCTCCAACGGTGTGAACCGCTACATTGCGGATATTCAACGGGACACAATGACCTCCTACCCCATTACCATCAGCGCACAGACCATTGATATGGCCGGGGCAATGGGAACCCAAGGCGGTATGCGGAGCGGACGCTCTGAGGTGGAAGAAGTTCGCTCTGGCGTTTATGCGGATTACAGCGAGATAGAATCCAGTGAAGCAATGGCTGGCAACATCAAAGAAAACAACCTGACTGCGTTTCGGCAGTATCTGAACGATCAAGACAGCGTAATCTGGCAGTACCTTGGAGAGAACGGCGTTGCCTACTCCTATATACAGCGTTGTTGACCGACTATGTGATTCAGCATACCAACGCAAGCCCTGTGGTGATGGCACAGGAATCCACGCCAGAGATCAATGTGCTGAATGGACTGCGATTTAAGGCGGAGACAGACGATGAAAAGGCCGAGGATGCCGCAAGCTACCTGTCGTCCTTGGGAGTTTCCGATAAAGCGGCGATGTATGGAATGATTATGGAACGTCTGACAGAGGGAACGGAAAGTGACAGTGAGGAACATTCGCAGGAGGCCGCTATGCCTCCGAGCCAGCAGGCCGCGCTGGAGGGCCGGGAGATCGGTGACGAAGTTGCTATGGCCGAGGCGCTGGACACATGGCTGGAAAACACTCCTGACCGGGAAATCCTTCTGTCTGCCTATCGTATTTATGTTGACGGTGCGGCATTGGAAGAAAACATGACGAATTTCGGAGCAGCCAGCTATGACGCCCCCGCTGCTATCAGCCTCTATACAGACAGCTTTGAGAACAAAGAAGCGGTATCCGCCTGCATTGACCGATACAATGCAGATAAAGACGAGGCAAATCAAATCACTTATACCGACTATGTGGCGCTGCTCACCAGCTCTGTCACCTCTATCATTGATGTGATCTCCTATGTGCTGATCGCGTTTGTCGCCGTATCGCTGGTGGTTTCCTGCATCATGATCGGGATCATCACCCATATCTCCGTGTTGGAGCGCACCAAGGAAATCGGTATCCTCCGGGCGCTGGGAGCATCCAAGCAGAATATTTCTCATGTGTTCAATGCGGAAACACTGATTATCGGTTTGTGTGCCGGAGTGCTGGGCGTGGGTATCTCCATGCTGCTGGCGTTCCCCATCAATTCTATCATCCAGAATCTTTTGGGTGCGGCCACGCTGTCCGCATCCCTGCCGGTAGTCTCGGCGCTGCTTTTGGTCGCTCTCAGTATGGTAATTACTCTGATTGGCGGTTTGATTCCGGCAAAACGCGCCGCAAAGAAAGACCCGGTAACAGCTCTGCGGACCGAGTAGCGGACAGGAGGCTTTTATGCTGAAAATACTGAAATATATGAAAAAGCGGGATTGGCTGTATGCGCTGTGCGGACTGGTATTCATTGTCTGCGGCGTGTGGCTGGACCTGCGCCTGCCGGACTATATGCGGGAGATCACAACTCTTGTGCAGACCCCCGGCAGCGAGATGGGAGCGGTCCTCCGGGCCGGAGGCTCCATGCTGCTGTGTGCGCTGGGCAGTTTGGCGGCGACTGCTGTAACAGGCTTCTTTGTTGCCCGGATCGCGGCAGGGCTGGCTATGCGTTTGCGGGAGGCCGTCTACAACAAAACCATGGACTTCTCCATGGAGGAGATCAGCAGTTTCTCCACCGCCAGCCTGATCACGCGCACCACCAATGATGTTCAGCAGATTCAAATGTTTGCCGCCATGGGCTTGCAGGCTATCATTAAGGCTCCCATTCTGGCGGTGTGGGCCATATGGAAGATCGCCGGAAAGGGCTGGCAATGGACAGCGGCAACAGGCGTGGCCGTAGCTGTGCTGTCCGCTATGCTGGGAACGGTGATTGCGCTGGTGCTGCCAAAATTCAAAAATATGCAGAGGCTCACCGATAACCTCAACCGCGTGACCAGGGAAAATCTCACTGGAATCCGTGTGGTACGCGCCTATAATGCGGAGAGTTACCAGGAAAAGAAGTTTGAACAGGCAAACAATGACCTGACAAACACACAGTTGTTCACCAGCCGTCTGATGTCGATGCTCTTTCCCGGCATGACGCTGATTATGTCCGGGCTGACACTGGCGATTTACTGGATCGGCGTATATATCATCAACGGCGCGGCAATGGCGGAGCGTTTGGCGCTGTTTTCTGATATGGTCGTCTTTTCCTCCTACGCCATGCAGATCATTATGGCTTTTATGCTGCTGGTCATGACCTTCATTATCCTGCCGAGAGCGTTGGTATCTGCCCGGCGTATCAATGAGGTTTTGGACAAATCGGCAAAAATCAAGGATGGAACTGTCACCAGCTCCGAGCTGTTTGAGCAGGGCGAAATCCAGTTCAAAAATGTAACCTTCCGCTATCCTGACGCAGAGGAAGCGATTTTGCATGACATCAGCTTTACCGCCCACCGTGGTGAGACTGTTTCCTTTATCGGCTCCACCGGCAGCGGAAAGAGTACGCTTATCAATCTTGTCCCTCGATTTTATGACGCAACAGAGGGGGAAATTCTGATAGACGGCATCAACATTAAGGAATACACCCAGGAGGCCCTTCATAAAAAGCTGGGCTACGTCCCCCAGCGGGCGGTCATGTTCCGGGGAACTGTCCGCTCCAATGTGACCTATGGTGACAGCGGGCGCGGGAGCATAGAGGAAGAAATGCTATGGAAGTCTCTTGAAATCGCCCAGGCTGGTGAATTTGTGCAGGCTATGGAGGGGAGCTGTAATGCCGCCATTGCCCAAAGCGGCACGAATGTATCCGGCGGACAAAAACAGCGTCTCGCTATCGCCCGCGCCATCTATCGGAAACCTGAGATATACATTTTTGACGATTCCTTTTCCGCGTTGGACTTCAAAACGGACCGGGCGCTGCGGCAGGCGTTGAAGCGGGAAACCGGGTCTACCACTACGCTGATCGTTGCCCAGCGAATCGGAACGATCATGGATGCCGACCAGATCATCGTTCTGGATCAAGGAAAAATCGTTGGAAAGGGGCGTCACAGGGAACTCCTGGAGAATTGCCCGGTTTACCGTGAAATTGCGGAATCCCAACTGTCAAAGGAGGAGATGGAAAGTGCCTGAGAATAGAGCGGCCACAAGCGACGCCCAAAAAGATAAGACCTCGCGCCGGAGTTTCGGCCCCGGTGGAGGCGGGCGCATGGGTGGAGAGAAGGCGAAAAATTTCAGCAAGGCGATTCAAGACCTGATGGGATACTGCCGGAAGTTTCTCCCGGCAATCGTAGTTGCTGTGGTGTTAGCCGCCGCAGGGTCCATTCTCAATCTCATTGGCCCCGGCAAAGTAGCTGATATGACAAATCTGATTACCCAGGGCATGATGGGCAGCATTGACGTGGAAGCCGTGGTAGAGATCGCGGGGCTGCTGGTCTGCTTATATGGGCTGGGGTGGCTGTTCAGCGTGATTCAAGGCGTTATCATGGCAACCGTTACACAGCGGGTCTCCAAATCCCTGCGGACAGATATTTCGCAGAAAATCAACCGTTTGCCTCTGCGGTATTTCGATCAGACCAGCACCGGCAATATCCTCTCCCGTGTGACCAATGATGTGGACACCATCGGTCAGACGCTCAATCAGAGCGTGGGGACGCTGGTAACAGCCTCGACTATGTTTGTCGGCTCTCTGGTGATGATGTTCTACACCAATGCGGTCATGGCGGTTTCCGCAGTCCTGGCGGCGGTGGCGGGCTTTGGGCTGATGATGCTGATGATCTCCCATTCACAAAAATTCTTCCGGGAACAGCAGCGGGAGCTTGGCGCGTTGAACGGCCATATTGAGGAAACCTACTCCGGTCACAATGTAGTCAAGGCGTACAACGGCGAGAAAGCTGCAAAGGAAGAATTTCACCGCATGAACCAGCAGCTCTATCAATGCGCCTGGAAAAGCCAGTTTATGTCCGGCCTGATGCAGCCTCTTATGGGTTTTGTCGGAAATCTTGGCTATGTGGCCGTATGTGTGACCGGAGCAGTTCTCACTATGAACGGAACCATTTCTTTCAGCGTGATCGTTGCGTTTATGCTATATGTCCGGCTCTTTACACAGCCGCTTTCCCAACTGGCCCAGGCTGCGACCAGCTTACAATCCGCTGCTGCGGCCAGTGAGCGTGTCTTTGAATTTTTAGGGGAAGCTGAACTGGGGGACGAGAGCAAAAAGTCTCTCCAACTGACCCGCGTGGCCGGTAATGTGGAATTTGAGCATATTCGTTTCGGTTATGACGAAAGCAAACCGATCATTCATGATTTTTCCGCATCTGTAAAGTCCGGTCAAAAAATCGCCATCGTCGGCCCCACGGGGGCGGGAAAGACTACGCTGGTCAATCTGCTCATGCGATTTTATGAGACACAGGGAGGCGAAATCCGTATTGACGACACAGCAATCCGGCATCTGACCCGTGAAAATATCCATAACCTGTTCGGAATGGTGCTGCAAGACACCTGGATTTTTGAAGGGACTGTCAAGGAAAACATCATCTACTCCAAAACGAATGTAACGGAGGAACAGGTCATTACCGCCTGCAAAGCCGTAGGGCTGCACCATTTTATTCAGACACTCCCCCAGGGATATGACACGGTGCTGAATGAAAACACTAATCTTTCTGCGGGGCAGCGCCAGCTTGTCACAATCGCCCGCGCCATGATCGAGGACGCGCCTATGTTGATTCTGGATGAAGCTACCAGCTCGGTGGATACACGGACGGAAATCTTGATCCAGAACGCTATGGATAAGCTGATGGCAGGCCGCACTTCTTTTGTGATCGCCCACCGGCTGTCTACCATCAAAAATGCAGATATGATATTGGTGATGAAAGACGGCGACATCATTGAAAGCGGCACACACGAGAAACTTCTGGCAAAGAGAGGCTTCTATGCGGAGCTGTATAACAGCCAGTTTGAGATAGCATCGTAAACAGGAGGACACGAAACATGGTATTGTTTATTGTCTGCGTCATTGCAGGTCTTGGCGCAGGAATCGGGACGGGTCTTGCCGGACTATCCGCCGCCGTGGTGATCTCTCCTATGCTCATAACATTCTGCGGTTTCTCCGCCTATGAAGCGGTTGGGATCGCCTTGGCCTCCGATGTGCTGGCCTCGGCAATAACCGCCTATACATACGGAAAAAACAAGAATCTTGACATCAAAAACGGGCTTTTAATGATGTTGTCCGTTCTTGTGTTCACAATTATAGGAAGCTGGCTCTCCTCCCTGGTTCCGAACACGGTTTTAGGCGGAACATCTTATGTGATGACCTTCATTATGGGCATCCGGTTTCTGGTGGCCCCGATTACAAAGACAACATCCAGAATGGATGAATTGGAGCCGAAGCAGCGGGTGATCCGCTCATTGCTGTCGGGTGTTCACATTGGCTTGTTCTGCGGATTTGTCGGAGCAGGCGGCGGCGTTCTGCTTTTAATCACTTTAACATCCGTCCTGGGCTATGGCCTGAAAACGGCAGTCGGAACAAGTACGTTTATTATGACGTTTACGGCACTGACCGGCGCTGTTTCCCATATTGTAATTGGCGGTGTGCCTAATATGGTCGCATTGGTGGTCTGCGTTGTGTTTGCATTGATCGGAGCAAGGGCATCCGCTCTCTTTGCCAATAAGGTCGATGCAAAAAAACAAAACCAGGTAACAGGCGTTGCGCTCTGCGCTTTAGGCGCTGTGCTGGCCTGCATCAACTGGTTTTTCTGAGGGGATATGAATGAACGAAAAGATTGCGCTTTTGCAGCGGATGATTGACACCAGCCAATACACAGTTGCAATCACTGGAGCTGGAATCTCCGTTGCTTCCGGCATTAAGGCATTTGCCGGTATGAATTTTCCAGTCGTGATGCAAATGACCTCTGTGACTGTTTTGAAAAGTACGCCAGAGCATTACTACAAAATGGCACGAAAAGCATTTCTCGGACCTATGTTTGAGAACGGTCCGACTGTGGCCCACCAAAAGCTGGCACAGTTAGAGCAGCAGGGAAAACTTCAGGGAATCATCACCACAAATATTGACTGCCTGCATAGCTTGGCTGGTTCTGAAAATGTGGCAGAAATTCAAGGGAGCTTTTCTGTCAACAAATGCCTGAAATGTGGGCAGCACTATGACGATGTGCAGATTTGGAATCACGGGAAATGCCCCCGCTGCGAAAGCTGCGGGGGCGTGGTGGGGGCATTTCCTGTCTATGAGCATATTGGGCTGCTGGATAGTGAGGTGCGAAAGGCAAGGAGCTGGGTGGCACAAGCGGAGCTGATCTTGATTATCGGCGCAGAGGGTAGCTACGGGGGTGTGTATTATCCGTATATCAGGTCTAACGCTAAAATTGTGCAAATCAATCCAAAGTCAACACAATTTGACAATGAATCTGAACTCAACATACACGAGCAAGCGGATACAGTGCTTTGTTGTTTGTTATGAAGATTTTGCACAATAAAATATGTGTTGAAATGAGTACATAAACAATGGTTAGCGTTCAAATCCTACATTCTACTTGACAATATCTTTAAGTAATGTGGACTGGCAGCTTGTGTTTTGAAATTTACCCTTGACAAAAGCTCTCTGAGGATATGGTAAACGGCAAATTGACAGATGAACGTTTTGCCAAAATGAGCGCCACTTATGAGCAAGAGCAGAAAGAGCTGATAGCGAGCTCGGCTGAACTGAAGAAAACGGTTGAATCTTGTGAAAATCAGAAAGTTAATATCAATAGTTTTCTTCGGCTGGTTAAAAGCTACACAGAACCCAAAGAGCTCACCCCGGAAATTCTGCATATGTTTGTTGAAAAGATTGTGGTACATTCACCCGACAGGTCAAGCGGGCATCGCGTTCAGCAAATTGATATCCATTACAACTTTGTCGGCCAATTTGATATGTCCGCAGAAAAGGTGAAAAGCAGAAGAAGGACGAAAGCTGAGATGGCGGCTCAAATCATGTCGAATCAACACAGCGCATAGTTCCTTATGACAACTACCCTTTCCTTTCCTATCCTTTCCCCTACCCCTTTCCTTGGGGAACGAGCGGCAAAGCCGCCGGAAGGGAAGGGAACGGAAGCGGGAAGCAGGGAGGCCAAATAGCAGCAGGGGTTATTGTAGTCACGCCCAAGGAGTAAGAAAAATTCCCGTTTCACACAGGTTCCACATTGGCTTTATATAGGTTCCACATGGCGGCGGTACTTTGGTAAAAAGTGCCGCCGCTGTGATTTTGGCGGCTTTGGGAGGTAGCCGCTATGTGGGTATTACACTGTAGACAACTAGGAAAGCAGTTGTCAAAAAAATCCCAGCCTCCACCGGGGACTATTGCGACCACGAGTACGTACTATACAGTGTAGGTTCTATACATTATTGTTCATCTTTTGCCCGGCGGGTTTCTGACCTGCCGGGCAATTTTTGTCGTTTCCTGCGGCCCGGAAATTTTTCTTTGATTTTTTCTCTGCGGAAAGCGGTTTTGCGCGCAAAACCTGTGCCGCTGAACGCTCTGTTAGCGGAAAGGGAAAGTACCACCACCATCCCCAAACGAAAGGGGGTGAGAAGATGGAAACCAACCCCCGCGACTATGGCGAACGGTGCAGGTTTGACGCCTTTTGCAAGACCGTATTGAAGCATGAGGCAATCGACTATATCCGGGAAATGAAGCGGCGGGCCAGCCGGGAAACGTCGTTGGAGCGTCTGCCTCAAACGGCGATGGACAAGCTGTGTTCGGCTGACGACTACCCCAGCGACAGCTATGTGTTCTCTTACTGTGGCTGCGACCTGCCGATCAGAAGCCAACAGGTGGCCGACGCCTTTGCCAGTCTGCCGGAGCAGGAGCAAAGCATTTTAATTTTGCGCCTGGTTTTGGACTTGACGGACAGCGAGATCGGCGAGGCCCTGGGACTGTCCCGGAGTGCCGTCCAGCGGCGCAGAACAAAATCGCTGAATGTCCTGCGGACGAAACTGACAGCGAGGAAAGGAGGTTAGCGCCATGAAGCGCCGTAACTACAAAGGCCGTGAACTGCTGCCGCTGGCGGTGAGCGATGCGGCCCGCGCCGGGGACGCCGATGCCGTGGAGCAGGTCTTGCGGTACTATGAGGGCTACATAAGCAAGCTCTGCACCCGAACGGTCTACGACGAAAGCGGCTGTCCCCACGCCTGCCTGGACGAGTACATGAAAAGCCGTCTGGAAAACAAACTCATCCGCGCCATTCTCGGCGTGAACTGATAAACCGGCCCCAGCGGAAGGAACAACTTACCCTTTCCCTGTTCTTCCCGCCAACGGGCCTTGTCCTGCGTTTTGGAAAGGGGAAATGCCTTTGACGAAAGAACAACCCAATAAAACAGACCATGAAATTGAACTTCCACAAGCCATTATAGAAACCTTTGCCCGGTTCCTTGTCCCAGAGATACGGAAATACTATGACAGCGAACAGGGGCAAAGGGAATTTGCGGAGTGGCAAGAAGCACAAAGCAAAACCGAATAAGCATAAAACAGCGGAGGTCAAGGCAAAAGCTTGACCTCCGCTGTTGATGTGTTGGAATAATTAAGTGTTTCCTAACATCTATCTTTTTCTGATAAAAAATTTCAATTTTCTGTTAGAGAAGTGCAATTAACTACACTCTCATCTATATTTTCTGTTTGAATTGGCGTTTCTACCGCATTTATAAGGTCATTCCGCTTTTCAACAAGTCCAAGATACCAAGCGAAAGTAATTGCGGCTATTAAGAGAACAAACACTAAGTTTATAATCCACAAAGGTTTAATATCATTTTTTGTAACCTTATTTACGAGTTGACCAATATAGTAGAATAATCCATACAACAGATTAACAAGGACAAGACCAATAACAACGGAACCTAAGATGATTCTATAAATGCTGGAAACATGAAGATTTTGCAGTACCGATGTAGAGAAAGCAATTCCTCCAGTAAAAGCCAGCACAATTGCTGCAAATATGCCTAAAATCGCAATATATTCCCTTTGTACATTGTTAAGATTTTCTTCCATACTTTGTGAGTGTTTCTTAATTTCATCTTGTACAGAAACTACTTCAGAAATTCGTGATCGAATATTAGTCAAATTTGACTCTTGTGACAATCTCCAATCCGCAGCATCTGAATATCCCATCCGAGCAATATCGAGGCTTACATGATCGTAAAGTTTATTGATATTATCACTAATATTAATAGCTTTCCCTGCTTGATCAGTATTTATCGCCTGATAGCCCTTACGTATTTCTGAAAGATTTTGTCCTAACACATCTATACTGCCTGGTCTGTCACCTTGCTTTACTGTAGTTAATACAGAGAAAATGTCAGAATAAAAATGCCGAAAAGATTCTTCTCCTGTGGCTGGATGATACAATGCCTCTAAACGCCTATATATTCTTGAACGATCAGATTTCTCTTTCAGTATTTCTTGTGATTCAGATAGTTCAAAAAGTATATTCCTGAATTCATTGCGTTGCCTTTCTTCGTTTGTCAAATCTATTTTATCCCTCCGTTTTTATAAGATTAAGGGGGATAATGTTATGATTTCCCAAACCATTTTGGTATATTTGATCCCATGCCCCATTTTTCCTGTGAGTATCAGCTACCAAATCCCATGGATTTAGAATTTTTTTTTGCATCAACTACACGTTCAATTGCTTGCAAATCAAGGGAATCAATACCTCGAACCTCAAAGGTACTTGTAATAGGCATTGCTCCAAATCCACAAAACTTGTAATATACTCCTGGAACAACGGGCCCAAACTGCCATGCCTCAATATCATCAGAAAAGGCAATGCAATCTCTTTGCAAAAAATCTTTTTGAACATAATATAGGATTTTTTGCAACTGTAAATTGCTGATGGCACAACCATCAACTACACATTTTGTAACTATATACTTTGACAAATCAATTCCCTTATACAATGTAAGCCCTCCCTCCATAACAAAACTATAATATTTCTCATCATTATAATACACCATATACTCTTCAAAATCAATGGCTTTTATTGAAATCAGCGTTACTTCTGTAATGATGCTACATCTATATGAATTTATAAGTTAAAACATACCTTTCATATTATAGTCAAAATGTAGAAATAGTTGCACTACTGTGCGCAACTATCCAAAATCTGACGCCTATTTGTCAATATAAATGTAAAATACCATGATATCAAACAAAGGCAATGTGAGTTTGCGGAGTGGCAGGCAGTACAAGGCAAAACAGAATAAGCGAATAAAAACAGCGGAAGCCAAGACTTTTACACCTTGACCTCCGCTGTTCGTTTCGACATCAGAGCCACACCATCACGGCAAAGCCGCCTTTGAAATAATAGGTGTTCGTCCAATGTCCAGTTGGTGGAACCAACGCCGAAGCGCTCGAACCTTTTTTTCGTTTCCGGTCTTTCACAACGACACAGTCGATATCGCCCCAGGTGATTTCTTTCTTATCGTCCCCGTACCACGCTGTCAAAATAACCCTGTCATCATAGACAAAAATCTTGTCCACAAAATAGTCCAGCAGATAGTCCCTCACAGCCGGGTCATTCAAGTCGGCGTTCTTGTACTCGTCGAAAAAGTGCTGGATACTGATTTCATTCTTTGTCACAGCACGCTTGATTTCTTCCGCTTCAATGGTTTCTGTCAGCGCCTTTTTTCGGCTCTCCAGTTCCAAAAGACGTATCTGTGTCGTCTCAGAGAAGATTCCCTGCTCTATCGCCCGAACAAGATTATTCAGGGCCCTTTCAGTTTCTGCCCGCTCCGCTTTCAGCCCCTCAATATACCCCTTGTCCTCATGCTCTTTCTGATAGTACGCCGCCACGTCAACAGCCAGAGACGCAAGCAGTTCCGTGTCTTTTAAGCACTCCGACAGCATGAAACAGGCGATAGCTTCGATTTTGTCCTTTTTCACATATTTTAGTAAGCACTTTTTCTTCCTTGCCGCACCGCAGGCGTAATAATAGTGCTTCGTCCCCTTGTGGTGTGATGTGCCGGAACAACCCTGCATAGGCGTTCCGCACTTCCCGCAGTAGAGCTTGCCTGTCAGCCAGAAGCGCGGGGCCTCTTCCGGGGTCAAGCCGTTCGCCCGCTGGCCGCCCTGCCGCTTGTTCAGTATCAGCCGCTTCTGCGCGGCTTCAAATACTTCCTGGGAGACGATAGCGGGCATACCGTCGGGCGTGACAATATCGCCATAGCGGTATTCTCCGATATAGGCCCGGTTGTTCAGAATATGCGCAAGGGAATTGACAGTAAAGGGCTTCCCGCGCACTGTGGTCACACCCAAACTATTTAACTCCTTGGCAATCTCCACCATGGGCTTCCCGGCGGCGTAGTCCTCGAAAATCTTCTGCACAAAGGGGGCTGTCACCGGGTCAATGACATACCGCTGTCTGTCCTTGCCGAACTCCGGCGCGGGCTCTGCTGCATAGCCAAGGGTCTTGTGGCCGTTGTATAGGCAATTCTGCGCGTTATAGAGGTGCCCGCGCTTGATGTTTGTCCGTAACTGGCGGGAATAGTATTCGGCCATGGATTCCAGAACGCCCTCCATCAGTGCGGATTCCGGCGCGTCCCCCGCAATGTAGTGGATAACACAGCCAGCGTCCCGGATGTACTTTTTGGCTATGGCTAAATCGTAGCGGTCACGCCCCAGCCTATCCGTTTTCCAGATGATAAGTGCGCCGGGCTTTATCTTGCCTATCTCGGAAAGCATAAGCTGAAACCCCGGCCGCTGGTCGGTGGTGCCGCTGATGGCTTCGTCCTTGTACTCCTTGATGATTTGCAGGCCGTGACCGGCGGCGTATTTCTGGGCAGCGTCCCGCTGCTGCTGGATGGAAGCGTCAGATTGCGCATGGGAAGAAAAACGGTAGTAAGCTATCGCAAAATCATTATTATTGGGAACAAATTTCTTTGCCATTTTGACCTCCTTCCTCGAAAAATGCGGATTCCTTTTTCGCCTATTTTAGCACATATTCGCTCTATCATCAAGGCTAAAGCAACAATATCACGCAATTCTGGTCCATGGCCCGCAGGCCATCAGAGCGACGCAATCCCCACGGGGGCCAGTTATCAGGGATTGCCAGCCTATCGGCGGGGGATTGTATGGAGCGAAACCAACCTCTGACCCCGCCTTATGCCCAGCCGCCGACAACTGCCCAGGCTTTGCCCGTGGCGGGTTACCCAGCTGCCGACACTACATCACGCCACTTTCGCAACAAAATTCCCCGCTCCGTAGAGCGGGGAATAGAATGAGAGTTCGCATTACAGGCCAGTCCGGCGACGAAAATCCTTGTATATTTCTTCCCGCTGTTGTCTCCCTGCTGCACCTTCAGCGTGGATTGCGCCTTGTATTGCTTCGCCTTCGGCTACGACTGCTTCAAGAGTTTGGCGCTGCAAAATACATTGCTCATATGCAAGGCTGATTTGCTTCTGCTGGTTTGCCAGAACCTGGTCTTGAAACAGTTTCTGTTCATACAGTACCACGGCTTCTCCCAGTGTTCCGCACATGCCATTATTGATTGCTTTGTAGAAGAAATTGGCCGCATCGGAGCAACAATAGGCAGGCGGATACCAGCTCATATCAAGCTGTGATATTTGCCGCCGGACATCGTCACATTTTTGCTCCGCAGAAGCAATCTGACTGTCAAACGCATTTGTAACCTTTTGAGTTTTCCTCCTGATAAATCTGCTCAGGCGCTTGGCGCCAATAATTTCTATGATGATTGCTGCCACCAAAGTCAATCCCATTATAACACTGCTTATTCTTTGCCCCAATATCGGCCATAATATCGGCCTTAATATCGTTGTTATTATTGCCGACACCATAGCGCCCGCTATGATTGACGGTATGATCATGATGATAGCGGCTATCACCATAGCGGTAACCGAAACCCCGGCTGAGATCGCCGAATCTGCAACGGCGTTTGCTTTGGCCCGGGCGTTTCTTAACGGTTCTACAGTATCTGTCAGTGGCTTTAGGTTATCCAGGAACTCCATAAAATCCACCAAGGGTCCTGCAACAGGCACGATGTTACGAATTGCATCCTTTTTCAATTTTGAAAAAGTTTGGGCTGCGTAAAGCGCCCCCTCAAACTCTTGGAACAGCGGTATTACAGTCCGCAGCTTGAGTAAAGTTTCCTGTTTTTCCTGCGCTGTCATAATTTCACACGCCCCTATCCTTTCA
>OFFX01001272.1_pt1 | contig 18393 bp, 14 predicted proteins | sample 1521511 | NCBI WGS metagenome assembly OFFX01 (sample SAMEA3504125, study PRJEB24116) | mouse gut metagenome | biome: mouse gut; feature: mouse-associated habitat; material: faeces | place: Denmark | collected 2011
TTTTTTCTTTTTTTCTTTATCCTTTTTTATAACCTGTTCCTTTTCAACCACCTGATCCTTAGATTCACGGGCAACTGCCGTCGTTGTATTTACTGTTACAATTAATGCGGCTGTAATACACAGGCCTGCAAGTTTCCAGCTTCTTTGTTTCATGTGTTTTGTTCTCCTCTCTGAATATGTTACGATTTTATTACATAAATGTGACCAAATTATATGAATCTGACTGGAAATAAATAGAAAAAACAACGCCGATGCATATTTTCATGCATCGGCGCTGCCCATCCTTTCCTATTCATAACATTTTCCGTTTTTTTAATACCACAAGCGCAAGCATACATATTGCGGCCGTCAAAACACAGATAATTGCAAATCCATGCGGCGTTTCTGACAACGGCATCCATTTTCCGCTTACATTCATCCCGTATATACCAGATATAATAGTAGGAATCGCCATCACAAGCGTAATGGAAGTCAGAAATTTCATTACATTATTCAGTCGGTTATTGATAATCGTAGACACCAGTTCCCGCGCGCCGTGGATAATATCACGGTAAATATTCGTCATTTCAATCGCCTGGCGGTTCTCCACGATAACGTCGTCCAGAAGTTCCTTATCCTCCGGATACTGTTTAATCCGTTCGTAGCGCGTCAAGCGGTCAAGCACTACTTTATTCGCGCTTAACGAAGTGGCAAAATAAACGAGGTTTGTTTCCAGTTCATGCAGGTTGATCAGATCCTTATCCTCTGTCGTTTCGGATCCGACCCTTTTTTCAATTTCACTTCTTTTTTTATCAATGACACGCAGCAGCGCCTGATATAAATTCGTCGTGCGCAGCAAAATCTGGTAAACAAAACGCATTTTCTTCTTTGTGGAAAATCCGCGCATACGGTTATTGTAAAAATAATTTAAAATCACTGTGTCCTCGCCGCATACCGTAAGTATTGCATCCTGCACCAACAGAATGCCAAGCGGGATCGTCGTGTATGCGCGCTGATCATTCCGGATTTCTTCTAATGGAATATCCACAAGAATCAGCGTATAACCGTCTTCCATCTGTACACGGGAACTTTCCTCTTCGTCAAGCGCAGCCCGAAGATCCGCAATATCGATATCGTAATATTCTGCCGCTTCCGTCAATTCATCCATATTCGGCGAAATCAGGTTCACCCAGACATCCGGCTCGAATGCTTCCTTCTGTGAAAGAATCCCGTTATCTGTTTTATAAATATTTTTCATATCCCGCCTCCATATTAGAGTTTCCACAGACGCTCTGACCGTGAATGACTGTATCATGTATGGAATACTTAAGATCCCCCAAATCCCATCCACAATGCCCCTGCCACATCCTCTGCCCTCTGGCTGCGGTTTTGGCAGACTTACAGACGGCTGTTTTCAGTTTTCCGAATCCTGCCCGAATGGAATGTGCCCCAAAAGATATGGCGGGAATTTAACGGTAGCTAAATCAGTAAAGATTATTATACCACAACCGCCCAAAAATGAACACAAAAATTTATTCCTGCTCTGGCCGACCGATCTTAACTGACAGTGTTCCCTTTTTCCCGGACATATGTTACAATAACTTTATCTGAACACAGGAGGAACACCATGGCTCTCAATAAATCGGCGGAAGATTATCTGGAAACTATCCTTATTTTAAGTAAACGGCTCCCGGTCGTACGTTCCGTGGATATCGCGGCAGAAATGAATTTCAAAAAACCCAGCGTCAGCGTAGCCATGAAACATCTGCGCGAAAACGGCTATATCACGGTCAGCGACGCAGGGTTTATCACCTTAACCAAACAGGGACAGGCCGTTGCAGACAGGATCTACGAACGCCATACCTTTCTGACAAACTGGCTGACAGCGCTTGGCATCGACGAAGGCACGGCAGCCGCTGACGCCTGCCGTATGGAGCATGTCATCAGCCCCGAAAGCTTTGCAGCAATCAAAAAATACGTGGCGGACTCCGGGTTAAAGCATATTTGACCAACCATTCCCCCCTGTTTCCCTGGAAAAGTTTTATTTCACAGGAAAGCCAAAAACTTTCACGCTTCACAGCAGAACGTTCTTTCTTACAAAAAAAGAACCCTGGCATACAGGATTCTTTTTTATGTAACGGTTCTCTATTTATTTTCCAAGCGCAACCTTCTGTTCCACTTCCGTTTTTTCCTCATAACATGCAAACGCATTATCCACAAGCTTTTTGTCGGGCTTTGGCGTAATAAGGCTTACAGCCGGGACGATAACAAGCCCTGCAAGCATTGCAATGGCGCCGCAGTTAATCGGAGACTGCATTATTACCGGAAAGGACGGACGCCAGAAAATATTTGCAACCATCAGTACGGAACTAAACAAGAAGCAGGCCCAGCAAGACGCTTTTGTAACTTTCCTGGAATACAGCGAATACATAAACGGCGCCAGAAACGAACCTGCCAGAGCCCCCCATGATACGCCCATCAACTGTGCGATAAATGTGACGGAACTCTTATACTGGATTAAAGCAAGTACCGAAGAAATAATAATAAACACAACAACCAGCACCCGCATGGTAAATACCTGTTTTTTATCGTCCATTTTCTTAAAGAATAATTCTTTCAAAAAGTCTATGGTCAACGTAGAACTCGACGCCATAACGAGAGAAGAAAGCGTGGACATCGAGGCGGACAGTACCAGGATCACAACCAGGGAAATCAAAATCGGCGACAGACCGGACAGCATGGTAGGAATTATGGAATCAAATCCGTTTGCTTCCACATCAATCTGATCGGAAAACAGCCTTCCAAAGCCGCCCAGAAAATAACAGCCGCCCGATACAACCAGCGCAAATATGGTAGATATAATCGTCCCTTTCTTAATGGCTTCTTCATTTTTAATCGCATAAAATTTCTGTACCATCTGAGGCAGCCCCCAGGTACCTAAGGAAGTCAAAATAACGACAAATAAAAGGTTCAAAGGATCCGGCCCGAAAAAGGAAGAAAATGTACCGGGCGCCGCGGATACCGTTTCGTCTGTAATCTGCGCAAGCCCGTCAAGCGCCGCCATAAACCCGCCTTTACTGTTTAATACGGCGGCAATGATCGTAACAATGCCAAACAACATAATAATTCCCTGTATAAAATCATTGATCGCAGTCGCCATATATCCGCCTGCAATGACATATATCGCAGTCAATACCGCCATTAAAATAATGCATACGGAGTAATCAATGTGAAACGCCATCCCAAACAGCCTGGAAAGCCCGTTATACAAAGACGCCGTATAGGGAATCAAAAATATAAATATAATCACGGAAGCGCCGATTTTAAGCGGCTGGCTGCCAAAGCGTTCCCCGAAAAACTGAGGCATGGTAGCGGAATCCAGATGCTGCGACATAATGCGCGTCCGGCGTCCCAATACTACCCATGCCAAAAGAGAACCGATAATTGCATTGCCAATCCCCGCCCAGGTAGCGGCAATCCCATACTTCCATCCAAACTGCCCGGCATAGCCTACAAATACAACCGCCGAAAAATAAGACGTGCCGTATGCAAATGCAGTCAGCCAGGGACCTACGGAACGCCCGCCCAAAACAAATCCGTTTACATCGGTAGCATGCTTGCGGCAGTACAGGCCAATGCCAATCAAAACAGCAAAATAGATGATTAATAATAGTAGTTTCATAATGCCCTCCATTTGTAATTTTACAATTTAACGCGTTGAAGCTTTATGGCGTTAAAGCGATTATAGCACAAGTTTATTTTATGTGCAAACATTTTTACGGAAAATATATTTAAAAAATTTGCCCAATCGTCTATACTTTACGTAATAACATAACAGGCAGGTGAACGTTTCTTCTATGTATACGATTTTAATCATTGACGACGACCCGGATATCAACAATATGTTAGCCGAACTTCTGGAAAAAGAAGGCTACCGGACACTGCGCGCTTATTCCGGCACAGAGGCAGAACTTCTTCTCTCCATGCAGACCCCGGATCTGATCCTGTTGGATCTGATGCTCCCGGGCTTAAGCGGGGAAGAACTGCTGCCTCTTATAAAAGGACTGCCCGTCCTTGTTTTAAGCGCAAAAACCGATATGGAACATAAAATAAATCTGCTGAACCACGGCGCATGCGATTATATTACAAAACCATTTGACACAAGGGAACTTTTGGCCAGGATTGCAGTTTGGCTGCGAGCCTCTTTCCCGGCGCCTCTTTCCCCTACTCTGCATTGCGGGGATCTGACGCTTGACACGGCCGCGCGGAGCGTTTCGGTTTCGGGAACGCCTGTGAAGCTGACGCGTACGGAATATGCCATTTTAAAACTTCTGATGCAAAATCCCATGCAGGCCATCTCCAAATCCGCCATGTTAGATCGCATCAGCGAAGATACCCCGGACTGCACCGAAAGTTCCTTAAAAGTCCATGTCAGCCATTTGCGCGGAAAGCTGCAAAAAGCAGGCGGGCAGGATTACATTGAATCCGTCTGGGGCATCGGCTTCCAATTAAACTTTACCAAATCTTAACGGTTTCCTTTACCGCTTCTTTAACCGCCTTCTGTTAGAATACCCCTGTAAGAAACGAAAGGAGACGATACTTATGGAATATGTTCTGACGGCAAACGCCGTGGACAAAACATACCGCAAATTTCAGGCGTTAAGCGATCTCTGCCTGCATGTCCCAAAAGGGGCGATTTACGGTTTTGTCGGGAAAAACGGTGCGGGAAAAACGACTTTTATCCGCCTGATCTGCGGCTTACAGCAGCCTTCTTCGGGCAGTTATACCCTTTACGGCATGGATTTTACCGACAAAAACATTGCAAAAGCCAGGCGGCGGATGGGCGCTGTCGTGGAAACCCCGTCCATTTACCTGGATATGACCGCGGAGGATAATTTAAAGGAACAATACCGGATTTTGGGACTTCCGTCCGATACGGGAATCCGGGAACTTTTACATCTGGTAGGGCTTTCTGATACCGGAAAAAAGAAAGCAAAGCATTTCTCTTTGGGAATGCGCCAGCGCCTTGGCATTGCAATTGCCTTGGCGGGCGATCCGGATTTTCTGGTGCTGGACGAACCGATTAACGGGCTTGACCCGCAGGGTATCATCGAAATACGGGAACTGATTCTCAAATTAAACCGGGAACGCCAGATTACCGTACTGATTTCCAGCCATATTTTAGACGAACTGTCCCGCCTTGCCACACACTACGGCTTTATCGACCATGGGCATATGGTCAAGGAAATCAGCGCCCGGGATTTGGAAGCAGCCTGCCGCAAATGCGCCCGCATAAAAGTAAGCGACGTTCATGCCCTCTCCCGCGTCTTAGACCGTATGCAGCTAGAATACCAGATCCTATCTGAAAACCAGGCGGACGTTTTTGCAGGCGTCAATATTACAAATCTGGTGCTTGCCCTGGCAGAGGAGCAGTGCGAACTGATCTCTTTTGAAGAGAACGACGAAACCTTAGAAAGCTATTATGTCAATCTGATTGGAGGTGACGCGCATGAGTAGGCTGTTATCCGCCGGGCTGATCCGTTTAAAGAAAAGCAAGCTATTCTGGCTGTTTTGCGGCCTTATGTTCGCCCTGGGCCTGTTTTTCCCGGCCAGCTTATATCTGCAAGCGCAAAAATACAATCTCGCAACAACCATAGACCAGACGTTTTTTTCCCATGTGATGTATATGGGCGTAATCTCCGCCGTTTTTGTCAGTCTGTTTATCGGGACGGAATACAGCGACGGCGCCATCCGCAATAAGCTGATGATCGGGCATTCCCGGATTTCCATATATTTTTCCAACCTTATACTGTGTATGACGGCAACCCTATTTATTTCGGTTTCTTATATGATCCCAAATGCAGCTGCAGGCATTCTGCTGCTCGGTTCTTTTGCGCTGGATCCCAAAACCGTTATTATCCTTGTTTTCTGCCTGCTTTGCATCAGCTTTACCATTACGGCTCTGTTTACCATGGCCGCCATGCTGATCCACAATAAAGCAAGCATTGCCGTCGCCACCATCCTTGCGGCGTTCCTCCTTCTGTTTGCCGCAAGCTATCTGGCCGCCTCCCTGTCGCAGCCCAAAGAACTGCCAAATTATATGCTTACCGCAGACGGCGAGGTCAAGCAGGGCGAACCTGTGCCAAACAGGCGCTACCTTTCCGGTACAAAACGGCAGGCGTACCAGTTTTTGCTGGAATTTCTGCCGCAGGGTCAGTCTCTGCTTCTGACAAGCGGCGAACTGCCTGTCAAAAACGCGCTTGTTTATGACGGTATCATTGCCGTCTTTGCCACCGGCCTGGGCGTTCTCGGGTTTCGGAAAAAAGATATTAAGTAAAAGGAGTTTACCTTATGGAACTTTTGCTGTGGGGTATGGATGCGCTGCTTTGCGGACTGTTGGCCGTACTTCTGATTAAGCTGCGTCTGATGCAAAAATCCGCCGATGAAATCAAAGAAGCGTTTGGCAGCCGGCTCTTAAGCGGCAGCAACACGCTGATTGATATTTCAAGCCGCGACCGGCATATGCGCGCCCTTGCGGAAAGCATAAACCGGCAGCTTCGCATACTCCGCAAAAAACGGCGCCGTTTCGAAGAGGGAGACCGGACGGTCAAGGAAGCGATTACCAATATTTCCCACGATCTTCGGACGCCGCTGACCGCTGTCTGCGGCTATCTGGATCTATTGGAACAAGAAGATCTTTCCGAAAACGCCGCCCGCTGCATTTCCGTCATCCGCGGGCGCACGGACAATTTAAAACAGCTGACGGAGGAATTATTCGGCTACTCGCTTACCATGTCGGCCGAACAGGCTCTTCCATTGGAAGAGGTCGTACTGAACAGGGCTTTGGAGGAAAGTATCTTAGCGCACTATGCGGCGTTAAAGGGGCGCCGTATTTCACCGGAAATTACAATGCCAAAGGAACCGGTAACGTGCAGGCTGAACCGCACGGCGCTTTTTCGTATTCTGGAAAATATGCTCTGCAACGCCATGAAGTATAGTGACGGGGATTTAAAGATAACGCTGACACGCCGGGGAGAAATTACGTTTGCCAACCACGCGAAGAGGCTCGGCGAAGTGGACGCACAAAAGCTGTTTGACCGGCTATATACGGTAGAAACAGGAACAAAATCCACCGGGCTTGGGCTTTCCATTGCCAGGCTTCTGACGGAACAGATGCATGGGACGGCTTCGGCCCGGTATGCGGATGGGATATTGTTTATTTGCCTGCAGTTTGACGTGATTTAAAATGGTTTGCCTGTCCCGTCCCACCGACACGCATGCAGTAAAAAAACTCCCGATTAGCATTGCGTACCCACTCTCCATATGCTATAATGTCATAGCCGTCACTCGACAGGCAATATCTGGCAAAAAGCAAAGGAGCGATACTACAATGGAAATTACAAACGATATTAAGTACGTAGGCGTAAACGATCATGAAATTGATCTGTTTGAAGGACAGTACATGGTAGAAAACGGCATGGCTTATAATTCCTATGTCATTACAGATGATAAAATTGCCGTTATGGACTCAGTAGACGCGCATTTTGGGGAAGAATGGCTTGCCAACATCAAAAATACGCTGGACGGCGCTTCCCCGGATTATTTTATCATACAGCATATGGAACCCGATCATTCTGCCAATATTGCAAACTTTATGGACACATACAAAGAAACAAAAATTGTTTCAAGCGCCAAAGCGTTTACGATGATGAAACAATTTTTCGGCACGGATTATCCGGACAGGCAGATTGTAGTAAAAGACGGGGACACCCTGGAATTAGGAAAACATACCTTGAATTTTGTAGCCGCGCCAATGGTACACTGGCCGGAAGTTATCGTTACGTATGACAGCTTTGACAAAGTTTTATTTTCCGCTGACGGATTCGGCAAATTCGGAGCTCTGGATGTAGAAGAGGACTGGGCGTGCGAAGCCCGCCGCTACTATATCGGCATCGTCGGCAAGTTCGGCGCACAGGTACAAAATCTCTTAAAGAAAGCCGCTGCATTGGATATTCAGATCATTTGCCCGCTGCACGGCCCGATTTTAAAAGAAAATTTAGGCTACTATCTGAACCTTTACAATACATGGTCTTCGTATTCCGTGGAAACCGAAGGCGTTGTGATTGCCTACGCTTCCGTATACGGCAATACCAAAAAAGCAGCGGAACTCTTAGCAGACAAACTGCGCCAGAAAGGCTGCCCAAAAGTCGTAGTAAACGATCTGGCGCGCTGCGATATGGCGGAAGCGGTAGAAGACGCATTCCGTTATGGCAAGCTGGTCCTGGCCACCCCGACCTACAACGGGGATGTATTCCCGTTTATGCGGGAATTTATCCATGAACTGACAGAACGCAACTACCAGAAACGCACCATCGGGCTTATCGAAAACGGTTCCTGGGCGCCCGTAGCCGCCAATAAAATGCGCGGCATGTTAGAGGGCTGCAAGGAACTTACTTTTACAGAAACAGCAGTTAAAATTATGTCCGCCTTAAATGAAGAAAGCACGGCTGCACTTGATGCGCTTGCCGAAGAACTTTGTAAATAAACCGCCATGGGGCATCATGATTTATAAAATCATGATGCCCCAGATTTCATCCGGCCAGAAATTAAAGCTTCAAGACCCGGACAGCACGATAGAGCGTGTTCAAAAAATATATAAGCGATAAAATACTGTTCACACCATTTGGATGCGAACAGTAACATTTGTAAAAACATATTATAGAATATTGAATATAAGTATTACTGAAACGAAGTAAAATTTAAAATAAATTATACAGTATCGCTTGCTTATCTAAGTAAAATCACTTATAATCTGACATATAAGCATATTATCCTTCCTTGGGCAGGCGCAAGCGCATCAAAACAGGCAGGATGATACGAAGTGATAAAACCTTCAAAAGATATATCAGCAACCAACTTAATCACACAATAGTAAGAGGGAGTATATATGCAGCCATTTCTAAATTTATCAAATGCAGAGTATGAAATCATGCAATACCTGTGGGCTCAGGAAAGCCCCGCTACATTACAGGATGTAATTGCTTACTGCAACGGAGAAAACCAACGTTCCTGGAAACAGCAGACCATCTACACATTTTTGTCACGCTTAGAGCAAAAAGGCGTTGTCACTGCTGTCAAAAAGGGACAAAAACGCTATTATTCAGCAGCAATGACGCTTGACGAGTTACGGTCAGTGTCGGCACAGCATTTCCTGGACGCCAATTTCAAAGGCTCACTGAAAACCTTCCTGACCGCATTTACAGGCGGACAGAGCATGAAGGAAGAAGATAAAGCTGTGCTGAGAGAATTTCTGAAAGACTAAAGCGTGTTTGAAAAACGCTTTCTGGCAGATGGAGCTGTCGCATTAAGAAATACAACTACAAGATATGGTATAATTTTAAATAAAATTTTGTATCTTGTATGTTAACTACTTAATGTGACAGCCCCATCTTTTTTGCACCCTTCTTCCTATTTCCACTCCCTGTAAAGCTTCGCCGTGCTGAACGAGAGAAGCATCCCCGGAACTATAACCCCCAGCACAATTCTTGCCGCCCATAACAAAACGCCTCTGACTTCGGCATGAAAGTTAAGTACAATCACCACTCCCAATATCACTAATACCGCATTCCAAAGCAACAGCCCATACATTATCCTTCCTTCCAAATTCAGCCAGCAACAGCACATACGGTATACGCAATAACAAAGCATACTATAAATCAGGAGTATCCCGCACAATAAACTGGCATCCGTTTTCACAAACAAACAGAACCCTGACGCTGTCCCGGATACCGCTATTACGGCTGCGGAAACACCGGAAATGCCATAGCCTCTGTACTTCGCCTCCCAGTTTCTTTTTCTCCATTGCCGGAACATATTTATAATGTAAGGACGCAAAAACACAACCGGCGCAGTAATCCAAAGCAGCATACAGGAAAGCACATCATTCTCTGTGACGGCGTACCAATCATAAAACAATCCTGCAGCAATCGGAATCATCGCCAACAGCCACACAGGCATCTCATGCGGAGCCAGTTTTTCTTTTTGTTCCAGCTCTGAACAGATATAATCCCAAAAAACCGCAAATAAAAGAAACAAAAATAAAGCCGCAATCAGCATCTGTTCCTCCAAAGAAGCCGCTTCCCCCGGAATCCACTCTTCCACAGGAAGCAAAAACAAATAAAACGGAACAACAATCAAAAGAATACTGTAAATGTATTTCCAAATCATGTATTCGGTTACTTCATGCAAAACATATATTCCTATGCTCAAAATAAACCAAATTATAAATAACGCCGTAACCCCTTCACTCATTTTAATCTCCCCTCTATACTAAAAAGCGTTATTAGTTCACTTGTAATATCATTTATTACACATATCTACACTTCTTTTAGATTATTTTACATCTTATTTATAAACATTTCAACAATTGCGGGAAATTTTACATGTTTTTTTGAAAGTATTCATTTCATTTTGTGATCGTCCGATTCAACAAAAATTTTCCGGATTATCCAAAAATACCGTTTAAACAGGGGATTGCACTCTTTCCACTCAAACAGTATAATAAAAAAATACTTCGGATAAGAAAGGAACAAAAAAATGATCTCAAAAACAATCAGGAAACTCACAACGCTCCTGCTGGCGGCCGCCATGCTGATCACCGTTTTCCAGGGAATATCCGTCCCTGTCCGCGCCGCCGGACAGAGCAGCGCCAAAGCCGCCTTTGCGGCGCTTAAGCAGGACTACGAGCTGTACGGCGTCTTAACAAACGATGCAGACATCCCCGTTTATAAACAGGCAGACACCGGCGCGGCAGTCATAAAAACCCTTCCCAGCGGCTCCCAGGTAACGCTGACGGACGCCGTATGGGATACACAGACCCTTTGGTTTAAAATCGGATTTGCCGCAAACGGTACAGCATACAGCGGCTATGTTGAAAGCCGCTATGTCGCAACGGCAGACGCCCGGCTCGCAGAATGGGAGGAGCAGTACCTGCCGGCTTATGCGGTACAGTCATTTGGGCGCGGCGCCGCCAAAAACGCCGCGAAGGTTTCCTCCTTTCCGGAAAGCTACCGCCCAATGTTAAAAAAATTACTGCAGGCGCACCCGAACTGGACTTTTGTGCCGATGAACACCGGGCTGGAATGGGCGGACGTACTCAAAGCCGAAATGACAGACAGCCGGAACCTGGTGCAGACGTACCACCCCGACACCTGGAAATCCACAAAACCCGGCGACTACAACGCCCAAACCGGTACGTGGACCATTAAAAGCGGAACCGACTGGGTGCAGGCGTCCGAGGCCATTGTTAAATTTTATCTGGATCCGCGGAATTTTTTAACGGAAGAATCCGTATTCCAGTTTGAGCAGCTTGTCTATGGCAGCCACCACACCAAGGCCGGCGTGGAGAAAATTTTAAGCGGTACGTTTATGGCAAATAAAAAGCTGGAGGACAAATCCGGCGGCAAAATTACATACTCCCAGGCTTTTATGAAAATTGGCAAAAGCCTGAAAGTAAGCCCCTATTTTCTGGCCAGCCGCGTCCGCCAGGAACAGGGAAGCAAGGGGGACTCTCCCCTGATCTCCGGAACTTACCCGGGCTTTGAGGGCTATTACAACTATTTTAACCGGCGCGCTTCGGGCGTCGGCGAGGAAGTGTACCGCCGCGGCCTGGAGGAAGCCAAGGCCAACGGCTGGAATACCCGCTATAAGGCGTTAAAAGGCGGCGCAAAATCAACCGCCTCCGACTTTATCTTTAAGGGACAGGATACGCTTTACCTGCAGAAATTCGACGTGGACGCCTCCTACGACGGGCTGTACTGGCACCAGTACATGCAGAACCTTTTAGCGGCCGACAACGAAGGAAAAACCGTGCAGCAAAGCTACCGGGACATGGGCATTTTAAACAAGGCATTTGTATTTAAAATCCCGGTCTACAACAATATGCCCGCAACCCCGTGCCCAAAGCCGGAAGAACATTTAAGCAGGCCTTCCCTGACCGCGCAAAAGAACGGCTACGCTTCCGTAACGCTGTCGTGGAACGAAACCGCCGCTGCCGAAGGCTATCAGATTTACCGGGCAGAAGGGGCAAACGGCGCATTCAAAAAACTGGCCTCCGTAACGGCCGGGGAATTTATTTTCGAGGATACGTCCGCCGCGCCCGGAACGCTGTACCGGTATAAAGTACGCGCATATCTGAAATTAAACGGCAAAACCCAGTATTCCGCTTATTCCGATATCAAATCCGCGGACTTTACCATCCCCGCTACGGCATGGAGCAGCTTTAAAGTCAAAAATTATAAAACCGTGACGTTATCCTGGAAAAAGAAATCCGTAGACGGATACAAAATCTACCGCAAGTCGGGAAACGACGGATACCGCCTGATTCAGACGCTGTGGGGCAAATCGTCTGTCAGCTTTCAGGACGCCTCCCCGGCGCCCGGCCAGACCAATACTTACCGGATCCGCGGATTTATCACCGTAAACGGCAAGGATTACCATTCCGCTTATACTTCCGTCCAAAAAGCAAAGCTCCAGATGGCAAAACCGGAACTGAAAAAAGCATCCGCTTCCGGAACCAAAAAAATAAAACTGTCCTGGAAACGCGACACCAAAGCGGACGGCTACCAAATATACCGCTCCCGTACCAAAAAGGGAGGCTATAAAAACGTAAAAACCATTTCCAAAAACAAAACCGTGAAATGGACCGATACCGGGATCAAAGCCGGGAAAACGTATTACTACAAAATCCGATCCTATGTAAACCTGCCTTCGGGAGGCACAAAATCCTCCGGCTATTCCGCCGTCAAAAGCGTGACGGTTCCCAAAAAATAATTTCTGCAAAACAAACCGGCAGGGGGGCTGTTCTTTCCCGACAGCCCCTCTGCCTTTTTATCCTTCCATCATCTTAAGATACGCGCCTTTATCAATCCCAATCATCGAAATCCGGTTCCCCTCGCGCCGAAACGCATATACGCAGTCCACATTCCGGATCAAAGACGGCAGACGCTCGTCCGGCACGCACACAACCAGCTGCAAGTCCAATTGCCTGGCATACCGCAGGCACACTTCGCTGCGCTCCTTATCCATCTTAGAAAACGCCTCGTCAAGCATGACCAGCCGAATCTTCGTATCCCTGCTGCCCTGCTGCATATAAAGCATGGCAAACCCGGCAAACAGCGCCACATATTTCGGGTTCTGCCCTTCTCCCCCGGAATCGCGCCCCGCCATATCGTCCACATAATTCTTACGGATATTCCCGTTCTCATCCTGCGCCTGCTCGTACATGCAAAACTTCAAATAGGTCCGGTAATCCGCATATTTCGCCATATCCTTTTTGTGGCTTGCCCGCGCTAAAGGATCGGCGTCCCTTGGCGGCATAAATTTATCCGTCAGGCGCTTTAACTGCTTTTCATACTTCCGGTAAAACGCGTCGTCCCCTAAGCTGACCTGCCCGTCCATCTGTGAATCCGGCGTCTTTAAGTCTAACTCCTCCGCCGTCAGCATTTCATAAAACTGGCGGTTTTCATCCTCCGCCGGAAGAATGTCAATCTGGTAAACACTGTCCGAAAACCGGATTTTGGCAAGCATGGCGTTAATCTCGCGGCGGTGGCGCTTCGCCGCCTTAATTTCCCCGTGGATCGCCGCAATCACATTTTCACGCAGCATCCGGTAGATAAAGCCGTACTGCCGGTCAAACTCCGCTTTGTATTTCGGCTCAAAGTCGCTCCTGCAGCGTCTTAACAGCTCGTCGTACACGGTGTTGTCCTTCTCCGTCCCGCAAAAATCATACGTCGGATACGCTTTGATAAACTGCATCCTGGCGCGGCCGCGCAGTTCTTCTTCTGCTTCCGCCGTCCTGGCCAGCCGTTCCAGGCGCTGTGTTTTTTCTTTTTTGTAGCCGGCCGCCCCGCCCGCTTCTATGGCGCAGGCAGCCTCCCCCTTTATCTGCGGGTCCGGCCAAAATCCTTCCGTCAGCCGGCCAAGCGTTTCTTCCCGGTCCGATATTTCCCGATCCAGTTCCCCTTTTAACGCGGCAAAACGCACGCTGTCTTTTTGCAGCCGTTCTTTTGTTTCCTCCATCCGGCGGATTTCTTCCGCAAGCTGCGCCTCCCGCTCCTTCTGCCCCGCGACAAGCGTGCCGCGTTCCAGTTCCAAAAGCTCGCCCTCCAATTTCTCTGCCCTGCGTTCATACGCTTTCAATCCGGACGCGGCGTCCTTAAGCTGCGCAAGCTGCCCAGGCGTATAAGACGACAGCCGCTCCAGATCGTTCACCCGGCTTAACGCGGCAATCTCCTGCTGCAGCGCAATCATCTGCGCGTTTAACTGATACACCTCCGCTTCCAGTTCACGCGCCTGCTTTAAGGAAACCTTCCTGCCGATGCTCGGATAGCGGTAATCCTGCGCCCTCAGATGGCGGAACATATAATTCTGGTACGAGTAGCAGTCCTGCGTCACGCCGCGCCCGGCAGCCTGCAGCTGCTCTACCGTGCCGCATTTTTTAATATGCCCCAGATACCGCTTTAAGCACGCGTCCGCATAGGGGATATCCGTCGCCACCACGTCGTATAATGTGCCCGGCTCCGCCTTCGGGGCGTCCCGCATCATGGCTTCCGTCTGGATCAAATCAACCGACTGGTACTCTTTCTGGGACATCCTGCGAAACAGTTCCGCCGCGGCCGGGGCATACTGCGGCTCTACCATCAGCCCGAACTTGATCCGCCCAAGGCTGCCTTCCACCGCATTGCGCCACGCTTCGTCCGTCACGTCGAACAGATCCGCCAAAACCTCCACCTGCACGCTGTGCCCGTACCGAAGCGACAGTTCTTCTTTCAGCTTCCGCCTGGCCTCTTTTAAATCCTTTCCGTAGTGCTTTTTATCTTTTTTCAAATCGTCTAAAATTTCTTTTTTCTCCCGGCACTGCTCGGTTACGCCGCGCAGGCTGTCCCGCAGATCGTTGATTTCATCCGTCACGGAATCAAAGGCTTCTTTTAACCCCTTCTTCAACCGATTGGTCGATTCCTCCGTTACTGCGCCGCACGCAAACTGCTCCAGCAGGTTTCTGACCGGGTTGCTGACATAATCGCATATGCCCTCCGCTTCATCCCACAGCTTAAGCCGCTTGGTCAGGGCAGCCCAGTCCGCCGCCTCATGGCTTAACAGCCGTATCGTCTCCCGCAGCTGCGCAAGCTGCTCCCGTTTTTTTCCGAAATCGCCGCCGAACAGCTCTGCCTTAAGCGCCGCCTGCGCGTCCCTTTGTTCCGCCAGGCTTCCCGCCAGTTCTTTTATCTTAGCCTCACAGGAAGCAAGCGCCGCGGCAAGATCCTCCCGCTCCTCCTTTTTAGCGGCAAGATGCGCTTTTTTATCTTCGATATCCAAAACCCGAAGCGCGGTCTGTACGTCGCTCTGCTCCTTTTTTGCAGCCCAAAGCGCCTCGTCATGAAGCCGGATTTCTTCGAGCAATTCTATCTGGTTTTCCAGCGTTTCCACCTGCTCCTTAATTTCGCGGTAGGCGGCAAGCTGATCGCTGATGGCCGAAACGGTGTCTTCTTTGCTTCTCGGAAACATATAATCCTTGATAAACTGCGCCGTGCCGTTTGCCATCCGCAGCGCGATCGCGCTTTTCTGCATGGTTTTAAACCGCCCGGCGTCCAGATAGCCGAATATCGTATCGCATAAAGCGTTTAAATACGCCTCCCGCGTCGGATAAATGCGGTTGATATTTACGCCCGCCATGTTTTTTGCCTGCGCGCTGCGCTCTTCGATCAGGCGCTTTAAAACGGCGTATGTATACGGGACCGTCCCGCCCGACAGATAATTGTCCGCCGGAAATCCCCCGGTGTGGCTGAAAAACCAGTATCTGCCCACCTCCTGATCGCTGCCCGCCACCTCAAAAGACGCGCCGATACATACTGTTTCCCCGGTTGACGTATCCAAAAGTTCCAGTACGACCTGCGCGCCGAAATCCATATGCTCCCGGTTTGCCGTGCCGTCTTTCTGCGCCCCGCGCAGATAGCTTAACACGCTCCGCTTGTTTTTCGTATCGTCCGCCGCCCTGTTTAAAAAATCATTGCGGATGCTTCCGTACAGCACAACCTGCATGGCGTCCATAACTGTGGATTTTCCGGAACCGCTTTTCCCGCTGAATAAGTTGACCGACTCGTGAAAACAAATCACCTGGTGAGCAATCCCGCCCCAGTTATTCAAAAGCATCCTGGTAAAAATCTTTTTCGCCTGTTTCACCGGGCGCCACCTCCTCCTCTTTGTACTGTTCCATCAGTTCATGCAGCAGGGCAAAGCTGACATAGAGATTGACGGCGCTGTAAATATAAATCGGCGTCGTATCGTCCATATCCCGAAGCGCCCCCGGGTACTCTATGATCTGGTGCCGCTTCATCTGCCCGAGCGCCTCGTTCCATTCCAAATCCGGCAGCTTCCCGTTCAGCAGCCCGGTATTTTTCCCGTACTCCCGTATTTCCGCCAGGTTCGTAACAGGCTCCATAAGCCCCTCTCCCATAATTTTATCCCGGTAAATCATTTTAACCAGCAAAATCAGGATTGCCGCGGATTTCGGGACGGCTTCCGCCGGGACGCCTTCTCCGGTAATCCGGAAAATATGCTCCTTGGCGTCATGCACCAGTTCGCAGCCCATCACTTCCAGATACGCCTCCAGAAACGGACGGTGCTTTACGCAGATCCCGTACTGCTCGTTGTCGATTGGCGCAAGCGCAGCCGGATCGTATTTTTCCTGCAAAATACAGGTCTGCCGGAACAGGGCGGCAACCGTTTTCTTAAGCTTTGCCGCCTCCGTTACAGACAGCCCCTCCAGATAATGAACCATCTTCTCTTTTCCTCCTCACCGAAAACCCGGAATAACGGAACCCTTCCGGCGTAGTAAACGTCTTTTCCGTCTCCGCCTCCACCGTGCTTTCCGCATCTTCCGCCGCCTCCTGCCAGACGAACAGAAGCTTTTCCAAATCCTCTATGCCCCGTACCGTCTGCGCGTCCGCGCAAAAGACGCCGTCCGTTTCATGCTCCCTGCGAAACGCCGCAATCTGCGCCTGCGTATAAAGCGGCTTTACCACATACGTATCAAAGCCTTCCGACGCGCCCTTCTGCAGCTGCACCTCCTGCGGGCAGAACTCGCGTTTTGCCGTATTTCTCGGCCGAAAAAAGCTTTTTTCTTTGAGAATACGAAACGGTCCGGTCAGGCCCAGACGTCCCGCCAGATCCTCTAAAATCTGCTCTTTTCTGGGGCTTTGCTCCAAAAACCGCACAAACTCTTTCGCCTGGTCGTCCTGCGCGTCCCCTTCCGCGAGAATATAGCGCATACGCGCCGCCGCCCGCTTGGCAAACATCCGTTTCTGGTCAATCAGCCGGTTATACCGCTTCTCAATTTCCTCAAATTCCCGGGCAATCCGAAACAACAGCCCAAGCGCCTCTTCACAGGAAGACCGCTCATTGCCGCGCTGCCGTCCGGCCTCCGGATTTTCCTGCGTTTGTCCCGCCGCTTCCGCAAGCGCCTGTTTTTGCGCCGCCGTTTCGGCAATATTTTGATCCAAAAGTTCCCGGATTTCTTCTTTGTAACGGTAAAAACTGTCCGTCGTCGTTAAAATAGCATACTGCCCGCTGTCACGGTTATTGATTTCGCCCACTAAGACTTCCTGGACGCCCAGAAACGTTTTCTGTTCGGCCAGCGCCTCAAAATAGCCGCGCATCCCCTCCTGCAGATCGGAAAGCATCCGCCGCAAAGCTTTCGACGCCTCAAGGGCGCCGTTTAACAGATCGTTATTTTTCTCCGCTCCCGCCCGATATGTAAACAGATGGCTGTAAACCGCCAGGATGCTGCCCCGTTCCTGCCGGCTGTCCCAGTCGAACAGCCTGCGGAACACGTCGATAAACATCTGGCTGTAATCGGGAACGGATATCACATAGCTGTTTCGCATTTCGTCAAAATCCCGCTTTAACCACCCCCACGCAACCAGGCGGCGCAGAACGCCCGCCCCGTGCCGGACGCCCTCCTCCTCTTCGGCCCCGCCGTCCTCCTCTATAACAGAGGACATCCTCTCACGGAGGATGTCCTGACAGTCTTCTTCGGTTAAGCCTGTAAGCAAAGAGGAAGCGGCGGATTCCTCGCTTAAGGCAATCAGCGCAAGCTGGTAATATTCCGTATATTTGCCGGAAAACAGTTTATAAAAATCCTCTGGCACTCTGCTTTTTACCTGCATGGAAGCCTCCTTTCCCGCACCACAACTTCTCACAATATCTCACTCCGGACGGCTCAATATTATTTTGAAGGATTCCCCTTCCCACAAAATCCTGACAGCCATATTGTCTCTTCGGCAAAAAGCTGTACCCATCAAGAACATTCAGAAAGCGAAAGCCGCTTACCGTGCAAGCCTGCCAAAACCGCAGTCA
>OFFX01001279.1_pt1 | contig 18357 bp, 13 predicted proteins | sample 1521511 | NCBI WGS metagenome assembly OFFX01 (sample SAMEA3504125, study PRJEB24116) | mouse gut metagenome | biome: mouse gut; feature: mouse-associated habitat; material: faeces | place: Denmark | collected 2011
CAAAAAACTTAAGATATATTGAAGGAGGGTTTAATTATGTCTCAAAACAGATCAGGTCAAGGCGGCGCCGATGGGGTGATGTATCGACGCGCAAAATTATGGCAGATTATTATGGTATCTACCAGCGCTTTTATTGGAATGGGGTTTTATTCTCTCATAGGTCTTGCAAACTATACGGCAAGTATCGGTTATGGTATTGCGACTGTGGCAGTAGGAGGGATTCTGACCTTTACCCGTATTTTTGATGCAATTACCGATCCCATGCTTGCGTTCCTTTATGACAAAGTTAATACTCGTTTCGGTAAGGTGCGTATCTTGATGATTAGCGGTTGGGCGATCATGGTTCTTGCATTGCTTATGATGTATAACTGGGCAGCAGGGAAAGGAAGGGGTACTGTAACTTTTATACTCCTGTATGTTCTTTATATCATTGGATATACCTTGTTCAACATGACGGTACAGACATTGTATGCGCTGATGACCAATGACCCAAGGCAGCGTCCTATGATCGGTGTCTGCAGTACGATTTTTAATTATCTGGTGCCTATAACCCTGAATCTTGTATTCTATATGAAGCTTATGCCTAAATTTGGCGGATTTAATCTGGAATTTCTGGCATCTGCCTGTTGGGTGTGTGTAGGGGTTTCTGCAGTAGGTATTGTTCTGACATGTATTGGTATTACGGAGTTTGATAAGACGGAAAACTTTGTCGGAACGAATATGAAGAAAGAAAAGCTCAAAATAAAGGATATGGTGGATGTACTCAAAGGCAACCGTCCGCTGCAGTGCTACATTGCATCTGCCGCTTCCGATAAGATTGCACAACAGATTGCCAGTCAGTCTATTATTAATACGATGGCTGCAGGTATTATTATCGGTGATATGGCGATTTCTACTCAGCTGACTACTTTAGGAATTATTCCTTCCATACTATTTGCTTTTGTCGGTGCGGGGTATGCCAGAAAACACGGCAACAAGAAGACGGTAGTGGACTGGACATGGTATTGTCTTATAGTAACGCTTATCTCATTTGCTTTCTTTACTGCAATTTATGTTTTTGGAGATACGCATAGCATTGCAACCGCAAAACCATTGATGATTGTATATGTTCTTCTGATGTTGCTGACGAATGGAACGAAGATGGGTGTTACAACCGGAAATAATGCATTTATGGCAGATATCATTGATTATGAGCTGGATCGTGGCGGCAAATATATACCGGCAGTTATAACGGGTGTATATAGTTTGATTGATAAGCTGGTATCTTCTGTTAGTGCACTTATTGCGACCGGAGCGATTGCATTGATTGGGTATAAAGAAACAATGCCGCAGCCTACGGATGAATTGACGGCAGGTATTTTCTGGATGACAATGGCATTGATGTATGGTTTCCCTATTATCGGCTGGATTATTACGCTGGTTGCCATGCATTTCTGCTCGTTGAGTAAAGAGGACATGGTAGAAGTTCAGAAGCGTATTGCTGAGAAAAAAGCGATTGCCCAATCGAAAGCTTGAGGCGAATTCATACATAGGCAGAACTGTGGTTTTGATAAAAGATAAGGAGCGGTCTTCGGATGGCAGGCGGAATCTTAGATAAGTTGATAGGTTCTCACGCAGGAAATGGAAAAAATACGATGTGCCGGATTGAAAGGAGAAATGCAGGATGAGTAAGATTTATCTTTTGACTGGAGCTGCTGGCTTGCTGGGCAGTAATATTGCCCGTCAGCTAGTGGATGCTAAAGAAGTAGTGCGTGCTTTAGTATTGAAAGATGATCCGGCTGTGGCATATGTGCCGGATCAGGTGCAGATTATTTATGGGGATTTGCTTGACATTAATTCCATGGAAGAATTATTTACTGTTCCAGAGGGCAGTGAGGTTATTGTAATACATTGTGCCAGTATAGTAACAATGAATCCCAATCCGAATCCCAAAGTTTATGCTGTCAATGTGGATGGTACACGGAATATTATTGATATGTGCTTAAAGCATAAAGTAAAAAAATTGGTTTATGTAAGTTCTACCGGGGCAATTCCTGAATTGCCCCATGGACAGAAAATCAAAGAGGTCGATCACTTTCTGCCTGCAGACGGACTTGTTGGCTATTATTCTGTTACCAAGGCGCAGGCGAGTCAGTTGATTTTAGATGCTTTGCGGTGGTGTCCGGAGCTTGATGCCTCCATAGTTCATCCTTCCGGTATTTGCGGACCGAATGACTACGCTTTTGGTCCAGTGGCGCAGACGGTTTCCCAATATCTTAATGGAGAAGTGAAGATTGGATTAGATGGCACTTTTAACAGTGTGGATGTCAGGGATTTAGCAGCCGGGGTCATTGCTTGCTGCGATAAAGGACGCCGGGGCGAGTGCTATATTATGAGCAACGAACTAGTAACCATGAAGGAACTTTATGATATTATTAATCAGACTGCCAACATGAATGTTCATGCTAATATTTTGTCAAAAGGCATTGCCAGTTTAGCAGTGAAATTTATAAAAATGCAGAGCAAATTTACAGGTGAAGAACCAGTATTGACGGATTTTGCTGTTTATAATATGACGCGCAATAATGATTTTGATTGTTCAAAGGCAAAACAGGAGCTGGGATTTTCATGCCGTCCTTTTGAAGAAACCATTCGGGATGAGGTCAATTGGTTGCTGGAAGAAGCAAAAGATTCTGGTGAACAGAATGAAGAAGCTGAAAAGAATGCTGAAAAAACGGTTGAAGAGATTAAAGAAAGGATAAAAATGGGGGATATCTCCAAAGTAATCGTTAGGAAAGGAGATGAAAGGATTCTCAGTATACCATTAAATATCAGTGTCGCAGTCAGCGTTGTAGGGGTTGCTGTTGCACCTTTAACATTTCTTCCGGCAATGATTTCTGCAATTGGTCTTGATTGCCATATTGAACTTGAAAAGAAAGACGGTACTGTTATGGACGTTACAAATGGAGTTGCCAGCGCTATTGTAGATGCATCTGGTTACTCGGATAGAAATTAGACAAACCGGACACTTACGGGAAATATGTAAGTGTCTGGTCTTTTTATATAGCAGAGGAAATTATTCTGTCATTTTTTCTATCAAATGATAAAGAAATTCTGCCAGCTCATGTGGAGACAGCTTCTCATTGGAATCGGATAAGAGCCAGTTCCTTGTAATGCTGCCGCAGCCATATACGATAAAGCGGTTGAGCATATTTCGTTCCTGAACAGAATAGGAAGAATCATTCAGAAAACTGACGCAGGAGTCATGGCAGATAATTTCGGTTATTTTATATGAAAAATCCGGATCAGCTTTAAAAATATAGAATGCAGAATCCCACATGGTACTTTGTGTCTCTGATAAAATAGATTCCATGCCCTCAATGGTATTTTTTGGATGCAGCTTTTTCCATAGCTTCCGTATCTTGTCTAATATCTCATTTTCTGTTTGTTCTAACAGGTCAATTATATCCAGATAATGTTTATAAAAGGTTGAACGGTTTATTTCAGCCAGATTGCAGATGTCCGTAACTGTGATCTGGCAAAATTCTTTTTGCGATAAAAGCGTAAAAAAGCTTTTTCTAATATTCTCTTTTGTGTGGCGGATCCGTATATCCGGTTTCATATTTTTACCTCCAATATTATTATGAAGATTTTGTTAATTTATCATCAAATTAGACTGTTTTGTTGGATAAACTTCATATATGGCAGATGTGTAGTTTGCATTGCATATATACAGTAATTATAATATAAGCAACAGAAAAATCAACAAGTGTTGGAAAACTGGGGTAACAATATGGTAAAAAATAGAAATCAATGTGGCAGGGTTCTGGTTGGTAAGTTTTTTATGTGGAAGACCAGAGATATATCAGCGGCTTCCTTACAGCTAATCGTAACAAGTTATCTGGCTATATTTTGTACAAACGCTCTGGGAATGGAAGCGGCGTTAGTGGGTATGCTGATGATGGCAAGTAAAGTGTTTGACGGAGTACCGGATTTATTTGCCGGATATCTGATAGATAATACCAATTCTCGGTTAGGGAAAGCAAGACCATATGAATTTGCGATTATTGGTGCATGGGGATGTACGGTACTTCTATTTTTTGCATCGCCGCAATGGAGCAGCACAATAAAAGCGGTATGGGTATTCGCAATGTATACTATGGTTTTCAGTGTATTTAATACCTTGCTTAATGCAAATCAGACACCATATATGATTCGGGCATTTTCCAATGATTATCAGATAATTGCTAAAGTATCTTCTTATGGTGGAATTGTCAGCATGGCAGGTGCAATAGTAATATCAGTCACATTCCCCATATTAATGGCAAAACTGGCAGCAAATTCAGAGGGCTGGCGAATATTGATTCTCATTTATGCGCTACCTCTTTGTTTGATAGGGATTTTAAGGTTTGTATTTGTAAGGGAAGAGCCAGCAGTGGATGCAGATTTAAGGGAGCGGGTACATATAAAGGAAATTTTTTTGATGCTGGTGAAAAATAAGTACTGTCTTATTTATGCGGCAATTACAGGCTTCTATCAGATTAGCGTCAGCTTCGGAGCAGGTACATATTATTATACATATGTGATTGGGGATATTTCGAAGTTTGGCATTGTGAGTATGTTTTCCGGGCTTCTCTACTGCGCCGATTGCGGTATGTTTTCCATTATCATGCTGCCAATTATGTTTCTTTTCCCTACGATGATGAAAATGCTAAGTATAACAAAAATATTTGTAGTTTTTTCCGTGATAGCAGTAACAGGTTATATTACAATATTTTTTGGAAATACAAATCTTCCGGTTGTGGTTGCAGGGGGTGTATGCGTTACATTGTTAAATCTGCCACTTGGATATTTAGGAACACTAATCGTGACGCAGCTTTCAACTTATAATGAATATATTAAATTGCCAAGGATGGAAAGTTCCTGCAGTGCGATCACTGCATTTACAGGAAAAATAGGGCAGGGAATCGGCGCAGGTTTAAGTGGGATTCTGCTGGGTATATCAGGATTTGTATCTTCTACTTCGGATGTGATGACAGTTCAGTCGGCGGGCGCTATTTTGATGATACGATGTCTGTACTGCGTTTTTCCGTGTATCTGTGTTATGTTTATTATTATTTTATCCATTTTACTGGGAAAACTGGAGAAAGAAATTATAGACAAAAAGACGCTGGAAGAAAAGAGGTAGAAGTATATGAAAATAGAATATTATATCAAAACAGGGAGGAGAACAGATGGCACAGTTTTCAAAGGACTTTTTGCTGGGAACAGCAACGGCGGCGCATCAGGTAGAGGGGAATAATGTCCATAACGATATATGGGCTATGGAACATATGAAGTATACTTCCTATGAGGAACCCAGTCTGGATGCCGTGGATCATTACCATCTCTATGAACGGGATATTGCGATGATGGCGGAGGCAGGTTACAATGCATACCGATTCTCTATTGAATGGGCAAGGATTGAGCCGGAGGAGGGGATATTCGATGATAATGAGATAGAGCATTATCGGGATGTGATTGCCTGTTGCCGAAAATACGGGATAGAACCGATGGTGACACTGCATCACTTCAGCAGCCCAAAGTGGATTATCAGTAAAGGCGGCTGGGAAGCGGAAAGTATTGTAGAGGATTTCAGAACATACTGCATTTATGTAATAGAACGTCTTGGAGAGGAAATACATTATATCAACACAATCAATGAGGCAAATATGAGGCTTCAGTTTGCAAGGATCATGAAGAATTATACGGAAAGGATGATCCGTCAGAGCACACCGGCAGATAAGAATGTTTCGGAAAATCTGCAGGTTGGTGTGGATGTGCAGGCAATGCTGAATGCTCAGGATGCCATGTTTGAAGAGGGAAGGCAGATTTTTCATCTTCCAGAAGGGATGAGTGTTAATAATTTCCATAGTCCTTGTAGTCCTCATGGAGATGAACTGATTCTGAAAGCTCATGAGGCTGCCCGCAATGCAATCAAAGAGCGTTTTCCGGATATCAAGGTTGGTATGACACTGAGCCTGCATGATTTTCAGGCAATTCCCGGCGGGGAGGCAAATATGGAAAAACTGTGGGATGAAGAATTTAGGCATTACTTACCGGGAATCAGAGATGATGATTTTATAGGTGTGCAAAATTATACAAGGGAGTTGGTAGGACCAGAAGGCTCCGTTACTGTTCCTGACGGAGCGGACATTACCCAATGTGGCTACGAGTTCTACCCGGAAGGATTGGAGCATGTCATTCGGAAAGTGGCAAAAGACTTTAAAGGTGATATCTATGTTACAGAAAATGGAGTGACTACGGATGATGACCGGAGAAGAATTGAGTTTATCCAAAGAGCAATCTGGGGTGTGAAACGCTGCATGGAGGACGATATTCCGGTAAAAGGGTATTTCTACTGGTCCTTTATTGATAACTATGAGTGGCAGAAAGCGTATAGTCTGAGATATGGGCTTGTAGCTGTTGATCGTACTACGCAGATACGGACGCCTAAACCAAGTCTTAGATTCTTAGGGAGTATGCTGGAAAAGGAAGCTTGAGAGTAAATAAACGTAAAAAACCTGCTGGACAATACAGCAGGTTTTTTGGTAAAAAATATTTTATGCTGATGCAGAATTAACCATGGTAACTTCCCAGATAGGATAAGCTTTCTTTGGGATGGCGGGTTTGTGTTGTTCTGTCAACGGCAATCAACCCGAAGGTCATGGAATAGCCTTTCTGCCACTCAAAATTGTCCATAAGGCTCCAATGGAAGTAGCCGCGTACGGGAAGGTTATCGCGCAGACAGTTTTGAACACCTGTGAGAGCTGTTTCGATAAAAGCAATACGCTTCTTGTCATCATCGGTAGCAATGCCGTTTTCTGTGACAATTAAGTCTCCCTTGAAATCTTTTGCAACCTTACGGATGACATGTTCTAATGCTTCCGGGTAGAACTCATAGTTCATCTGAGTAAGTTCAGCGCCGTCAGGAGCGGGGAGTGTACCCTCCGGACCCATCAGGGAGCGAGTATAGTTCTGTACGCCCAGAAAATCATCATTTTGGATATAGGGGAGATAATGGGTAAATTCATCATCCCACTCTTTTTTTGCATGTTCCTCTCCGCCGGCTGTGGATTGAATATCATGTAAGCTTAAGGTAAGACCTACTTTGATTTCAGGATAGAGTTCTTTGATGACAGCACGAGCTGCTTCGTGAGCACGACATACAATCTTATCGCCTTCAGGAGTACGCATGGAAGTAAAGTTTTCTACTTTCTCCACTCCAAAAACTTTGATATTTTCTTCGGCTGTGGCTTTCTGGTCTGCCATCATTTTCTCCAGATTGATTCCGACCTGAACAGTACCGTCCGCGCTCTGAGTTTTTGCAGCCTGCGCCTGCATCTGCAGCATATAGCGTTTGGCAATGGCAGCTACCTGAATTCCCATATTGGCTTCGTTGATGGTACATACATAGTGAAGCTCATTTCCAAGTTTTCCGATGATATAGCGGACATAGCGGGCAAAATCGTCTACTGTGGATTCTGCTTCCCACCCACCTTTTCCTATGAGCCATTTAGGGCTGGAAAAATGGTGGAGGGTTACGATTGGCTCTAAACCATGTTCTTTGCAGCAGTGAATAACGTCCAGATAGTGCTCGGCCTGTGCATCATCAAAATGTCCTTCTTCTGGTTCGATACGCGCCCATTCTACAGAAAAACGGTAGGCGTTTAATCCGGCATCAGCCATAAGCCGGATATCCTCCTGATAACGATGGTAATGGTCAACGGCATCAAGAGATGGCTCTATAAAGCTGGTATGTTCCATCTGTTCCATTGCCCAGCAGTCACTATTATCATTGTTTCCTTCAACCTGATGTGCTGCGGTTGCAGCCCCCAAAAGAAAGTCTGGTGAAAATTTGTCCATAGAAAATCCTCCTTGCAATTCATAATCTCCAAATACGATGTTTATTGGATTTGTTTTTTTTATTATAATAGAAAAGAAAGATATCAAGAGGTGAAAAATTCGTGTTTATGTCAAAAAATTAATTTAATTTATTTATTTTATTAATCTAAAGCACTGAAAGATGAGAGTACAAATGTGCATTTAGGATAATGAAGGAGAAAATGAATGGATAAAGCAGTCTACATATTAAAAAATGTATACCATCTGTATCATCTGGCAGGAAGGATTTTAAGCAGAGAAGGAAAATTTCTTGCAGTTCCTTTTGACGGTTTCTTGGATGAGGATCCGGTATTTAACAGTCCAAAGCTTTTACAAATGTTGATGGAATATGGGAGGGAACAGAAGACATACAAGGGGTGGAATGACGACGGGTATTGGTATTATGTGTTTCATGATTTGGGAGATTATGTTATTTGGGGACCTGTGAACACTGAGGAGTATTCTGAGAATGATAATTTATTGTATTGTAAACAGCATGGAGCGAAGGCAGGATGTGTATGTGATATTCCCTTGATGAAAATCGGGAAACTGGAAGAAATAATAATGTTTGTACATGGACTTTTGTCAGATGAGTATGAAAATATTGTCAAAATTGATGATGGGATAGATGCGGGACGATTTCAAGAAAGTTTACATGCTGGGCGTGTGGAATATGAATTGGAAAATGAGGAGTGCGACAAAAAACATTTTCCATTTGCCAGAGAAGATCAGATGTGGAAATGGATTATAGGAGGAGGGCAGGGGAGGTTTTCGTTTGGAACAGGTAAATCTTTTGAGGATTTGGTGGATAATGCAGGTGTTATGGCCCAGTCACAGAAAAAGAATCTGGAATACGGCATAGTAAGTGGAATCACTTTACTTACCAGATATGCTATTGCAGCGGGGGTAGAAGAAAGTGCTGCATATATATTAAGTGATGTACTTTTACAAAGACTTGCCAAAGCAACGAATGTGATGGAGATGCGGAAAGTAATGGAATACGCGCTTGTGGAGTTTGGACGGCTAGGGAAAGGAGCAAAATCAGAGACTTATTCGATTTATGTGGAGCAGAGCAGGGAATACGTCGCGAAGAATATTTTTAAGAAATTGTCATTACAGGAAATTGCAAAAGAGATTGGTGTGCATCCGGCGTACCTTTCAGGGATTTTCAAAAAACAAACAGGAATGACCTTGACGGATTATATTATGCAGGAAAAAATACAGATTTCCTGTAATCTGCTGAAATATTCTAACCGGTCAATTGCCATTATTGCAGAATATATGAATCTTTCTCCTCAAAGTTATTTTACCAGAGTATTTAAGAAGGTAACAGGAGAGACACCGGCACGGTACCGAAGAACTCATGTGGATAAAAATTTTTTGGAAGATTAAAATCAGATAAAGCATATTAAAATCAGACAATACAGGAAGGATAAATGAGGGTAAAATTTTCATAAAAGTAAAGATGGAATAGCAATATCGATATAATGAAAGAGAGGATGGGATGGAGATTATGGAAAGAGATCTTAAGAAAATTATTTCTGAAATGACATTGGAGGAGAAAGCCGGGATGTGTTCCGGCGAGGATTTCTGGCGTTTGAAGAAAGTGGAGAGACTTGGAGGATTCACCATGAGATCTCAATGAAAAAGCAGCCCGGCGAGGCAGATCATCTTGGGATTGGCGAGAGTATTGTGGCGGTTTGTTTTCCGGCAGCCTGTGCCACGGCTTCCAGCTTTGATACGGAATTGATGAACGAAATGGGAAAGACCCTTGGGGAAGAATGTCAGGCAGAAAATTTAAGTGTATTGTTGGGACCGGCTGTAAACATTAAGAGAAGCCCTCTCTGTGGACGGAATTTTGAATATTTATCCGAGGATCCATATCTTGCAGGAAAAATGGCTGCTTCCTATATCAGAGGTGTACAGAGCTGGGACGTGGGAACGAGCATGAAACACTATGCCGCAAATAATCAAGAGTATAACCGTATGAGTTGTTCTTCTAATTTGTCGGAACGTACTTTCCGGGAAATCTATTTACCTGCATTTGAGACAGCGGTAAAGGAAGCGCAGCCTAAGACGATTATGTGCAGTTACAATAAGATTAACGGAGAATACGCCTCTGAAAACAAACATCTTTTGACAGAGATTTTACGGGACGAGTGGGGATTTGAAGGCTATGTTATGACAGACTGGGGCGCGGTGGCAGACCGTGTGACAGGGATTGTTGCAGGACTTGATCTGGAGATGCCGGGCAGCCATGGGGTAAATGATGCCAAGATCATTGCGGCAGTAAAAGATGGAAGTCTGGATGAGGCGCTGCTTGATAAGGCAGTAGAGCGTATTTTAAAGGTATTGTTTTCTTATGCGGATAACCGCCATCCGGAAGCTGTGTTTGACAGGGATGCAGATCATGAAAAAGCGGTAAAAATAGAGACAGAGTGTGCAGTTCTTTTGGAGAATAATGGAATACTTCCGTTGAAGGAAGGAAGAAAAGTAGTATACATTGGCGAATATGCTGAAAAACCCCGTTATCAGGGAGGCGGTTCCAGTCATATTAATTCCAGTAAAGTAACTTCCGCATTGGAGAGTGCAAAGGAAAAAGGCAGACCAGTATCTTATGTGAAAGGATTCCCTTTTGATAAGGATGAAGAAAACGCGGGAGAACTGGCGGCGGCTGTGCAGGCGGCAAAGGATGCTGAAGTGGCAGTTATTTTCGCAGGACTGCCTGATCTGATTGAATCGGAAGGCTATGACAGAAAGGATATGAAACTTCCTGCATGCCAGAATAAACTGATTGAGGAAGTTATCAAAGTACAGCCTAACACGGTTGTTGTGCTGCACAATGGAAGTCCGGTTGAAGTACCTTGGGCAGATAAGACAGCAGCTATTCTGGAAATGTATCTTGGCGGTCAGGGCGTGGGAGAAGCAACAGATAAACTTCTTTATGGAGAAGTAAATCCTTCGGGACGTCTGGCAGAGACATTCCCACTCCGTCTGGAGGATAATCCAAGTTACCTGAATTTCCCCGGTGACGGAGTAAATGTGGATTATGCGGAGGGAATCTATGTAGGCTACCGTTATTATGATGCCAGAAAAATGCCAGTGCGCTGGGCATTCGGACATGGACTTTCTTATACGGAATATGAGTATAGTAATCTGAATATGCCTGCAGAAAGTCTGGATGATAAGGGTTGCGTAAAAGTAACTGTAGATGTTAAAAACACAGGAAGTATGGTCGGTAAGGAAGTAGTACAGCTTTATGTCAGCGATAAAAACGGCACAGCAGGGCGTCCTGTGAAGGAACTAAAGGGCTTTGCTAAGGTAGAGTTGCAGCCGGGTGAGACAAAGACTGTAGAATTTGCACTTACTGCAAGGGATTTATCTTTCTACCATGAAGGGCTTGGCGATTGGTATGCACCTTCAGGAACTTACGAGGTGTTGATAGGACATGCAAGTGACGAGATTGCTTTGAGAGGGGAACTTTCCTTCAAGACCGAAAAGCAGCTTCCGCTGTACGTCAGTGGAGCGACAACGATCGGAGAGCTTATGGCGCATCCTGTGACCGCGCCGATCATCGGAGGTTTGATGCAGAATATGCAGGGAGCGATGGGAGCCATGCAGTCAGATCCAACAGAAAATGTTGAGGATACCCTTGGTACGGGTGCAGAAATGATGAAGGCAATGATGCATGGAATGCCCCTAAAATCTCTGGCAAGCTTTGCTGGTGCAGAGATGGCAGCACAGATTGAGTTGATGATTCAGGGCATGAATCAGGCGTTAGGTAATAAATAGCGTTGTTTGTGATATTTATTATCAAGAGGTATTTGTTTTTTGAATATGGTTATGTTTGATAATGAGGCTGTCACCCTTGCGGGTTTTCACATTGTGTGGCAGTCTCTTTTATTCTGTCTTAAAATTCATTAATTTAAAAACATATTATGGAAAAAGTAAACACATAAGTAAAGGTTAAGCGGTAAAATACAATTAAATAAACAGGGACAGGAGGAGCAAGTACATGAGAAAGATAACGGAATTAAAAGATAACTGGTTTTTTGTAAAAAATGCTGGGGATGTTCAGGAAGCGGCAGCCGCAGAGGGGACAGGTGTTTTACTGCCGCATACATGGAATGCTTTAGACGGGCAGGACGGAGGAAATGATTATCACAGGGGAACCTGCTGGTACCGCCGCCTTCTGGAAAAACCGGAGTTAGAAGCAGGGGAGAAGGCTTATCTGGAATTTGACGGTGCTGCCATGACAGCGGACGTATACTTAAACGGAGAAAAACTGGCTCATCACAAAGGAGGATATTCACGGTTCCGTGTAGATATTACAGAGAAACTTACAACGGCGGAAAATGAATTGGTGGTCGCTGTCGATAATTCGGACAATGGAACTGTGTATCCGCAAAAAGCCGATTTTACTTTTTATGGAGGGCTGTACCGCATGGTACGTCTCGTCGTAGTGCCTGAGGGTCATTTTGCTATGGAGTATCATGGGGGAGATGGGATTAAAGTAACTCCTGTGGTCACTCTGGCTGGGGAAGGGAAAGAAGCGGCAAGCGCAACGGTAACTGTAGAAGTGTATACAGAGGGTGGTGCTGATGTGGTCACTGTAACGGTTGCGGAGGAGACAAAACAGGCTTTGGTTACAGAAGGATATGCAAAAGTGGAATTTGAACTGTCCAAGGTACATTTGTGGGATGGTGTGGATGACCCTTACCTCTATACAGCTAAAGCAGAACTGGAAAGTGGAGATGCAGTCACTGTAAGATTCGGCTGCCGCCATTTCTCTATTGACCCGCAGAAGGGCTTTTTCTTGAATGGCCGTTTCTATCCACTGCGGGGCGTAAGCCGTCATCAGGACTGCAAAGGAACGGGGAATGCCCTGAGCCGTGAGCATCACGTGCGCGACATGGAGATAATCAGGGAGATGGGGGCAAATACCATCCGCCTTGCTCATTATCAGCATGCGCAGGAATTCTATGATTTGTGCGATGAAAACGGAATCATCGTCTGGGCGGAGATCCCTTATATTACTATGCATATGTCTGGAGGAAGAGAAAATACATTAAGCCAGATGCGGGAACTGGTTATCCAGAATTATAACCATCCGTCGATTGTCTGCTGGGGACTTTCCAATGAGATCACAGCAGCAAGCGCAGTAAATGAAGAATTGATGGAGAACCATCGGGAGCTGAACCGGTTATGCCATGAGCTGGATCAGACAAGGAAAACTGTAATGGCAAATGTATTTATGTTAGAAAAGGAAAGCCCATTGCTGGAGATACCGGATATCAATAGTTATAATCTTTATTTTGGCTGGTATGTGGGAGAGATGGTTCAAACGGATGAATTCTTTGATGAGTATCACAGTGCTTACCCGGATCGCTGCATTGGATTTTCAGAATACGGGGCGGACGCAAATCCTGCATATCATTCTTCCCAGCCTGACAGGGGGGATTATACAGAAGAATATCAGTGCCTGTATCATGAGCACATGCTGCGTATGATTGAAGAGCGTCCATGGCTCTGGGCGACTCATGTGTGGAATATGTTTGATTTTGCCGCTGACGGAAGAGACGAGGGCGGCAAACATGGGGAAAACCAAAAAGGATTGGTAACGATTGACCGCGAGCTCAGAAAAGATGCATTTTATCTGTATAAAGCGTATTGGAGCAAAGATGCTTTTGTCCATCTGTGCGGGCGGCGGTATGTAGACCGGGCGGAGGAAGTGACAAAGATTAAGGTGTATTCTAATCAGCCTTTAGTGGCATTGTATGTAGACGGAAAACTTGTGGAAGAGCAGAATGGCAGCAGAGTATTCTGTTTTGAAGTTCCAATATCGGGTGTTCATACGGTTACTGCTCAGGCAGGAGAATACAGGGACGAAATTACTATAAAGAAGGTCGCTGAAGTCAATAAAGATTATCTGTTTGTGAAAGAAGGCGATATTGTCAACTGGTTTGACAAGGAAGACCTTCGTAAGGACTGTTATTCAATTGGGGATACACTTGGCGAGATTGCCAAAAGTCCGGAGGCAAATGCAATTGTGCAGAGACTGACAGCTAAAGCGTCAGCAAGCCGGGGAGATGTGGCAGAGAGTGTGAAGGATAATCCGGCGCTGCAGCGCATGATGCAGAGAATGACCCTGCAGAGTATGCTGAAACAAGCAGGAGATGTGATAAAGCCGGAAGATATAAAGGCACTGAATGATGCTTTGCAGAAGATTAAGAAAGTTACCGATTGATGAAAAGACCGGAAAGATGATTATGGAATTAGGAGGATATCGTAATGCCGATGAGAGCAGTACAGCAGATTATGCTTGGGACAGTGACTGCAAAAGAAAATCAGGCTGTGCAGACACTATCTGCTATCAAAAAAGCAGGATATGATGGGATTGAGTTAAATGGATTTATGATCCGTCCCACTTCTTTTATGGTGCGCATGATGACGAAGATGGCAGGGATGCCGGTAGGAAAAGGCGGGAATCTGGACTGGGCAGGTCTGGTAAAGGCGGCAGGATTGTCGGTGGTAAGTGTACATGAGGATTTGGGAACCATTCAGAGGGAGCCGCAAACTGTCATTGAAGAAGCGAAGAAATTCGGGACAAAATATGTGGTCATAACAGGGATGTACCGTTTTGATTACTCAGATGAAACGGCAGTCCGGAAACTGGCGGAGGATTTAAACGAAGCAGGAAAAGGACTAAAAGAGGGCGGCGTAGAACTTTTATACCATAACCATAACTGTGAATTTCGCAAGGTATCAAAAGAAAAGACGGCATACAGGATGTTGATGGAAGAGACGGATCCGGCGTATGTGAATTTTGAGTTTGATTCTTATTGGCCTACGGAAGCGGGAGTGGATGCGTTACAGTTGATGCGGCAGTTGGGAGATAGACTGAAGCTTTACCATATCAATGACAGGGGAAGCAGAGTAACAGGAGCGTCGATGACACCTATCTTGAAATCAGACAGCATGGAGCTGGGGTATGGGAATATGAATCTGGAAGCCCTTGTAGAGCAGGCGAAAGCGGCGGGAGTGGATGCGGTGATACTGGAGAGCCATAAGAACTGGGTGGATAAATCACCAGTAAAATCCATACAGCTTTCAGCGAAATTTATGAAAAAGTATGTATAATTTCGTCCGACTACCATGAGTATAGTCTATCACCTAGAAAGGATGAGTCAAAATGCAGGATTTGAAAAATTATTTTATTACCATAGACAGGGAATATAAAGAGGGAGATGTGGCAGTTTTACGCCAGAAATTTTCCGGAGAAAATGTTGTCAGTGCCGTACTTTATTCTACGGCACTGGGGGTATATGAAGCGGAACTGAATGGGAAGAAAGCAGGAGAGCAGATGTTTGCACCCGGTTATACTTACTATCCGCGCCGGGTTCTTTATCAAGAGCATGATGTGACGGAATTTCTGAATACTGGAGGTGAGGGCAGTAAGGAAAATGAGCTGGTCTTTTATCTGGGACAGGGTTGGTACTGCGGAAGGTTTCTCTGTGAGAACCAGACGCAGATATACGGAGAAAAGCCGGCAGTTTCATGGATACTGCAACTTAAATTTGCCGATGGAAGCGAGAAAGAGATTCATTCTGGAATAGATGTGGACGAACTGGAATCTCCCTATGAATATGCCGGAGAATATGACGGAGAAATATACTTTGCAGATGGGCGAAATAATGTAATCGGAAATCCTGTTGCCTATACGGGAACAACAGATTTTGCATTGGAAAAAACCCTGACAGAAGTGCGTATACAGGAAGAGATGCCAGTTAAAAATGTGACAGTATCAGAAGGAAAGACTATTCTGGATTTCGGACAGAATTTTGCGGGAATTGTCGAGATTCACCCAGAGTTTTTTGAGGGTGAGACGTTAACAATCCGACATGGAGAAATCCTGAACCCGGACGACAGCCTGTATACTGCCAATCTTCGGAAGGCAAAGGCGACTGTCATTTATCATGCAGGGGCAGAAAAAAAGACTTATCGTCCAAGGTTTACCTATATGGGATTCCGTTACGTGGAACTTTCAGGGGCGGAGTATAAGCCGGGGATGGTAAAGGCGTATGCCCTTTATACGGATATGCGGCGGACAGGGTTCTTTGAATGCGGACATGAGAAGGTGCAGAAATTATTCGAGAATCAGGTATGGGGGCAGAAATCCAATTATGTGGAAGTTCCCACCGATTGTCCCCAGAGAGATGAACGCATGGGATATACAGGGGATGGACAGGTGTTTGCTTTAACAGGTGCATATAATTTTGACACGAATGATTTCTGGAAAAATTTCCTGCGTGACCTTGAACTAGGGCAGCTTGATAACTCGGAGGGGTATGTCTGTGCCACTGTGCCCCAAACCGGACCGGCAGGAATTGGATTTGTGAATATGCTGGGATGGGGAAATGCAGTAACGATTCTTCCGGAGCTGATGTACTGGCAGTTTGGAGATGAAAAGGCGCTTCCACAGCAGTATGAAAGTATGAAGAAATTTGTGGAGGCGGAAATCCGGAAGATGGAGGGCAGGAATCTGTGGCTTGGGGTATCCTTAGGTGACTGGCTGGCGCTTGGAAAGGATATGGCATGGCAGGCACAGCATAATAATCCCATTTCCAATTCCTTTATCGTACATGACCTAAAGGTGGTAAGCGAAACAGCAAAGGCGCTTGGTTATGTGGAGGATGCGGCACGTTATCAGGCACAGTATCAGGCAACCAGAGATGCTTACCTTCAAATGTTTGTAAAAGAGGATGGGGATGTAGCGGATGATTATCAGTCTGCGTATATCATGGCGTTGAAGTTTGTCATTCCGGAAGGGGAACTGCGTCAGAAGGTTATGAAGAAGTTTGTGGAAAATGTCCGGCGGGAAGGATTGACGACAGGATTTTTTGCTACGGAGCATCTGCTTCCTATGCTGGTGGAGGCTGGAGAGACGAAGCTTGCTTATGATGTTCTGCTTCAGGAAGGATGTCCGGGGTGGATGTATCAGATTGACAGGGGGGCTACAACTACATGGGAGCGGTGGGATGCTATCCGTGAAGATGGCACAGTAAATGAAGATAAAATAACGGATGATAATATGGTCTCCTTTAACCATTATGCGTTTGGCAGTGTAGGAGAATTTTACTATCAATATATTTTAGGGATAAAGCCTCTGGAGCCGGGTTTCCGTAAAGTAAAAATACAGCCTTATCCGGATGAACGTCTTGGAAGGGCAGCAGGGTCTTATCTTTCCAGAGCAGGGGAAATCAAGTCTGCATGGAAATATGAGGGTGAGAAAGTAATGATTACGGTAACGGTGGAAGCGGAAGTTTATCTTCCGGACGGCAGGGTGAAAAAAGTTAGTGCAGGAGAATACTCATACGAAGTCAACAAGGCGTAGAGGTCATATCAGGTAGTCGTTTTGTAGTGGCCATTTCATAATGATGTAAAGGAGTTCATAAGAAATGAAAATACAAGCATTTAATCCGTTTTTGCCGAGTTATGAGTATATACCGGATGCGGAGCCTTATGTATTCGGAAGCAGGGTGTATGTCTACGGAAGTCATGACCGGTTTGACGGGGAAGATTTTTGCATGAATGATTATGTGTGCTGGTCAGCGCCGATTGATGATCTGGGGGCATGGAAAAAAGAAAGAGTTATTTACCGTTCCGTGCAGGACCCGCTAAACGAAGACGGTACACAGCATCTATTTGCACCGGATGTGCAGGTAGGTGAAGACGGCAGGTATTATTTGTTTTACTGTCTGCATCGTTCGTCCACTGTCTCTGTGGCGGTCTGTGACGAGCCGGCAGGGGAATATCAATTTTATGGACATATCCGTTATGCGGACGGAATTTTATATGGACAAAAACAGGGAGATGTATTTAATTTCGATCCGGGAGTACTAAAAGATGATGACGGAAGAATCTATCTGTATACGGGGTTGTCCTATCTGAAAGACGCACCCATGAGGAAATATCTTGCAGGGATGTTTCAGATAGACGGTTCATATTGTGTCGAACTGGATAAGGATATGCTGACACTAAAGAGCGAGCCTGTGCTGGCAGTTCCCGGGGAGGTTTTGGCGGAAGGAACGGATTTTGAGGGGCATGGATTTTTTGAGGCAAGCAGCCCGCGGAAGATTAATGGGCGGTATTATATGATTTATTCCTCAGTTAAAAGCCATGATTTGTGTTATGCAGTCAGCGAATCTCCTGTGAAGGGGTTCCGATATGGGGGTATTATTGTCAGTATTGGAGATATCGGCATTGTAGAAGAGGAGCAGGCTGTGAATTACCTGAGTAATACCCATGGCGGATTGGTGGAAATAGAGGGACAGTGGTATGTATTTTATCACCGGCATACTAACCGCCACCGTAATTCCCGACAGATGTGCGCAGAGCAGATAAAGATTGCAGAAGATGGAAGGATTACACAAACAGAAGTTACAAGCTGCGGCT
>OFFX01001296.1_pt1 | contig 18207 bp, 19 predicted proteins | sample 1521511 | NCBI WGS metagenome assembly OFFX01 (sample SAMEA3504125, study PRJEB24116) | mouse gut metagenome | biome: mouse gut; feature: mouse-associated habitat; material: faeces | place: Denmark | collected 2011
CGGCGCTGTCGCTGGCGGTGTAGCCGGAGAAATCGACGGTCACATCGCCAAAGGTGATCGTTTGGGGTAACGGGGCCTGTCCGCTTCGCCGCAAGAGAGCGGTGATCCGCCTCCCCAGCAATACCATAGAAAAGGGCTTTGTCATATAATCGTCGGCCTGCTCGTCAAAACTTCTAACTTGGGTATATTCATCCTCAAGGGCTGTAAGCATCAGAATGGGCGTTGTGCTTGACCGCCGTATCTCATGCAAAATGGACAGACCGCTGACATGGGGCAGCATAATGTCCAGCACAACAAGGTCGATGTTGTTCTCACGGAAAAGCTGTAACGCCTCCACACCGTCGTAAGCTGGGATAACTTTGTGGCCTGCTGGCTTTAGATATTCGCAGATTGCATCGTTGGTCTTACGGTCGTCCTCAACAATTAGTAGTGTTGCCATCAGCGCACCTCCTTTTGGACGCAGTGTAGCACACAAATGTGGAATGTATATGAAATTCTAACAGCAAAAATATGTACGGTCAATTAAATGTGATTAAATCATTCTCCCAGTAATAGGAATTATTAAAGCTAAAGAATAGAATTATATAGACATATCCAAACCGGGATATGAACAGTAAAATGTAATGGAGTGATATGAATATGACAAAAGGCCCGTAACACGATATGATTTTAAGGCTTTTGGGGCGGCAATCAAGGCGGCGCGGCTGGAGCGTAAGGAGAGCCGGAAAAAAGTATGTGATGAGATGTATTTATCCCCGCGCTATCTTGCCAATATTGAGAACAAGGGCCAGCACCCAAGCCTGCAAATCTTCTTTGAGCTAATGCTGCGCTACAACATATCCGTTGACCAATTCCTTTTGGAGCGGCCCACGGGGAAGAACACCCAGCGCCGACAGCTTGACGTTCTGCTGGATGGTATGGGCGATAACGGGTTGCGGATCGTGACCGCAACAGCAAGAAATCGTGCAGATTGAACAGGCCCAACCAAACGGACAGGAGGACGCTTGACCGCGCCCTCCTGTCCCGCTCTGCCGCTATTGCCCCATGCACTTGGCCCGGAGCAAATCACGCTGTCTTTTTATCTCGGCGATTTCCTGTTCGGTCAAATCCCGCTCATTGTCAGTTATCTGATCTTCCATAAAGTTTGCGTAGGTGTCTAACAGGCTATTCATCAAAATTTTCGGGGTCGCCATATATCTGGCCTTGTACCAGTCGTCCCTTTTCGGTTCCCAGGCCATCAGCGTATAGCCGTGGCTGGTAGTGATGACCTCATAGAGCGGGTCTTGTTTGAGATAGTCCCCGAAAACCTCTAACATCTTTTCAAACGTTAACATGAACAATCCCCCTAAACATAAATCAATTCTACCATATACTCACTCCCTAGGCAAAACATAAACTTTATTATAACGCCAAACATCGAAGCTAATGTTTTAAACGGAATACAGTGCATTGCAAACTGTATTAATTTTGATTACCCATTTTATTCCGCACAGCTCTACAGTATATCCTCTCAACTGTTTATTAGAAACCAACCACCCAGGTTCCAACCTAATCCGGTGTTGAATGTAATGATATTTTCAGAACTCTCCGTAATTGAAAGGCACCTTTACAGTGAACCAATCAACATTCAATTTTTCTCAAGGATACATCCTCGTATTCAACGGATATCAGGTCCATTGTATGCTGATGGTCACTTTCCCTCAGCGGCTGAAAAAGCAATGAAAGAAGTAGAGAGCCGTCTGCGAGAATTATTCTTAGAGCTAAAACCGGGAGCCTCTCCGCCTCCAAATGCAGCAGGACTGATCGGTGCTCTTTTAAGTGAAAAAGGAGTATATACTTTCGCAAACGACGCAACAGCGAGTGACCGCAATTACCGTCGCGGGATTCAATCTTTATTTGAAGGAGCTTTTGCCGCATATCGAAATCCAGCATCCCATGATAATCTGTATATTTCTCAGAGAGAAGCCTTGGAGCAGATTTTTTTGGCGAGCCAAATGATGTATGTGTTGGAATCAGGGGCGCCAACTACAGCAAACAGGCAGCAATCATGATGATTGCTGCCTGTTTGTTCTGCTCCGAACGGTCATTTGGTTGTTGTCCTTGTGTGGGATAGCCCTTGCGGCATCGGGGGTTTGAGGGTTTTTAACGCTTGCTGAACTGAGGCGCGCGACGGGCGGCCTTGAGGCCGTACTTCTTGCGCTCCTTCATGCGAGGGTCGCGGGTGAGGAAGCCGGCGGCCTTCAGCGCGGGGCGGAATTCAGGGTCCATCTCCAGCAGGGCGCGGGAGATGCCGTGGCGCAGGGCGCCGGCCTGGCCGGACACGCCGCCGCCGGTGACAGTGGCGGTGATGTCCACGCGGCCTACGGTGCCGGTGGTGTTCAGGGGCTGGCGGACCACCATCTTCAGGGTCTCCAGACCGAAGTACTCGTCGATATCGCGGCCGTTGATGGTGATGGAGCCGGTGCCGCTGGGAAACAGATGGACGCGGGCCACGGAGGACTTCCGGCGACCGGTGCCATAATGATAAGGCTTCTTGCTCTTGTACATATTCCGTTACCTCCTTATTCCACGGTCCAGGTCTCGGGTTTCTGGGCGGCGTGGGGATGGCTGTCGCCGCGGTAGATCTTCAGCCGGGTGAGAGAGTCCTTGGTGACGATATTGCGGGGCATCATGCCGCGCACCGCCAAACGCATGGCCAGCTTGGGCTTGTCCTGCATCAGCAGGCGGTACTTGGTCTCTTTCAGGCCGCCCACCCAGCCGGAGTGGGTGCGGTAGTACTTCTGCTCCAGCTTCTTGCCGGTGAGTACGGCCTTGTCGGCGTTGATGACGATGACAAAGTCGCCGCAGTCGGCGTGGGGGGTATACTCGGGCTTGTGCTTGCCGCGCAGCAGCACAGCGGCGGCGGCGGCAGTCTTGCCCAGAGGCTTGCCGGCGGCATCGAGCACATACCACTTGCGCACGATGTTACCCTTGTTTGCCATAAAGGTAGACATTATGGTTTCCTCCATTTATCTCAAATTTGTTTGAAACATGGGAACGCTCCCTTTACAATAGGGAGCATGATGTATTATAATGCGGAAAAGCGGCGCTGTCAACCAAAAAACGGGAAGTTTCCGAAATAATTTGAAAATGCTCTCGTAAACTCCTGCATAATAGCAAAATCGCCCATATGCTCGTTTTGATATTTTTCTTTTAAAGAGGAGGAAAGGCCGTGCAGATGATTTTATCCTACCTGCGCCGGTGTGTGGAGGATTACGACATGATTCACGCCGGGGAGCGCATCGCGGTGGGGGTGTCCGGCGGGAAGGACTCGCTGGTGCTGCTGTACGCCATGGCCAAGCTGCGGGAGTTCTACCCGGAGCCCTTTGAGCTCCACGCCGTCACCGTTCATCCCGGCGCGCCGGGGATGGATTTCGGGCCGGTGGCGGCGCTGTGCCGGGAGCTGAACGTGCCCTATCACCTGATTGAGACGGAAATTTTCCATATCATCTTTGATCTGCGCCAGGAGAAGAATCCCTGCTCCATGTGCGCAAAAATGCGACGGGGCGCGATGCACAGCGCATTGCAGGAGCTGGGTATTCATAAGGTGGCCCTGGGTCACCACCGGGACGACGCGGTGGAGACCTTCTTCCTCTCCCTGTTCTACGAGGGCCGCCTGTCCTGCTTTCAGCCTGTGACCTATCTGGACCGCACGGACATCACCCAAATCCGCCCCCTGCTCTACTGCGGAGAGGGGATGGTGCGGGGGGCGGCCCGGCGGTACGGGCTGCCGGTGGTGCACAACCCCTGTCCCGCCGACGGCAACACCCGGCGGCAGGAGATGAAGGAGCTGGTGGCCAAGCTCTCGAAGGACTACCCCAAGCTGAAGGATTATGTATTCGGCGCCATGCAGCGCCTGCCCCTGCCTGAATGGGGTCCGGTAAACGGGGGGCGTCGGCTGCGCCGGCGAGGAATGGAGGAGGATCATGCTGAATAAAATTTTTAATCCGGAGAACGGCTTTTTTAAGTTTATCGGCATTCTGACCGACGTGTTTGCGTTCAGCATCCTGTGGCTGCTGTGCGCGGTGACGGTGGTGGGGCTGGGGCCGGGGACTACCGCCCTGTATGACGCCATGGCCCGATGCCTGCGCAAAAAGCAGCCAGGAGGCTATGTGCGCTTCTGGGAGTCGCTGAAATCCAACTTTAAAGTGGCCTGCCCCGCCGGGCTGATTGTGGCGGCGGCGGGATACGGCATGGTGAAGCTCCACGGCTTCCTGTACGCCGGGGCGGCGGCGGGGGACAGGACCATGTTCATGCTGTACGTGGCCTACTGGATTTTCTTTGTGGTGGCGTGCGGCGTGGCGGCCTATCTGTTTCCGGTGCTGTCCCGGTTCACCTTCGGGGTGGGGGGCCTGCTGGCCGCCAGCGTGAAGCTGGCCCTGGCCAACCCGCTCATCACCCTGGCCTTGGGCCTGCTCACCGGCGGGGGCATTTTGGTGTGCGTGCTGTGGTGGTACTGGATGCCCTGGCTGGTGCTGCCCTATGTGTGGGCGCTGCTGGCCAGCCTGCTGTTGGAGCGGGTGTTCAAGCCCTTTATGGAGGGGCAGGGGAAAGAGTGATACCATACTTGAGAATTTGCGGGAGGGAAACTATGGATGATTTCAGCATGAGCGAAATGCAGGAAATGCAGAGGGTGCTTCAAGCCAGGTACCAGGATCAATGGGAGCCCATTTGTCCAGAGACGGGGCAGAATAAAATGCTTTGGATGATTGGTGAAGTGGGAGAAGTGATTGACATTGTCAAAAAGCACGGGGGATCAAAAGCGTCCGCCGATGCCGAATTACGTAAAGCCCTGATCGAGGAGCTGGCGGACGTTCTGATGTACTATAATGATGTTCTGCTGTGCTATGGGATATCGGTTGATGAGTTAAAGCGGGTATATCAAGAGAAGTTTGAAAAAAACATGAGTCGCTGGTAAAATTTCCTGGTTTGATAGTTCAAAACCTGATTAGGCTGAGACATGAAAAAGAGGAGCGGTACGGCCCATGGCCGTGCCGCTCCTCTTTTGCTTTGTATCGTTCAGGGCACCAGCGCGGGCACCAGCGCCGCCAGCTTATCCGCCAGCTGGGCGTGGCCCTTTCTCGTCAGGTGCATATGGTCAATCTGATTGAACTCGCACTCCGCCGCGTCCATGAAGTGGGCCCCCACCAGCTGGGCGGTGGCGGCATAGTACTGGGGCAGCTCCCGGCTTTTCACGTCGCAGCCGCGGCCCATGGCCGGGTCGCTTATCTCCGGGTGGATGGGGGGCGGGCAGACGATGAGAATGTTGGGGGCGTGGGTTCCCCAGCAGTCCACGCTCTGGGCCTTGCGCACCAGTCGCTCCATGCCAATGGAGACGCAGGCGGCGTTCATGCCCAGCCGTTCCTTAACGTCGTTGGTGCCCAGCATGATGATGAGCAGGTCGATGACCTCATGGCTTTTCAGCAGGGAATAGAGCACCGTCAGCGCGTCCATGGTCTCATGGAGGGGGTCCTGGAACACGGTGGTGCGCCCGGACAGGCCCTCCTCCGTCACCAGGTAGTCCGGGCCCAGCGCCGTTTGCAGGCGGCAGGTCCACCGCTCGTCCTCATTGAAGCGGATGCCGCCGTCGGCGCAGTCGGCAGGGTCGGCGCAGTAGCCGTGGGTGTTGGAGTCGCCCAGACAGAGAATGTGCTTTTTCATAAAATCAGTCCTTTGCCAGATGTTTCACGTGAAACGTTCGTTTTATTTCTTCAGCTCGGGTAGGGAGGCGGCGGCCACAGACTGACCCACCCGGCGGGCCTTTTCATCGGGCAGGGAGGCGCAGAACTTGCTGGCGATCTCGGGGTACTCATCGGCCAGTACGGCCTTGGCGGTGTCCAGGATGATGTCACCGCCCCGGCCGGACATCACCCGGCCCTGGAGCTGCACCTGGGCGAAGCCGTAATAGCCGTAATACAGGGCCAGGGAGTGGCCCAGGTAGACACCGATGGACTGGTAGATTTTTTCCGCGGCCTGGCTGCCCTCGGCCAGCAGCTTCTGCACGGCCTTGAGCTTCTCGGCGGGGGAGAGGGTCTCGTCCAGCTGGATGCCGGCGGCGGGGGCCAGCTTGATCACCGCGTCCTGGGAGAAGTACTTCACGCCGCAGCCGATATCGCCGCTCCACTCGTCCCGCATGGCGGCGGGGGAGGCGTCCACGGGTACAAAGGCCAGCTCGTTGAGCCAGCCGGTGACACGGCCCTGGGCGTCCACATAGCCAACGGCCTCGCTGGTGCCCATGGCGATGCCCAGCACGTTGTTCTCGCCCAGGTTCATGGCGCCGGCCAGGGCGGACACGTCGCCGTCGTTGGCGACAATATAGGGCACGTCGCCAAAGGTGTCGGTGATGGCGCGGATGTAGATGTCCTTCACCTTGGCGTCAAAGAGGTCCTTGGGCACCTGGAGGAACAGGGAGGCGTTCATGGTGCGGTTGTCGATGTACACGCCGGCGGAGGACACGCCCACCGCGTCCACCCGAGGCATATGCTCGGCGGCGGACTTCAGGGCGGCCACGATGCCGTCGTAGTGGTAGTCGGGGTCGGAGTTGATTTTGGGGAACCACACCACCTCCTCAGAGAACACGGGCTCGCCGTCGATGACAGCGGACACCTTCCGGTCGGACCCGCCCGCGTCGAAACCGATGCGGCAGCCGTCCAGATGGCGGCCGATGGCCTTGGGGTCGCCGCTCTCCTCGGGCACCTTCTCACAGGAGATGATCTCAAAGGGGTGCTCGAACACGTTGGCCATATAGTCCCAGTCGAAGGCCTGGCGGCCGTCGGCGGAGTAGTGGGCATTCATTTTGGCGGTCAGCTCATCGCTGCCCGCGATGTACACCCGGAACCCGCCGTACATCCACAGCATGGTTTTGATGATCCGCTCCACGTAGTACTCGTCGGCGGCGGCCATGTCCGGTGTGCCGTGAATCTTCACGTGCCACACGGCGACCTGGCCGTTGGAGCGCTCCACGGCCACATCCAGGGGCTTGTCCGCCCCGGTCAGGAAGGCGCGGTTGAATTGTGCCAGCGGGATAAAACCGGGGTCCAGCTCGGGAACATTTTTGACGGATACGCTGATGCCGAGATGATTCATGACATTCATCCTCCATTTCAAAATCCAAGAAAAAAGTAACGGATGGGTCGGAAAAGCGGATTGAGCAAAAACACGGCGCTTTTTTGTAATAGTAGCCAAAAAGGGCCCAATCCCCATGCTATTAGCCTATCAGTTTTTTGCAGAAAGTCAAGCATTTTTTGGTCAAAATGAAAATAATTTTCGTTCCGGCCCTTGACGCGGCCCCGCCGGACAGGGTATGATGAGAACAGCGATGAGGAGAAAGCTGCTGAATGGCTTGAATCTTATTAAAGGAAAGGTGGAAGGATTTTATGGACATGGCTCGAATGAGAGAGCATCAAACGTGGCTCAAGGAGGAGCTGGACCGCTGTGTGGAGTTCTGGCTGAAGAACGGCATGGACCCGGTGCACGGCGGCGTTTACACCTGCCTGGACCGGGAGGGGAAGGTATTCTCCACCGACAAGAGCGTCTGGATGCAGGGGCGCTGCGGCTGGATTTTCGCCCACCTGTGCCGGCTGTACGGCCCGAAGGACGAGTGGCTGGCAGCCAGCAAAAGCTGCCTGGATTTCTTGGAGGAGCACTGCATCAACCACGAGGCGGGGGGGCGGCTGTACTTCACCGTGACGGAGGACGGCAAGCCTTTGCGCCAGCGCCGTTACTGCTTCTCCGAGGCGTTTTATGCCGTGGCCAACGCGGAGTACTACGGCGTGGCCGGCGGGGAGGAGCACCTGGAGCGGGCCCGCCGGGCCTACGACCTGTATTGGGACCTGAACCACGGTATGGCCGATCCCACGGGCCTGGGGCCCAAGACCATCCCCGAGACCCGCACCGGCCGTGGCTTCGGCACGCCTATGATTATCCTCAACGTCACCGGCGTGATGCTCCGGGTGGACCCGGAGCGCAAGGCTTTGTATGAGGAGCGGGCCCAGCAGTGTGTGGACGAGATTTTCAAGTACCACGTCAAGCCCGAGCTCAAGTGCGTGCTGGAGAACGTGGGCCCGGACGGCGAGGCCCGCCTGAACTACACCGAGGGCCGCGTGGTCAACCCCGGCCACGACATCGAGGGCGTGTGGTTCCTGCTGGAGCACGCCCAGCGCACCGGCGACAAGGAGCTGGTGAAGAAGGCCGCTCAGATTTTCGACTGGGCCATCGACATCGGCTGGGACCACGAGTACGGCGGGCTGCTGTACTTTGTAGACTGTCTGGGCCGGCCCCCCGAGGCCTATGAGCACGACATGAAGCTGTGGTGGCCCCACGACGAGATTCTCATCGCCAGCCTGATGCTCTACCGGGATACCGGGGAGGAGAAGTATCTGGATTGGTTTGAGAAGACGCTGGACTACTGCAAGCAGTATTTCTCCGACCCGGAGTACGGGGAGTGGTACGGCTATCTCCGCCGGGACGGCAAGCCCACTCAACCCCCGTGCAAGGGGAGCACGTTCAAGGGTCCCTTCCATCTGCCCCGGATGCTCAGTATGTGCGAGCGGATGATGGATGAGCTCTTGAGCGGGCAGTAAGGGGGCCGGTATGCCTTACGGCGACGTATTCACCAGAATCAACCGGGAATATTACCAGCTCACCAGCGCAGAAAAGAAGATCGCCGACTATATGCTCTTGCAGCGGCAGGAGTGCCAGTATATGTCCATTTCGGAGATGGCGGAGGTGGCGGACGTAGCGGAGGCCACCGTTTCCCGGTTCTGCCGCCGGCTGGGCTATAAGGGCTATAGCGCCTTCAAGCTGGCGGTGGCGGGCTCCTCCACCGGCCAGCGGCCCATGAGCCCGCTGTACGGCGAGATTCAGTCGGAGGACAGCCTGGGTGATATGTGCCAGAAGATTTACGCCGCCGATGTGGACGCGATTACCCAGACGCTGGCCCTCATCAGCCCTGCGGCGGTGACGGCCGCGGCGGAGCTGATTCTGAGCGCGGACCGGGTGCTGTGCATGGGCCTGGGCGGGTCTATGGTGCTGGCCCGGGAGGCGGCCCACCTGTTCTCCACCGCCCTGCCCAATTTCTATCCTGTGGACGACTCCCATTTTCAGGCCATCCGCTGCGCCCTGCTCACCGCAAGGGACGTGGTGATGTACTTCTCCTACTCCGGCTCGACCAAGGACGTGGTGGATGTGATGAAAATTGCCCAGGAGCGGGGCGCCAGGTCCATTCTGATTACGCGCTTTCCCAAGTCCCCCGGCGCATCCTGCGCCGATGTGGTGCTGGAGTGCGGGGCGCGGGAGGGACCGCTGCAAATGGGCTCTGTGGCCGCCCGCATGGGGCAGCTGTACCTGATCGACGTGCTATTCAACGAGGTGTGCCGCCGGGATATGGAGAGCTGCCGGAACCGGCGCAAGCAGGTGGCGGACGCCCTGGCGGACAAGCACCTGTGATGAGGCTGTGTTAGAAATTTTTTTCGCAGCCAAAAAAATGATGAAATTTTTTTTGAAAGATATTGACAAATCCTGTGAAAGATTATACAATCTGAACAAGAGCCCACAGTTAATGTGGGTGAGGAATTATTGATTATTGAGGAGGATGTAAAGAATGAAAACGATTCGTAAAGCTCTGGCTATGATGCTGGCACTATGCATAGTGCTCAGCCTTGCTGCCTGCGGCAACAAGGCTGATGCCCCTGCCAGCAATCCCCCCGCTGAGAACAGCGAGCCGGCCGCGCCGGAAAGCAAGCCCGTTGAGAACAACGAGCCCAGCACCAACGACCTGACCGCCAGCCTGACCCTGGCCACCTACCCCGTGGGCAAGATGACCGACGAGACCGTGGTCAAGGGCCTGATCGCCGACTTCAACGCGGTTTACCCCAACGTGAAGATTGAGCTGATCTACCTGGACTATACCAACGGCGACCAGACCGTCAACAGCATGATCGAGGGCAACGCCGCCCCCGACCTGATCTTTGAGGGTCCCGAGCGCCTGGTGGCCAACTGGGGCGCCAAGGGTCTGCTGGTTGACCTGAAGGACCTGCTGCCCGCCGGTACTTACGACGTGACCGCTTCCTCTTGCACCAACGCCGCGGGCGCCATGTACGAGCTGCCCGTCTGCCAGACCGCCCACTGCATGGGCATCAACAAGGACCTGTTTACCGAGGCCGGCGCCATGCAGTACATCAATGAGGACACCCACACCTGGAAGTCCACCGCCGACTTCCTGAAAGCCGTTGAGGCCGTTGCCGCCATCCATCCTCAGGTGGGCGTGGTCTTCTGCGGCGGCCAGGGCGGCGACCAGGGCAACCGCGCCCTCGTCACCAATATGTACGGCGGCACCTACACCAACCCCGAGCACACCCGCTACACCGGCAACTGCGCTGAGAACGTCAAGGCCCTCCAGGCCCTGGTTGACGTGAACGGCATCGAGTTTGACCCCGGCATCGTGGGCGGCGACGAGATCAACCTGTTCTGCAACGGCACCCTGGCCATGGCCACCTGCTGGAACGTGGGCGCTGCCCAGAGCGAGACCCAGGGCCTGACCGCCGAGTTCGAGATCTTCCCCATGGCCTTCCCCACTGAGTCCGGCGATCCCATCCTCCAGGGCGGCATCTGGGGCTTCGGCATCTTTGACAACGGCGACGCCAACAAGGTTGAGGCCGCCAAGGCCTTCGTGAAGTTCATGACTGAGGACGAGGCTCAGTACGCCAAGATCGTCGAGGCCACCGGCTACTGGCCCGTGCGCGAGGTCGCCGGTATGTACGAGGGCAACGAGATCATGACCGAGTACGGCAAGCTGGTTCCCTTCATGGGCGACTACTATCAGATCACCCTGGGCTGGCCCGAGGCTCGCACCGCTTGGTGGAACGCCCTGCAGCGCATCGGCGCCGGCGGCGACGTGCAGACCGAGCTGGACGCCTTCACTGCTGAGGCCAACGCCGCGGCTGAGGCCGCTGAGGCGGGCTGAGTCCCCGGCAGCTGAATCCCATCCATTTTAGGGTAATGCGCACCCTCCCTGCGTAATAGCGCAGGGAGGGTGCGTTCTTTTCCGCTCCCGAAGCAACTGAGAGGAGGATACTGACCTTGGCCAAAGTGAAGCAGCAAAGCATGAGCCGTGAGCTGGCCCGGCGGGAGACCATTTCTGGATATCTGTTCCTGCTGCCCAGTCTGTTGTTCTTTATCGTTTTCGTCGTGTATCCCATGATTATGTGTGTGTTTACCAGCTTGACCGACGCGACCATGGCGGACGGAGGAGGCAACTTCATCGGCTTCAAAAACTATGTGGACCTGTTCCAAGATAAAATTTTCCAAAAGGGACTGCTGAACACCGTCATCATTGTGGTGGTCTCTGTCCCCACCGTGTGCGCGTTTTCCCTGTGGGTGGGCGCCCGAATCTACAACATGAAGATGTGGGCTTGCTCCGCCTTCCGCGTGATTTTCTATCTGCCTGTGGTCACAGGCTCCGTGGCCGTTACCGTGGTGTGGAAGTGGATCTATCACTATTATAACGGCATTCTCAACTTTGTGGGCACCAACCTGGGGCTGTGGGAGAAAAACATCAACTGGCTGGGCGATGAGAAATTTGCCTTGGGGTGTATCATCCTGATTCTGTTCACCACCTCCGTGGGCCAGCCCATTGTGCTGTACGTCTCCGCCCTGGGCAATGTGGACTATACCTTGGTGGAGGCCGCTGAGGTGGACGGCGCCACCGATCTCCAGGTGTTCTGGAAGGTAAAGTGGCCCCAGATCATGCCCACCACCCTGTACATCCTGGTCATCACCACCATCAACAGCTTCCAGTGCTTCGCGCTGATTCAGCTGCTCACCTCCGGCGGACCCAACCACGCCACGGATACGGTGATGTACTACATCTATTATAGTGCTTTTACCCTGTACCGCTATGGCTACGCCAACGCTATGGGCGTCATCCTGGCCCTGTGCATTGCCGCGCTGTCCGCGCTACAGTTCAAGCTGGCCAAGGCTGATTAAGGGGAGGGGAAGATATGAATTCTGGCGTTAAGAAATTGTCTGTCTATCAGATCATCACCATGGTTTTGATTGTCATTATCGCGGTGGTTGTCTTCCTGTTCCCACTGTATTGGATTATCACCGGCGCCTTTAAGACGCCCTCCTCCGTCAACAACCCCAGCCCGGATTGGTGGCCCAAGGAGTGGGTCATGCGCAACTTCGACACCTTATTCGATAAGCGTAGCGCGCCCCTGTGGGAGCTGCACGTGCCCCTGAGCGAGTGGTTCACTCAGGACCACAGCCAGATCGTGTTTTCCACCGGCCCCACTGTGCCCGCCGCCTTCCGTTGGCTCGTCAACACGGTGTTTATGTCGGTGACGGCCATGGTGCTCACCTGCGCCACCGCCTCCTTGGCGGGCTACTCTTTGGCAAAGAAGCGTTTCTTTGGCCGTGCGGTGCTGTTCTCCCTGATTGTGGCCGCCATGGCGCTGCCCAAGCAGGTGATTTTGATCCCGCTGCTGCGGGAGATGTCCGGGCTGCACTTGTCGGACACCATTTGGTCGGTGATCTTCCCCATCGTAGGCTGGCCCTTCGGCGTGTTCCTGATGAAGCAGTTTGCCGAAGGCATTCCAGGCGAGATTTTGGAGGCGGCCCGCATAGACGGCGCGGGCGAGATCAAGACCTTTACCACCATTGTGCTGCCCATGATTAAGCCGGGCATCGGCGCGCTGGCCATCTTCACCTTCATCAACACCTGGAACGACTACTTTATGCAGTTGGTTATGCTGCGCAATACCAACGTGCTGACCATGCCGCTGGGTATCTCGAAGATGATGGGCGAGTTTGGGCAGGACTACGGTCTGCTGATGGCGGGCGCGGCCCTGGCCTCCGTCCCCATTATCATCGTGTTCCTGATTTTCCAGAAGTACTTCACCAAGGGCATCACCATGGGCGCCGTGAAGGGCTGACCCCGGTATGTGAGAGAAAAAGAATTGAGCACGGTCCCGCGTGAACCACCCTTTTCGGCGGTTTGCGCGGGACCGTGCGAGAGCGTCAATCGACTAAAAAGGAGCTGAGCAAAAATGAAAGACTTTTCCAAATACGCAGGCGTGATTCCAGCGTTTTACGCCTGCTATGACAAGGACGGCGCGGTAAGTCCCGATGGGGTGCGTGCCCTGGCGCGGTATCTGCTGGCCAAGGGCGTCAAGGGCCTGTACGTGGGCGGGTCCTCCGGCGAATGCATCTATCAGAGCGTGGCCGAGCGAAAGCTGGTGCTGGAGAACGTGATGGCGGAAGTGGGCGGCAAGCTCACCATCATTGCCCACGTGGCCTGCAACAACACCGCCGACAGCCAGGAGCTGGCTGCCCATGCCCAGTCCCTGGGGGTGGACGCCATCGCCGCCATTCCGCCCATCTACTTCCACCTGCCCCCCAAGGGAATCGCCAAGTACTGGAACGACATCTCCGCCGCCGCGCCGGACACCGACTTCATTATCTACAACATCCCCCAGCTGGCAGGGGTGGCCCTCACCGCCCCGCTGCTCCAGGAGATGCTGAAGAATCCCAGAGTGATCGGTGTGAAAAACTCCTCCATGCCGGTGCAGGACATCCAGATGTGGAAGGACGAGGGGGCCATCGTGTTCAACGGGCCCGACGAGCAGCTGCTCTCCGGTTTGGCCGCCGGGGCCATCGGCGGCATCGGCGGCACCTACGCCGCCATGCCTGAGCTGTATCTGGCCATTTTCCGGCTGTTCCATGAGGGAAAGCTGGAGGAGGGCCGCCAGATTCAGAACGAGTGCTGCCGCATCATTTATAAAATGTGCTCCACTCAGGGCAATATGTATGCGGTAATCAAGGAGATCATCCGCCAGCAGGGCGGCCCCGACGCGGGCAGTGTCCGCGCCCCGCTGCTGGAGCTGGTTCCGGAGGACGCGGCCATCGTGAAGGCGGCGGCCGACATGATTTCCGCGGCCATTGCCAAGTATTGCTGAAAGCGTTACAAATAATCTGAAGGTTTTGAGGTGTTTAAAATGAGAATTTATCGTGAGAAGGACTACAACGCCATGAGCCGCCGGGCGGCGGCCGTCATCGCCGCCCAGGTGGTGTCCAAGCCGGACTGCGTGCTGGGTCTTGCCACCGGCTCCACTCCCATCGGGGCCTATAAGCAGCTCATCGAGTGGCATAAGCAGGGCGATTTGAGTTTTTCCGAGGTGCGCTCCGTGAACCTGGACGAATATTTCGGCCTGGCTCCCACCCACGATCAGAGCTACCGCTATTTCATGCAGACCAACCTGTTTGACCATGTGGACATCGTCCCGGAGAACACCAACGTGCCCAACGGCTTAGCCCAGGACGCGGCGGCGGAGTGCGCCCGGTATGAGCAGGTGGTGGCGGGGCTGGGCTACGCCGACCTCCAGCTGCTGGGCATGGGCCGCAACGGCCACATCGGCTTCAACGAGCCCTGTGACGAGTTCCCCGTGGCCACCCATTTGGTGGACCTTACCCAGAGCACCATTGACGCCAATGCTCGTTTCTTCGCCAGTGCCAACGACGTGCCCCGCCAGGCCCTGACCATGGGCGTGGGCACCATCATGCGCGCCCGGAGCATCCTGGTGATGGTCAGCGGCGCGGACAAGGCGGAGGCGGTGCGCAAAACCGTGATGGGCCCCGTCACGCCCGAGGTGCCTGCGTCTATCCTCCAGCTGCATCCCAATGTGACGCTCATCGGCGATGAGGCGGCCCTCAGCGGCCTGAACTGAGGAGGAACGGCATGAAAATCACAGGCGGTAAGGTATTTGACCTGGAGAATGGTTTCGTAGAGCGGGACGTGTGTTTTGACGAAGGGCTGCTCACCCCGGACAGCCGGGACGGGCAAAGCTATGACGCCGCCGGGTGCTACGTGATTCCCGGCCTCACCGATGTGCATTTCCACGGCTGCCGGGGGGCGGATTTGTCCGACGGCGACGCCGACGGCCTCCAGACCATGGCGGAGTACGAGCTGAGCCGGGGCGTGACCCAGATCTGCCCCGCGGGCATGACCCTGCTGGAGGAGCAGCTCATCAAGGTGTGCCGGACGGCGGCGGCCCACAAGCGGGAGGGCAGGCCCGGCGCGGATCTGGCGGGCATCAACCTGGAGGGTCCCTTCCTGTCCTACGCCAAAAAGGGCGCGCAGAACGGCGAATGGCTCCACGCCCCCGACGTGGCGATGCTGCGGCGGCTGGAGGAGGCCTCCGAGGGGCTGGTGAAGCTGGTGTCCGTGGCCCCGGAGGAGCCGGGCGCCATGGAGTTTATCAAGGAGGTGGCCGAGGAGGTGGCCGTCTCGGTGGCCCACACCACCGCGGACTACGACACCGCCCTGGAGGCCTTCCGGCTGGGGGCCAGGGAAGTCACCCACCTCTTTAACGCCATGCCGGGCTTCACCCACCGCGCCCCCGGCGTGGTGGGCGCGGCGCTGGACTCCCCCTGGAGCCGGGTGGAGCTGATCTGCGACGGCGTGCACATCCATCCCAGCGTGGTGCGGGCGGTATTTAAGATGTTCGGTCCGGACCGGGTGGTACTCATCTCGGACACCATGCGGGCCGCGGGTATGACCGACGGCAAGTACGACCTGGGCGGGCAGGAGGTCACGGTCAAGGGGCCGCTGGCCACCCTGGCGGACGGCACCATTGCCGGGTCGGTCACCGACCTGATGGCGGGCCTGAAAACCGCCGTCTCCTTCGGCATCCCCCTGGCGGACGCGGTGCGTTCCGCGGCGGTCACCCCCGCCCAGGCCATCGGCATCTTTGACCGGGTGGGCAGCCTGGATGCGGGCAAGCGGGCCAACGCGGTGGTGCTGGACGGCGGGCTGAACGTGAAGGCCGTGTTCTTTCACGGGAAACAGGTGGTATAAAAAGACAAAGCAAGAGAGGCGCTTCCCGCGCCTCCCTTGTTTTATGGCAGGCCGCCGGCGAGGATGAAACGCTGCCGGGGGCTGTGCGGTCAGATGGCATGCCCTGCGGCCGTCTGGGACGGGGCCGGGGAGGGCTGCGGGCCGGTGGAGGGCTGGGGCAGAACGAGACCGTGGAGGAAGCTGCCGGATGATGACTGGATCTGGCCGCCCACCACCCGGTTTTTGTAGATGAGCAGGGAGATCTGCACCGGCTCGTCCTGGGTGGGGTAGTTGTTGAGCTGGTAGGTGTACCGCTTCACCCGCCTGCCCTTGTACTGGGTGAGGTCGAAGCCCTGGTCCGCCTGGAGCTGGAGGTAGCCGGTGTAGCTCTCGTCAAATTCCTCGGGGATGAGCAGCTCCTCGGTGGCGATGGGCTGGGAGGACGTCTGCCAGCCCAGGCCGTTCAAGTAAGCCAGGCGGTCGTCGTTGTCCCTGACGTTCTTCACCTCCGCCGAGGCGGCCACCGCCCGCCCCCCCAGGGTGAGGGCGAAGGCCAGGACCGCGAACACGCAGCACAGGGCGGCGGAGGCCCCCGCCAGCAGCCGTCTCTTTGGTATACGCGCCGTGAAGATAATCATGGTACCACTCCGTTCTGTGATTTCTCAGGAACAGAATATGTTCAGAAGGACGGCATTATGATGACGAGGCGGCGGATGGAGGAAAGGGGAGCGGGCAATGGAACGGCTGGACAAGCGGCTGGCCGCCACGGGTAGGTGGAGCCGGAAGGAGGCACGGGAGCTGATCCGGGCGGGGCGGGTGAGGGTGGACGGCGCGCCCTGCCGCGCCCCCGAGGCCAAGGTGGGCGAGCAGGCCCCGGTGAGCGTAGACGGCGCGGCCATACCTGCCCATGATCCGGTGTACCTCATGCTTTATAAACCAGCGGGAGTGGTGTCGTCCACGGTTGAGCCGGGGGAGCGCACGGTGCTGGACCTGCTGGGGGAGGAGTATCAAAACATCGGCCTTTTCCCAGCGGGGCGGCTGGACAAGAACACCGAGGGGCTGCTGCTGCTCACCAACGACGGGCCGCTGGCCCACCGGCTGCTCTCGCCCAAAAGCCATGTGGACAAGGTATACTATGTGGAGGTGGACGGCGTACTGGGCCAGGACGACGTCCTGGCCGCGCAGGAGGGAATTGCCCTGGGGGACGGCACCATGTGCCTGCCCGCGGGTATGGAACTTTTATCCAGAAATAGCGCCTATATCACCCTGCGGGAGGGGAAATACCATCAGGTAAAGCGGATGATGGCGTCGCGGGGGAAGCCGGTGACCTATTTGAAGAGGGTGCGCTTCGGCCCGCTCACCCTCGACGAGAGGTTGCCCAAGGGAGGGTGGAGGCCGCTGACCCGGGAGGAACTGGAGGCCGTTGTCCGTCAATGATACGAAATTTTTGGCAGTTTTCACAAAAAATTTTTGAAAAACTATTGAAATCGGCAATGAAACTCTATATAATGATGGGGAAAGAGTGAGACAGATATCAACTTAGCGTGGCGGAGCGCTCAACTCCCGGCCGCATAGAAAGGAGAAAACGCAATGTCCAGCAGGATTTTTCAAGGCGTCGTTCTTCAGATGAAGGAATGTACCGACCGGGTTGTGGGGGTCATTGATGAGCAGGGCACGGTTGTGTCGTGCAATGAGCTGACCCGCATTGGCGAGAAGTGGGGCGCCGCTGCGGTGCTGCTGTCTGCGGAGGCGGATTCGCAGGTGACCAGCAACGGGTTTACCTTTAAGGCGTTGTCCGGCTGGAACGGCCAGTTTGATTATGCCGCGTTTGTCCGGGGAGAGGACGAGCAGGCGGCGCTGATCTGTTCCATGGCGGTGATTGCCCTGAACGGGGCCAAGGCTTATTACGAGGAGAAAAATGACAAGGCTACCTTTGTGAAGAATATCCTGTGCGATAATATCCTGCTGGGGGACATCTATGTCCGGGCCAAGGAACTGCACTTTGTGTCCGAGGCGCCCCGGGCGGTGCTCCTGGTGCGCCAGCTGGGTGTGCCCGACGTGTCCGCCGTGGATGTGATTTCCGGGCTGTACCCGGACAAGCAGACCGATTTTGTGCTGTCCGTCAGCGAGACGGACGTGGCCCTGGTGAAACACCTGGGGGAGAACGCCGACGGCCGGGATTTGCAGAAAATTGCCCAGAATGTCCAGGAAGCCCTAACCCGGGACCTGGGGATCAAGACGGTGGTGGGCATCGGCACCATCGTGGGCCATATCCGGGATCTGGCCCGTACCTACAAGGAGGCCCAGGTGGCCATCGACGTGGGCAAGGTGTTCGA
>OFFX01001304.1_pt1 | contig 18158 bp, 17 predicted proteins | sample 1521511 | NCBI WGS metagenome assembly OFFX01 (sample SAMEA3504125, study PRJEB24116) | mouse gut metagenome | biome: mouse gut; feature: mouse-associated habitat; material: faeces | place: Denmark | collected 2011
AAGATTATTATTATGGCGGATGCCGATGTGGACGGAGCGCATATTTCCACGCTGCTTCTGACGCTGTTTTACCGGTTTATGCCGGAGCTTATTTTTCAGGGACATGTCTATATCGCGATGCCCCCGCTGTATAAGGCGATGCCGGGCAAAGGGGAAGAGGAATATCTGTATGATGAGGAAGCGCTGAAAAAATATCGAAAAAGACAGAAAGGCTCGTTTACGCTGCAAAGATATAAGGGACTTGGAGAAATGGACGCGCAGCAGCTCTGGGAAACGACGCTGGACCCTGAAACGCGGCTTTTGAAAAAAGTAGAAATCGAAGATGGGCGTATGGCTTCGGATGTGACGGAAATGCTGATGGGCAACGACGTGCCTCCGCGCCGGGCGTTTATTTATGAACATGCGAAGGACGCGCAGCTGGATATTTAGCGAGACAACTGTCAGGCTGAATCGATAACGGTTTTAGTCTGACGACGAACGGAAATGGAGAGAGAGAAAGATGCAGACACAGGACCGCCTGATCCGTACAGAATATTCGGAGATCATGCAGAAATCTTATATTGACTATGCGATGAGCGTGATTATCGCAAGAGCACTGCCGGACGTGCGCGACGGATTAAAGCCGGTGCAGCGCAGGACGCTGTACGATATGTATGAGCTTGGCATCCGCTATGACAGGCCCTACCGTAAGTCGGCGCGTATCGTGGGCGATACCATGGGTAAATATCATCCTCACGGAGACAGTTCGATCTATGAGGCGCTGGTGGTCATGTCCCAGGACTTCAAGAAGGGGCTGCCCCTGATCGACGGGCACGGCAACTTCGGCAATATCGAAGGGGACGGCGCCGCGGCCATGCGTTACACGGAGGCCAGGCTGGAGAAGATCACGCAGGAGGCGTTTTTGGCTGATCTGGACAAGGATGTGGTGGATTTTCTGCCCAACTTCGACGCCACGGAGAAGGAGCCGGGCGTGCTGCCGGTGAAGATTCCGAATCTGCTCATCAACGGTTCCGAGGGAATCGCGGTAGGTATGGCGACCAGCATTCCGCCCCATAATCTGGCGGAGGTGATCGAGGCTGTAAAGGCCTATATGCTGGATGAGAATATCACCACCAGAGAGTTGATGCGTTATGTGAAAGGGCCGGATTTTCCCACCGGCGGCATCGTCATCAACGAGGACGAACTGCTGGGGATCTACGAGAGTGGAACGGGTAAGATCAAGATCCGTGGTAAAGTGGAGGTGGAAAAGGCCAAAGGCGGTAAGACCAATCTGGTGATCACGGAGATTCCCTATACCATGATCGGGGCGGGCATCGGCAAATTCCTGATGGACGTGGCGGCACTGGCAGAGACCAAGAAGACGCAGGATATCGTGGACATCACCAACCAGTCTTCCAAGGAAGGCATCCGCATCGTCATCGAACTGCGCAAAGATGCGGACGTGGAGAATTTTAAGAATCTTCTTTATAAGAAAACCCGGCTGGAGGATACTTTCGGCGTCAATATGCTGGCCATCTGCGACGGCAGGCCGGAGACTATGGGGCTTAAGCAGATCCTGAAGGAGAATGTCAGGTTCCAGTATGAGGTGGCCACGAGGAAATACACGAATCTGCTGGCAAAAGAGCTGGAACGCAAAGAGATACAGGAAGGACTGATCAAGGCCTGCAACGTGATCGACCTGATCATCGAGATCCTGCGCGGTTCCAAGGACAGAGCCATGGCGAAGGCCTGCCTGATCGAGGGCAAAATCGACGGCATCAAATTTAAATCCAAGGAATCCAAGATCATGGCTGCGCAGCTGATGTTTACCGAGAAACAGGCCAATGCCATTCTGGATATGCGGCTCTACAAGCTGATCGGTCTGGAGATCGAAGCGCTGATCAACGAGCATGAGGATACCATGGCCAATATTTACCGCTATGAGGATATCCTGGCCAGAAAGGATTCCATGGCCCAGGTCATCATCAATGAGCTGGACGAGATCCGGGAAGAATACAGGCGTAGCCGCAGGACGGTGATCACGCAGGCCAGTGAGGCGGTCTATGTGGAGAAGAAGGTGGAGGAGATGGATATCGTCTTTCTGATGGATCGCTTCGGCTACGCCAGAACGATAGATACCGCCACCTATGAGAGAAACAAAGAGGCGGCGGACAGCGAGAACAAGTATGCCTTTGTCTGCAGGAATACGGGTAAGGTGTGCCTGTTTACGAATACCGGCCAGCTGCATACCCTGAAAGTGATGGATCTGCCTATGGGCAAATTCCGCGATAAGGGCGTGCCGGTGGACAATATCAGTAATTTTGATTCATCGAAGGAAACCATCCTCTATGCCGCTAGCCAGAGCGACTTAAATCTCTACCGGGTCATCTTTGCCACCAGACAGGCCATGCTCAAGGTGGTGGACGGCGGTGAATTTGACGTGGCCAAGCGGACGGTGGCAGCCACGAAGCTGGCAGACGGGGATGAGGTGATAAGCGTTGTGACACTGAAAGAACAGCGCAATATCGTCCTGCAGTCGGCAGAAGGGTATTTTCTGCGGTTTCCGGTGGAGGAGATACCGGAGAAGAAGAAAGGGGCTATCGGCGTCCGCGGCATGAAGCTGGGAGCAAAAGACAGCCTGGAAGCAGTTTACTACACCCGCAATGCAGTGGAGCAGACGATCGAGTATGGCGGGAAGGAGATCGAGCTGAATAAGATCAAGCCGGGAAAGCGGGACGGAAAAGGGGTTAAGATCCGGGTTTGACGGCTTATGACAGGAAGTATTCGAGATTTCGCAGAGCGGAGTGATAGAGATTAATGTGGAGGATGGACAATGAGAGTGATTGCGGGAACGGCGAGAAGCCTGCCGCTTAAGACGCCGGCGGGGATGGATACCAGGCCGACAACGGACAGGATCAAAGAGACTTTATTTAATATGCTGCAGCCGTATCTGCCGGGCGCCGTATTCTTAGATTTATACAGCGGCAGCGGCGGCATCGGGATCGAGGCGCTGAGCAGAGGGGCAGGACACGCCTATTTCGTGGAGAATAACAGGAATGCGATCGCCTGTATCACGGAAAATCTGCAGTTTACGAAGTTTACGGACAGAGCCACTGTCTTACGGCAGGACGTACTCGGTGCGCTGCCCGGTATTCATGAGAAGGAAGCGGACGTGATCTTTATGGATCCGCCCTATCACAGCGAGTATGAACAGCAGGTTCTGCGGATGCTTCGGGGACTGCCTTATGTAACGGAACATACGCTGATCGTGACGGAAGCGGCGCTGGAGACGGATTTTTCTTATGTGAAGGAGCTTGGATTTGCCGTGGAGAAGGAGAAGCGCTACAAGACGAACAAGCATGTGTTTTGTAAAATTTTTTAAAAAAGAGAAGACATTTTGAGAAAAGTGATTTATAATGCCAAAAGTGGGACGTATTTGTGCTGTGGATGATCTTTGTGCCTGCGCACAAATCCGCAGGTTGCGTTATAGTAAACGAAATTTCTAATGTCGTTAACTATAGAATGGGGGATATTATGAAAGCAGCAATTTACCCGGGAAGTTTCGATCCCGTTACTTTTGGACATCTGGATATTATCAGGCGCGCGGCTGAAATTTTTGATGAATTAACGGTGAGCGTGTTGAATAATAAAACAAAGAGTCCATTGTTTTCTGTGGAAGAACGTGTTAAGATGTTAAAGGAAGCGACAAAGGATATGCCTAATGTGGTGGTAGATTCTTTCAGCGGCCTGTTGATCGATTACGCCAGGGAGAAGAATGTCCATGTGGCGATCAGAGGACTCCGGGCGATCACGGATTTCGAGTATGAACTGCAGATCGCACAGACGAACAGGAAGTTTTCGGGCGGCGATCTGGACACCATGTTTTTGACCACCAGCCTGGAATATGCATATCTGAGTTCTTCCACAGTCAGGGAATTTGCCAGCTTTAACGGCGATATATCTCAGTGTGTACCGGAATTTGTTGCGAAACTGATCTATGAGAAGTACGGGCATGTGAAGTGAGTACCGAGTCAGGACAGGAAGCGGCGGAAAGTGTTGTGACTATACGAGTCAATCAATGTTGAGATGATGAATATATGCCCTGCAGAAATATTTAGGAATGAGGATAAAGATGAGCAGCAGAATCGAACAACTTATCGATGAAATCGAAGATTACATTGATGGCTGTAAGTATCAGCCGTTGTCCAAGACGAACATAATCGTAAATAAAGAGGAAATTGATGAGCTTCTGCGGGAGCTTAGGATGAAGACGCCCGATGAGATCAAGCGTTATCAGAAGATCATCGCGAACAAGGAAGCAATCCTCAATGACGCGCGCTCGAAGGCGGAAGCGCTGATCAAGGATGCGACCGTCCAGACTACGGAACTGATCAATGAGCATGAGATCATGCAGCAGGCATATGCGCAGGCCAATGAGGTGGTACGGATGGCGACCACACAGGCACAGGAGATTCTCAACAATGCCACGATAGAGGCCAACGGCGTCCGGACTTCCGCGATGCAGTATCTGGATGAGATGCTGGCCAATCTGGAGAACGCCATGACGACGACTCTGGCAACGACGACGGAACATTACGAGAGTTTCTATAACACGATCAGCGGCTACAATGAAACCGTTAAGGCCAATCGCGCCGAGCTGCGTCCGATCGAGGTAGAGCAGATGTTGAAAGAGGCGGAGGGTGAAAGTGAACCGGCTGAACTGAATTTGATGTAAAGCCGCAGTGTTTGGCTTGATTAACAGAGTCTGCCACAGGGCAGGCTCTTTTTTTCCTTATATAGTTAACGATATTGGAAATTTCGGTTACTGTAGATCACAGGAAAAGGAACTGGAGCAGGAATGGTGGATTTTTCTAGAACGGTCATGCGGCTTCTTTTGTCCGGCGTTCTGGCAGGGATACTTTTTGTATGTGCCGGCGTAAGCGCCCTGGATGGCAGCACCGGCAGTATGACCGTATCTGCGGCGGAAAAGGGAATGACGGAGATGACGGAAACCGACGGGGATTTCGATCCTGAGACAGAAACAACCGGAGAAACGGATACAGATGCAGGTGGTGGGGAGTCTGCCGATGATACGTTATGTATCGTGATCGATCCGGGGCATGGCGGTGAGAATCTTGGCGGGGAATATGAGGATTACACCGAAAAAGAGATGACCATAGTCGTGGCCAGAGCCATGAAAGAAGAGCTGGAACAGTATGAGGGCGTCACCGTATATTTGACCAGAGACGGGGATCAGGAGCTGTCGCTTGACGAACGCTGTGAATTTGCAGAGCGGGTGGGGGCGGATTTCCTGTTCTGTCTGCATTTTAATATGTCGGAACACCATACGCTGTTCGGGGCGGAGTGCTGGGTGTCCGCCTTCGGTGAGAACTACAGCAAAGGCTATGGTTTTGCCAGCGTAGAGATGGAACTTCTGCAGGAACTCGGTCTGTATTCCAGAGGGATCAAGACGCGACTTAACAACAGGGGGACCGACTATTACGGAATCATCCGTCATGCCACAGAGCGGGATATCCCCTGTGTGCTCATAGAACATTGTCATCTGGATCAGGAAAATGACAAGCCTTACTATGACCATGATGAAAAGTTAAAGACTTTCGGCCGGCTGAATGCCACGGCGGCCGCGAAATATTTCAATCTCAGATCTGATGTGCTTGGTGTGGACTACAGCGATTATCAGAATTTGGTGGTAGAGGTGCCTGAAGACGTGGTGGAGCCGGACCGTACGGAGCCGGATTTTTGTTCGATCGAGGTGCTGGAACAGAATGCGGACAACGGAGAAGTGACGGTACAGGTTTCGGCAGCCGATCGTGACAGCGGTATGCTGTATTATACGTACAGCTATGATGATGGCAATACTTTCTCCGAGCTTTTACGGTGGCCGGACCGGTCGTCTGATACGTTTTATTTTACCATGCAGGTGCCGCCTCATGTAGTACCGCGTATCGTGGTAAACGGTTACAACGGCTATGATCTGTACACCACCAGCAATATGGTTTCTCTTCCTGCCATGGATTATAAGACACCGGAAGAGATCGCGGCAGAGCTGGCAGAGAGAGAGGTACTTGAGAGTGCTTCCAGGGAGGTAAATCCCGCAGAGGAGGAGAGTGGAAATATATTGGCGGACAGTGCACAGAAGCAGGCAGGATATGATGGATTCTTTATTGCCATGTGCGGTGTATGTGTACTTTTAATTTTTGGCATGGCAGTTTCCATGACAATGATCCTGCGTGGAAAACGCAGGCGGCGACGGAGCAGGAACAGAAAACGCCGATAAGACACAAAGGCCGGATAGATGACCGGAAGGTTCAGCAGTGCAGATAGAGGAGCAGGTAACATGCCGCCGTGACGGCGGTCTGCACCGTTTTGTGATAAACATAAGGGCGCAGGGAGAGGTCAGTCTGACGGATCATGCTGTAGGTCTGGGCGATACAGGAGAAGCCGCCGAAAGGGAGCAGGATCAGGATGGCAAAATTGATTGACCGACCGGAACAGTCAATGCCGCTGGTGATTTCCAGAAGGCACCGGTAAATGTTCAGGATATTTGTGTTAACATGTTGAAAGGGTTGAAAAACAATCGTAAGCAGGTTAAAGAATACCATATAGCCGCCCAGTCTGGCGATGCCGGTCAGGCCTGACATCACAGAGGCGTCTATGGCCGCCAGCAGAGAGCAGGAACCGGGTTGCCTGGCCTGAAGGGAACGGGCTTCCGGATGATTTTCGCAGGAGGAAACCTTCCGTGTCATCCAGGGTCTGATCCGCATTAACAGGAATCCGTAGAGCAGCGGGATACCGTACATGAGCAGAAATGGCCGGCCGGGCCTGTCGATTCCCAGGGTGGGGACTACATAGCTTAAGAAATAGATCGGCCCGATATTATTGCAGAAAGACAGCAGGAGCGCGCTTTCTTCCCGGGACAGCTTATGCTGTTCGTAAAGTTCGCCGACGATGCGCGCACCCATGGGGAAACCGCACAGAAAGCCCATGATGATCGTGTAGGAACCGTTTCTGGAAGTGCCGTATATACGGTGCAGGAGCGGATGGAGCAGGCCCACAAAGCGCTCCGTCAGATTCATGCGGATCATGATTCCGGAGAGGATCATAAAGGGCAGGAGGGTGGGCACCATTTTCGTAAACCAGAGCGTCAAACCGGTGGAGGCATATTCCAGGGACAGCGCCGGATAGCGGAGCATCAGGAAGATCAGATAGAGGGACAGCGCCGTAAACAGGAGCTGGTACAGGGTATCTTGCTTTTTCATGGCGGGTTCCTTGTAAGGGAGTGCTTATTTTATTTATATTCTGCGGCCTGTGATTTTATTAACAGGTGGAACGGGGTTGTATGTAACCGTGTGGCTTCCGGGACCGTGTGTGTGGCTTCCGCGATCAGGCGGGGCATTTGAAGCGGACGCAGAGGCGGTGTGCAGGACAGGTTGTGAGGATGATGAAGGATGCGTTTGGACAGGTTTCTATGTGAATTGAATCTGGGCACAAGAAGTCAGGTCAAAAAGGAGATCAAGGCCGGGCTTGTATCGGTCAACGGCGTGACGGTACTGCGGCCGGAGGAGCAGGTGCGGGAGGCTGAGGATCTCGTCTGTTATAAAGGACAGCCCTGTGTCTATGAGGAATATGTGTATTATCTGCTGCACAAACCGGCAGGAGTGGTGTCTGCCACGCAGGACAAACGCGACAGGACGGTGCTGGATCTGCTTGCGGGGGAAGGACGGAGCGACCTTTTTCCGGTCGGACGGCTGGACAAGGACACGGAAGGCCTTCTGCTGATCACCAATGACGGCCCGCTGGCCCATGCGCTGCTTTCGCCCGGCAGACATGTGGACAAGGAGTATGAATGCCATCTGGCCCATACATTCGACGCGCATCAGCGGGAACTTCTGGAACAGGGCGTGGATATCGGGGAGCAGAAAAAATGCAGACCGGCAGTGGTGCGGATCCTGGAGGAGAAGAAGATCACACTGACGATCACCGAAGGCCGGTTTCATCAGGTAAAGCGCATGTTACATGCGGTGGGGAATGAAGTGGTCTACTTAAAGAGGATACGGATGGACCGGCTGCAGCTGGAAGACTCTCTGGAAAAAGGAGCCTACCGCAGGCTGACAGACGAGGAAGTGGAGAGTTTACGGGGCGGATGATAGAAGAAGTGGAGAATGCAGCATTATGATAGAAGCGGTCATTTTTGATCTGGACGGCTCCATGGTGGATTCCATGTGGGTGTGGAAGAGCATTGATATCGAATATCTGGGGAGATTCGGGATCCGTCTGCCGGAGGATCTGCAGGCGTCCATCGGGGGAAAAAGTTTCAGCGAGACGGCGGTCTATTTCAAGGAGCGCTTCGGGATTCCCGACGAACCGCAGACCATTAAGGAGGACTGGAACCGCATGGCGTGGGAGAAGTACACCCATGAGGTCCCGCTGAAAAAGGGCGTGCGGGAGCTGTTGCAGTATTGCCGCGGACAGGGAATCAAGATGGGGATCGCCACCAGCAATTCGCGGGAACTGGTAGAGAATATCGTGAATGTACATCGTCTGGAGCATTATTTTACCTGCATTATGACGGGCTGCGACGTGGCGAAGGGGAAACCGGCGCCGGATATTTATCTGGCGGTGGCGCAGGCGCTTAAGGTGAAGCCTGAGAACTGTCTTGTCTTTGAGGATATCATTCACGGCATTCAGGCGGGAAAAGCGGCCGGTATGCAGGTGTGCGCCGTCTATGACCGGTATTCGGCATACCAGGATGCGGAGAAAAAACAGCTGGCCGATTACTATACCCATGAGTTTACAGAATTGATCGAGGAGGGCGTTCTGGCCGGCGCTTTATGCTGACCGCCGGGCAGGGAGGAATACGGAATGGATTTTTTACCGATATCAAAAGAAGATATGGAAAAGCGGGGGATAGAGCAGCTGGATTTCGTCTATGTGATCGGGGATGCCTATGTGGATCACCCTTCTTTCGGACATGCCATCATCAGCAGAGTGCTGGAGGCGGCCGGCTACAGTGTGGGGATCATCTCACAGCCGGACTGGAAGGATGAGAAGAGCATCACGGTACTGGGCAGGCCCCGGCTTGGTTTTCTTGTATCCGGCGGCAATATGGATTCCATGGTCAACCATTATTTCGTGTCCGGCAGGCACCGCCCCATGGATGCCTATACCCCCGGCGGCGAGCCGTATAAGCGGCCCGAGCACGCAACCGTGGTCTATGGCAATCTGATCCGCAGGGTGTATAAAGATGTGCCGGTGATCATCGGCGGCATCGAGGCCAGCCTGCGTCGTATGGCCCACTATGATTACTGGTCGGACAGCTTCAAACGTTCCATTCTGCTGGACAGCCAGGCGGATTTGATTTCCTATGGTATGGGGGAAAAGTCCATCGTGGAGATCGCCGATGCGCTGGCAGGGGGCATCGCGGTGCGGGACATTACCTTTATTGCGGGAACGGTCTATAAGACCAAAGACATATCGGGAATCTACGAAGGAATCCGGCTGCCTTCTTATGAGGAAATGAAAGCCGAGCCGCGCCGGTATGCGGAGAGCTTTCAGGTACAGTACTGCAATACGGATCCTTTTACGGGCAGGACACTGATCGAGGCATATCCAGGCGGCGTCTGTGTGGTGCAGAATCCGCCCCAGCCGCCGCTGACAATGCAGGAGATGGACGATGTCTATGATCTGCCCTATATGCGCACCTCTCATCCTTCCTACGAGGCGGCCGGCGGTGTGCCCGCCATCTCGGAGATCAGGTTTTCTCTTGTCAGCAACAGAGGATGCTTTGGCGGCTGCAATTTCTGTGCCCTGACTTTTCACCAGGGACGGACGGTGCAGGTCAGGAGCCACGAGTCTATCCTGCGGGAAGCGGAAGGGATGCTGCAGGATAAAGATTTTAAAGGATATATTCATGATGTGGGCGGCCCGACGGCCAATTTCAGAAGACCGTCCTGTCAGAAGCAGATGACGCGGGGTGTCTGCAAGAACAGACAGTGCCTTTTTCCGCAGCCCTGTCCGAATCTGGAAGTGGATCACGCCGATTATCTGACACTGCTGCGCAGGCTGCGGGTGCTGCCCGGTGTGAAGAAGGTCTTTATCCGTTCGGGGATCCGCTTCGACTATCTGCTGGCGGACAGAGATGATGCCTTTTTCCGGGAACTGGTGGAACATCATGTCAGCGGACAGCTCAAGGTGGCGCCGGAACACATCTCGGACGCGGTGCTGGAGAAGATGGGCAAACCGGGGAAAGCGGTCTACGAGCGGTTTGTCAGGCAGTATAACAGGCTCAATGAGCAGCTTGGCAAAAAGCAGTTCCTTGTGCCTTACCTGATGTCCTCTCATCCGGGTTCTACCTTGAAGGAGGCCATTGAGCTGGCGGAATATCTGCGGGATCTTGGCTATATGCCGGAGCAGGTGCAGGATTTCTATCCGACGCCGTCCACGGTGTCCACAGTCATGTACTACACGGGGATCGATCCCCGGAACGGCGAGCCGGTGTACGTCTGCCGCAATCCGCATGAGAAGGCCATGCAGCGGGCGCTGATCCAGTACCGGAATCCGAAGAACCACGCGCTGGTGATGGAAGCGCTGATCAAGGGCGGCCGGGAGGATCTGATCGGCTTTGACAGGAAATGCCTGATCAGGCCGCGGAAGGATGCGCATCGGAATGCAGAACACCGGAATGCAGAGCATCGAAACACGAAACATCAAAATGCGGCGAAAACTTCTGCTGATGGCAGGCGTGGCGATTTGAAATCCGGAAAGAAAAAGACGATCCGAAATGTGCACAGGAAAAAAGGAAAGGGTTAAAGGGGAGACGATCATGAATATTGCGATCATTACAGGTGCATCCTCCGGCATGGGGATGGAATTTGCGCGGCAGCTGGATAATAGTTTACATAAAACGGATGAGATCTGGCTTCTGGCACGCAGGCGGGAGCCGATGGAGGAGCTGGCCCGCACGCTGCGGCATAAGACACAGATCCTGGCCATGGATGTGACACTGGAAAGTGCCATGGAGCAGTTTGCGGAGGTGCTGGCGATCAGCAACCCGAAGATCACGGTACTGGTCAACTGTGCAGGGTCGGGAGAACATGGCAGATTTGACGGGCAAAGCGACAGGGCAGTGTCGGATATGATGCAGGTAAATATCGTGGCGCTGACCCGGATGACGAAACTGTGCCTTCCTTATATGCGAAAGGGCAGCAAGATTATACAGCTGGCATCGGGAGCAGCCTTCGTACCGCAGGCGGCCTTTGCAGTCTATGCCGCTTCCAAGGCCTATGTATATTCTTTCAGCAGAGCACTCAACAAAGAGCTGGTGGGACGCGGGATCCGTGTGATGGCGGTCTGTCCGGGGCCTGTTAACACGCCGTTTCTTAGCCGGGCCTACAAAGATACCCCGCAGATGGGCGGACTTAAGAAGCTGACCATGATGGAGGCAGAGAGCGTGGTCGCCAAAGCGGTCATGGACTGTAAGCGTGGGAAATCCGTCTCGGTCTGCGGCCTGCCCATGAAAGCGCTGTATCTGGCCACGCAGGGAGTACAGAATCTGCTGTGTAAGTTTACGTAAGGAGTTTGCGTGCATGAAAAACTGGTTTATTCCAAAGGGATCTTATGGCTATATCAAAAATCACAGGGTGGTGGCCGCGCTGAGGACGCTCCTTTTTTTCGGTGTCAGCATCGGGCTTTATGTGATGGGATACGTGACCACCGGGAGCAATAAGAATCTGCTGACGATCGTAGCGGTTCTGGGCTGTTTGCCGGCATGTAAAAGTCTGGTAAACCTGATCCTCTTTCTGAAGGCCGAAGGGTGCAGTGAAGCCCTCAGAAAGGCAGTGAGCGCTTATGATGAAAGGCTTACCACTTTTTATGATATGTATTTTACGTCCTATCAGAACAATTATGCACTCAGCCATATGGCGTTGAAGGGCAGTGTGCTGTGCGGTGTGACAGAGGACGCAAAATGCGACTGTAACAAAGCCGAAAAACATCTGGAACAGATGCTTTTACAGGAAGGGATAAAGAATATCACGGTTAAGATTTATTCGAATACTGATAAATATATTGACCGACTGAGTCAGATTATAAATCTGGATACGGAGGAGAACAGAAATCAGGCACAGATCGCTGCCCTGCTGTATTCGATCATTATATAAACAATAGAGAGAGTCACCGGAGCAAAGGATGGGAACATGTATCAGAAAGAGATCACGGACAGGGAGGCCGGGCAGCGTTTAGACAAATATCTGCACAGGCTTTTGCCGGAAGCCGGGAGCAGCTTTTTATACAAGATGCTGCGCAAAAAGAATATCACGTTAAACGGAAAGAAAGCCGACGGCAGTGAGAAGATCACCGCAGGGGATATGGTGACCGTATTTTTTGCAGCGGAGACGCTGGCCAGGTTTATGGGGGAGCCGGAGCCTGAGAGGACGGCGTATGATGAGGCTTATGAGAAGCTGACCGGAATCACGATCCTGTATGAGGACGGGCACATTCTTCTGGCGGACAAACCGGCCGGTATCCTTTCCCAGAAGGCGGATAAGACGGACCTGTCTTTAAATGAATGGCTGATCGGTCATCTGCTTCACAGCAAGGCGATAACGCAGGAGGATTTGAAGACTTTTAAACCTTCCGTCTGCAACCGTCTGGACCGCAATACAAGCGGCATCGTGCTCTGTGCCAGATCCCTTGCCGGTGCACAAATGCTTGGAGAACTGCTGCACGACAGGACTCTTCACAAATATTATCAGCTCTATGTGAAGGGAGCGGTGACAGAGAGCCGGCTGATCGAGGGGTATCTGCAAAAAGACGAGAAGCGCAATAAGGTATCCATCGCCGCGGCAGGCGCGCCGGATTCCTACATTAAGACAAAATATAAGCCGCTGCGGATCGAGCGGGACAAGACCCTGCTGGAAGTGGAGCTTCTTACCGGACGTTCCCATCAGATCAGGGCGCATCTGGCCAGCATCGGGCATCCCCTTCTGGGCGATTATAAATACGGCGACCGGGAGTGGAACGACGGCTATCGGAAACGCTTTCAGGTCAGGGCACAGCTGCTGCATGCCTGTAAGGTTGTCTTTCCGGCACTGCCTTCGCCTTTTGAAGCGATAAGCGGCAGGACCTTTTATGCAAAGATACCGGAGATTTTCGAGCAGGTTTCGGAGCACGCCCAGGCGCAGGCACAGGGCAAAAATAAGACGGACGAAAGGAGCCGGTATGGCAACTTGGAATTCCCGCGGGCTGCGCGGTTCCACACTGGAAGATCTGATCAACAGGACAAATGAAAAATATCTGGAAAACGGGCTGGCGCTGATCCAGAAGGTGCCGACGCCCATCACCCCGATCAATATCGACAAGGAGAGCAGACACATCACGCTGGCCTATTTCGATCAAAAAAGTACGGTGGATTATATCGGTGTGGTGCAGGGGATTCCGGTCTGTTTCGATGCCAAGGAGTGCGCGGCAGATACCTTTGCCCTGCAGAACATTCATGAGCATCAGGTAAAATTTATGGGAATGTTCGAGAAACAGAAGGGGATTGCCTTTTTTCTGATCTACTACACGCACAGGGATATTTTCTATTATCTGCCTTATGAGATGCTGCGTTTCTTCTGGGACAGGGCCATGGAGGGCGGCCGGAAAAGTTTCCGTTTCGAGGAATTGAACCCCGCCTATGTGCTGCCGAAAAAGCACGGGATCCTGGTGCCCTATCTGGACGCACTGCAGAGGGACCTGGAGGACAGGGAATAGAGACAGCGTTGACAAACAGCTTAAAGTCATTTAAATTTTAAGAAATCACAGGGGAAAGAATATGGGAAAAAGATTAGTACATACGCCGGAGGGCGTGCGGGATATTTACGGAGACGAGAAGGCGGCCAGGAATATCGTCGAACACCTTCTGCAGGATAAGATCAAAAGTTACGGCTATCAGGATATTCAGACGCCGACCTTTGAGTTTTTTGATGTTTTTTCCAAAGAGGTGGGGACTACGCCCTCCAGGGAGCTGTACAAGTTTTTTGACAAAGAGGGCAATACGCTGGTGCTGCGGCCCGACTTTACGCCGTCGATCGCCAGATGCGCGGCCAAATATTTCATGGATGAGAATGTGCCGATCCGCTTCTGTTATCGGGGCAATACGTTTACGAATACCTCAAATCTGCAGGGCAAATTAAAGGAAGTGACCCAGATGGGGGCAGAGCTGATCGGGGATGACTCCGTGCAGGCGGATGCGGAGATGATCGCGATGACGATCGAGGCGCTGTACCATGCCGGGCTGTCGGACTTCCAGATCAGTATCGGGAATCTGGAATATTTCAAGGGCATCTGCGCGGAGGCCGGACTGGACGAGGAGACGGAGCTGGAACTGCGGGAGCTGATCTCGGGCAAGAATTATTTCGGCGCGGAAGAGCTGTTAGAGGGCGTGCATGTAGACCGGAAGGATAAGGAGCTGCTTTTGAAGGTGAGCGATCTGTTCGGGACTGCGGCCATTCTGCATGACGCGAAGCACGCGGTGGACAACAAACGCTCCAGAAATGCGATCGACCGGCTTGAGAAAGTCTATCAGGTTTTGTGCGAGTATGGCGTCGAGAAATATGTTTCCTTTGACCTGGGCATGTTAAGCAAGTATAATTATTATACAGGGATCATTTTCAAAGGCTTCACTTACGGCATCGGGGACGCGATTGTAAAAGGCGGACGTTATGACGGCCTGCTGCACCGTTTTGGCAAGGATGCGCCGGCGATCGGCTTCATGATCGTGGTGGATGACCTGCTTGCGGCCATGAACAGGCAGGGAGCGGTCATCGCCGGCGTGGAAAAATGTGCAAAGCTCTACTATACGCAGGAGAATTTCCGGGAAATGCTGCGGGAAGCCAGACAGATGCGTGCGGCGGGGAAATGCGTGGAACTTTTGCCGGAAAAATAGAAACAGAGCAAAATCATGGAGGGTTGCGTGACTGAACAGATGAATGAAAACAGATATTTGACCTTCGCACTCGGCAAGGGCCGTCTCGCCAATAAGACCATGGAGCTGTTGGAAGAGATCGGTATCACCTGTGAGGAGATGAAGGATAAGGATTCCCGGAAACTGATCTTTGTGAATGAGGAACTGAAACTCAAGTTTTTCCTGGCAAAGGGGCCGGATGTGCCGACCTATGTGGAATACGGCGCCGCCGATATCGGGGTGGTCGGCAAGGATACGATCCTGGAAGAGGGCCGCAGGGTCTATGAGGTGCTCGACCTGGGGTACGGCAGATGCCGGATGTGCGTGTGCGGGCCGGAAAGCGCCGCAGAACTGCTCAGGCATCACGAGATGATCCGGGTAGCGACCAAGTATCCGAATATTGCCAAAGATTATTTTTATAATAAAAAGCATCAGACAGTGGATATCATTAAGTTGAACGGCTCCGTGGAGCTGGGGCCGATCGTGCGGCTGGCGGATGTGATCGTGGATATCGTGGAGACCGGTTCCACCTTAAAAGAGAACGGGCTGAAGGTGCTGGAGGAGATCTGTCCGCTGTCCGCGCGTATGATCGTGAATCAGGTCAGTATGCAGATGGAGCCGGAGCGGATCAAGAAGCTGATCACGGATATCCGCAGGCAGTTGTCTTGAGGTACATTTTATGAAGCATTTGCGTTAAAGCAGGCAACGTGCACAGGGATGAAGAGAACACAGGAAAAGAGGAATCTATGAAGACGATTAAACTGACGGAAGACACCAGAAAAGACATTCTGGACAGGCTGTTAAAACGAAGCCCTGATAATTATTCTGAATATGAGAAGACCGTGGCGGACATCATAACCGATGTGCGGACAAACGGTGATCAGGCGGTATTTTCCTACACGAAGAAGTTTGATCAGTGGGAGAGTCATGCCGAGAACATCCGTGTGACGCAGGCGGAGATCGAGGAGGCCGTCAGGTCCATCGACAGGCCGTTCCTTGCAGTCATGAAGAAATCCGCCGCCAACATCGAGGCGTTTCACCAAAAACAGCTCCGCAACAGCTGGATCGACACGAAGCCGGACGGCAGCATTCTCGGACAGCGGATCCTGCCGCTCTCCGTATCCGGTGTCTATGTGCCGGGCGGCAAGGCGGCCTATCCGAGCAGCGTGCTGATGAATGTGATCCCGGCGAAGGTGGCGGGCGTGAAGAAGATCATCATGACGACACCGGCGGGGGCGGACGGCAAAGTAAATCCGGGCACACTGGCGGCGGCCAGCATCGCGGGCGTGGATGAAATCTATAAGGTCGGCGGGGCGCAGGCCATCGCGGCTATGGCTTTCGGGACGGAGAGCATCCCGAAAGTGGACAAAATTGTCGGGCCGGGAAATATTTATGTCGCCCTCGCGAAAAAGGCCGTCTTCGGCCACGTGAGCATCGATTCGATCGCCGGGCCGAGCGAGGTCCTTGTGCTTGCGGATGAGACGGCCAACCCGCGCTTTGTGGCCGCAGACCTCCTTTCGCAGGCGGAGCACGATGAGATGGCCTCCGCGATTCTGATTACGACAAGCGAAGCGCTGGCTGAGAAAGTGTCGGAGGAGGCAGCCCGCTTTACAGCCTCTCTTTCCCGCAGGGAGATTATCGAAAAGTCCCTGGAAAATTACGGTTATATCCTTGTGGCAGATACGATGGACGTCGCGATTGCCGCGGCAAACGGAATTGCCTCCGAGCACCTGGAGATCGTGACGGAAAATCCATTTGAAGTGATGACAAAGATACGGAATGCAGGTGCCATATTTATCGGGGAATATTCAGGCGAACCTCTGGGGGATTATTTTGCAGGGCCGAATCATGTGCTCCCGACCAACGGGACCGCAAAATTCTTCTCCCCGCTCGGAGTGGACGATTTCATCAAAAAATCCAGCGTGATTTCCTATTCAAGGGAGGCGCTTAAGGCCGTTTATCCAGATATTGTACAGTTCGCGGAGTGTGAGCAGCTCACGGCGCATGCCAATTCCATCCGCGTGAGATTTGAGGACTGACACTGACAGAGAGGCGGAAGAGATGAGCAGAAGTGCTGATATCAGACGGAAAACAAAGGAGACGAATATTTCGCTGAGCCTGAACCTCGATGGAACAGGGGAGAGCGCGGTTCAGACCGGTATCGGTTTTTTTGACCATATGCTGGAAGGGTTTGCAAAACACGGCTTTTTTGATCTGGCCGTGGCAGCTGAGGGAGACCTCGCCGTAGACTGCCACCACACAGTCGAGGATACCGGGATTGTGCTCGGGAACGCTGTGCGCGAGGCGCTGGGTGACAAAAAAGGTATCCGGCGTTTCGGAAGCTGTATACTGCCGATGGACGAGACGCTGGTGCTGTGCGCGGTAGATCTCTCCGGGCGTCCGTATCTCGTGTTCGACGCGTCGTTTACGATGGAGCGCACAGGGTATCTGGACACGGAGATGGTAAAGGAATTTTTTTACGCGGTATCTTACAGTGCCGGTATGAACCTGCACATAAGAGTACTCTCAGGGAGCAATCATCATCACATTATTGAAGCGATGTTCAAGGCATTTGCAAGGGCTCTGGACGAGGCGGTCTCATTCGACCAGAGAATTTCCGATGTCCTTTCCACAAAGGGAAGTCTATAGAAAGGATCCAGGCAGTATGGAACAAAAAAATATAGTTGCAACCATCTATCTGAAAAACGGTCAGGCAGTCAGGGGCATTGATAATTTTGAGCCGGTGGGCGACGTGCTGAACCTGGCGCGTCTCTACAATGACAGCGGTATTGACAAGATTATTGTCTTTGATCTCTCGGTCGACGACGACGAGCATGATAAAAATATTCATACAATCAAAAATATCAACCGCAATGTTGAGATCAAAGTGTGTGCAGGAGGCAACATTAACCGCCTCGAGGACATTAAGAAGTTCATCTACGCCGGCTGCCTTCAGGTGATCGTGAACGGTGCAAAGCAGGGAAGTATGGACCTGGCTGAGGAAGCCTGCAGGCGTTTCGGCAAGGACCGGATCCTGGTCTCCATTGAAAATGTGGACTTTATCTTTAAGCATCAGCAGCAGATGCCTGAGAATTTTCATGAACTTCTGGTATTGAATCCGAATGTCCTCGATGCCATAGATAATATCACGGATGTTCCCTACGTGGTTTATTTTGATACCTGCGATTTTTCCGGAATCACAAATGTTCTGAAA
>OFFX01001314.1_pt1 | contig 17980 bp, 19 predicted proteins | sample 1521511 | NCBI WGS metagenome assembly OFFX01 (sample SAMEA3504125, study PRJEB24116) | mouse gut metagenome | biome: mouse gut; feature: mouse-associated habitat; material: faeces | place: Denmark | collected 2011
TGTGCCATCGCCGCCGCAAGGTGCATGAAAGCCAGTATCATCTCATGGTCGTTGATTGCGGGGAGTACCAGCTCCGCTTTCCCCTCCGGGAACCGGATGCCCCTGCACCCTTCCGCGTGGCTCTGGAAAACCTGCAGGAATGTTTCTGTGTCGGAAACCTCCGTGCTGCCAAGCGCCTCCACCAGTTCCGCCGGAATCCGGAAGACCTCCTCCGCAAAGGAGCGGTTGATAAGGTACTGCTTGCTGTGGATGAGGTAAATGAGGTTCTTAAATCCCTCCGCCGTCATCCCCTCCACCGGGAGGCTGACCGTTGTTTCATCCACCTCCGTGCTGGGCGTTTCGATAAGGCCCTGCTCCAAAAGTCCTGCCCTTACCATCTCCGCCGTCTTTTCATCCTCAGTCTCCACCGCGCCGCTCCTGTCGATGGTGCAGTTCCCTACCTCGTAGGCGCAGGTGGGAACTCCCATGTACTTTGCGGGCTGTCCTAAAATCCCACTGACCGCTTTCACAACATCTTTCCTGTTTGCCGCATTCGTTTCAATCCTCATCCTTTTTTCCTCCGTTCTTTTCTGCTGTTCCGCTTTTGAGTATCTGCTCCAGTTCATCTGCGTAGATGTGTCCGAACTGCCCGTTTGGGTACTGTAACCCGAAATCGTATTCGTTTACAAAAATCAGCTCGGCATTTACCTTTTTGCAGTAGGCTTCGCATACCTGCCGCCATTCTTCCATCAGCTTTTGGTTTGCCACCGCTTTTTCCTCCCTTCGTTTTGGTACTACATTAATCACTCTGAATGGGAATAAAAGCAACTAAAATGCGGGAATAAATGTCACAATAAAAAATCCGGGAACTGAGCATAGTACACAATGCCCGAAAGCACGAAATATACGTTCGGCAGAGCCACTCCATTGCCCCACATCTTATATTCTGCGGAATCGGAATGGGGGTCTTTCAGCCATTTCAATATCTGGCTGTCGGACTTCGGCTTGCTGGAAGTACCCATGATCCTGCGGTGCGTCTCGAACACCTCCCGCCAGAATGCCATGTCTCCATCAGAAGGGTTTTCCGTTTCCAGCCCCGAACACCACCAGTCCGGGAACCCCTGCAGCCTGGCGCATTCCGTAGGGGTCAGCCTGCGGACGATATAGTCCGGCTCTATGATATGGTAGTCGCCGCTGAACGCCTCCTGGTTCCCAAGCCACTGCTTGGAGCCCATGCTCGCGGAGATCGTGCCGAACACATCCTTGCCGGATGCCGTCTGCAATGCGTTTATCAGCGGAGGGTCCTTATAATCCGTAGCCACCAGCGTGTTTGCCACCTCTTCCTCTGCGGAAGTGAAAAAAGATGACTTGCTCGCACAGTAGGTTGGGTACGCCACCGCATGGTGGTCTGTGGCATTGAGCGTGAAGGACACATCCTCATTCACGCCGCTTCCCTGCGGCCCGTTCTTATCCTCCCGCCCGATCATGGAGCCCTGCACCGCCACCACCGCAATGCCGCCCTGGTTCGAAGATGGATTGTTACAATTACAGTCAAGAGTCCGTGCGGTATGCGCTTCATAGAATCCGCTGTGGGGATTGTCGGATTTCATGGCATTGCTCTCTTTGGAGCAGATGCCGAATGCCTGCACCACCAGCTCATTGCAGCGGCTCTCCCCGATATCAAATGCATTCAGCGTATTTGCCACTTCCCCGTCCTTCCATGTGGGCGCTTCCTCTGCGGAATGCGGGCGTGTCCCTTTGCAGAAAGGCACAAAGACAGTCTGGTCATTGTTGCAGGAAAGGGTGGCCGATTTGTCATCCTGTATGAGCGCCCCTTTCCCGCCACCCTCACAGCCGGAGCGGATTTTCAGCGTCTTGGGTGTTTCCACCACAAAGGGCTGGTTATTCCCACCCATGCCATAAGTGGCATTGACCGTAGGCGCGGTTTCCAAAGGTCCCGTGTATCTCGTGTCCTGAGAATGGTTCTCAAATAATGACAGTTCCGCATCCATGCCGTCTGCGGGGTGGTTCTCTAGGGCCACCGCTGCCGGGACCGTCCCGGCACGGAGCGTGGGGGAAAGTTCCTCCCCATACCCGATGCCCCGTGCCTTTGCGGAATGCTCTGTACAGAATCCCGCAGATTCAAGCACACACGGCGGGTGGCCGTGGCTCTGCGCCCTTAAAGTACACGCCCTGCCGTCCTCTACGGAAATACAGCTCCCACCCTGGTCGTTCAGGCAGACACTGCCTGCCGCTCCAATGCACGGCGCAGCACCTCCGGCAGTTCCTTGCCACGCACGGAAGCCCTCCGCAGAATACCCTGACACGCCTTCGGACTCAAATAGTACCTTTCCGGCACTCCCGCCTGCAAAATCTGCGACAAGGTAGATGCGTTTTCTTCTCTGGGGAACTCCCCAATACTGCGCGTCAACGCATCTCCATGCGATACTGAAACTGTCTCCCAACAGTTCTCCTGCACCTGTCCATTTTCCTTTTGGAGGACAAGGCACAGCATAGTCGCCTTTGACGGATGCGACTGCTTCGAGGACTGCTTTGAAATCTTCTCCTGTGTTTGAGGAAAAGGCGGCGGGGACATTTTCCCACACGATGTATCTTGGATACTCACCATTGGTTTTACACCTCATTTCTTTTACGATTCGGATTGCTTCGTAGAACAGGCAGGAGCGTTCTCCATCAAGACCGCTGCGTTTTCCCGCTACACTCATATCCTGGCAGGGACTGCCGAAGGTAATGATATCCACGGGGTCAATCTCCGCACCGTTGATGGTGGAGATGTCACCGAGGTGTTTCATCTGCGGGATTCGCTTGCTTGTTACACGAATAGGAAAAGGCTCAACTTCCGATGCCCACAAAGGGGTAATACCGGAAATCAAGCCTCCCAAAGGAAATCCCCCGGAGCCATCGAAAAGGCTGCCGAGGGTCATAGGTTTTTTATTCATCTGCGCCAACCTCCTTCACAAGGTCGGCATACGGTATCTGCACACCGTTACGGATAACAAAGACACCGTCTGCATCACCCGTATCTTCCACATATCTGCGGAGGATGACCGATGCATACTTTTCATCCAACTCCATTGTATGGCAGATGCGATTGGTTCTTTCGCAAGCCATCAGCGTAGAACCACTGCCGCCGAAGGTATCCACCACAATGGAATTCTCACGGCTGGAATTGCCGATGGGATATGCCAGAAGGTCGAGAGGCTTGGAAGTCGGATGGTTTTTATTTTTCTTCGGCTTATCGAAGTTCCAGATGGTAGTCTGGCTTCTGCCTGCATTCTTGCTCCAGTAATGCTTTCCATTCTGAAGGAAACCGTAAAGCACAGGTTCGTGCTGCCACTGATAATCACTTCTGCCAAGCACCAGGGAGTTTTTCACCCAAATGCAGCAGCCGGAAAGGTGAAAGCCTGCATCGATAAATGCCTTACGGAAATTCAAGCCTTCCGTATCGGCATGAAAAATGTATGCTGCACCGCCTTTTTCCAGGTGGGCAGCCATGTTCTGAAATGCCGAAAGCAGAAATTCATAAAACTTCTCGCTTGCCATCTTATCGTTTTTAATGGACAGTCCATCGGAACTTTCAAAGGCAACATTATACGGAGGGTCGGTCAGCACAAGGTTAGCTTTCTTACCGTCCATCAGCGTAGCAACATCATCGGGATTGGTGGCATCACCGCACATCAGTCTGTGTCTGCCAACAGTCCATACATCGCCACGCTCCACAAAGGCAGCCTTTTCCAGAGCATCGTTCAAATCAAAATCGTCCTCTTCCACATCGGATTTGTCATCCCCGGCAAAGAGGTCTGCGATTTCATCATCGTCAAAGCCTGCAAGACCGATATCAAAATCCATGCCCTGCAAGGACTCGATTTCGATTTTCAGCATTTCCTCATCCCAGCCTGCGTCAAGCGCCATACGGTTGTCGGCAAGGATGTAGGCTTTCTTCTGTGCCTCGGTAAGGTAGTCCACAAAAACACAAGGCACCTCATCGATGCCTTCTTCCTTGGCAGCCATCACACGTCCGTGTCCGGCAATGATGCCATAATCCTTATCAATAATGACGGGATTGATAAAGCCGAACTCACGGAGCGAAGAACGGAGCTTCATAATCTGCTCCGAAGAATGGGTGCGGGCATTATTTACATACGGCACTAATTTTGTAATGGAAACAAGTTCCATCTGTGTTGTTGTTCTTCCCATAGCACCCTCCTTAATACAGACCCCATTCAGCGAACTTTTCAAAACCGCCAAGGTTCTGAATGTACTGACGGGCAATGTCTACGATTTCCGCATAAGGCTTGCCATCAATGGTGTCATCTCCGATGGCACAGCAAAGCTGCACAGGCTCTTTGGTTTTCTGTGCCTTAAGGAACGCATAGATATTTACAGACACATCTGCCTTGGATAAGTCCTTGCCGTGCAGACCGCCGCCCGTAACGGAATCAGCCATATCAGAACCGAGTTTACGGTTGGTTGCACCCGTGTCTACATCCGTACCACCAGTCCAGTCACCGAGAGGATTTACCTCTGCAAGGGGACACTTGGTGCGAAGGACATCTGTCGGAACATTACTTTGGCAAACAATAAATCTGTTACCGTCTGCGATGTATTTTCCGTCATACGGATACTCTGCATAAATTTCACGAGCCATTCTGGAAAGGTTCTTCTGTTCGGGTGTTAAAGGCATACCTTTAAAGATGCCGTTATCCCCACAACGCACACCGTCCTTCTGATTATCTGACAGGTGCTTATCCTGGGGAACGATAACGATGTCCGTATCCATCACACCTGCGATGCGATGCACGGCACTGATGATTTCTGCTTTGTCCAAATCCGCTGTGGTTTCAATAATGGCATGGCACACACCATGACCGATTAAAACCTCCACGGCTATTTTCGGATTTTCTTCTTTTGCATAAGCCAGATCCACAATGGCTCCTGCGATTCTGTCTGCCACCTTGTCCGGATGGCTCGGATTTACTTTTTCAATCATGATTAGAACCCCTTTCGTTGGTGCAATAGTCGTTCCAGGTCATCATTCGGATTGGTGCCGGAGAAGTCCACGGAACAGTTTTCTTTTACGATTTGCATGATGTTGTCCCACTGCCTTGAGGCTTGGTTCATATAGTTGATGCCGATGTTGATGAACGGAGAGGTGACAGGCTTTCCGGTTGTAGGATGCTTTGATAAGAATCCCAGCTCGTTTGTCATCTCCTCGCACTGCAGCCAACGGGCAACGCACATGGCATAACGCTCAATGGTCTGTGGGGAAACATAACCCGCACAGCCGATGGAATTGAGCCAGTTCCATGTATCCTCATAAATCTGCTTTGCTCTCAGTTCCGTACCGTCGCGCTGTTTTGCACTGAGCAGTTCATTTGGTTTCGGCATCTGGATACCCTCCACATCGGGGATATCCAACATCGTTAGCTTGCGACCGCCGGGGTTGCCGTTTTGAGCCTTTTCCAAATTAGACTTCGGCTTACGACCTGCACCCGGACGTTTTCCGCCACGGCCGCCTGTGTTATTCGATTTTGTTGGCACGATTCTCACCGCCTTTCTGTCTGCGGGCCTTATTACCCTTTTGATTTCGCAATTTTTTCACACGAAACCCCACGCCCGTTGCACGCCATATTGGTCCAGGAGATTTGACCGCCCCTACCGGGGTCAGTGATTATGCCAACGGTCGCCACTTTCTGCGTGAATCTTAGCATGGCACGGCTTACAAAGAGCAATCAAGTTTTCTCTCGCATGAGTTCCGCCCTTGGACAGGGGCAGCTTATGATGTATCTCTTCCGTTGGTGTAAGTTTTCCTTCAGCCTGGCACATCTCACACAGCGGGTGGGCGGCAGCATACGAATCTCTTATCCTTTTCCATGCTCTGCCGTAGCGTTTACGCACAGCGGGGTCACGGTCATAGGTTTCGTAGCGTTTGTTTTCCTGCTTTTCATGTTCCTCACAGAACCTTCCGTCCGTTAGGTTGGGACAGCCTGGGAAAGAACACGGTCGCTTTGGTCTTTTTGGCAATTGTTTCACCTCCCTTGGGCATAAGAAAAGCCCTGAAAGATTTCTCCCTCAAGGCTTGGTTTCATTCTGCTTTTTGCTGATTATATCATATCATAAATGCCACTGTGGTATCTTGTTGCAAAGTGTTGCAAAGTGTGCAGACATTATATTTTGATTGGATTTTCCGGCATAGTTACATGGTTGATGGCACTGTTATGCCAACGGTACACCGTAGTTCTGTCGGCATGGAGTTCATCCCCAATCTGCTCCCAGGTAAGGTTGTGGATATAGCGGTAACGAAGGACCATACGCTCATCGGTATTGGCAACCTCATCAATAACCGTGCGTATTTGCTTTTTCAGTTCCACAAGGTTGTCGATTTCGGCGTTGATTTTATCTTCCAACTCCATAATCTTAAAAACGCTTCGTACAAAAGGGGCATCCGTATTTCTCGATGTCTGCACACGCTCCTCCCATGTGGGAGAAGAAATACTGCTCGACATTTCCCTAAGTTTTCCAAGTTCCTCAATATCCGAGTTGATTCTCTGGTCCAGTCTGTATGCCTGGCCTAAATATTCTTTTACTTTCACGATTCTTCCACCTCCGCTTGTAATTTGGAGATTAAATACTCTCCATTCACTGAGGTAAGTTCCCTATACCACGCAGAGCGGAAGAACCTCTCCACCTCATCTTTCATTATTTTGGCTGACTCATTTCTGGGCCATTTTTTCAGTTTTTTAAGGGCATTTCTGTAGTCTTTTACAGCTAACAGGACAATGCTATTTGCAAGATTTTCATAAGGGTCGGTCAATGAGCAGCACCTCCAATTCTGGCTTTGACGGAATCGATAAGTGCCGATTGGATTTTCTCCTTTTTACGGAGTGCCTTCATCACATCCTCGTCAATGGTGTCATTTGCAATAATATGATGAATCACAACGGTACTCTGCTGACCCTGTCTCCACAAGCGGGCGTTGGTCTGCTGATACAGTTCCAGTGACCAGGTCAACCCAAACCATATAATCGTGGAGCCGCCGAACTGGATATTCAAACCATGTCCCGCACTGGCAGGATGGATAACAGCAACGGGGATTTCTCCGTTGTTCCAATCCTTGATATCTTGGCTTGTTTTTATCTCCCTCACAGAAAAACGATTCTTGATTCTCTGCAAATCGTGGTTATACCAATATGCTACAAGCACAGGCTTTCCGTTTGCACCCTCAATCAAATCCTCAAGAGCATCCAGTTTACGGTCATGGATGTTAATGACTTCTTTTTCTTCGTTATAGACGGCACCATTTGCCATCTGAAGAAGTTTTCCTGAAAGTGCTGCAGCGTTTACGGCATCAATCTCCTCATCCTTAAGGTCTATCACCATATCCTCTTTCAAGGCTTGGTACACCGACCACTCTTTTTCCGAAAGGGAAACAGGCACTTCGTTGATGATGCATTCCGGCATTTTCAAGAAATCCGCTGATTTCATGGAAATCGTAATATCCGAAATCAATCTGTAAATGGCATCCTCCGCACCCGGTCTTGGCTTGTAGGAGAAAATCATCTGCTGATTTCTCTTATCCGGCACAAAGAAATTGTTTCGATAATGGGTGATGTATCTGCCGAGCCTCTGACCCATATCAAGCACACGGAACTCTGCCCATAAATCCATAAGACCGTTGCTTGATGGTGTGCCCGTAAGTCCCACCATCCTTTTTACCATAGGTCTTACTTTCAGAAGGCTTTTGAACCTTTTCGCCGTATGGGATTTGAAGGAAGATAACTCATCAATCACCACCATATCAAAGTCAAACGGAACACCGCTTTTTGTAATCAGCCAGTCCACATTTTCACGATTGATTAGGTACAAGTGTGCAGGACGCTTTAATGCTGCAAGCCTTTCTGCCTCTGTTCCGATTGCCACGGAATAGGTCAGTCCCTCAAGATGCTCCCACTTTTCAATTTCTGCAGGCCAGGTATCCCTTGCTACTCGCAGGGGAGCAATCACAAGAACCTTCTGCACTTCAAATCGGTTCAGCATCAGTTCGTATATGGCAGTCAGCGTGATGACGCTCTTGCCAAGACCCATCTCAAGAAGAACTGCTGCCACCGGATGTTCCAGTATAAAATTTGTTGCGTAAGTCTGATATTCATGGGGATTGTATCGCATCAATCACACCTCCAATCTGCTCGATACTGTCAACGCAGAAAACCTTAAAGCCGAGGCTTTCCAACTGTTTTTTTCGTCTTATCTGTAAAGGACGCATCTTTTTGCCTGGAGCCTTAAACTCCACAAATGCCATTCTTCCCATTGGCAAAAGTACAAGACGGTCAGGCACGCCATCTAAACCAGGACTTACAAACTTCGGTGCGATGCCTCCCATTTTCTTCACTGCGTCCGTGAATTTTTTCTCTATAAACTGTTCTCTCATGTCTACACCTCATCTGACACAAGAACACAAAATCACAACCATTCCCTATATATTCCTTACGCGCCTATACGCAGGTGTTTTCCACTTATACCCTTAATAAAAGCCATTTTGAATATAAGGGAAATAGTTGTGTTGTGTCGCAATCTTGTGTTCTTAACCTCCGAATTTGTAAAGTCGCTGCCTGCCATAAATCGGCTGACGCTTGATAGAATTGGTTCGCTCCCAACCGCTGATCTGGCTCATCAGTGCTGCAATGGCATAACTGTCCGAAGGTTTCAGTTCCTGCAGATTTTTGCCAAAGCACTCACACCAGATTTCCGGATTGCTGACTTCAGTACGAACTACCGTGCCTTTATGATCAGGCTGACCGAACTCACTGCCTTGCAGGAAGTTTCGTCTTTGGTACAAATCCATGTTGTCCCAATCGGTCGGCAGTAAGGCATTCAGATACTCTTCCACCATACCGACACGCTCGTCTACTTCCATCGCAGACTGCTGCACCTTCTCGGACTCCGCAAGCACATCACCTTCAAGGAACAGTTTCTCGCCGGACTTCCAGATGGCTTTTGCCTCTGCCCAAAACTGCTGACGGTATTCATCGGTAAAGTTCCAGGTCTTTTTCTGCTTTTTCTGATGCACCTTGATAATCCAAAAACGGCGGTTACCTGTAATATCACGCAGATATCCACGCTCACCATTGACCGTTGCAATGATAATGCACTGTCTCGGATGGGATTCCACCACTCGACCGTAGGAAGGACGGTATTTATCATCGCAGGTGGAAAGGAACGCCTTCACTTTTTCAATGTCGGCTTTCTTCATGCCTGCAAGTTCTCCGATTTCCACTGCCCAGAACCCCTGTAGTTTTTCCGCACCGGACTTATCATCCATATCAGTAAGAGACAGGGTCTCCGAATAATACTCCGAACCCACCAGGTCTTTCACGATGGTGGACTTACCGATGCCTTGCTCACCGTCAAGCACGGGAACGCAGTCAAACTTGATGCCGGGAACATAGATACGGGCAACGGCAGCGGCAAAGGTCTTTCTTGTAACCGTGCGTACATATTCCGTATCATCCGCCTGCAGATATTTGATAAAGAGGTCTTCCACACGCTTGACCCCGTCCCACTCAGGTAGACTGTCCAGGTAATCACGGACAGGATGGAAGTGACGGTCATCGGCGGCTTTGGTAAAAGCAACATCGTGGTTACGGCTGGAAAACGGCAGATAGCGGATGTCGATGATGGACTTAAGCTGCGCCGTATCCGCATCACGCCAGAATGCATTTCCGGCAGGGCGTTCCCAAGGGAGCGGACCCGTAATCTGAATACGGTTTGCCATCTCATTGAAGGCAAAGTTCTGAAAATCGGGGTCATTATTTAAAATGAGGTTCAGATTGTAAACGCTGTTCTCCAATAGGCTCGACCTCGGCTGATAATGGAGTTTTTTCTTCCAATCCTCATCATCGTCAGCGGAAAATTCCACATTCGCCTGTGCCAGACGTTCATTGGCAGCAAGGAGTTTCACATCATCCTGCTGCATGGCAAACTCGCACATAGCGTTAAAGGACTTTTTATCATCGGCATCACCGAACTTATGGATACGGACAATATCAAAGGCATTGCACAGTTTCAGATATGCAGGGTCTTTAGCATGGTGGCTGTAGACAAACTTGTCCTCTTTGATTTCCACACCCGCCATACTGCTTGACTGGATGAAGTGCCAACGGCTCTCATTGTCGGTCGGCTCATATACATCGGAGAGGAAAATCTCCAAAGCCTTGGAAATCGGATGATAGACACGGTTGAAAAGACCCACCACACCTTCCTTGGAAAGCGGGTCCTGCACCTTCTGTTGTGTGACGCTGTTTGCCTTACTTTCCCTTGAGGAGGTAGGCAGCCTTGTAGGGTCAGTCCATTCCGAATGGGCATTAAGGATTTCATCGGGGTCAAGCCAACCGCCGTCCGTTTCCTTATATGCAAATACACCGTTCTGCGGAGTGGACGGCCAGTACATAAGCTGATTGGGAAGATAGGAACACTCGTCAAAGAAGTCGATGCCGAGCATCTGCGCCACATAGCGGGATACGGCAACAAACTCCTCCGGTGTCACATCACGGGTCAGAGGGCAGACGATTCTTGCCCTCGGATTTTCCTCTGTACTGCTGTGCGTGGTGTAAAGCACGGAAGTATAAGGGAATGTGGTTTCATAGTTATCAAGAAATTCCTTTGTTATGCGGTCACCATCCAGGGAAAGCATGGAGCGTGACTCCACGGTGTCGATTTTTCTGCGGCCGCCCTTAAGGACACCGCCTACAAACCCGCCGTGGTCTTTTGCCAGATCACGCTGTGCCTTATTCATCTTGGCGTATTCTTCTGCTGACTCCGGAGTCCGGATAGTGACTTTCAAGCGTTCCTTCAATTCCTCAAAGCCGATTGTTTTATTGACCCAGGTCTTTGCCTGTCGGCTGTTGCCGTATGCAAGAGATAAACTTCTCATTATCTGTCCCTCCTTACCTTCGGTGTCTGACCGTATTCAAAACGCGCCTGTCTTGCAGCCTTGCGGGCATAACGGACACGGCTGTTTACGAAATCGTTGTATCTGTACTTGCCGTATTCATGGGTAACCATCGGAATCATCTCATCGTCCATGTCCTCACCGAAGTGGGTAAAGAAACAACGGTCACGTCTGTCGTTGTAGGCAAAGAGATACGGTTTGCGGGTATCCGGATGCAGTCCGATGGTCACTTCGTTTTCATAACTGCCACCGCCGCCATCGTCAGTTTCCTGGCAGAAGATATACAAATCATCATCCATCGGGTCACCGAAACAGATAATGCCCGCCCAACTGTCATGGTTCTGACCATCACTGATTTTTGCAATGGCAGCATCACCCTCGGCAGTTCCACGGAGTCCTTTTCTCTTGACCTCAAAGAAACAATGGAAGTCAGGAAGATAAAAGTCCGGCAGATAATGTGTGCCGTCACTCAACACGATGCCTTCCGGCTCGTACTCCCACTGGATACCGAGGGTATCGAAGAACACCGCCCAACGAGCCTCCAAACGGGAACGGAATAAATATCCTTTATACTCTGTCTGCACTGCCTTAAATTCGCTCATTACCGGACACCTCCTCACAGCCTTCACTGAACCAACGGATGGTCAGTTTTCTTTTCTTTGCAATACCGATTTCGTGTGCCATGCCATCAGACACCCTGCTGCCGAACACCCAAAGTTCCGAACAGTTACCAAGCAGAACATAATTAAAATGCATAGCATCACTGCGTTCCGCAGGGTTCTCATCACACATAAACTGCGGGTAAAGAAGATGTGGCGTCATAGGGATTGCACCCTGTTCATAGGCAAAACGGCTATACTTCTTTGCCTGTGCTGTGTTGTACTGCGTATCCCCGGAATAAGGGCTGCATACATACACCATTGGTTTGTACTTTCTGAATTCGTCCATATCGAATCCTCCTTCTAAAAATGAAATAGACAGAAGGACAAATCATCCTTCTGCCTATAAGCGAAAAATCCGATGGAATCGAACCCCCAAATTTTAATCTTTTTTATAAAAATCGCACTCGTATCCGTCTGCACGAAGGAGCAAGCCTTTCGCCCAAGGCGGAGTCCTGCCCATCTGCTCACAAACAGCATCGAGGGAAACCCTGCGGTCGCACTCGATGATAATTTCATCGTGAACGTGAGCAACGATGTCGCAGTGGCTGAGTGTTTGAATGGCGAACATCAGAATATCCCTGGCAATGGCCTGCACAGCATTCTCCGTAAACTTGGGACCGTAGCTTTCCAAACGCTCCCACTTCTTTGTAGCACCCACTCCTTCATAGGTGACAGCCTCACCGCCGAACTGGTTCTCTCCCATGCGTGGTTTTACATACGCAAGCTGTCTGCCGGATGGAAGGGTCAGAAATAGGAAACCGCTTTGATAGTGGAACTTCAAGCCGTGGGTTTCCACGGCAGTCTTCTGTTTCACGCAGGTTTTTACAGCACGGTCAATATCCCACCACAGCTTGGTTATCATGGGATTGGCATTTCTCCACGCAGACACAAGTGGCTGCAGTTCTTCTTCCGCAATACCCATCTCCAAGGCTCCCATTGCTTTTAAGGCACCGACCGAGCCACCGTAACCCAGAGCGAGTTCTGCGATTTTGCCCTTTTGACGGAGGTGTCCGTTCACACCGTGCTTTTCTACCGGAACGCCAAACATCTGCGATGCACTGCTGCAATAAATGTCTTTTCCTTCCTCAAACACCTTAATTCTCCACTGTTCACCTGCAAGCCACGCAAGAACCCTCGCCTCAATTGCAGAAAAGTCAGCTACGATAAATTTTCTGCCCTTCTGCGGTACAAAGGCTGTACGAATAAGCTGTGACAGGGTGTCGCGGATATCTTCATATAAAAGTTCCAGGGCATCGTAGTTACCGCTACGCACAAGACCACGAGCCTCTGCCAGATCTTCCATATGGTTCTGCGGCAGGTTCTGTAATTGAATCAGCCTTCCTGCAAATCGTCCGGTACGGTTGGCTCCGTAAAACTGAAACATACCCCTTGCACGGTTATCCCTGCACACAGCGTTTTCCATAGCCGTATATTTTTTCACACTGCTCTTGGCAAGCTGCTGACGTAGGGACAGCACATCGGTAATATCCTGTGGTGCCGTTTTGATTGCCGCCGCCACTTCTTTTTTACCGAGGCTCTCCATCTCCATGCCGTTATCCGATAGCCACATCTTCATCTGCTGCACAGAATTTGGATTGTCGAGATTTGTCATATCCTGCATCCGGGCAGTCAAATGTTCACGGCTCTTGCTGTCGATTTCAATGGCACTTTTTACAAGCACCATATCCACACCGATGCCACGGTCATTGACTTCCTCACTCAAGTGATATTCCTCCCAAATCTTCTCCGATACCGGAAAGCGTGACAGCTTTGCCTGGATACCCATCTCCGTTTCCACGTCACGGTGGTTATATGCCTTAAACTGCTGCCACTTATCCATATCATGCTCCGGCAGATTTCTTGTGCGACCGCCGTTTACTTTGGTCGGCGCACAGGGAACGCAGAAGTATTTGATTAAGGATTTACCCTCGGTCAGCTTCTGTTTCTCCAAACCAAGAACTGCACCAACACCCTCAAGGGAAAGAGGCAGACCCAGGGTTGCCGCCCAAATCATAGTACAATGCCAGCTTGCAGGATTTAAGAAACGGGCGCACTCCTGTGACAAAGGATGGTTGTCATAGAACGGGTCAAGGCTTATACCCATATCTGATAGATACCTGGACAGGCAGACCCTTTCAAAAGTTGCGTTATACGCCGTTTTTATAACAGAATCATCGGTCAGTGCATCAATAACCTCTGCAGGGATACTCTCCCCACAGGCAAGGTCGACCACCTGCACCGCTCCGCCGTCCACGGCATAACCGAACAATAATATTTCAAAATCCTCGCTCTCTGCATATTTGTAAACACCACATTTTTGCAGATTGACCGAGGAGAAGGTTTCAATATCAATACTCAATGTTTTCATAGCTCATTCCTTTCTATGACAAAGGCGGCAGAAGAATATCCTCCGCCGCCCGTCATGTTTACTCGGTCACATCTTCATTCTGTGCAGCCTTTTTCTGCTTACGCTTTTCACGGAAGGCTTTGACCTTCTTAACAATAAAGCTAATGATTTCACATACCGTCCATACAATGCCGTTGATGGCAAGACCGTAGATCAGGCAGAAAAGCACAATCACATCGACCTGTTTCATAAATTCGTATAATTCGTTCATATCGTTTTACCTCGTATTTCGTAGTTTTCGTTTATGGCAGACGGTGGTATTTCACACCGCCTGCCGGGGTTACCATTAAGCCAAGAAATCGTCATCCTCAACAGTGGTAAAATCATCGGTTGCGGAAGTACGGCCGCCGAGATACTCACCATCACGGATTTTCTGGATGTTGCCAAGACCGCAGGCAACACCACGATTGCCATTACTGTTAAATGCGTAGAAGCTCAAAGACACTCTCGCGTAACAGCCGGAGTAGACCTCATCGCGGTCAAGGATAGGCTTAACTGCCTTGTCCACAATCTGAGGTGCAGTGGTGCTGTTGGCGTTTACGAAATAATGACCCTTATAGGCGTCATCGTCACGCTCAACATCGCCGTCACGAAGAGGCAACTTGATAGCACCCTTGTTAGGATTCTTGCCACCGAACTTAGCGATGCCTTCCTCAATCGCAGCATCCACAGCAGCGTTGATAGCGTTGATGGTTTCGGTGTCATCCTTCGGAATCAACACGGATACGGAATATTTTTCAGCACCGCCATTGATGCTGACAGGCTCCCAACCGTGGAAGTAAGAAAGACGAGTGTTCTTGCCAGTGATAACCTTAGTTCTGTTTACGTTTGCCATAATTTTAATCCTCCATAATTTCATTGAATTCGTTTTTTGCGTCTGATACGTTCATTGCCTGCCTCTTATCCGAAAGGGGAACGAGGGTAGGCTTTCCGGGTGGTTTGATAACGAGGCCGCCCAGGATTTCCTCGAATTGCTTTTTACCCATCAACTTCTGCATTTCTGTCAGTGTGATAAGGCTCTGACGGTAAATGTCTGTGTAGCCGTGTTCCTTGGCTGCCGCCGCCACCGCATCCTCATCGGAGAACTTACGGTTAGAACGACCTTCGACAACCTTGAATCCGCTCCACTGCTTACCGTGGTTTAGTGCCGCCTCCAAAGCATAGGCACTGATTTCGTTTGCCCATTTGGTGATGTCCGGCAACATCGGGAGAATTTCTTCAATCTCCTCATCCGCAAGCAAAGGTGGGAGTTTAAATTCTTCCTCTGCGATACGGAGTTTTTCTGCTGCCCTCGCACGGCACTTGACCGCCGCACGGCAAAATTGGCACCATTCTCCCGGACAATATTCGCCTTCGCCCTTGGCAGCCATCTGCGCCTTGGGTTTCAGTTCGTTCTCCGCCCAGGATTTCAGTTCTTCCACAGACACTGCCCATGTCTGAACATTCTCCCTGCGAGGCTGGAAAATCGAAAGGGAAACTTCCTTAATGTCATACAGGCTTTCATAGGTACTGAGTGCTGCGATGCCGTAACACTTCAGCTGCGAATTTTCCTCTGCGTCAACGAGTACACCAAGTCCGTATTTCATATCGATAATGTGGAGACTGTTATCCGAGACGATGAGGCAATCCGCCGTTCCGTATGCGCCCGGAACATAATCGGAGAGGTCAACCTTCTGCTCAATCAACACCAAGGGATCAGGGCAGGTCTGCTTTGCTTTTTCAAGCTGTTCTAAGACAAACTCCACATAAGCATCTGAATGCTCTTCCATCTCATCCGTATTAAACGGGGATACCGGACGCTTACTGCGTCTGCGGAGTGCCTTTTTCAACTTGTGTTCGCATAAAGCGTGAGCCGCAGTCCCTTCCTCGGCAGCATTGCTGCTCTTGTTTTCAAACTCTGTTTCCAATACCGCACTTGGTGTGCAAGAAAGGCACCTGTGTGAACTGGAAGGGGAAAGCAGTGCGTGATTACCCATTGCCAAGCACCTCCGCATCCTTAATAAGGTCTGCATAGTGCTTCGGGTCCACATCTGACAGCTTGCTGCCACCGTATTTGGTAATCAGACCCTTTACCTCGGCTGTCATACCGTTCTGCGTCTTAACCGCAAGCACAGCACGGACATCTGCCAAAGTAGGCATCTTTTCTGCTATCTGCTTTGTGGGTTGTCCTGTTTCGACAGGCTTCGACACTTCCTTGGCTTCTACGAAGATTTCCTGACTGTCGGCAAATGCGTAAGCCGCAGCTTCAAGTCCGTCTGCCAATGAGTGCATCAGCTTCACCACATCGAGGAGCAGATTAAATTTGTTTGCGTTTGTCATGGTTTTCGCCTCCTTTCAGTTCGTGAATCTCGACGGTCTGCACCGAATCACCTGGAGAGAGAACCAGAACGTTGACCTGCTGACCAAAGAGAAAATCAAGTATTCTCTTGCGAATCTGCATCGTTCCGCTTCGGACTACCGGAGAAGGTGTGCCGCCGGGTTTTGCAATGTTGATACATACCTTGTGTTTAATTCCCATTGCACTTGGCTCCTTTCCGAGGAGTTTTTCTCACCCCTCTGTCCATAAGCGAAAAATGAGGGGGAATCGAACCCCCTCAAATCAACTTTTTTCAAATTTTCTTTTTCAGCGTTGCATAAATCTTCGTTAAGCGGTTACGGATGGCCGCCTCGGTAACACCTTCTTCTGCTGCAATCTGCACGTTGGTCATGCCACGATAGAACTTCTTAATAATGGTGTCTTTCTGCTTGTCCGTCAGTTCGGAAAGAGCCACCTTCAACTTTTCAATCTGAAGAGAACGCTCTTCATTTGCGATGGAGGTCAAAATCTGCTGCAAAGGATTGTAAGTATCATCCTCCAGATACGGGTTGCGGTCATCCGCATCGTCGCCGTCCCCATCGTGGTAGCCGTCCAAGTGAACCGGACAGTGATATGCCTCTCTACGCTGTGCATCCAGTTCGTCATCGTCCATGCCATGAAGCTGTGAGATAATGGTTGCGTTCTCTCCGTTTTCGCCGGGAGTGATGGTGTAGCTTGTACCATCGTTGAAGTAATAGATGTAATTTGTACGGTTGTCTTCCGCTGTCTTGAACTTTCTCATTTAAAGTCCCTGCCTTTCTTTTCCGCCCGATTGGGTGGCGGCAGGGACACAAAAAGAGCCGACGTGGTGATGTACGCCGACTCTGATACCGAAAATGGGCATGACAAAGCACGGTGGGTACATCTGCGGTCAATCCACGGCTATGCCGTAAAAAGACTCTTGATGTATCCTGCCGCCTTAAGGTCGACCACTTCGGGCATTGGAATATTTTTTCAGATAATCTCTTGTTATCGATTATCTGGTTCTATTATACATCTGCTGGATTTTTCGCGACCAACTCACTGAGTTGGTCAAGAGATGCCCATAATATCGATATTTCTGTTTTTTGGGCATAAAAAAAGGGACCCTTTCGGGGTCCAAAGCCAACTCAGTGAGTTAACAAAATTTTTTATGAGGCACTTTTTCTTTCACTACTGCCTAATTTTTTGATATTTGCCTTTTCACAAATGCAATTGAAATCTTGCATTGAGATACCAGGCATCGTCTCTAAAATACGAATATAGGTCTTATCCGGGTCTTGATAATAATTTAGCTTGTTGTTAGATTTATCAAACAGTTTTTCTGTAAGGCGAAGGCTTAATCCCAATCCAACACATATTGCCATAAGAACATCTGTCCCCATTTCATTGTATGTATTGTTTTTGATTTTGCCGTGATAGTTTTTGTGAAGTTCTGTTCTATCGTTAAAAGTCTCGGGATAATTCCACTTCCTATTTTCCATTAAGTACCACAGACACTGACAAAGAGAGCAGGTCGGGTCACCCAACTTCTTCATCAATTCTATTTCTTCTGCCTCATCATAAGCAGATATATGCTCATGAAATGCAGCATAAACATCTGATTCTTCGTAGTTAAAATTCGTCTG
>OFFX01001328.1_pt1 | contig 17875 bp, 21 predicted proteins | sample 1521511 | NCBI WGS metagenome assembly OFFX01 (sample SAMEA3504125, study PRJEB24116) | mouse gut metagenome | biome: mouse gut; feature: mouse-associated habitat; material: faeces | place: Denmark | collected 2011
TGGTCATCGGCGTGCTGGCCCAGCGCTCCCGCCTGTGCATGGTGGGCGGCATCCGTGACGCGGTGATGTTCAAGGACTTCCGTCTGGTATCCGCCTTCCTCGCCATCATCGTGGCGGTGCTGGTGGGCAACCTGGTTCTGAACAAGTTCACCCTGGGCTTCGCTGAGCAGCCCATCGCCCACTCCGAGGCCCTCTGGAACCTGCTGGGCATGGTCCTGGTGGGCTGGGGCTCCGTCCTGCTGGGCGGCTGCCCCCTGCGACAGCTGATCCTGGCCGGCGAGGGCAATACGGACTCCGCCGTCACCGTGACCGGCTTCATCGTCGGCGCGGCGGTGTCCCACAACTTCGGCCTGGCCTCTTCCGGCACCGGCATCGGAGCCGGCCCCGTGGCCATTGCGGTGGTGGTTGGCTTCGTGGTCCTGGGTGTCATTTCCGTCATGAATATGCAGAAATTGGAGGGTTAACACTTATGATTGACGCACGTGGATATTCCTGCCCCACCCCCGTGGTGATGGTGCAGAAGGCCGTCAAGGAGGGCGCTCCCTCCAAGCTGGAGGTCGCCGTGGACAACCAGTGCTCCGTGGAGAACGTGACCCGGTTCGCCCGGAACGCCGGCTATCAGGTGAAGGTCGTGGATTTCGAGGGCGATTTCAAGCTGATGCTGACCAAGTAATGGAACAGTATGTCGCTACCTTCCACACCCATCTGGCGGCGCTGCGCAGCTGCAATGCGCTGAAGAAGGCCGGTATCGCGGAGGCCTGCCTTGCGCCCGTGCCCAGACGGCTGAGCTCTTCCTGCGGCACCTGCGTGTTCTACGGCGGGGCGGAGCCCATGCTGGCCTGCATGGATACCGACCTGGAGGCGGTCTACCGCCGGGAGGGAACGGACTTCTCCCTGGTCCACCAGGGCGAGGATTGAGAAAAATAATAAAACCTAAGGGGGCTGTGCCTGATGGCACAGCCCCCCTTGCTTTGCATCTATAATTTCCCGTCCTCGGGCAGATCAGCCCAACCGGACCTCCCGGGCCTCCTCCGGCAGGAAGCAGCCCTTCATGTCATGCTTGTTGTAGCCGCTGTAGTCGGACAGGGCGCGGCCCTGCAGGAAATAGCTGCGGATGAAGCGCTTGCCGTCCACACAGGTCCAGTTCTCCTGGTCCCAGCTGAGGTAGCCGTCCTCATCGGTCCGCTTTTCCGCGAAGACCAGGTCCACCTGCCGGTTATGGTTGGCGACCAGGTCGATGAGCTGCTCCACGGTCAGGTCCAGCTCCGTCTTGTTGACGATGTCGATGACTTTCATCCGTCTGCCCCCTTACCCGATATAGCCGGCGGCCTTCAGGATTTCCTGGGCTTTCCCGTGGTTCGCCTCGCTCATCATCACCAGCGGGCCGGTGCAGCCCATGCCGGTCTCGGCGTAGATGCCGGCCTTCCACAGGGCCTTGGCCGCGTCCTCCAGGTCCATGACCTCGATGCCGGGAATGCTGGCGGTGCAGGGCTCCGCCGGAGGAGCCTTCACATCCTCGTCCGCCGCTGCCGCGCCCTTGGCGGCGGCCTTGCGGTCCGCAAGGATCTTGTTCAGGCCCGCCTTCTCCGCCGCGGCGAACTCCTTGGCCGCCACGTCGAAGACCTTGCCCTTCACCAGCTCGCCGGCGAATTGCAGGGCGTTGGCCACCAGGGGCGCGCCGCTGGCCCGGGACACGATCAGCACCAGTTTGTCATAGCCGGGGCCGATGCCGGGGCCGTAGCCGTAGCCGGCGGACTCAAAGCTGCCGCCGGTGGTGAAGGCGGAGAGCATCTTCACCAGCACGTTGCCGGTGAGGCTGTCGCACACCAGCACGTCCGGGGTGCCCTGGAGCACATCGTTGCCCCGGAGCACCGCGCCGCCGTCTGCCCGGGCGGACTGGGCCCACTGGAAGTCGTAGCCGCCCTCCTTGAGCTGGTTGAGGGCCATCTCCGTCTGCCGGGCGCCGTCCACGTTCAGGATGCCCACAGTGGGGTTCTTCACGCCGCAGGCCTTGGCGGTGATGATGCCGTAGACCGCGTTCTTAATCATGCCCTCGATCCGGTCCGCGCTGGCGGTGCCGGTGGAGGTGGCGATGAACATCTCCTTGCCCTTGGCGGGGGTGACCACACGGCCCACCGTGGACACGCCGATGGGGAAGGGGAAGTGCATGGTGACTGCGCCGTCCACCTCGCCCTTCTCCACCATCTGCTCCATCCGCTTGTGGCCCTCGTCCTCGTTGTCCACATGGACAGTGGTGACGCCCTCGGCCTCCAGGGTGCCGATATAGTACACGTCCACGCCCCTGCGGGCGGCGGCCACGGCGGCGGCCATGGCGTTCTCCTCGCCGTGCTCGCTGCCCATGCCGGTCAGGGCGATCTTGGGCCGGGGCCCGAAGGAGCCGGTCTCCAGCCCCTCAGCCATCTCCAAAAACGCCTTGGCAATGGTTTTCTCCAGATTACTCATACCAATGCACCTCGTTTACTGGGCATCCGCCATCAGGGTGGCGGCAAAGTCCTTCATGGCCTTGGCGATCATGCCCTTGACCTCCTCCTCGCTGACACCGGACTGCTCCGCGCCGGTGTTGGCCTGGATGACAAAGGACACGCCGTCAAAGAGGTTGGTCATGCGGCCCAGGAACAGGGAGCCCTTGCCGATAATCATGACGCGGTTGACCTTGCCGGCCATGATGTCATTGCGGGCAAAGCCGATATAGGGCACGCCGGAGGGGATGTGACCCTGGGTGGGCGCCCAGCCGGTGAGGCCGTGCTTGGCGGGGAAGGTGGCCAGATCGGCCTTCTGGAGCTCGCCCCGCTTCACCGCCAGGGCGGCGATCATCTTGTAGTTGGCCAGGGGTACGTCGCCGGCGCCGGCAGGCTTGGTGATGTCGGGGTTCTGCATCTCCGGGGAGTACTTGTCGATGTCGGTGATCTTCAGGCCCGTCTTGTCCAGGGGGTTGGTCACCAGACTGGAGATGACGGCCTGGGGCGCGGAGCCGGTGCCCACGGTGTGGCGGCCCAGCATGTCCAGATTGACCTCGGGGCTCACGCCGTCGTCCTGGGTGAGCACCACGGCAAAGCCGCCGATCATGTCCTCCATGATGGGCAGGCCCTTCTTCACGTGGTCCTTGCCGTTCATGCCCAGCTTGGCGGTGCAGCCGCCGGCGGTGACCACCACGGTCTTGTACGCGCCGGAAGCCACCAGAGCGGCGGCCTCGATCATGGCGTGGGCGGGGGCGGCGCAGAAGCCGCGGGCGTCAGAGCCGGTGGCGTTATTGAGGCCGGCGATCTCAGCTGCGGACTTGGCGAAGTTGCCGCCGCCGCGCTGGTTCATGTCGCCGCAGGCCTCCTCGGCGCAGTCCACCACGTACTCCACGTCCTCCTTGCTGATGCCCGCGTTCTTCACGGCGGAGAGCAGGGCCATCACGGAGCTGGCCTTGCTGACCAGGTTCTCGTGCATCACGTGGGCGGAGAGGTTCACGTCAATATCGTGGGCGCGGTTGACGCAGCCCACCAGAGCCCCCTTATGGTAGAGGCCCTCGGAGTGCTCCTCGCTGACCAGGCGCTGAATCTCCTCGCCGGCGGTCTGTGCCTCGGGAATCCGGGCCAGGATGGTTTCGTCCATGATGGGGTTGGCGGACAGGGCGGGGCGGACGGCGTCCACGAAGCCCTGCTCCAGCTTCACCAGGCCGAACACGTCGCAGGCCTGCATCAGCAGCAGGAACTCCTCCTGGGGCATCATCTGCCCGAAGGGGCCGAAGCGGTCCGTTACGTCGCAGGCCTTGTCGCACCAGGGCTGGTCCACGGCGGAGAGCTCGTCGGGGTGCTTGTTGCCGATATAAACCTGGTTGGGCCAGTAAGAGAGGGCCTGCTCAAAGCTGCGGATATGGCTGGGCAGCTCCTTGAGGTACTCGCTTTCCGGGTTGACAATGCGCTCCGTGGTCTGCGTGGTCCCGTTGTGCAGGACCATATCGGGGGTATGCACCAGGATGTACCCGGCGCCCTTGATGACGCTTTTCATAATGTCCACAGCCTTTCTATATGGATATATTTGGGGGAAGCGGGGCGGGGAAGGAGCAGTGACGCCGCAGAGCTGCCGGAGGCAGGGCGGCGTTTGCCGGAAAATCAAAAAGAGCGGCGACCAACCAGCCGCCGCCCTTCAGACCTGCGTCGATCAGCCCAAGTACTTGCAGTGCTCATCGCGGATGGCGCTCATCTCATTGATGATGTCATCCACATCCAGAACCATTTCCATCATGGAAACCTGCTCGTCATAGACGGCGGCGTCAAACTCCGCCTTCACTTCGGGCTCGCACACATGGTAAACCGTGAGTCCCAACGAGACTCCTGTCAACGGACCGGCATAAGTGGGGTCACCGGCGGTCACTGTCTCAGCGGCCAGGCCGGAGGCTTCGCCCTCAGCGGCGCCCAGAAGAACAACAATGTTCTCGGGACCGTACTGCTCAGCGAACTCCTTGACTCTCTTCTGATTCTCCAGATCCATTGCACCAGCGGCGGTTCAGACGAAGCACTCCGTCGAGGAAAACACGACCTCGGCGCCAGCGGACTGGGCGCAGGCCTCAATGGCCATGCCGGGAATGCCGTCGCGGTCACCAATGATGATGACCTTCTTGCCAGCCAAGATGCTCATGCTCTTTTCCTCCTTTGCTTTAGATTTTTTATAGAATCCTTTCGGAATCTACAACAAGGGAATTGCGTACGCCTTACGCGTACTTCTTAATCATGGCCTCCACGTTCTCAGCCGTGGCGTCCTCCTTGACGCAGGAGTCGATCATCTCGCCGTTCTCATAGATGGCGATGACAGGCAGACCCAGGATCTTCTGGCTGATGGCCAGACGGCGGGCCTTGGTGGTGTTCAGCGCACAGAACTTGAGCTTGTCGCCGTAGGTCTCCGCGAATGCGTGGACGTGGGGCATCAGGGCGGCGCAGGGCACGCAGCCGTCGCCGTAGAAGTCCACCAGCACCTTGCCCTCAGCCTTGAGGACCTCGGCCTCAAAAGTATTCTTATCCAGTTCCAGCATAAAAGCAGCCTCCTAATTATAAGATAGAGACAGTATACAGCATTTCCAGAGAAAAATCAATGGTTGCTGACATAATGCTCAGCCTGCATGGCGGCAATTGCGCCGTCCGCAGCGGCCGTGACCACCTGACGCAGGCTCTTGACGCGGATATCGCCGGCCGCAAACACGCCGGGAATACTGGTGTGCATGTTGTCGTCGGTCTTGATGTAGCCGTGCTCCATATCCAGCACGCCCTCGAAGAGCTGGGAGTTGGGGTTGTAGCCGATGAAGCCGAAGAGGCCAAACAGCCCGTCGTCCTCGTCCGCCTTCACCTCGGTCAGCTCGCCGGTCTTGGTGTTCTTCACGGTCATGGTGTTCAGCAGCTCGTCGCCGTCCACCTTCACCACCACGCTGTCCCACATGAAGGCGATCTTGGGATTGGCGAAAGCCTTCTCCTGAATGGACTTGGCGGCGCGCAGCTCGTCGCGGCGGTGGATGATGGTCACCTTCCGGGCGAACTTGGTCAGGTACATGGCCTCCTCCACGGCGCTGTCGCCGCCGCCCACCACGTACACCTCAAAGTCCTCAAAGAAAGCGGCGTCGCAGGTGGCGCAGAAGGAGATGCCCTTGCCGGTGAACTTGCCCTCGTTCTCGCAGCCGATGGGCTTGGGGAACGCGCCGGTGGCGATGATGACGCACTTTGCCTCATACTCGCCCTTGGCCCCCACCAGCTTCTTCACGTCGCCGCTGAGGTCCACGCTCTTAATCACATCGGAGCAGCGCTCGGCGCCGAACTTCTTCGCCTGCTCCGTCATACGGGCAATGAGGCTGGGGCCGCTCTCCCCCTCCACCATCTGGCCCGGGTAGTTTTCAATTTCATCGGTGATGGCAATCTGGCCGCCATCCTGGCCCTTCTCGATAATGAGAGTGCTCAAACGGCTGCGTCCCGCATACAGGCCGGCAGTCAGGCCGGCAGGGCCGCCGCCCAGAATAATAACGTCGTAAACCTTGCTCATAGCTCAATACTTCTCCCAGTACCGGGGGTATGCGCCCCGCAGGGCGCATACCCTCCCGGCTGAATTATCAGACCTCGAAAATGGTCTGGTCCTCGACCTCGGTGGTCAGAGCCTCCAGGGCGCGCTCCACCAGCTTGCGGCGGATCGCCTTCTCCTCGTCCATGGTGAGGGCGGGGTTGCCCAGGGGGTGGGGAATGGCAATGGTGGGAACGATACGGTTCGCGCCCACGGTCATGGAAATGGGGGTAACTGTGCACATATGCACCACGGGGATGCCTGCGCGCTCGATCTCTTTAACCATCGTTGCACCGCAACGTGTGCAGGTACCTCATGTGCTGGTCATGATAACGGCATGAACACCGGCCTTGAGCAGCTTCTGGGCGTACTCAGCGGCAAAACCCTTGGCGTTGGCGACGGAGGTGCCGTTGCCGACGGTGGTATAGAACAGGTTGTGGAGCTTGCCGATCTTGCCTTCCTTCTCCATCTCGCGCAGCACGTCCACAGGCAGGACGCGGTCGGAGTCGGCGTTGGCGTAGACCGGATCGTAGCCGCCGTGGGCGGTCTCGTAGGTCTCGGCCGTCAGATCATCCACGCCGGTGATGTCGTACTCACCGTAGTGGGAGGCGGAGGAGGACTCGATGTGGTCCGGATTGCCCTTGGGGACGATACCGCCGGAGGTGCACAGGGCGATGGTGGCCTTGCTCAGATCCTTGATGGCCTTGTTGGGGGCCACGCGGTCGAAGGAGGGCATGGGATACTCGGTGGTGAAGGGCTTGTCATTGAGCTTGGCAACCAGCATGTCCACCGCGCGCTTGGCGCCCACTTCCTTCTCGAAGAAGTTGCGGCGGATGCCGTTGGGCATGTAGCCCTCCTCGGCGGAGGCGCCGATCTTCTCGCCCTTCATCAGCTTCAGGGCCAGAGCGGCCATGGCGGGGGCGGCCTTGCGCATACCGGCGGCGCTGTTGGCGGTGGCCACGATGAGGACCTTGTTCTTCAGATCCGCACCGGGGTTCTCCTCGTACATACCCGTCAGAACGGGGATGCCCAGCTCCTCCTGCACGGCGTTGGCGATGGTGGCGCAGGCGTAGCCGTAACGGCCGGCGTTGAAGGCGGGGCCGGCAATGAACATGTCGGGCTTCTGCTCCTTCACCCAGTCGAGAACCTGCTTCTTGGCGTCCGCCTCGTGCTCGGCGAAGTAGGAGTCGCCGCAGACGATGGTAGCCGCGATCTCAGCCTCGCCCTTCCAGGCGCTGTTGAGGGCCATGCCGGGGCCGACGAAGCCTTCCCGCAGCTCGGGGGCTACGTGGGCCATCTCCTCGCCGCCGATGTTGGCGAAGAACTGGTTGATATAGTGTACAACTTTATAGCTCATGGTTTGGTTTCCTCCTTTCCTTACAATTTAATCAGCGGGCGCTCAGGCGGTTGAAGCCCATCTCGTTGGTAGCGCCGGTGATGACCTGGAGCTCCGCCTCGATGGTGCCGTCGGGCCGCAGGGACCCGGCATGGCCGCCGGCGATGACGTCCACATAGTCCAGGGTGCCGATCACCTTGTCCATCTTGGGCAGGATGATGACCTCGTTGGCGTTGCCGCCGGTGACCACGGCGTCAGCCAGAGGATCGGCGTCCGCCAGGGACTGGCTCTTGCCGTCCTGGCCGGCGTACTCGTCGGTGATGATGACGGTCTTCACGCCCTGGAGCTCAATCTTCTTGCAGTTCATGATGAGGTCGGTATCCGGATTGCCGAAGCCCTCCTGGCTGACCAGGGCGCCGTCCAGATCCAGCAGGCGGCAGAGCTTGCTGGTCCAGTCGGAGGAGCGCTGCTTGTCGGCCAGATACACGTTCTCATTGGTGATGATGTTGCAGACGTAGTTGAGGGTCTTGCCGTGGGCGGCGAACAGGTCGGCCACCACGGGGTTGTTCTGATGGTGATAGGTGGTATTCTTGTCGCAGGCGGACACGCAGTTGCCGCTGATGATGGCGCCATCCATGGTCTCGGTGGGGTTGATGATGGTGGTCAGGCTGCGCTTGGCGTCCACGCCGTAGACATAGGTGTCGTGGAGCAGGCCCTGGCTCTGGAGCATGTGGACATAGGCCACGCGGGGCAGGTTGGGATACTTCTCAATGCCCTCCTTGATGCCCAGGGTCTCGAACTCCGCCGTCTCGTCGGGGGTCACGTTGCGGCCGATCTCACCGATATAGGTGGCGGCGCGGAGACCCGCGATGCGCACAGCGTGCTCGTACTCGTGCTTGTGGTCCTGGTAGCCCTCGGCGGGCTCGGCAACCACCACGAGGTTGTTCAGCTTGGAGAACGGGGTGTAGTCCGCGCCGGGGCCGGACATGTCGATGATGCCCTCCTGGAAGCCCACGATCTTGCCGGCGGTGACCACGGCCATGCCGCGCAGAACATGAGTCTTGCCGCTGCCCACGGTCTCCACCTTGTTGATGACGCCGGGGAACACGCCGCCGGGGCCCTCAACCTTTACGCGGGGCTCGATGACGTCCTTCACGGGGGTGATACGGACGCTCTCGCCGGGCTTGGCGATGTCGAAGCTGAAGTCCTTGACCCAGGCCTTTACGTCGTCGTCCTCATACATAAAGGCCTTGACAGCATCCGGGTCGACATACAGGGTACCGTTTTCTACCTTGCATTCCTTTGAAAACTGGATATCTTTGATCTGGATATAGCCCAGTTCCAATTTCAAAGTGAACACCTCCTCCTTCTAAATATTTATTTCCCAATACCCCCGGAGGGGGTATCAAAAAACCTTTCGTACGCGGGGCTCAGCGCCCCTCCGCCTCCTGGACCCGCCGCAGCCCAGCCTCCGCGTCGAAGCCGATGGCCCCGGCGAGCAGGGTGTAGTCGATGAGCTGGAAGTCCCGCAGCACCCGGTCCGGAAGCTCGCGCACAATGGGCTTGAACTTGTCGAACACAGCCAGGGCGTTGGCCATCAGCTCCCCATACTGGGCGTCGAACCCGTGGGGGACCATGGAGACAATGAGGGACTTGTAGGGCGTCTCGTTGGGCTTGACGCTGCCGGCCAGGGGGTGGGTGTAGAGGGTGTGGCCGGCGTAGACCATATCCCGGGCCTCCACCAGGATCTCCCGGAAGCTCTTGTCCTCCTCCAGGCGGATGGTGTACAGCCCCTGTCCCTCCATGCAGCGATGCACCAGGGGGTTATTGGTCAGGATCAGATAGTCCCGGGGATTACCCATGGTGGCCATACGCCGCCTCCTACGATCAGAATAATCTAATGAATACAAAAAGAGCAAGGCAATAATAGATAACTTATGCCTTGCTCTGTTTCCAGCCTGAGAGATTCCCCCCGCCGGACGGTCCGGCGCGGGTTGCTCCTTCGGCGCTTACGCTCTCCAGAGAGTTGTCGGCGTTCGGTCTGTTTGCCTGAGATCTTCGCGGCGGGGATGGCAGCTCCAGCCGCTTATTCCTTCGGCCCCGCCCAGAGCGGGTCTCCCGAACACTTCATCCAACAGTATTTACAATTTTACCCCCGGGTATCCCTACCCGGTTGTCTCTAGTTTACGGGAAAAAAAGCAATATTTCAAGGGGAAAAATGAAAATATCAAGATTCGCAATGGAATTTTATTTATAGCATTCTTCTATAAATGATTCTATCCCTGGGGCCGACCCTTTCCGGCGTAGGCGCCGGCGGCGTAGTCGTAAAAGGCCTGGGCGATGGGGGAGAGAATGCTGTTTTTGTGGCGGACCAAATAGAGCTTGCGCCGCAGGTTCACGCTGTCGAAGTTAAAGGAGAGGAGCTTCTTGAACTGGCAGTAGTCCTCGCAGGCGCTCTTGGAGATGACGGCGATGCCCAGCCCCTCGCTGACCATCTGCTTGATGGACTCGGTGGACCGGACCTCCACGGCGATGCGGATGTCCCGCATGTCCACGCCCATCTCCTTGAGGAAGCTCTCCGTCTCCAGGCGGGTGCCGCTGCCGGGCTCCCGGCTGATGAAGGCCTCGCGGGTGAGCTGCCGGACCGGGAAGCCGGTGGCCTGGAAGGCCTGATACTTGGGGGTGTTGGGGGTGATGATGACCAGCCGGTCCTCGGTGAGGGGCTGATAGACGCACTTGGGCAGGTTGATGACCGTGCCGGTGAAGCCGATCTCCGCCTTCCGTCCGGCCACCCGCTCGGCCACCTCCGTGCTGTCCAGGACCTGAAGGCTGAAGCTGATGTCCGGGTACACGCCCCGGAAGCCCTGGATGAGCTTGGGCAGGTAGTACTGGCCGGGGATGGTGGAGGCCGCCACGTGGATGGACCCCCGCATGTCGTGGGAGAAGGCCTTGATGGCCTGCACCGCCGCCGAGCGCAGACGGAGGATCTCCTTGGCGTAGTCATACAGGAGATTGCCCGCATCAGAGGGGTAGATCTCCTTGGTGGTGCGCACCAGCAGCTTGATGCTCAGCTTCCGCTCCAGGGCGGCCACGTGGGCGCTGATGGTGGGCTGGGTCAGATACAGGGATTCCGCAGCCCGGGAGAAGCTCCCCCGGTCCACTACGGCCACAAAGGCCTCCAGCTCCTTCATGTCAATATCAATGGCGTCCACCTCCATTCTGTTGGGAGCGCTCCGCGTCTGCCCCGGGACCCCGCAGGCCCCGGACAGACGCAGAAAACCCCGGCAGCGTATACGCGCTGCCGGGGTCTGGCGGGAATATGTGGGAATCGAACCCACCTAAGAGGCTCTTCACCCCTATCACTGGTTTTGAAGACCAGGGGGCACACCAGCACCCGTCTACTCCCGTTTGCAACGCGATTTTAACACATGTTTCCGGTTTCTGCAACCGTTTCTTCCCGAAAATTTATTTTTTCTATAGCTCGTCCCTGGGCGCGATGGCCTGGAAGGCCTGCCCGGGCCGGCGGATGTCCCCGTCCTTTTTGAGGATCTTGTTCTTGTCGTAGTACTCCAGCACCGCCAGGGCGTACTTCCGGGACGTGGAGAGCATGTCCCGGAACTGGGCCAGGGTCAGCTCCTCCTCCCCTGCAAAGTGCTCCGCCGTGCGGCGGCACACCTGCTCGTACACCTCCCGGTGGACGCAGATCTGGGGCGTGAGCATCACCAGCCCGCCGCCGGACACCAGACTCTCCACCACCTGCTTGCAGTCCGTCTGCTCCTTGGCCTCAAACATGCCGTAGATCTCGTCCAGGCCCGGCGTCTCCAGCCCCGCCTTCCGGTAGGTCTGCAAAATCCGGTCCCGGATGCCGGTCTGCCGCTTGGTCAGGTGGACCGAGAAGTCCGCCAGGGCGTACCGATCCGCCACGGCCTTGATCTTCCCCTCGTGGCGCAGGGCCGCCAGCAGGGCGTCCGCCACCGTCTGGTCCGCCCCCTTGAGGAGCTTCTGGCGCAGCTCCGCCACCTTCATGCCCCCGTGGAGGGGGTTCTGCTTGTGGTACTGGGCCAGGATGGACCGGCAGCTCTCCCAGAGCGCGTCAAACACGCTCCCCGCCAGATACCGCCGAGGCAGGGGCTCCAGCACCCGTCCGGCGGCGCACAGGGCGTTCAGCTCCGCCTCCAGCTCCTCCGGCTCCCGGCTGAGGGACCCAGCCAGCTTCTCCAGTCCCGGCAGGGCCGTGCCCTGCTCGGCCACCGCCTGGAGCAGCTTCTCGTCCCCGCTGCCGCTCTCCCGGATGGCCAGGGCCTCCAGCACCCGCTCGTCCCCCCGCTTATGGCGCGCCGGGCAGTCGTCCAGCACCACGCCGCCGCCGATGGTCTCCAGGGGGGAGTAGAAGCGGACCACGAATCGGTCCCCGCATTTGGCCGCCAGCTCCTCCGTCATGCGCAGCTGGGCGCAGCAGCTCTCCCCCGGGGCCAGGGCGTCCCGGTCCAGCAGCACCACCTTGCTCAGGCGCACCGAGGAGCCGTGGTACAGGTGGACCTGGCTGCCGGTGAGGATGGTCCGCTGGGAGTTCTTCAGGTTTTGCAGCCGCACGTCCAGCATCAGGCTCCTGCGCACGCTGCCGGGCTTGGCGATGGTGTCCCCCCGGGCCAGATCCGACTTCTTGGTGCCCGCCAGATTCACCGCCACCCGCTGTCCCGCGTAGGCGGACTCCACGTCGTGGCCGTGGACCTGGAGGTTGCGCACCCGGGCCTGGAATCCGGTGGGCAGCACCTCCGCCATGTCCCCCGCCGCCAGGGCCCCCTCGATGAGGGTGCCCGTGACCACGGTGCCGAATCCGTCCACGGAGAACACCCGGTCAATGGGCAGCCGGAAGGGGATGCGCAGGTTCTTCTCCGAGGCTGCCCGCACCAGCTCCGCCAGCTTCTCCTTCAATTCCGCGATGCCCTGGCCGGTGTAGGCGGACACGGTGTAAATGGGCTTGCCGGAGAGGAAGGTGCCCTCGGTCTGGGCCTTCACGTCCTCCTTCACCATCTCCACCCACTCCGGGTCCACCATGTCGCACTTGGTGATGACCACCAGTCCGTCCCGGATGCCCAGCAGGGAGAGGATGCCCAGGTGCTCCACCGTCTGGGGCATGAAGCCCTCGTCGGCGGCCACCACCAGCATGGCCAGATCAATGCCGCCGGCCCCGGCCAGCATGTTCTTGATAAACTTCTCATGGCCGGGCACGTCCACGATCCCCGCCTGGGTTCCGTCGTCAAAGTCCAGGTGGGCGAAGCCCAGCTCAATGGTAATGCCCCGCTTCTTCTCCTCGGTGAGCCGGTCCGTGTCAATGCCCGTCAGGGCCTTCACCAGCAGGGTCTTGCCGTGGTCCACGTGGCCGGCGGTGCCGATAATGACATGCTTCACCAGAGCACCTCCCCCAGCCGCTCCGCCACAAAGGAGATGTCGTCATCCCCCAGCGTCCGCGCGTCCAGCAGGTACTGCCCCTGGCTGATGCGCCCGATGATGGGCACCGGCGCCCGCCGCAGCTTCTCCGCCAGCTGGTCCACGGTCATCTCGCCGGGCTCAATGGCCACAGCCCAGCTCCCCATGGTCTGGGTGGGACAGCTGCCGCCCCCCACCTGCCCCCGGGTCTCCACCACCTGGGCCGCGCCGCCAAAGCCCTCCAGGGCCAGACGCAGCCGCTCCGCCCGGGCGTGGAGCTCCTGGCCGGACTGGCCCAGCATCCGCAGCACCGGGATGTTCTTCTTTGCCCACTCCGGATCCCGGTAGGCGTACAGCGTCTCCCGCAGGGCGGCAATGGTCATCTTGTCCACCCGCAGGGCCCGGGCCAGGGGGTGCTTTTTCAGCTTCTCGATGTACGTCCGTTTTCCCAGGATCAGCCCCGCCTGGGGCCCTCCCAGCAGCTTGTCCCCGCTGAAGGAGATAACGTCCACCCCGGCCCTGACGCTCTGCTGCACCGTGGGCTCGTCGTGGATGCCAAAGGCGGTCAGATCCACCAGGGACCCGCTGCCCAGATCCTCGATCACCGGCAGGCCGGACCTTTTGCCCAGCTCCACCAGCTCCTCCAGGGGGGGCCGCTCGGAGAAGCCCACAATCCGGTAGTTGCTGGTGTGGACCCGCAGCAGGGCCCGGGTCTCCTCTCCGATGGCGTTCTCGTAGTCAAAGAGGTGGGTCTTGTTGGTGGTCCCCACCTCCCGGAGGGTGCACCCGCACTGGGTCATGATGTCCGGGATGCGGAAGGACCCGCCGATCTCCACCAGCTCCCCCCGGGAGGTGATGACCTCCCCCCCTTTGCCCATGGCGCTGAGGATGAGGAGCACGGCGGCGGCGTTGTTATTGACCACCATGGCCGCCTCCGCCCCGGTGACCTCTGCCAGGAGGCTGTCAACGTGGCTGTGCCTGGAGCCCCGGCTGCCGCTCTCCACGTCGTACTCCAGGGTGGAGTAGCTCCGGGCCACCTGCTCCACCGCGTTCACCGCCTGCCAGCTCAGCAGGGACCGGCCCAGGTTGGTGTGCAGCACCACGCCGGTGCCGTTGACCACTCGCCGGAGGGAGGAGAGCTGGTCCTGATAGGCCCGGCGGCAGGCGGACTCCAGAATATCGCCCGGCTCGGGCAGCTGCGCTGTCTCGCCGGAGAGGATGCGCCCCCGCAGCGTCTCCAGCTCCTCCCGGATGGCGTCCCGAATGGCGGAGGGCGGGATAATGTCCGTCATGTCGTACAGCCGGCCCGTCTCGCCGGCCAGGGTCAGCAGCTCGTCCACCTTGGGAATATTCCGCAGGAGTTTTTGTTGTTCCATGGAATCACACTCCTTATTTTTCCTTGCTCTATTAGTATAGCCGAAGTTTTTCTCAATGTCCAGGGGGTTATTCAAATATTCTATAGAAGAGGGGCGAAAAAATGGGGAAATCTTTTCTCAGGGGTGTTGACCCATTTGGTCAATGGCGGTATGGTAGGGGGGAACGGAGAGCCTGCTGAAAACCACATGAAAAAGCGGCATCACCGCTTTTTGACACGGAGAAAGGAGGGACCGGCCGTGAACGAAAAATTCTTCTCTCTGCCGGAGAAGCGGCAGGACCTGATCCGCAGCAGCGCCATGCTGGAGTTCGGGGAGAACACCTTCAAGAAGACCAGCGCCGACGCCATCGCCAAGCGGGCCGGGGTATCCAAGGGCCTGCTGTTCCACTACTTCAAGGACAAGCGGGAGCTGTATCTCTACCTCTACCAGTACGCCCTGGACGTGTGCGTCAAGCACTACATGCTCAGGACCTACGACTTCGGGGAGACGGACTTCTTCCTGGCCCTGGAGATGGGGCACAAGGTGAAGATGGATCTGGTCCGGCGCTACCCGGGTCTGTTCCGGTTCGTCATGCGGACCTACTACGAGCGGGACAGCGTCCTCTCCCCCAAGCTGCGCCGGGGGCTGGATGATCTGATGGAGAGCACCATCCGGGACTTCCTCTCCCGGATGGACCTGTACAAGTTCAAGGACGGGGTGGACCCCTATCAGGTGATCCGCCTGCTGCTCCTGGCGGCGGAGGGGATGCTGGCGGAGACCAACGCCTCCACGGCGGAGGAGATCAACGCCCTGTTCGCGGAGTACAAGCGCCACGCGGATATGCTCCGCCAATTTCTATACAAGGAGGAATATTTATGATAAATATCACCAATCTGACCAAGACCTACGGCAGAGCCCGGGGCGTCACGGACCTGACGCTCCACGTCCCCGGGGGCAGCTGCTACGGCTTCATCGGCCCCAACGGGGCCGGGAAGAGCACCACCATCCGCACCCTCCTGGGCCTCCTCTCCCCCACCTCCGGCTCGGCCCGGGTGATGGGCATGGACTGCGTCCGGCAGCGGACGGAGATCCTGGCCCAGGTGGGGTACATGCCCTCGGAGGCCATGTTCTACCCCCAGATGCGGGCCGGAGAGGTGATCGCCTACTCCGCAGCCCTCCGGGGCCTGGACTGCCGCCAGGAGGCCCAGGAGCTGTGCCGGGCCCTGGATCTGGACGTGCACAAGCGGGTGCGGGAGCTGAGCCTGGGCAACCGGAAAAAGGTTTCCATCGTGTGCGCCATGCAGCACCGGCCCCGGCTGTATATTTTAGACGAGCCCACCAGCGGCCTGGACCCCCTGGTCCAGCGGGCCTTCTGGCAGCTTCTGGAGCAGCGGCGGCAGGAGGGGGCCACAGTGTTCCTCTCCTCCCACGTGCTCTACGAGGTGGCCCGGTACTGCTCCCTGGCGGCCATCATCCGGGAGGGCCGGCTGGTGGCGGCGGGGGCCACGGAGGAGCTGGACATCGAGAACAAATTCTTTGACTACTACGAGGGGAGGCTGGGGAAATGACCATCTTCAAGCATGAGGTCCGCAGCGGGCTGACGGGGTGCGTGCTCTGGAGCGCGGTGATCGGCGGGCTGATGGCGCTGTGCGTGTCCATGTACCCCTCCATGTCCGGGTCCATGGACGACTTCTCCGCCATGTTCGCCAACATGGGAGATTTCTCCGCCGCCTTTGGCCTGGACAAGCTGGAATTTGGGTCCATCATGGGCTTTTACGGCACGGAGTGCGGGAACATCCTGGGTCTGGGCGGGGCCTTCTACGCCGCCCTGACCGCCATGGGTCTGCTGGCCGGCGAGGAGGGCGGCCACACGGCGGAGTTCCTGCTGACCCATCCGGTGAGCCGGGTCCGGGCGGCGGCGGAGAAGCTGGCTGCTCTGGCGGCCCTGGTGCTGGCGCTGAACGCGGTGTGCCTGACCTGCGGGGCGGTGACCATTCTGGCCATCGGCGAGGCGGCGGAGTGGGGGGACCTCCTCCGGTACCACGCCGCCCTGCTGGGGATGCAGCTGGAGATCGGCGGCGTGTGCTTCGGCCTGTCGGCCCTGCTGCGGCGGAGCAGCTTCGGGCTGGCCATGGGGCTGGCGGCGGTGATGTACTTCTTAGGGCTAGTCATCAACCTGGACCAGGGGATGGCGTGGCTGCGGTTTGTAACACCTTATTATTATGCGGACGCGGCGCGGATCTACGCCGGCGAGGCCCTGGCGGGCCCCCTGGCGGCGGGATGCCTCCTGGGCGCCGCCGGCGCGGCGTGGGGCCTGTGGTGGTACGGCCGGAAGGATATCGCCGCGTAGGGCGCGGTAATCAGAGGACAGCATCGGGCTGCCGGCGGTCTGGCGGAGTGTTCCGTCAGATTGCCGGCAGCCCGATGTGTAAAGTTTTTCTTTTGCTTCTTTTCTTTGTTCACAAAGAAAAGAAGAGAAAAAATCAAAACACATTCTTGATACTCACGCTCTGGGTCTCAGCCAGCAGGCGGAGCTGACTGGTGAGCTGGGCCAGCATCTGGTGGAAGTCCGCGTCGTCCCCCTCCTGGCACACCGCGAAGGCCCCCGCGAACAGCTTCTCCGCCTCATCCAGCTCGTCGTGTTCCATGATGGTGTGGAAGAAGGTCTGGCTGCTGTCCCAGTCCTCATAGGCCTGCTCCAGCCGCCGCGCCGCCTCCGTCCAGTTCTCCTGGGCCGCCGACTGGTCCGCCAGCTCCAGAGCCGCGTTCCACTGCTCCGTACGTATCTCCACATACCGCCCCGCCCACAGGGAAAATCCCAGAATCAGCGCCAGCAGTCCCGCCGGCACATACAGCGCTTTCATGCCGCCCCCTCCTTTGCCACGCAGACCACTGTGCCCGCCTCGTCCACGGTGAGGAAAAACACCTGCCGGGGCGATGTGAGCCGCCGCGCGCGCAGCTGCTTCTCCAGCCACGCCCCGTCATACCCGCTGGCCGCCAGATTCTCGCTCATCACATGGCCGTCGTTGATGAGCAGGGTGGGCAGGGTCACGTCGTCCTTCACCTCCAGGTTCATCACCTGGGGCGTCACAGGGCTGGCCTTTGTGTAGGGCAGCACCGACACCTGGCCGCTGGTCTCCAGCACCGCGTACTTCACCGCAGCCAGATCGCTGTACCCCTGGCTGCGCAGCTGCTCCAGGAGCTCGTCCACGGTGAAGCGGTTGCGGGCCATGTTCTGCTGGAGAATTTTTCCCTCCCGGATGATGACCGTGGGGTGGCCGCAGACCAGACCGCGGAACCGGATGGACTTGAGGCTGAAGAAGCTCAGCAGCATGGAGAGACACAGCAGCGTGATGATCGGGAAGACTCCATTGACCAGCGGGATGCCGAAATCCTGCATGGGCACCGCCGCCAGATCGGAGATAATCAGCGTCAGCACCAGCTCGCTGGGCTCCAGCTCACCGATCTGCCGCTTCCCCATGAGGCGCAGGCCCACCATGAGGATAAAATATAAAATGATGGTCCGGAAAAACGCTGTGGTCATTGTCCCACATCCTTTCCAGGTGAGTATTTGCCGGAAGGACGGGGTTTATGCGCCGCCCAGTCTATCCGGCGAAAATCACCGCGGTTTCAAAAAACGTCCCTCCCCATCTAGAGTCTGTTTTAAAACCGTCAAAGTAACCAGACAAGGATAGCGGCAAGGTAG
>OFFX01001334.1_pt1 | contig 17819 bp, 16 predicted proteins | sample 1521511 | NCBI WGS metagenome assembly OFFX01 (sample SAMEA3504125, study PRJEB24116) | mouse gut metagenome | biome: mouse gut; feature: mouse-associated habitat; material: faeces | place: Denmark | collected 2011
AGGCGGAGGGCCGCTACAACTGGGAGCTGGTGTTCTGCGAGCTGTACGCCGGGGGTAAGTACAAGGACGGCGACGGGGACAATTATGAGTACTCTCTGGGTCTCAACGGTCTGGGCTCCTGCGCCACCCAGTACGCCAGCGAATACTTCAATGCGGTGATTTACCGGGACGGCTTCAAATACACCCTCCACTTTGAGAAGGGCGAGATTGTGGGGGAGATGAAGAAGGAGCCCGCCGACCGAAAAAAGACCGGTTCCAAATTCCACTGGAAGCCCGACCTGGACGTGTTCACCGACATCGACATACCCGTGGACTACTACACTGACGTGATGAAGCGCCAGGCGGTGGTGAACGCAGGGGTGACGTTCCGCTTCCGCAGTCAGACGGGAGGAAAGTTTGAGACCACTGATTTCTGTTATGAGAACGGCCTCGTTGACTACGTATCCGAACTGGCCGGGGAGGACTCTCTCACCGCCCCCGTGTTCTGGCAGGCGGAGCGCCGGGGGCGGGACCGGGCGGACAAGGGCGAGTACAAGGTGAAGCTGTCCGTTTCCTTCTGCTTCTCCAACCGGGTGCAGCTGATTGAGCACTACCACAACTCGTCCTGGCTGGAGCACGGCGGCTCGCCGGAAAAGGCCATGCGCCTGGCCTTTGTGTCGGCCATTGACGGCTGGCTGAAGCAGAACGGCAAGTATCAGAAGAACGAGGCCAAGGTGACCTGGGCGGACATCCAGGACTGCCTGGTGCTGGTGAGCAGCAACTTCTCCACCCAGACCAGCTATGAGAATCAGACGAAAAAGTCCATCACCAACCGCTTTGTCCAGGAGGCCATGACGGAGTTTCTTCGGGCCCAGTTAGAGGTCTACTTCATCGAAAATCCCATGGACGCGGAGAAGATCGCCGGACAGGTGCTGGTGAACAAGCGCTCCCGGGAGACGGCGGAGAAGACCCGTCTGGGGATCAAAAAAAAGCTGTCCGGCTCGGTGGACATCTCCAACCGGGTGGCCAAGTTTGTAGATTGCAGAACCCGTGACGTGGACAAGCGGGAACTGTACATTGTGGAGGGCGACTCCGCCCTGGGCAGCGTAAAGCTGGCCCGGGACAGCGAATTTCAGGCCATTATGCCCATCCGGGGCAAAATTCTCAACTGCCTGAAGGCGGACTACGCCCGCATCTTCAAAAGTGAAATCATCACCGACCTGCTGAAAGTGATGGGCTGCGGGGTGGAGGTCAAGGACAAGCACGTGAAGGACCTGAACGCCTTTGACCTGGACAGCCTGCGCTGGAACAAAATCGTCATCTGTACCGATGGCGACGAGGACGGCTTTCAGATTCGCACGCTGGTGCTGGCCATGCTCTACCGGCTGACCCCCACCTTGATTCAGGAGGGGTATGTGTATATCGCCGAGTCCCCCCTGTACGAAATTACCTGCAAGGAGAAGACATGGTTTGCCTACTCCGATCGGGAGCGTAACGAGATTGCCGCCTCTCTGGAGGGAAAGAAGTTCGACGTGCAGCGCTCCAAGGGCCTGGGTGAGAACGAGCCGGACATGATGTGGCTGACCACCATGTCTCCGGAGACGAGAAGGCTCATCAAGGTGATTCCTGAGGATGTGGAGCGCACCGCCCAGGTGTTTGAGATGTTCCTGGGCAATGACCTCCAGGCCCGCAAGGACCACATCGCGGACGAGGGGTATAAATACCTCGATTTGGCCGACATTTCATAGAAGCGCGGAGCCGTTGTGAGCAGCGCGACAATACCATATTCCCCGCCGCGGGCGCGGCGCGAACATACAAACCCACATAAGATGAAGGAGGAACCTGTCATGAAAAAACTGCTTGCCCTGTTGTTATCCATGGTGATGGCCGCGTCCCTTACGGTCCCTGCGCTGGCGGCATCCCCGTCGAGAGCGTCCCGAATCACAATCAATGTGGATGGACGTATGCTGATAATTCCCGATGGTGTGTCGCCGGAGATCAAGGACGGGCGCACCATGGTCCCCATCCGCGCGGTGTCGGAGGCGCTGGGCGCCGACGTGGGCTGGGACCAGACCACCAAGCAGGTGACTCTGGAGCGCGCCGGGGTCACCATTGTGATGACGGTGGACAGCAAGACTGCTTACGTCAACGGAGAGCCCGTGGAGATGGACGTGGCCCCGTATATCACCAACGGTCGGACCCTCATCCCCGCCCGGTACGTGGCGGAGTTCTTCGGCCAGAAGGTGGACTGGGACGGCGCGGCCAGCACCGTGAGCATCACAGAGGACAAATCCGCGGTGGGCGAGAGCAATCTGGAGCGGTGGGCGATGCCGATGGGGGCCATACAGCAGGGGATGAACGAGGGCTCCCACCGCTGGTTCGCCTATTACCGCGGTTCCACCGTCGCCGCGTACAGTCCCAACGGCGGGTTCGGCGGCAAGGAGGTGCTTCCCTCCGTGCGCTGCCGGGATATGCTCAGCTACGGATGGGACATCAGCAGCCGGGAGGAGCTGATTGCGACCGTCTGTTACATGACGCTCCACGGCCACAACGAAGATTTCCTGGAAGACGTGGCCTATATCAAAACCCTTACCTCCGCGGAGTACGGCCAGTATCTCAACAGCGACGGCGTGGACTCCTATATGTTCCCCTATACCAAGCAGCTTGGTGAGAAGTGGGGCGACCGGGGTATCCTATGCTGGGACCTGTTCCGGATGTCCAGCCTGGTGCAGTGGGGCTATGTGGCGGGGTATATTACCTATCCTGAGGCCCTGGCCCTGCTGGAGCCCGCCGCCACGCTGCTGTGTGAGAACTTCTCCTCCTGGGAGGAGGCGTATGAAAACTACCTGGAAGGCTACAACTGGTGGGCCCGCAACGATGTTTTGGATAAGGATATCTGGGAGACCAATAGAGGCGCCTCTTACCGTATGATTGCCGCGGACAAGAATTATAACATCCTGGACGACACCCTGTTTGAGACAGGCGTCATCCCCGTCCCCGGTGTCACCGCCCAGCAACTGCTCCAGAGCGTTTTGGAGGACTGAAGCGCAAACTTGAAATTAAGGACTGATCCCATTGGCTAAGAAGAAGACCCCCGAACAGCAGGGACCCAAAAAAGTGAACAACCCCAACGTCCTGGGCCTTCGGGCCCAGGTGTTGGAGCAGCCCATCACCCAGACGCTGGAGCTGAACTATATGCCCTATGCCATGTCGGTGATTGTCTCCCGGGCCATTCCGGAGATCGACGGCTTTAAGCCCTCCCACCGAAAGCTGCTGTACACCATGTACGACATGGGTTTGCTCACCAAGCCCCGCACCAAGTCCGCCAACGTGGTGGGGGCCACCATGAAGCTCAACCCCCATGGAGACGCGGCCATCTACGACACCATGGTGCGCCTCAGCCGGGGGTACGGGGCCCTGCTCCATCCCCTGGTGGACTCCAAGGGCAATTTCGGCAAGGTGTACTCCCGGGACATGGCCTGGGCCGCCTCCCGGTACACCGAGGTGCGCTTAGACCCCATCTGTCAGGAGCTGTTCCGGGATATCGACCAGGACGCGGTGGACTTCGTCCCCAACTACGACGGGAAGCTCACCGAGCCCACCTTGCTGCCCACCACCTTCCCCAACGTGCTGGTGAGCGCCAACCAGGGCATCGCCGTGGGTATGGCGTCCAACCTGTGCGGGTTCAATTTGGGCGAGGTGTGCGACGCGGCCATCGCATACCTCAAGGACCCTGACGTGGACCTGCTGGGCATTTTAAAGGCTCCGGACTTTTCCACCGGGGGGCAGCTTTTGTACGATGGAGCGGCGCTGGCGGAGGTCTACCGCACGGGCCGGGGCCCCATCAGGCTGCGGGCCAAGTGGCGGTACGTGAAGGAAGACAACCTCATTGAAATTTATGAGATTCCCTATTCCACCACCGTGGAGGCCATTCTGGACAAGGTGGCTGAGCTGGTGAAGGCGGGAAAAATCAAGGAAATCTCCGATATGCGGGACGAGACCGACCTGAATGGCTTGAAGCTGGCCATCGACCTAAAGCGGGGCACCGACCCTGATAAGCTCATGGCTCGGCTGTATCAGATGACCCCCCTTCAGGACACCTTCTCCTGTAATTTTAACATCCTCATCGCCGGAATGCCCCGGGTGATGGGGGTGGGGGAGATTTTGGGGGAGTGGACCGCCTGGCGGATGGACGGGGTGCGCCGGCGCACGTACCACATCTGCAAGAAAAAGGAGGAGAAGCTCCACCTGCTCCGCGGCCTCAAGCGTATCCTGCTGGATATCGACAAGGCCATCCGCATCATCCGGGAGACGGAGGAGGAGGCCGAGGTGGTGCCCAACCTGATCATCGGCTTCGGCATCGACCAGGTCCAGGCGGAGTATGTGGCGGACATCCGGCTGCGCAATATCAACAAGGAATACATCCTCAAACGGGTGGAGGAAACCGCCAGCTTGGAGGAGGAGATCGCCGACCTGAAGGACATCATCAACTCCCCCGGCCGGATTAAGGGCATCATCACGGACGAGCTGAAAAACGTGAAAAAGAAGTTCGACGTGCCCCGGCGCACAGAGATCGTCTACGAGTACCAGCAGGGGCTGGAGGCCCAGGCCGCCGCAGTGGAGGAGGTCCCCACCTATCCGGTGAACGTGTTCATTTCGAGGGAGGGGTACTTCAAGAAAATCACCCCCCAGTCTCTGCGCATGAGCGGAGAGCAGAAGTATAAGGAGGGGGACGGACCATTCCTTCAGTGGGAGGGCACGAACCGGGACGAGCTGCTGGTGTTCACCGATAGGCAGCAGTGCTACAAGACCCGCCTGAGCGACTTTGACGATGCCAAGGCCAGCGTTTTGGGCGACTATCTGCCCACCAAGCTGGGGATGGATGCCGAGGAGAAGTTTGTGTGGGCCTGTGCGCCGGGGGATTACAGCGCTCACGTGCTGTTCTTCTTTGAAAATGGAAAGGCGGCGCGGGTGGAGCTGTCCGCCTATCAGACCCAGACACGGCGGCGTAAGCTCACTGGCGCCTATTCGGACAAGTTCCCGCTGGTGTCCGCCTGCCTGCTCCCGGAGGACCAGGAGATGGCTGTGGGGACCACCGATGGGCGGTGTGTGGTATTCCACACCGCCTCTCTGACGCCCAAGACCACCCGGAATACCCAGGGGGTGGGGGTGATGGCGGTGAAAGCCAAGCACCGGGTGGAGTGGGCGAAGCCCTTGTCCGCCACTCCCATTGTCAACGCAGCCCGCTACCGTGCCCGCTCGCTGCCCGCCGCCGGAGCGCTTCTCAAGGAGGAGGACCGGGGAGAGAGGCAGATGACGATCAGCGGCGAGCCGCTGTGATAACAATCTAAAATGCAAGGAGGCCATTGGCCGTGTCCCATGTAAAAAAGACGCTGTTTCCCACCCTCATGATTACCCTGGCCTCCGCGTGCTATGCTTTGGGCTTTGTGTGGTGCTATGCCCCTAATGGCATTGCATTTGGCGGCATTACCGGCGTGGCCCAGATTATCAATTATCTGATTCCCGTCCTGCCCATCGGCGTTACGGTAATTCTATTGAATATTCCGCTGTTTCTGCTGGGGTGGAGGCTGATTGGCGGACATCTGCTGGTGTCGTCGCTATACGCCATGTTTATCTCCTCTGTGTTCATCGACGTGCTCACCCCGCTGCACGATTGGCAGCCCATGGACCCTATGCTGGCCTGTATTTTCGGCGGGGTGCTGATGGGGCTGTCTTTAGGCTTGGTATTCCAGCAGGGGGCCACCACCGGCGGCACGGACCTGATTGCCCGTCTGCTGAAGCTGAAGCTGAGCTGGCTGCCCATGGGTAGGCTGCTCATGGGCATTGACCTGGCGGTGATTCTGGCGGTGGCGGCGGTGTTTGGAACACTGAAGGCGGCCATGTATGGCCTGGTGGCGCTGTATATCTGCTCTATCGTTATGGACGGTGTGCTTTACGGCATGGACAACGCCAAGGTGGCCTATATCATCAGCGATAAAAATAAGGAGATATCCGACGTGCTGGTGAAGGACTTGGACCGGGGGGTGACGGTTCTCCACGGACAGGGCGCCTACACAGGGGCGGAAAAGGATGTGCTGATGTGCGCGTTTAAGCAGCGGGAGATCACCGCCATCAAGCAGGCGGTGAAGGGGGTGGACCCGGCGGCGTTTCTCATCGTGTGCGACGCCCACGAGGTGCTGGGCGAGGGCTTCCGGGATTATAAGAAGGATGATTTATAAGAAGCGCGAGCGTAGGCGCGCCGCCCCGGATGGACTGGAGCGAGGACAAAAGCCCAAGGCCCACGCAGTGGGACTGTGGAGCTGCCGCAAGCTTCGTATCGTTCCATGTTTCACGTGAAACACAAGTTTGATAAAGGGGTGGTTTGGTGAAAAAACAAATAGCGGCCATGCTATTGTGTCTGACCCTGCTGCCGCTCAGCGGCTGCGCGGCTATGCTGGAGCGTGGCCATGCGTCCTCCACCACCCACGTGGACTACGCCGTGGAGGAGGACGAGTCCATCCTTCGGGCGGAGACCTATCAGGGACTCGTCAATTCCATGCTCTATTTTGTGAACGGTCGCCACACCGACGGCACCATCCGGCTGTACAATTACGCGGGAGATGTGGAGGCGGACCTGTCCGCCGCCCGGCAGGCGGTGCTGCAGGACCCCATCGGGGCTTTTGCCGTGCGCACGCTGAATTTTGAGAGCACCCGCATCCTCACCTATTACGAGGTGGAGCTGACCATCTTTTATTCCCGCAGCGCCCAGGAGATGGAGGCGATCCCGGAAGTCACCGGGCTGTCCGGCGTGCGTCAGGAGCTGTCCCGGCTGGTGACGGAGCAGCAGGAGTCGGCAATCTTTCTGGCCTCCTACTTTTCCGGGGACCAGGAGCTGGTGGAGGAGCTGCTGATCCTGGCCTGCATGAGCGCGCCGGAGCTGTTCCATCACCACGACATCAACACGACAAAAATCTCCTTTTACCCCGAGACGGGCGCCCGGAGGGTGGTGGAGGTGAAGCTGGGCTGGTCCGTTGGCGCCGCAGAGGTGGCGCAGGAGGAGCAGGAGTACGCCCAGCAGCTGGAGAGCGCGGCCTCCGCCCTGCTGGAGGCCAACCCGCCTGCCGGGGAGAGCTATACGGTGGAGGAGCTGGCAGCCATCGTCCGGGAGGCCAGCGGAGGGCCGGACTATCATGGGACGCCTCTGGCGCTGGGCGCGCTGTCCGGCGAGCCCGCCGCCGACTTTGGTCTGCTCGTGGCCATGGAGTACCTGTGCCGGCAGTGCGCAATCGAGGTAGAGCCGGTGAGCGGCTCCACGGGCCTGTGGCTCATTGTGGCAACGCCGGAGGGCTACCGCCATCTGCTGCCCGACTCCATGTACGCGCTGGAGGAGCCTATTCCGTTCCGGCTGTATACGGATGGGGAGCTGCTGGAGCTTGGGCACCAGTGGAATACCGAATTCTATCCCCCTTGTACGGAGGCGGGGGTGGAGGCCCTGATGAACGAGGGGTTGGAGGCCGGACCGATATAGATAAATCGCCAGTTGCTTTTCTCGCCAAAAACGGATATAATGATTGGGTTCCGGGCCGAGGTCGGAACCCAATCTTATTTTTACCGAGGAGTGACAGACATGGCAGAAGAACTGAACCTATCCATGAGCCAGAACTTTATCCACGATTTTATTGATGAGGACATCGCTCAGGGCGGGCAGTATCAAGGCATGACTGTCCACACCCGTTTCCCGCCCGAGCCCAACGGCTATCTCCACATCGGTCACTGCAAGGCGCTGACCATTGATTTTGGCACTGCCGAGAAGTACGGCGGTATGTGCAATCTCCGCATGGACGACACCAACCCCTCCAAGGAGGACGTGGAGTATGTGGAGGCCATCCAGGAGGATATCCACTGGCTGGGCTTTGATTGGGACGACCGGTTTTTCTATGCCTCCGACTATTTCCCTCAGATGTATGAGTACGCGGTGGAGCTGATCAAAAAGGGGCTGGCCTATGTGTGCCAGCTCACCCCGGAGGAGTTCAAGGAGCACCGGGGCACCATCGGCGTACCCGCCACATCGCCGTGGCGGGACCGGCCTGTGGAGGAATCGCTGGATTTGTTTGAGCGGATGAAGAACGGGGAATTCCCCAACGGGACGTACACGCTGCGGGCAAAAATCGACCTGGCCAGCGGCAATTTCAATATGCGCGACCCGGTGATCTACCGCATTAATCACGCCCATCATCACCGCCAGGGGGACAAGTGGTGCATCTACCCCATGTATGACTTCGCTCACCCCATTGAGGACGCGCTGGAGGGCATCACCCACTCCCTGTGCTCTCTGGAGTTTGAGGACCACCGCCCCCTGTACGACTGGGTGGCGGAGCACGTGTCCATCCCCTACCACAAGCCCCGGCAGATTGAGTTCTCCCGGCTGGGCATCGACCACACCGTCATGTCCAAGCGCAAGCTGCGCCAGCTGGTGGAGGAGGGGCGGGTGTCCGGCTGGGACGATCCCCGTATGCCCACCCTGTGCGGCCTGCGCCGGCGGGGCTACACGCCCCGCTCCATCCGCAATTTCTGCGATCGGGTGGGAGTGACCAAGTCGGTGAACACCATCGAGTACGCCTTTTTGGAGTACTGCCTGCGGGAAGACCTGAACGAGACCGCCCGGCGGGTAATGGCGGTGCTGCGCCCGGTGAAGCTGGTGATCACCAACTACCCGGTGGGGCAGACTGAGACCTTTGAGGTGGAGAACAATCCCCTGCACCCCGAGGAGGGCACCCACACCGTCACCTTCTCCCGTGAGCTGTGGGTGGAGGCGGAGGATTTTCTGACCGAACCCGTGCCCAAGTACAAGCGGCTGTGCCCCAATGGCCCGGAGTGCCGGCTCAAGGGGGCGTATCTCATCAAGTGCGTGGGCTGTGAGACGGACGAGACCGGTCGGGTGGTGGAGATCGCCGCCGAGTACGACCCGGACAGCCGGGGCGGCAACCCCGCCGACGGCCGCAAGGTGAAGGGGGCCACCATCCACTGGGTGGATGCCGCCACCGCCGTGGAGGCCGAGGTGCGTCTGTACGACAATCTATTTTCCGACCCGGAGCCCGACGCTGCGGGTAAGGATTTCATCGAATGCCTGAACCCCGATTCCCTGGAGGTGCTCACCGGCTGCAAAGTGGAGGCGGGGCTGGCGGATGCCCAGCCCTCCGACCATTTCCAGTTCTTGCGGCAGGGATATTTCTGTGTGGACAGCAGGGACTCCAAGCCGGGGCGCCTGGTGTTTAATCGGTCGGTGAGCTTGAAGGACAGCTTTAAGCCCCAGTAGGGCCGGGTGGGGGAGAAAAGCGCTCCGCCCGGAGAGGCGGCGAAAGGAGAATCAGATGGCAATCGAGAAAGTGAAGGAATATTTTGCCCGGTTCGGCATGGAGGGCCGGGTGCGGGAGTTTGCAGTGTCCAGCGCCACGGTGGAGCTGGCGGCGAAGGCGCTGGGATGCGAGCCGTGCCGGATTGCCAAGACCCTCTCGTTTATGCTGGGGAGCGGACCCATTTTGATTGTGGCGGCGGGGGACGCGAAAATCGACAATCCCAAGTATAAAGCGCAGTTTGGGGCCAAGGCGAAAATGCTCACCTCCGATGAGGTGGAGGCGCTGATCGGCCATGGCGTGGGCGGCGTATGCCCCTTCGCGGCGAAGGAGGGGGTGGCCGTCTATCTGGACGAGTCGCTGAGGCGGTTCGAGACGGTATTCCCTGCCTGTGGCAGCGCCAACAGCGCCATTGAGCTGACCATTGAAGAGTTAGAGCGGTATTCCGGCTTTGCCTCCTGGGTGGATGTGTGCAAGGGCTGGAGGACATAAAGCAGTCCGGGGCGGTTCCGATTCTTGCGGCAGGGGTATTTCTGTGTGGACAGCAGGGACTCCAAGCCGGGGCGCCTGGTATTCAACCGGTCGGTAAGCTTGAAGGACAGCTTTAAGCCGTAATGTGGGAGGGAACAGGATGATTGAGACGAGACAGATTGACGCGGCCCATAAGCGGGATATCAATCTGACCAATGAGCCCTTTGCCCTGACGGGCCGGATTGTCCCCGCCTATCGGGACAAAGCATGGAGTTATACGGTGGAGCCTTTCGCGCCGGAGGATGTGGGCGAGATGTGCTTTCCCGATGAGGACTACGACTATGACGAGCTGAGCGGGGACCATGTTTTCATCGGCGCCTATGACGGCGAGACCTGTGTGGGGCTGGCTGTTTTGGCGGAGGCCTGGTTCAAGTATATGTATTTGGAGGACTTGAAGGTGCGTCAAGACTACCGGGGTCAGGGTGTGGGGAAGGCGCTGCTGGAAAGGGCGCTGGAGGCGGCTCATGGGAGAAATTACAGCGGCCTTTACACAGTGGGGCAGGACAACAATGTGGCCGCCTGCTGCTTCTATCTGAAGATGGGATTTGAAATCGGAGGATTTGACAACCGGGCGTACCGCGGCACCGCCCAGGAGGGCAAGGCGGACATCACCTTCTATCTGGATCGCTGAACTGAATGGAGACAAAAAACCGGGCGGAGTGTGAAAAACTCCGTCCGGTTTTTATTCTGTCAACGCTTCCCTCAAATGGGCCACCGCCCGCCGCTCAATGCGGGAGACCTGCACCTGGCTCACCCCTAAGACCTTGGACACCCGGTCCTGGGTGAGATTTTTGTAAAACCGCAGCAGAATTACCATTCGCTCCCGCTCCGGCAGCTGGTCAATGGCGTGGCGCAGGGTGAGCTTTTCCACCAGCTCGTCCTCAATGCCCTGGTCCCCCAATACAGATTCCAGGGAAAAGCCGTCCTCTCCCGTCTCCTCCTGGAGAGAGGCCACCGACAGCACGGCCGTGTCTGCCGCGGCAATCTCCTCCGGCTCCAGCCCGGTGGCGGCGGATAACTCGCCCACCGTGGGCTCCCGGCCCAGCCGCTGGGTGAGCTCCTGCCGGCGCAAGCGCACGGCCATGGCCCGCTCTTTGGTGCCCCGGCTGACCTTGACGGCGCCGTCGTCCCGAAGAAAGCGGCGAATCTCCCCGGCGATTTTGGGCACAGCGTAGGTGGAGAACTGGGTGCCGTACTGGGTGTCGAACCCCCGGATGGCCTTCAAGAAGCCCAGGCAGCCCAGCTGGTACAAATCCTCCGGGTCCACCCCCCGGCCATAGTACCGCCGGGCCACCGACCAGATGAGCCCGCTGTTGTCGATGAGCAGGCGCTCGCAGGCGTCGTTGTCTCCGGCCTGGGCTGCTTCCAACAGGGCGGGGGCATCCAGGCCCCTCATTTCGGGGCGCCCGCCCGGCGGGCGATTCGCTTACGCATGGTGACAGTGGTGCCCTTGCCCGGCTGGGAGCGCACCTTCAGCCCGTCCATAAAGCTCTCCATGATGGTGAAGCCCATGCCGGAGCGCTCCTCGCCGCCAGTGGTGAACAGGGGGGTGCGGGCCTGGTCCACGTCGGGTATGCCCACGCCGGAGTCCTTCACCTGAATTTCCAGCTCGTTGTTCTCATACAGCCGCAGGCGCAGGGTGATTTTGCCCAGCCGGTCGGGGTAGGCGTGGACGATGGCGTTGGTCACTGCCTCGGAAACAGCGGTTTTTACGTCTGCCACCTCGTCCAAAGTGGGGTCCAGCTGGGCGGCGAAGCAGGCCGCGCACGCCCGGGCAAAGCCCTCGTTGGCGGAACGGGAGGTAAAGGTGACGTTCACCTGATCTATGGCTTTCATCGTATGTAGCCCTCCTTTTATTCCAGTGTGATGAGCCGCCCCACCCCGGCGGCGTCCAGCACCCGCCTGGCCTGGGTTGGGATGGCCGTCACCCGCAGCTGTCCGCCGGTGTGGTCCATCTGCCGCTTGGCCTGCAGCAGTACGGCGATGCCGGAGCTGTCCATAAAATTGACGCCGGAGAGGTCCAGCACCAGGCGGGCAGGCAGGCGCTGGGCGATGGCGTCATCCAGCTGTTCCATCATGGTTCGGGCGCCATGGTGGTCGATTTCGCCGGACAGGGCGATGGTCAGAGCATCGTCCCGGCGCGTGACGGTAATGGGCATGGCTTGTCCCCTCTTTGCAAAAAAATGAGCGCGATACAGTATTTCTGCTGTATCGCGCTCATTATAATGGATGGGATGGGTCATATTTTGCCGAAGGGGCAATTAGAATTGGAAAAATTTACATTGCGGCCAGCTGGGCTTCCAGCTTTTTTACCAGTATGTCCAGCTTTTCCGCCCGGTCGCGCTCGGCCTCCACCACGTGCTGGGGAGCCTTGCTCACGAAGCCAGGGTTGCTGAGCTTGGCGGTGAGCTTGTTCAGCTCGTCGGAGTTCTTTTTCAGCTCCTTCTCCACCCGCTGGCGCTCTTTCTCCAAGTCCACCAGCTCGGCCAGGGGCAGGAAGATGCGCGCGGCATAGGTCAGAAGCTCCACCAGCCCCTGCTTCATCATCTCGTCGCTGCTTCCCGCCTCAGAAGGACCGATGACGGACACCTCGCTGGCCCAGGCCAGGCGCTTGAGCAGAGGCGCGCCCTGGGTAAAGGCGTCCTGCTCCATGGTGGCGATGGTGACGTGGGCCTTTTTGGACGGGGGCACGTTCAGCTCCGCCCGCTTGCCCCGGATGGCCCGGACCGCGTCGATGATGAGGCCCACCGCCTTCTCCTCCTGGGGGAAGTCCAGGGTCTGGCTGTACTGGGGCCAGTGGTCCAGCATGAGGAATTTGGCCTCACAGCCCTCCTGGCGGGGCAGGGCCTGCCAGATCTCCTCGGTGATGAAGGGCATGAAGGGGTGCAGCAACTTCAGCGTCTGCGTGAGGACGTAGACCAGTACCTGCTGGGCCTGGATTTTGGCCCCCTCGTCCTCCCCCTGGAGGCGGGCCTTGGTGAATTCAATATACCAGTCGCAGTAGTCACTCCAGATGAAGTCGTACACCTTGGCGGAGGCCACGCCCAGCTCGTAGGCGTCCATGTTTTCAGTGACCTCTTTCACCACCCGGTTCAGCTTGGACAGAATCCACTTGTCCTCCTGTTCCAGCTTGTCCGGCAGGGCGCAGCGGTCGATGGTCAGGTTCATCATCACAAACCGGCTGGCGTTCCAAATCTTGTTGGCGAAGTTGCGCATGGCCTCACACCGCTCGGGGAGGAAGCGCATGTCGTTGCCGGGGGCGTTGCCTGTCACCAGGTTGAAGCGCAGTGCGTCCGCGCCGTACTGCTCCGCCACCACCAGCGGGTCGATGCCGTTGCCCAGAGATTTGGACATCTTCCGGCCCTTCTCATCCCGCACCAGGCCGTGGATGAGCACCGTGTGGAAGGGGGGCTTGCCCGTGTGCTCACAGGCGGAGAAGATCATCCGGGCCACCCAGAAGAAGATGATGTCGTATCCCGTCACCAGCACGTCGGTGGGGTAGAAGTACTGGTAGTCTTCGGTGTTTTCCGGCCAGCCCAAGGTGGAGAAGGGCCACAGCGCCGAGCTGAACCAGGTGTCCAGCACGTCCTCCTCCTGGCGGATGTGCTCAGAGCCGCAGTGGGCACAGCAGGTGGGGTCGGTCTCGGAGACGGTCATCCCGCCGCAGTCCTCGCACGTCCAGGCGGGGATGCGGTGGCCCCACCACAGCTGGCGGGAAATGCACCAGTCCCGGACGTTTTCCATCCAGTTGGTGTAGGTTTTGGAGAAGCGGTCGGGGACGAATTTGCTCTCGCCCTCCTTTACCACCCGCAGGGCCTCGCGGGCCAGCGGCTCCATCTTCACAAACCACTGGGCGGAGATCAGCGGCTCCACATCGTGGTGGCAGCGGGAGCAGGTGCCCACGTTGTGCTGGTGGGGCTCCACCTTCTCCAAGTATCCCTGCTCCTCCAGGTCCGCGATGATGAGCTTTCGGGCCTCGTAGCGGTCCAAGCCGGAGTACTTTCCGTATCCCTCCACCACCTTGCCGTGGTCGTCCAGCACGCGGATGGTCTCCAAGTTGTGGCGCAGGCCCACCTCGAAGTCGTTGGGGTCGTGGGCGGGGGTCATCTTAACGCAGCCCGTGCCAAATTCCAAATCCACGTACTCGTCCGCCACGATGGGCATCTCCCGGCCCACCAGGGGCAGCAGGCACTTCTTGCCCACAATGTCCTTGTACCGCCCGTCATCCGGGTGGACGGCCACGCCGGTGTCCCCCAGCATGGTCTCCGGGCGGGTGGTGGCCACCACCAAATACTTGCCCTCCTCCCCGATGATGGGGTAGCGGATGTGCCAGAGACTGCCCGGCTTGTCCTGATACTCCACCTCCACGTCGCTCAGCGCCGTGACGCAGTGGGGACACCAGTTGATGATGCGGCTGCCCTTGTAGATGAGGCCCTTGTCGTAGAGCTCGCAGAAGGTCTCACGGACGGCCTTGGAGCAGCCCTCGTCCATGGTGAACCGGGCCCGGTCCCAGTCGCAGGAGGTGCCCATCTTCTTCTGCTGCTCCACGATGCGGTCCCCGTACTTGTGCTTCCAGTCCCACACCCGCTCCAGGAACTTCTCCCGGCCCAGGTCGTAGCGGGTCAGGCCCTCGTTCCTGCGCAGCTCCTCCTCCACCTTGATCTGGGTGGCGATGCCCGCGTGGTCCACGCCGGGAACCCAGAGGGCGGCGTAGCCCTGCATCCGCTTGAAGCGGGTGAGGATGTCCTGGAGGGTGCAGTCCATGGCGTGGCCCATGTGGAGCTGGCCGGTGACGTTGGGGGGCGGCATGACGATGGAGAAGGGTTTCTTGTCCGGGTTGGGGGCCGCCTTGAAGCAGCCCGCATCCATCCAGGACTGATATATCTTGCCCTCAGTCTCCTGGGGCTCGTAGGTTTTGGGAAGTTCTTTTCTCATGATGGTATTCTCCTTATTCTTGCAGGTCGGTTATTTTCTGATAAATTCTGCATCGGCTTCCGGGATGCCCGCCGGGTCCGTGACATACCGCTCCGCGCGCATGTGCAGGCCATATTTTTCCCGCAGGCGGGCGATGGCGTCCATCATCGGCGAGGCGTGGTGCAGATCGATAGCCCGCTGGTCCCGCCAGATGTCGATCAGCAGGACCGTCTCGGGGTCGTCCGCCGGATAGAAGTAGGCATAACGCTGGTTGCCCTCCTCGGCGCGGATCAGGTCCGCCGTGCCGCTCCGCTCCATTTCCTCCGCAAAGCGGCGTGCGGCGCCGCCCTCGCCGGTGTAGTAGAGATTCATTACGATGCTCATGGCGTTACCTCTGTTTCCCAATATTTTCCTGAAGATACGGCACGAATTTCTCCAGCTCCCCTGCGGTCATGTCCTTCTTTTGCAGCAGGAGGGCTTTCTCCCCGCTGTAGAGCAGCAGCCAGAGCCTCTCTGTCTCATAAACGGCGGTCATTTCGCCGTAGGGGACCGCGTCCTCCTTTTCTCCCGCAAGGACAGAAAGTCCGGCTCCGTCAAAGCGCAGCTCTGTGCGGTTTTCCGGAAGACTCCAGTCAACGCCCCGCCTCTGGGAAAGCAGCTTGGCCGCCTCCCTGCGGCAGGAGGCCGCCGGTGCGGAAGAGCTTTTCTCCCCTATGGGAAGGAAATGCAAAAAACCGAAGACGATCCCCACAACGCCTGCAGCAATGAGGACCGGTGTCCTAGGCTCCACCAAACCGGGAACCAATACAAATATGCCCAGCGCGATCAGGATGACGCCCCATATCCGATACCGCCTCCGGCGCTTCTCCCGACCGGAATCTTTGGCGGCATAAGCGTTAAGGCCGTCTATGACCTTCCATAGGCCCGGTACTTCCTCGCGGCTGCGGGCCTCCAGACGCTTGGACAGAAGCTGGACCGTCTCCTCGTCCAAAGAGGGATCGTCATAGCCACTCAGGCAAAAAATAAATTCCATAGCCGTCCTCCTATCGAATATTCCGCACCGTCAGGCCGGTCTTGCGGCTGATGAACTCCCGGAAGGCCATGGCGGTGCCTTTGGTAAAGCCGTCCTTGCGGTAGATCTGCCCCAGGTTGCGGTCCAGGTAGAACAGGAAATATTCCGATGTCTCGCAGACCGTCCGGATCTGATCGTAGGTAAAGCTGCTTTCGGCGGCCATGCTGGTGCTGGTATAGCCGTCGGGGCCGAAGGAGGCGGTGACCTCCCGTGCGTCCGGAAGAACGTGCCTGGCCCGGAAGCGGCCGTTGAGCCGGTCCTCCCAGACGATAATGACCAGCAGGAACAGCGCCAGGGCTCCGTTGAGCCACCACCGGCTGTCCCCCACCTGGAAGGACACCCAGGCAAAGAAGATGTTCAGCCCGATGATCAGCAGTCCCAGGGTGCGGACCATGCGGTTACGGTTCCGGCGCATGGTCTTTCTCGCCCCCTTGGACAGGGCGGCCAGTTCCTTGCTGCCGATGATGGTCTTGTTGACGTATTCCATTCTATCACCTCCATAGGGAAGCAAAAATCGCCCCGGACAACGACGTCCAGGGCGAATGTAAGCATCCGCGGTACCACCTGTGTTCCCCCGGCGGGGCCGGGGGCGCTCTGCCTCTGTAACGGGAGGATCCGCCGTCCCCTGCCGTCTTGCGGTTCAGGGACGGGGCTCGGGGACGACCTTCCGCGCCGCCGGGGAACGCCTCGCACCAAAACGGCGTCTCTCTTTGCCCCGGGAGGAGCGCGTACTCCTTCCCTTCTCTGCCTTTTTCCTGTCTAGTATAGTCAAGACCCGCGGGTTTGTCAAGTCCCCCGTAAAAATGTCTCCAATATCTCCAAAGAAAAGAGGAAGCCGCCGGCGTACGTACTGCCGGCGGCTTGGTCATTGGAGAGCTCAGCGCTTGTTCTGATTGCTCTGGTTGTTCTTCTGATTCTGGTTCTGATTCTGCTCGTTCTGATTCTGGTTGTTGTTCTGGTTCCGGTTCTGATTGTTATTCTGGTTGCTCATAGCCGTGAAACCTCCTTTCCAAAAACGGTACAGCGCTATTCTTTCCCACGGTTTCCTGTCTTATACATGGGCTTGGGCGAATAAAAGGAAATTTTCGGAAGAGAATAGGGGTATCTCATATTGAAAAGGAGCATTCCTATGGAACTCAAAGACAGCGTCACGAAAGAAAACCTCCTCCGCGCCTTCGCCGGGGAGAGCCAGGCCCGCAACCGGTACACCTTTGCCGCGGACGCCTGCCAGGAGAAGAAACTGCAGGTATTGGAGCAGATCTTCACCTACACCGCGGGACAGGAGAAGGAGCACGCGGAGATCTTTTACAACCATCTCAAGCAGGGCGGGTGTGAGAACATCACCATCACCGCCAACTATCCCATCGACCTGCCGGACCAGCCCCTTCAGCTTTTGGAGCTGGCGCGGCAGCATGAAATGGATGAGTTTGGCGATATTTATCCCGCTTTCGCGGAGAAGGCGCAGGAGGAGGGATTTCCGGAGATCGCGCGGCATTTCCGTCAAATCGCGGAGATCGAAAAAGTCCATGCGGAGAGGTTCGAGCGGTTTGCCAAATTTCTGCGGGAGAACAAGCTGTTTGTCAGCGACGTGGAGACGGGGTGGATGTGCCTGAACTGCGGGCATGTCGTTTCGGCGAAGCAGGCCCCCGCCAAGTGTCCGGTTTGTTCCCACGACCAAGGGTTCTTCATTCGGTTGGAGCTGTCACCGTATGAACGGTGACGACTTCGGGTGCTCTGCCGCCCTGCGGGCGGCACGGCGGTCGCTTCTTTAACCGGCCCGGGGGCTGCGCGCCCCCGAGCCCTGCGCCTAAGGAACTATGTTCCTTAAGTCTGCCTATCAAAAACCTATCTAATACTCCACCAAGTTAGGAATTACAAGATAGAGGGATAAAGTTTTCTGAGCTTGCATCCGGCATCAGAGGCAGAAAATCTCCAATGGACGGTAGAGCAGACAGAATTTCTGTGTAAAG
>OFFX01001335.1_pt1 | contig 17805 bp, 19 predicted proteins | sample 1521511 | NCBI WGS metagenome assembly OFFX01 (sample SAMEA3504125, study PRJEB24116) | mouse gut metagenome | biome: mouse gut; feature: mouse-associated habitat; material: faeces | place: Denmark | collected 2011
CAGGTGGGGCTCCACGGCCCGGCTGTACTCCCTGGAGGCCAGATTCAGCACCCAGTCCGTCTCCGACGCCAGCTGCTCCGCCAGCCGCCCGCCCCAGAAGGCGTACAGGTCCCCCGCGCCGTCCACGGACAGACGGGCCTGCATCTCCAGGCGGTAGGGGGTCACGCCGTCAAAGGGCCGCAGCAGGCCGTAGAAGCCGGAGAGGATCCGCAGGTTCTGCCGCAGGTAGTCCAGCTCTCCGGCCTCCATCACGTTGGGAGCCATGGAGCGGTACTGGATCCCCTCGTAGGCCAGGATGGCCGTGGTGAGGTTCCGGTCCAGGTCCATGCGCTCCAGCCGCTCCACGTTCTGCCGGGCAATGGCGTCGCTGCATTTCCACAGGGCCTGGAGCTCCCGGCCGGACAAGGCCTTCAGGGCCGCCATCAGCCGCCGGGTCTCCGCCAGGAACCGGGGCGGGGCCTCCACGGCAAAGCTGTCCGTGTCCACGTTCATTTTCTTGGCCGGGGAGATGATGATCCGCATGGCGTACCTCCTGCTCTGTAGGGCCGCAGGGATCAGCGGCCCCCCTTTTCGTGATATTATATCCTCCGGCCCCGGGGATGTCAATCCGCTCCCATGAGAGGTGAAATTGGCGTTTCCAAAATTTCATCCCCCCTGGGGGCTTGCGGCGAGGGGCGATCTGTGGCAAGATAGGACCACCTGATATCAGCATCAAACGAACCATTCACCCCCTGAAGGAGGACGCTATGCGAAAGATTTTTCCCCTGCTGCTGGCGGCGTGCCTGCTGTTGGCCGCCTGCGGCAGTCAGCCGGACAACAGCAGTACGCCGGACAGCGCCGGTGAGCCCGCCGCCCTGGTCTACGGCAGCGCGGACTATACCCGCATCAACCCGGCCATGGACGAGCACTGCGAGATCAACGCCCTGCTCTTCAACGGCCTCACCGCCCACGACGGCAATAACCAGGTGGTCCCCGGCCTGGCGGAGAGCTGGGAGTACGACGAGACCGCCTGCACCTACACCTTCCGCCTCCGGGAGGGGCTCGCGTGGCACGACGGCCAGCCCCTCACCGCCGAGGACGTGAAATTTACCATCGAGGCCATCATGGACCCGGAAAACGGCTCGGAAAACGCCCCTAACTACGAGGACGTGGAGGAGATCACCGTCATCGACAGCCGGACCGTGGCCTTCCGCCTGTCCGCGCCCAACGTGGCCTTTCTGGAGTATATGACCATGGCCGTGCTGCCCAGACACCTGCTGGAGGGGGAGGACATGCAGTCCTCGGACTTCTTCCGCGCCCCCGTGGGCACGGGCCCCTACAAGCTGGTCAGCTGGGACCCGGGCCAGTCCATTGTCCTGGAGAGGAACCCGGACTACTACCTGGGCTGCCCCCAGATTGACCGGATCATCTTCAAGATCGTGGCCGACGACAACGCCCAGGCCATTCAGCTGGAGTCCGGGGAGCTGGATCTGGCCCTGCTGGACCCGAGAAACGCCCAGAACTTCGCGGACAGGGAGGGCTTCGCCTGCTACGACATGAAGACCGCCGACTACCGGGGCATTCTCTTCAACTTCTGGAACGACTACTGGACCGAGAACCGGGACCTGATCCCCGCCGTGTGCTGCGCCATTGACCGGGAGGCCATCATCAGCTCCGTGCTCCTGGGCCAGGGGGAGGCGGCCTACGGCCCCCTCCAGCAGAACATCTACAACAACCCGGACGTGGAGCGCTATGACTATGATCCCGCCAGGGCCCGGGAGATTCTGGAGGCCGCAGGCTGCGTCATGGGCGAAAACGGCTTCTACACCCGAAACGGCCAGGAGATCGGCTTTGTCATCAGCGTCATGGCCGGGGAGCAGGACCGGATTGACATCGCCCAGGCTGCGGCCCAGCAGCTGCGGGATGTGGGCGTCAACTGCACCGTGGACCTGCCCGCCCAGATGGACTGGGGCGGACAGATGGCCTGCCTCATTGGCTGGGGCAGCCCCTTTGACGCGGACGATCACACCTACAAGGTCTTCGGCACGGACAAGGGGGCCAACTACAGCGGCTACTCCAACGAGAGAGTGGACGAGTATCTGACCCTGGCCCGGCAGTCCGACGACCCGGCGGTGCGGGGGCAGTATTACGACCTCTTTCAGGAGGAGCTGGCTGCCGATCCCCCCTACGCCTTCATCTGCTACATTGACGCCAACTACGTGGCCAGCTCCCGTTTGCAGGGTATCGCGCCGGACACGGCGCTGGGCCACCACGGGGTGGGGATCTTCTGGAACGTCCAGGAGTGGACTATCTCAGAGTAATTTGACAGGGGGCGGCCTATGGCAGAGCTGTTAGAAGTGAAAAACCTGTCCGTCAGCTTCTTCACCCCCGCCGGCGAGGTACAGGCGGTGCGCAATGTCAGCTTCTCCCTCCGGCCGGGGGAGGTGCTGGCGGTGGTGGGGGAGTCCGGCTGCGGCAAGAGCGTGCTGTGCAAGAGCATCATGAAGCTGCTGCCCCGGACGGCCAGGATCCAGTCCGGCAGCATCGTGGTCAACGGCGCGGATATCACCGGCTGCCGGGAGCGGGACATGCACAGGCTCCGGGGCAAGCTCTTCTCCATGGTCTTCCAGGACCCCATGACCGCCCTCAACCCCACCATGACCCTGGGTGCGCAGATCGGGGAGGCGGTCCGGGTCCACCAGCCGGGCCTCTCCGGCGGCGCGGTGCGGCAGCGGGTCATGGAGCTGATGACCCTGGTGGGCATCGACAGGCCCGAGGAGCGGATGAAGCTCTACCCCCACAACTTCTCCGGCGGCCAGCGGCAGCGCGGCGTCATGGCCATCGCCCTGGCCGGGAGCCCCAGCATTCTCTTTGCCGACGAGCCAACCACGGCCCTGGACGTGACCATCCAGGCCCAGATCCTGGACCTCCTGCGGGACGTTCAGGCCCGGCTGGGCACGGCCACGGTCTTTGTCACCCACGATCTGGGGGTGGTGGCCCGGGTGGCGGACCGGGTGGCGGTGATGTACGCGGGGCGGATCGTGGAGACCGGCACGGCGGAGGAGATCTTCTACGATCCCCGCCACCCCTACACCTGGGGCCTCCTGCGGGCCCTGCCGGCCCTGAACCGGGGCCGGGACAGCCTCTACACCATCCCCGGGATGCCCCCCAATCTGGCCCACCCGCCGGCGGGGGACGCCTTTGCCTGCCGCAATGAGTACGCCCTGGCCATCGACTACGAGGAGGAGCCCCCCATGTTCCGCGTCACAGACACCCACTACGCGGCCACCTGGCTCCTGGATGAGCGGGCGCCCCGGATCACGCCGCCGATAGGAGGAGCCCATGGCTGAGGAAATTTTGCTGGATGTCCAGCATCTGACCCACGTCTTCCCCTTGAATCGGAGGATATCCGTCCGGGCGGTGGACGACGTGTCCTTCCAGATCCGCCGGGGGGAGATCTTTGGTCTGGTGGGGGAGTCCGGGTCCGGCAAGTCCACGGCGGCCCGGTGCGTGATGAACCTCTACCGGCCCCGGAGCGGCCGGATTCTGTACAAGGGAATCGACACCTGCGACGCTGCCGCCTTCCGAGCCAACCGGCGGATGCTGCAAACCACCCGCCAGCTCATCTTCCAGGACACCAGCTCCAGCCTGAACCAGCGGATGCGGGTGTGGGACATCATCGCCGAGCCCCTGCGGCTCCAGCGCGTCGTCCCGCCCCGGGGGTCCCTGCGGGCGGAGGCGGCCTTCCAGATGCACTACGTGGGCCTGGACGAGAGCTTTCTGGACAAGTATCCCCCGGAGCTCTCCGGCGGCCAGCGGCAGCGGGTGGCCATCGCCCGGGCACTGGCCATGGAGCCGGAGCTGCTGGTGGCGGACGAGCCTATCGCGTCCCTGGACGTGTCCATCCAGGCCCAGATCGTCAACCTCTTCAAGCACCTCCAACAGGAGCACGGGTTCTCCTTCCTGTTCATCGCCCACGATCTGGCCATGGTGGAGTTTCTGTGCGACCGGGTGGGGGTTATGTACCGGGGCCGTTTGGTGGAGACCGCCCCCACGGCGGAGCTCTTTTCCAACCCCTTGCACCCCTACACCCGGGCCCTGCTGTCCGCCATCCCCATCCCGGACCCCCGGCGGGAGCGGAGCCGGCAGCTGGTCACCTTCCACGGGGAGGATCTGCCCCCGGGGGGTGCGCTGCGGGAGGCGGGGCCGGATCACTTTGTTTTACGCTCCTTTGGGAGCGGGGAGGATTGAAAATGACCATAGAATTGGCCAGTATAACGGACATAGATGCGATCAAAAGGCTCTATGAGACCCTATTTGAGGATATGTCCAGGCTGCAGCCCGACTTTTTCAGAGCCGCCGGTCAGGACGGGGATTTTATCCAATCCGTCATTGAAAGCGAAAGCGATGATATATTCCTTGCAAAAGAGAATCAGCAGGTGCTGGGATTCGCTCTTGTGCAGCAGAAGAGTACGCCCCCCTTTCCGTGCTTTGTTCCCCTCCAATACGCGTATCTCCTGGACCTTGTTGTGGCCTCCGATCAGAGAGGTAAGGGCATTGGGCGGCGGCTCATTCAAGCGGTAAAGGATTGGGCGGCGGCAAGAAAATTGGAGTATATTGAGCTGGGCGTGCTCACGCAAAATGAGGGCGCTGTCAAGTTATACGAGAGCATGGCGTTTACCGAGGACCGCAAGGTGATGCGTATGAGGCTGTAGGCCTTTGCCACCGTGTATGTGCAGAGAAACGCTTTAGGGAAAAATTTTGGGGAAGGAGGCGGCGGGATGACGGCGCGGAAACAGATCATCTACTGGGGGAAAAAAGCCCTGCTCTTTGTGCTCAGCGTGCTGGTGCTGTCCCTGGCGGCGTTCTACGTCTCCAGGCTGGCCCCTGGAGACCCCCTGGTCTCCTATTACGGTACCCGGGTGGAGAAGATGAGCCCCGCAGAGCGGGCCTGGGCGGAGGAGCGGCTGGGGCTCAACGAGCCCATCTCCGTCCAGTACGTCCGCTGGCTGGCAAGGGCCCTCCAGGGTGACTTCGGGATCTCCTATAAATACAAGATGGACGTGACGGAGGTGATCGCCGGCAGGATCGGCAACACCCTGCTGCTGGGCGGGGCCGGATTTCTGCTGATCTTCGCGCTGTCCATGCTGCTGGGCGTTCTGTGCGCGTGGTACGAGGACCGGCCCCTGGACCGGCTGCTGTGCAGGGTGGGCACGGTCTCCAGCTGCATCCCCGAGTTCTGGCTGTCCCTGGTGTTCATCCTGGTGTTCTCCGTGACCCTGCGGTGGCTGCCCAGCTCGGGGGCCTACTCCGTGGGAAGGGGGGACGACTGGCTGGACCGGCTGGCCCACCTGGTCCTCCCCCTGAGCATCGTGGTGCTCAGCCACCTGTGGTACTACGCCTACATGGTCCGCAACCGGATCCTGGAGGAGGTCCGGGCGGACTACGTGCTGCTGGCCAAGGCCAAGGGGCTCACCAAGCGGAGCGTCATGTTCCGCCACTGCCTGCGCAACACCATCCCCTCCTATCTGAGCATCATGGCCATCTCTGTACCCCACGTGCTGGGGGGGACCTACATCGTGGAGACAGTGTTCTCCTACCCGGGCCTGGGCACCCTGTCCTACGAGAGCGCCCGGTACAAGGACTACAACCTGCTGATGCTGCTGTGCCTCATGTCCGGCGCCCTGGTCATATTGTGCAGCATGGCGGCCCAGATCATCAACGAGCGGATTGATCCTCGGGTCCGGCCCCAGGCGCCGGAGGTGACGGAGCGATGAAGGAGCGCTTTGAGATTGTGGGCATCCGCCCTCTGCCGGACCCGCCTGTCAGAAAGAGAAAATGGCATGAGGGCAAGCCCCTCCTCTCCGCCGGCGTACTGGCACTGATCGTCCTGGGCTGCCTGCTCCTCCCCCTGATGGGGACCAGGGATCCCTCCTATATGGATCTGACCCGGTGCAGCGTGCCGCCCGGGAAGGCGTTCCTCTTCGGCACGGACGCCATGGGCCGGGACGTGTTCTCCATGATCTGGTACGGCGGCCGGCTCTCCCTGTTTATCGGCGTGGCCGCAGCTCTGCTGTCCGCGGCCATTGCCATTCTCTTCGGCGCGGCCAGCGGATGCGCCCCGGCGTGGCTGGACGGACTGCTCATGCGCCTGACGGAGATCCTGCTGAGCGTGCCGAACCTGTTGGTGGTGGTGCTGCTCCAGGCCGTGCTGGGGAAGGCCAGCCCCCTGAGCATCGCCCTGGTCATCGGCGTCACCAGCTGGACCGGCATGGCGAAGATTGTGCGCACGGAGGTGCGGCAGATCCGCGCCAGCGAGTACGTGCTGGCCTCCCGGTGCATGGGAGGCGGCTTTTTCCACATCCTGTGGCGGCACCTGACGCCCAACTTCGTCTCCTCCATCATGTTCATGGCGGTGATGAACGTGCGCAGCGCCATTGTGGCCGAGTCCACCCTCAGCTTCATGGGCATCGGCCTGCCGGTGGAGGTGGTCACCTGGGGGAGTATGCTCTCTCTGTCGGAGAAGGCCCTGCTGTCCGGGGCGTGGTGGATCATCCTGATCCCCGGCGGGTTTCTGGTGGCTGCCCTGCTGTGCATCACCAGCCTGGGCAGCTGCCTGCGGAGGAATATCAACCGCAGGGAGAATAACCTGTATTAGAGGAAAGGACGGCGCATAGCGGATGCTGTGCGCCGTCCTCTGCGTCTCAAGGAAGAAGCGGCCCCCGCCGGATATCCGGCGGGGGCTCGGTTCTACTGCCGTATGACGGTGCCGGTCTTGCCGGCAATGCCCTCCCAGGCCTTCTCCAGAAGGGTGATGAGGGCCTCCCGGCCGGGCTTGGACTGGGCGAACTTCACCGCCGCCTCCACCTTCGGCAGCATGGAGCCGGGGGCGAACTGCCCCTCCCGGGCGTACTGAAGGGCCTGCTCCGGGGTCATGGCGTCCAGCCACTGCTCGTTCTCCTTGCGGAAGTTGACCGCCACCTTCTCCACAGCGGTGAGGATGATGAGCATGTCCGCGTCCAGCTGCTCCGCCAGCAGCTCGGAGGCAAAGTCCTTGTCAATCACCGCCGCCGCGCCCTTGAGGTGGTTCTTCTCCGTGCGGTAGACCGGGATGCCCCCGCCGCCGCAGCAGATGACCAGATGGCCGTCCTCGGTCAGGGCCCGGATGGCCCCGGCCTCGATGATGTGCTTGGGCTTGGGGGACGCCACGTACCGCCGCCAGCCCCGGCCCGCGTCCTCCCGGACCAGATTGCCGGTCTGGTCCGCATACGCCCGGGCCTCCTCCGCGCTCATGAACTTTCCAATGGGCTTGGAGGGCTGGTCAAAGGCCGGGTCCGCCGGGTCCACCTCCACCTGGGTGACAATGGAGCAAACGGGCATATTGCAGATGCCCCGGTTGAGCAGCTCCTCCCGGAAGGCGTTTTGCAGGTCATAGCCAATGTAGGCCTGGCTCATGGCCCCGCAGACAGACAGCGGGGTGAAGCCCTGGCTGGGATCCTCCTTCTGGAGGGCCGCCATGGCGTTGTTGATAATCCCCACCTGGGGGCCGTTTCCGTGGGCCACCACCACCTGGTTGCCGTCCTCGATCAGATCCACGATGGCCCGGGCGGTAATTTTCACCGCTGCCGCCTGCTCGGGCAGCGTGTTCCCCAGGGCGTTGCCCCCCAGGGCGATGACGATGCGCTTGCTCATAGATCCATCCTCAACTCATTTCCTAGTATCCATACGGCTCCCCCCGGGAGGGGGAGCCGTATGTACGCCTGTCCCGGCCTGCATTCATCGGGTGCGAATGCTGAACGGGCCCTTAAAACGCCTTCCGCTTCCCGCCGGCCCGCTCCAGAGCGCGCAGGGCGGACACAGGGTCCTTGACCTTGCTGAGGAAGATCATGGCCGCGATGATGTAGGGCTTGAAGGACGCCTCCTTGTACAGGGGCTGGATGTAGCGGTCAAACACGGAGTTGTCCACCTCGCCCTCCTGGCAGCTCAGTCCCGTGATGTCGGCGGGCAGGCAGTGCATGTAGAGCGCCCGGCCCTCCCGGGTCAGCTTCATCATCTCCTCGGTGCAGGACCAGTCCTTGTGCTGGGCGTTCTGGGCCAGCAGCTCCTGCTCCAGCCGGTCAATGCCCGCCTTGTTCCCCTCCCGGTAGAGCTGGGTGCGCTTCTCCATGGCCTTGAAGGGGGCCCAGCTCTTGGGGTAGACAATGTCCGCGCCCTGGAAGGCCTCGGCCATGGAGTTCACCTTCCGGAAGGCCCCGCCGGAGGCCGCCGCGTTTTTCCGGGCGATGTCCTCGATCTCCGGCATCACCTCGTACCCCTCCGGATGGGCCAGGGTCACGTCCATGCCGAACCGGGTGAACAAGCCGATGATGCCCTGGGGCACGCTCAGGGGCTTGCCGTAGCTGGGGGAGTAGGCCCAGGTCATGGCCACCTTCTTCCCTTTCAGGTTCTCCACGCCGCCGAACTGGTGGATCACATGGAGCAGATCCGCCATGGACTGGGTGGGGTGGTCCACGTCGCACTGGAGGTTCACCAGGGTGGGCCGCTGCTCCAGAATGCCCTTCTCATACCCCTCGTCCAGGGCGTCCATAAAGGTCTTCTGGTACTTGTGGCCCTCCTCGATGAACATGTCGTCCCGGATGCCGATCACGTCGGCCATGAAGGAGACCATGTTGGCCGTCTCCCGGACCGTCTCGCCGTGGGCAATCTGGCTCTTCTTCTCGTCCAGGTCGCTGACCTCCAGGCCCAGCAGATTGCAGGCGGAGGCGAAGGAGAACCGGGTGCGGGTGGAGTTGTCCCGGAAGATGGAGATGCCCAGGCCGGAGTCGAAAATCCGGGTGGAGATGTTCCGCTCCCGCAGATCCCGCAGGGCGTCGGCCACGGCAAAGACCGCCGCCAGCTCGTCGTCCGTCTTGTCCCAGGTCCAATAGAAGTCGTTTTTATACATGCCGTTGATCTTCAGCTTTTCCAAGCCCTGGGCCAGCTGCTCTGTCTTGCTCATTGCTTATCGTCTCCTTTATATCCTTATTTTATGCGGCCTGTTCTTTTTCTTTGTGAACAAGAAAAAGAACCAAAAAGAAAAACTTTTTAACGCTTTATTACCTGCATTTATCTATTTTCAGCTATTTGATGTCGTTGCCTGTCTTGCCGCCCCGGTACTCGCACACATCCTCGTCGCCCTTGCCCTTATAGAGCCCCACGCACGCCGCGTACACCGCCGCGCAGGTGACCAGATCCTGCTTCCAGGTAATCTCGTTGGGCGCGTGGGCCTGGCTCTCCGCGCCGGGACCGAAGCCCACGCAGGGGATGCCGTACCGGCCCTGGATGGACACGCCGTTGGTGGAGAAGGTCCACTTGTCAATAAGGGGCCGGCGGCGCAGGCGCATGGCGTCCAGCTTCTCGTCCGGATCCGCGTGGCCCACCCGCTCCGGACCGTAGAGGGCCTTGTGGGCCTCGGCCAGAGCCTGGACGTGGGGGGCGCTCTCCTTGTTGATCCAGGTGGGGAAGTAGCACTCGGTCTCGTACTTCAGGCCCGTCCAGGCGGGGCGGTCGTACATGTACATGCTGACCTTCACGTCCTCGCCGTACTTCTTCACCGCCGGCAGGGCCCGGATCTCCTCCAGACAGCTGTCCCAGGTCTCCCCGGCGGTCATGCGCCGGTCAATGGACACCGCGCAGCTGTCCGCCACCGCGCACCGGCTGGGGGAGGTATAGAAGATCTGGCTCACCGTGCAGGTGCCCCGGCCCAGGAACCGGGCGTCCTCGTAGTGGTCCGGGTTGTACTGGGGATTGAGCATCTTCACCAAGCCCTTGATCTCGGTCCCCTCTCCGTCGTCGTTCTCGTTGAGGGCCCGGATCTCCTGGACGATATCGGCCATCTTATAGATGGCGTTGTCCCCCCGCTCCGGGGCGGAGCCGTGGCAGCTGACGCCCTTCACGTCCACCCGGATCTCCATGCGGCCCCGGTGGCCCCGGTAGATGCCGCCGTCGGTGGGCTCCGTGGACACCACGAACTCCGGGGTGATGCCGTCCTCGTTGTGGATGTACTGCCAGCACAGGCCGTCGCAGTCCTCCTCCTGGACCGTGGCCGCCACCAGGATCGCGTACCCCTGGGGGATGAGGCCCAGGTCCTTCATGATCTTCGCCCCGTACACGGCGGACACCACGCCGCCCTCCTGGTCCGAGCCGCCCCGGCCGTAGATGATGTCCTCGGTCTCATAGCCCTGGTAGGGGTCCTGCTCCCAGTTGAGGATGTTGCCAACGCCCACGGTGTCGATATGCCCGTCAAAGGCGATGACCTTGTCCCCTTGGCCCATCCAGCCCAGCGCGTTGCCCTGGGGATCGATCTCCGTGCGGTCAAAGCCCAGCCGCTCCATCTCCAGGATCGTGCGCTTGATGACCCCCTCCTCGCCGCAGCTCTCGCTGGGAATGGCAATCAAATCCCGCAGAAATCTGCTCATGTTCTCCCGGTAGCCCTCCGCTGCCCTCTTGATGCCCTCAAAGTCCATACGTCACGCCCTCCGTTTCTCATATTTATCTGTCAACATTCTTTTTCTTGAAAGAAAAAGAATCAAAAAGAACTTCCGCCCGGTCCCGGCCTCTGCGGTTTCTGCTTCTATCATAGCATAGAAAATTTCGTTGTCAAACAATTTTTTTGAAAACCTAAAAATTTTTTTGAAAACCCATTGCATTCTCCTGTCAATACTGGTATGATGGACCTAGAAGCACATCCGGACCCGCGGAAATTCACCCCCAGGGTCAGCCCGGGGAGAGGGAGGTCGATACCGTTTTGGAACCCCATCAGCTGTCCGTACTCAAGCAGGTGGCGGCCGCCCTGGCCGCCCAGTTCGGCCCCAACTGCGAGGTGGTGGTCCACGACCTGGAGAGCCAGGACCCGGCCCACTCCATCGTACACATTGAAAACGGTCACGTCACTGGCCGGCGCGTGGGGGACGGCCCCTCCAACGTGGTCCTGGAGCAGATCATGGGCCGCAACGAGGACCCCCAGGACTGCCTGGGCTACCTCTGCCGCACCGACGACGGCAAGGTCCTCAAATCCTCCACCGTCTACGTCCGCTCCCCCGGCGGGGCGGTGTCCGGCATCCTGTCCATCAACTTCGACATCTCCGCCCTCATGATGGTGGAGCAGGCCGTATCCGCCATCACCTGCGCCCCCTGCGGCCAGCGGGAGGAGAATATCGCCGTGGTCAACGTAAACGACCTGCTGGACGGCCTCATTGAGCAGAGCGTGGCCCTGGTGGGCAAGCCGGTGGCCCTCATGAACAAGGACGACAAGGTCCGGGCCATCCAGTTCCTCAGCCAGCACGGGGCATTTCTGGTCACCAAGAGCGGCGACAAGGTGGCCAAGTACTTCGGTATCTCCAAATACACGCTGTATTCTTACATTGATCTAAAACAGGAGGAAAAGCGTCATGAGCAAGATTGATCTCACCATCAACAGGGAAATTCTGGCCAAGAACGTGGCCAAGGCCAAGGACAATGGGGTCATCATCCCCACCATCGCCCAGATGCAGAATCCGGAGACCATCCCCGCCCCCATTCAGGAGAAGCTGAAGGGCGTGGGCCTGTGGGACGTGAACCCCCTGAACCTCTTCCGCATCACCTGGAAGAACGAGGCCAAGGAGTCCGGCGGCCTCTTCCAGGATACGCCCAACTACGTGGAGATCCCCAGCAGTCTCTCCGGCGTGCCCTGCCGGATCATCGCCATGGCGGGCAAGTGGTTCCCCACCGGGTGCCACAAGGTGGGCGCGTCCTTCGGCTGTCTGGCCCCCCGGCTGGTCACCGGACAGTTTGACGCCTCCTGGCACAAGGCCGTGTGGCCCTCCACGGGCAACTACTGCCGGGGCGGCGCGTTCAACTCCAAGCTCCTGGCCTGCGAGAGCGTGGCCATCCTCCCTGCGGAGATGAGCCAGGAGCGGTTCAGCTGGCTCAAATCCATTGCCGGCGAGGTCATCGCCACCCCGGGGTGCGAGAGCAACGTGAAGGAGATCTTCGACAAGACCTGGGAGCTCAAGCAGGACCCCCAGTACATGATCTTCAACCAATTCGAGGAGATGGGCAACCCCCTGTGGCACTACAACGTCACCGGCCGCGCCCTGGCGGACCTCTTTGAGGCTGTGAAGCGGCCCGGGGACCGCTTTGCCGGGGCCTGCTTCACCTCCGGCTCTGCGGGCACCATGAGCGCCGGCGATCTCCTCAAGGAGCGCTATCCCCGCCTCAAGCTGGCTGTGGGCGAGGCCCTCCAGTGCCCCACCATCCTGGACAACGGCTTCGGCGGCCACCGCATCGAGGGCATCGGAGACAAGCACATCCCCTGGATCCACAACGTGAAGAACACCGACATGGCCATTGCCATTGACGACGAGGACAGTCAGCGGCTCCTGCGCCTGTTCAACACCCCCGACGGCGAGAAGTACCTCAGGGAGGAGCTGGGCCTGGAGGCCGCGCTCATTGAGAAGCTGCGCTGGCTGGGCATCAGCGGCATTGCCAACGTGCTCTGCTGCATCAAGATGGCGAAATACTACGAGCTCACGGAGCACGACGTGGTGGGCACGGTGCTTACCGACAGCGCGGACATGTACCGGAGCCGGATCACGGAGCTGGACGAGATGCACGGCGCGTACAGCGTCCACGAGGCGGCCCTGGACCACCACCTGCACATGCTGGGGCTCAAGACGGACAGCATGCTGGAGCTCTCCTACACGGACCGCAAGCGGGTACACAACCTCAAGTACTACACCTGGGTGGAGCAGCAGGCCCGGGACGTGAAGGACCTGAACGCGCTGTGGTACGACACGGAGAACACCTGGGACGCGGTCCACGCCCAGGCCGCTGAGCTGGATGCGCTCATCAACGAGTTCAACGAGGCTACGGGCCTGTTGAAGAGCCTATAACTGTTATTCATTCTTTTCTTTGTGAACAAAGAAAAGAATCAAAAGAAAAACTTTATGAGGGCGGGACCGCTGGCCCCGCCCTCTTCCTCTATCCCTCTTCATCCCCGTCCTCCAGGTACATCTCCTCCGCGTCCTGCTGGGCTCGGATGAGAAGATCCTGGGCTTTGACGTAGTTTTGCTCACCCAGCGCCTCCAGCGCGTCTGTTATGCCATTGAATAATCGCGTGTAGTATTTGGGGAAGTTATCCATATTTCATCACCTCGTTTACTATTATATCACCATCGAGTTGCGAGTGCGATACAAATGAAGCTCAAATGTAATTCTAAGTAGGGATAAATACTGTAATACAATCGTCATATACTATGTATGACGAGGTGCAGTATGGCTAAATTCAAAATTCCTAAAATCCCACCGACAACAAGTAAAAGTATTCGTTTTCCCAATGACATTATTGAGGATGTTGAGAAAGCAATACAGGGCAAGGATTGTACCTTTACTGCCTTTGTGGTAGAGGCAACACGTGTCGCATTAGAAAATCTTCGGGAAGACGAACCATAATGTAGGGGCGAGCATTGCTCGCCCGTATGTTACGAAACCCTCCGCGCCGCCGCCCCTACTTATATGACGAGGTGCAATATGCGAAAATTCAAAATACCCAAGGTTTATACAACGACAAATAAAACCATTCGTTTTCCTGACGATGTCATCGCAGATGTTGAGGAAGCAATTCGCGGCACGAACTGTAATTTTTCAGCATTTGTCATTGAGGCGGTCCGTGTCGCATTAGAAAATCTTCGGGAAGATGAGGAATGACCGCTTTCGGAGGATTTCCAGCAGAACACCCTCTCTAAAGTTCTTTTTTGATTCTTTTTTCTTTCAAGAAAAAAGAATGACTACTAAACAAGGAGCGCCGCCATGAAAAACGTGAAGCACGCGAAATGCGTGAAATGCGGGAAGATTTACGCCGCTGCGCCCGATCTGACTAACTGCGCCTGCGGCGGCATTCTGGACATCATCTACGACTATGACTACATCCGCTCCGTCCTCACCAAGGACGCGCTGGCCCAGCGCCGGGACAACACCATGTGGCGGTTCCGCGAGCTGCTGCCTGTGGAGACGGACACCCCCCTGCCCCCTCTGCGGGTGGGCGGCAGCCCCCTCTATGAGGCGGACGCCCTGGCCCGTGAGCTGGGTGTCGCCAGGCTCTATATCAAGGACGACGGCATCAACCCCACCGCCTCCCTGAAGGACCGGGCCAGCGCCATGGCCGTGGCCAAGGCCTGGGAGGCGGGAGCCCAGGTGATCGCCTGCTCCTCCACCGGCAACGCCGCCTCCTCCCTGGCGGGAAACGCGGCGGCGGCAGGGCTGAGTACGTACATCTTTGTCCCCAGCCGCGCCCCCAAGGGCAAGGTGGCCCAGCTGATGACCTTCGGGGCCACCGTGGTGTCGGTCCAGGGCAGCTACGAGGATACCTTCGAGCTGAGCAAGGCCGCCATTGAGAAGTGGGGCTGGTATAACCGCAACGCGGCCATCAATCCCTACCTCTCCGAGGGTAAAAAGACCGTGGGCCTGGAGATCATGGAGCAGCTGGGCTGGACCGTGCCGGACTATATCGCCATCTCCGTGGGAGACGGCTGTACCATCGCCGGACTCTGGAAGAGCCTCAAGGACCTCCACGCCATCGGGTTCATTGACCGCCTGCCCCGCCTGATCTCCGCCCAGGCGGAGGGCTGCTGCCCCCTGAACCGGGCTATTGAGACCGGGGAGGCTTGGCGTCCCATGGAGGAGAACACCCTGGCCGATTCCATTGCCGTGGGCGTGCCCCGGAACGCGGACAAGGCCCTCATGGCCATCCGTGAGTCCAAGGGCCTGACGGTGAACGTGTCCGATCAGGAGATCATGGCGGCGCAGAAGCTTCTGGGCCGCCGGTGCGGGGTGTTCGGCGAACCGGCGGGCGTGACGGGTACGGCGGGGCTGAAAAAGCTCTGCGAGGCGGGCAGGATCCCCCCGGAGGCCACCGTGGTCAGCGTGGTCACCGGCAACGGGCTCAAGGACGTGGCCAACGCTATCGCGGCCTGCGGCGAGCCCATCTCCATCCCCAGCGATATGGCCCGGCTGGAGGAGGCCTTCCGGCAGGCGGGGATCCGGGCGTAGGCCTTCTCCCCTTTGACATTCCCGTCTTTTGGTAGTACAATGGAGAAAACCAAAGAAGGGATGATGGATACGCCATATATTTACGAAACCGATATCACCTACCCGGATGTGGGAATGGACCACCGGCTGAACCACCGGGGCCTGCTGCGCATCCTCCAGGAGGCCGCCGCCATTGCCTCTGACGAGCGGGGGTTCGGCCCCAAGGACCTGCCGCGCACCGGCGTATGCTGGATCCTCTCCGGCTGGCGGGCGGAGCTCGCCGCCCGTCCCCCCTGGCGGGCCCATGTGCGGGCGGAGACCTGGCCCCGGTCCCTGGACGGCTTCTTCTCAGAGCGGGACTTTCTGGTCTGGCACGGGGAGGAGCTGATCGCCCGGGGCGCGTCCAAGTGGGTCCTGGTGAACGCCGGAACCGGCCGGCTCACCCGGGTCACTGAGGCGGTCCGGGGGGCCTACGACGTGGAGGAGCGGAGCGTATTTGACGCGCCCCTGCTCTCCAACGGCGTCACCCCGCCGGACACCCCTGCGGCCTTCTCCACCCTGGCCGGGCGGCGGGACATGGACGCCAACCGCCATGTCAACAATATCCACTATCTGGACTACGCCCTGGAGGCCCTGCCCCGGGAGGTGTTTGACCGCCTGCCCAATACGGTGGAGGTGGTCTTCCGCCGGCAGATCCTGGAGGGCACGACCATCCGGTGCCTGTACGCCCTCACAGAGGATGGGAAGCACCAGGTGGAGATCCAGAGCGGCGGGGAGAAGCCCGTTCACCACGCCTTTGTGTGGTTTTATTGACAAAAAATGTTTGTAGTCGGAATAAGAGCCTGTAAAGTTTTTTGAAAGAATCAGTACAAAATGGAGGAGATTGACAATGACCGAACTACTGGATTTCCTGTCCCGTAGCCCCAGCCGCTACCACGCTGTGGCCAACCTCGCCCAGGAGCTGGAGCAGAACGGCTATACCCAGCTCTATGAGGGCAGGGACTGGGCGCTGGCCCCGGGCGGGAAGTACTACGTCACCCGCAATGGCTCCGCCCTGACAGCGTTCCGGATCCCCGGCGGGGACTTCTCCGGCTTTATGATCTCCGCCAGCCACTCCGACGCGCCCTGCCTGCGGGTGAAGGAGAACGCGGAGCTGACCGGGCCGGAGAACTACCTGCGGCTGAACGTGGAGAAGTACGGCGGGATGCTGTGCGCGCCCTGGATGGACCGGCCTCTGACCGTGGCGGGCCGGGTGCTGGTGCAGACCGCGGACGGGGTGGAGACCCGGCTGGTGTACGTGGATCGGGACCTGCTGATGATCCCCAACGTGGCCATCCACATGAACCGGAATATCAACGACGGCTTCAAGTATGACCCCAAAACCGACATGGTCCCCCTCATGGGGCTGGGGCTGGAGAAGGGCAGCTTCCGGGCCATTGTGGCCCAGGCGGCGGGCTGCGAGGCCGGGGACATCCTGGGCACGGACCTGTTCCTCTGCCTGCGGGAGAAGGGCCTTGTGTGGGGGGCGGAGGACCAGTTTGTGTCCGCGCCCATGCTGGATGACCTCCAGTGCGCCTATGGCTGCTTCCGGGGCTTTATGGAGGCGAAAGAGGCGGCCAGCGTGCCGGTGTTTGCGCTGCTGGACAACGAGGAGGTGGGCAGCCTCACCAAGCAGGGGGCGGACGGCACGTTCCTGGCCGATGTGGCGGATAGGGTCTGCGCCGCCTTCGGCAAGAACCGGGCCCAGGCCATGGCCCACAGCTTCCTGGTGTCGGCGGACAACGCCCACGCGGTCCACCCCAACCACCCGGAGTACGCCGACGCCACCCACCGTCCCGCCATGAACGGCGGCCCGGTCATCAAGCACGGCGTCCGCTACGCCACCGACGGCGCGTCCCAGGCCATCTTCACGGCCCTGTGCCGCAAGGCGGATGTGCCGGTGCAGCAGTTCTCCAACCGCTCGGATATGGCCGGCGGGTCCACTCTGGGGAACATCTCCAATTCCCACCTGTCCCTCAATACAGTGGACATCGGCCTGCCCCAGCTGGCCATGCACTCCTGCTTTGAGACGACGGGGGTGAAGGACACCCAGTACCTCATCCAGGTGATGACCCTGTTCTACGGGTCCGTGTTCCGGGAGGAGGCGGGAAGGTTTTTCCTGGGGGAGTAAGCGTGGCCGGCGCTGTGTTCGATTTTGAGGAGGCGCGCAGGCTCTGCGGCACAGAGAATGAGATTATCACGCGCCACTGCCAGCTCCGCCTGGAAAAGCGCGGGATATTGATTGCGGATGTGGAATATGCCATCATGAACGGGGAGATAATAGAGGAGTATCCAGACGATTATCCCTTTCCAAGCTGTCTCATATTCTGTGCGCTTCTGGAAAACCGTCCGCTGCACGTTGTCTGTTCCGTAGGCGGCGGCTGTCTGTACTTGATTACCGCGTACTATCCCACCCGGGAGAAATTCGGGCCGGACTACAGAACGCGTCAAAAGGAGGATGCGGAATGAGATGCTGTCGTTGTGCCGCCGAGGCGGAGCCGCGCAAGACCAATCATATCGTGGACATGGATAGCTGTATTGTGATTGTGCGCCGCGTCCCGTCCTATGTCTGCCCGGACTGCGGCGAGGTGATGTATACCGCCCCGGTGGCAAAGCAGCTGGAGCAGTATGTCCAGGCCGCCAAGGCCGCCATGAGCGAGCTGTCTGTGATTAACTATCAGGAGCTCAGCGCCTGACCGAAGAGAGTCTTATATGAAAAAACAGCGGGCCTGCCGGAGGCAT
>OFFX01001336.1_pt1 | contig 17794 bp, 20 predicted proteins | sample 1521511 | NCBI WGS metagenome assembly OFFX01 (sample SAMEA3504125, study PRJEB24116) | mouse gut metagenome | biome: mouse gut; feature: mouse-associated habitat; material: faeces | place: Denmark | collected 2011
AAGTATGATCTGTTGCGTTCTGGTGATACCATAATGCGTATATTGGATATTCAGGATGATAGAATCCTCATGATTGATTGTGTGAAACATACTATGCCAGTATGGGTAGAATCAGAGTTGTTGGAATTTTATGTCGGGTGTTCTAATGAAGAGTTATTTGAGATTACAGGAATCAGGATTGTGGATGCTTTAGATGCAGACCAGAGGAAGGTTATGCATGAGCGATACACAATGATTGCACCTGTTCTTTCTTTTATGTCAGATGATAAGATGCGTTCTAAACTGATCTGTTCTATAGCGGAGGAACATAAAGTATCGAAACAGACTGTGAGGAATTATCTCTGTCTTTATTTATCGTATCTGGATGTGACTGTTCTTGCTCCAAAGAAGCATCAGAATGAACGGGAACTGACACAGGATGAAGTGCATATGAGATGGGCGTTGAACAAGTTTTTCTATACCACAAAGAAGCAATCCCTTATGACGGCATACACAATGATGCTCAAAGAGAAGTATTGTGATGCCAGTGGCGTGTTGAGTGTAGAATATCCATCCTTCTATCAGTTTCGGTATTTTTATCGTAAGACTAGGAAAATGCAGAACTTCTATATTTCAAGGGATGGATTGAAGAATTATCAGAGGAATAACAGACCTCTTATCGGAGAAGGTGTACAGGCGTTTGCTCCTTCGGTTGGTGTAGGGATGTTGGATGCTACGGTGTGTGACATTTATCTGATCAATGAGGAAGGAAATCTGGTTGGCAGACCAATTCTTACTGCATGTATTGATGCTTACAGTAGCCTGTGCTGTGGTTATTCTCTTTCATGGGAAGGTGGCGTATACAGTCTTCGGGGGTTAATGCTGAATATCATAGCTGATAAGGCTGCATGGTGTAGGCGTTTTGGTATCTCTATAGAAAAAGAAGATTGGGATTGTAACGGGCTTCCGGGGACATTTGTTACCGATATGGGTAGTGAATATAAATCGGAGAATTTTGAACAGATCGCAGAGTTGGGTGTTACGGTTGTCAATCTGCCATCATACAGACCAGAACTGAAAGGGTTGGTAGAGAAGTTTTTTGATCTGATACAGGAGACGTATAAGAAGCATTTGAAGGGAAAGGGTGTGATCGAGCCGGATTATCAGGAACGAGGCGCACATGATTACCGTAAAGATGCCTGTCTGACGATGTTGGACTTTGAGAAGATTATCCTACATTGTATGATCTACTATAATTCAAAACGGATCATAGAAAACTTTCCTTATACAGAAGCTATGATAAATGCAGGGGTGAAGCCTTATGCGTCCTGTATCTGGGAATGGGGTAAGTCACAGATAGGCGCTAATCTGATCAGTGTGGATAGTAGAGAATTGATATTGACATTGTTGCCAAGGACTACAGGGAAATTTGGTCGGACGGGTTTGAAAGTAAATAAGCTGCGGTATCACTGTGAGGGATATACAGAGCAGTATCTATCTGGCGGTACTGTGACGGTGGCTTATAACCCAGAGGATGTGACTTCAGTATGGATAATTGAGAATGGTGTGTATATGGAATTTGTGTTGATAGAATCCCGTTTTCAGGGAAAAGATCTTGTTGGAGTGCAGGAGATACAGACTGGACAGAGGATTATTAGTAAGAATGAAATGAGGAACAACTTACAGGCGCAGATTGATCTGGCACAACATATTGAAACTATTGCGAGCAGTATTAGTGGTCATAGGGATGTACATATGAAGAATATTCGTAACACCAGAAAAAAGGAACAAAGCAGGTGCCATCAGGATTACATGAAGGAGGAGAGTTGTTGTGATTGATTTTTCAATCATTATTCATATTTTGCCAACTATGAAGTCAGGGGATGATTTGTTTTCAGCATTGAAAGTTTTACCGAAGTATGATGAATCAATCTGTACAGCAGAGGTTCCTATGCGTCTTATGGCACTTTCTGATCTCTACAGGATATATGTACCTTCCCAGATGTCATTGGAAATTTACAGTAAAATGTATCTGGCATTGTTACGGTCATTACAAAAGAAGGGTACGAAACTGGCGGTACAGCAGAAGAATCAGAATTATAGGGCTGTGATACAGCAGGAGTACAGCGGTATTATGGGTGGTTCAGACAGCTTTACGATCATTGGGGCATCCGGCATTGGTAAAAGTTCCGCTATTAGTAGGGCAATCACGCTGATTACTGAAAATAAGGTGATTGAAGTGGAGAATCCATATACAAAGATTATTCCCTGTATCTGTGTCCAGTGTCCTTTTGATTCTTCTGTAAAGGGGTTGCTTTTGGAGATACTGCGGAAAGTGGATGAAATGATAGACAGTAAGTATTATCAGAATGCACTACGGGCTAGAACTACAACAGATATGCTGATCGGGAGTGTCAGTCAGGTAGCATTGAATCATATCGGCTTGTTGGTGGTGGATGAGATTCAGAATGTATGTAACAGTAAGAATGGAAAGAGTCTTGTAGGGATGCTTACACAGCTTATCAATAACAGCGGTATTTCTATCTGTATGGTGGGGACTCCTGAGAGTGCGGTATTTTTTGAACAGGCGGTTCAACTTGCCAGAAGGTCATTAGGGTTACGGTATGATGTGATGGAGTATGGTATGGATTTCAGAAAGTTTTGCAAGATTGTGTTTTCCTATCAGTATGTGAAGCAGAAAACGGAGATCACAGACGGGATCATGGAATGGCTCTATGAGCATACTTCGGGAAATATCTCGGTGGTGGTGTCTCTGCTCCATGATGCACAGGAGATCGCTATTTTGAATGGTAAAGAAGTCCTGAATCTGGAATCTCTACAAGAGGCATATCAAAAACGGTTGTCTATGCTGCATGGTTTTATCCATAGGGAACAGAAAAAGCAGACATCCAAGCCCAAAAGGAAAGTGTCTGTTATGAGTGCGGGTGTGAAGAATCCTATAAGAGAAGGGGATAGTGTAGAGGTTACGATTGCAGGATTAGTTTCTGTTGCCAAGGATGGAAATGTGGATATCGTACAGTTATTGAAAGAACATATGACAGTGATGGAGGTGGCTGTATGATTACATATATGCCGACAATTTATCCTGATGAATTGGTATATAGTTGGTTTGGTAGATACTATGTACATTCTGGCTGTTTTTCCCATAAGATGGCGTTGCAGGAGTTGTATTGTAAGAAGTCAGATTATCTAAGCAAAGAATTCATTGGTAACTTAAATAATGAAGCTAGGGAGCAGATCGGTGAAATATATTTTCTGGATAAATTGGTCTTAGATCATACCATGTATCCTCAGTATGCAAGGTTTGTTCCATTGGCAGAAAAGAAAGAGGCTCTGTATCATTTGGGGCATGATTCTTGTGATGTACATCATTTATTTCCTGTTCTTCCTAGAAATGATGGGGAACGTTATCTGCGGTTCTGTCCATTGTGTGTAAAAGAGGACAGAGAAATTTATGGGGAAGCATACTGGCATAGGAAGCACCAGATCAGGAATATGTGTATATGTACACAGCATAAATGCAGGCTTATGGAATCGAGTGTTCCGGCAAAGAGTGAGCAGAGTTTTACGTTTTGCCCTGCTGAAAACTATACATATGACAGAGAAGCAGTATTTGAGAATGATTTATCGGTGATTCAGTATATGGAATATCTGGTGTCAGTATTTGATTCGGTGATGGATTTTGAAAATGATATTCCTATCAGTTCTATCCTTTATGATGGAATGAGCAGGACAAAATATTTGAAAACATCAGGACGGAGCAGATATACGAAGATGCTTGCTGATGATATGGACGAGTTTTATAGAAATATGGGGATATGTAGTGTAGCAAGTGTGTATCAGATTCAGAGAGTATTGTTGGAGAATCTGTATGACTTTTCGGTTGTCTGTCAGATTGCTTATTTCTTGGGGATGAGAGCGGAGGAATTAACGGCTTCCGCTTTGACCAAGGAGCAGATTCAGCAGGAACAGGACAGCCATTATATGAGGAATACTGCGCCTGTAGATTGGGAACTGTTGGATCGGGAAATGGCTCCTGTATTAGAGAGGTTTGCTAAGGGTGTATATGATGGAACTGCTAATGAAAACGGCAGACCAGAGAGGGTATCGGAAAGGCTTGTGTATCGGGAAATGAATCTGCGGGGACATCAGTTGGAGAATATGCCGAGGTGTAAGGCTATTTTTGAGAGATATACGGAAACTTATCCTGAGAGTTGGGCGAGGAAGATTATTTGGGCTTATCGGAAGTTGGAAGAGGAGGGGAAGCCTTTTTATTGGACGGATGTTAGGAGGATTTCGGGGGTGAAAAAGAAAAATTTTAAGGCTGTTGTTCCCTATTTGATGAAGTATGTGGAAGATGTTACGGTGAGTAAGATTATGGAGTTGGTTATAGTTGACGACGAATGAGTTAATTGTGTATTCTATCTTTAAGTGATTGTGTTACTGATAGGGAGTGCATATAATTCTAGATACAATTGTGAAGTGAAGGAGGTTAAAATGAAAAAGAGTACTGGTAGAATTATAGCAGGTCTTTGTGCGATAGCCGTTACAGGGTTTGAGATAATCAAATATTTAAATGGAAGAGAATATCCCAAATATAGTAATGAATGGATGGAATCATTATCCGACAGTGAGCTTGATACAGAGCGAGAAGAGATTAGAAAGGCATGGTGTTCGGAACCCAAAGATATTTCAAGAGCCATAGAATTAGAAAGTATATTAGATCAATTTGATAGAGAAATACATAAAAGAAAATCGAGTGATAGCTCTGGCTATGTTTTTCCCAGACATACTGAACATGGTTGGTATTTATCTGGAGACGATTAATCAATTTAAAGTTGTATAAAGGGGGCTTAATTATGAAAGATGAGATAATGTCTTTGTTGACAGATTATGGTGAGCTTACTTTAGATATGTTTTTACGAGATGGTATCATAAAAGAGTTACCTATTGTAGGCTCCACCTTTAGTATGATAAAAATAAGTGCAGATATTCGTGATAGAATTTTTTTGGAAAAATTAAAAAGTTTCATTGAGAACATAGAGAAGAATACTAAATGGCAAGAAAAATTCAGTGATATCGAAGAATGTAGTAGAATTTCTAAGCAGCTCCTATACATTGTAGATTCGTGTGATGATGACAAAAAGTTGAAATTAATAGGAATGGCATTTAACTATTTAGCAAAAGGAGAGATAAACAAGGATGATTATTTTTTTACTGTAAATATGATTTCAAAATCATTTTATCCTTATTTAGAAATGCTGTTGGATATTGATGAATCTGATGAACGTTTTCCAAATGATGGTACGAAGTATCATTATGATGGAATAGTACATTTGTTGAATATAGGTGCACTTGATTATGATGGTCAAATACCAATGCTTATTAATGAAAAAACGAATGAAATAGAATCCAGACCCTGTATAATAGTTACACTAAATTGTTATGGTAATTTTATAAGAGGTTTATTGAGTATGCTGAATGAATCATTGAAAAGTTGAAACGATTGGACTGTAGGGAAACGGATAAGATGTTCCTGCAATTATATATTATATTCATGATACTATGGTAATCCCTGTGCCGATTGTGGCATGGGGATTTCTGCTTTTAGCAGGAGAGGATTATAAAATAACAGGAGAAAGGAAAGAAAAACATGATCAGATTAGATGATAAAAGATGTATCATAGGCTTTGATGACGGCTATCAGCTTGGAAAGACCGCAAATTTTATATTTGACAATGGCGTACATATGCTTGGGAGTGTTGAACCGACATTGAAAGAAAATTCTCTGTTTTATGACGGAGAATATTTTAAGGTAGGGGAAGGCAGAGCGGCAATTACAGATGATAAGATATCGGATGATACGGCAAGGCTCCGTACGATGGCGGGTATTGCAATGGAACTTCGGAAAGAGGGACTTCACAAGGCAAAGATTGTACTTGCGGTTGGTCTGCCGTTTTCCAGTTTTGGGAGGGATAAGCTAAAGCTGGTTGATTACTATGATCAGCAGAATACGTTGGAATTTTCCTATGAGGGGGAAGAATATTCTGTAACGATTGTAAAAGTGATTGTATGTCCACAGTGTTATTCCGCGATAGCTTCAAGGCTTGGTAATATGAAAGACGATTACCTGATCGTAGATATTGGAAGTAAGACTACGGATGTTGTCTATGTGCGGAATGGGCTTCCGATTGAGAGCAAGTCTATCACGATTGAAAAGGCTATGGTCAAATGGATTAAAGAAATCCAACGGGATATGAAAATACAGACAGGGAAGGATATCCCGGAACATGAGATCATGAAGGTCATGTTAAAAGAAGGAAGTAATCTGCCAACAGTCTACGCAGAGTTAATCCATGGAATGATGCGGGAAAAAATACATTCTCTGGAACTGGAGCTTTCTGAACGAGGTTACAGTCTTGACTATATCAACATCATTTATGTGGGCGGCGGTGCGCTGATGGCACGTGAACATACAGGAAAATTCAGGAATCATACCGCTTACGACTGTGATTTGTGCGCCAATGCAAAAGGGTATGAATTTCTTGCAGGGCAGATGCTGGAGAGAAGGTGAACTGATGGCTGGACAACAAAAAGCGATATTCCTTCGCTTTAATATGGAAGATGAAGCGGATAGCAGCCTGTACATGAAACTGGCAGAAGCGGCGGGTTCTGTGTCACTTACTTCCTATGTGAAGAGGGTTTTGGAGGAATATCTCAGCATACAAATAGAGATGGCGGAGCGTCAGCAGTTCCATGAACATATGCTTGTAACAGTGCGGGAAGAGATACAGGAACAGGGGATGAAGTTGGTAGGAGCATTATTGTCAGGTATCGGTACGATAAATGTACAGAAGATTCCAGAGAAATCTATGTCAGAAGAAGCAGGATTACCAGAAGCATGTGGGAGACTGCCGGATGAACTCAGCGGTGTTCTGGATTTTATCGGTTAGATATCTTGTCAGGAGTATGGGGACAGAGAGTTACGCTGTAGGTGTCTATGTATTTGATAAGCAGACTCTTTTATAGAATTTTGCAATAGATATGATAACAGATGCAAGTAATTTGTTGCAGATTTCGGTATTTAAGGACAGATAGAGGGTAGGCGTTGCATATTCGTAATCAAATGCAACAGATATGCAATTTTCTGGGGCATTTCACGTTGGCGAAGGGAAATGTGGAGGTTGATATTTTGAATATAGAAGTATAATGATCCCTGTGCCGGTTGTGGCATGGGGATTTTTTGTTGCCCGTCCCGGAGGTTACGAGGGCAGATTGGAGAAAGATATGGCAAAGGATATGACAGAAAGAGTTAGGAATGCTCAGGATAAGGCACTGGAACGTCTGGATTATATTCTGGAAACGGTTCCGGCATCGGATTTTGTTGAGATTATTGGGCGTGTTGGCGGTGATACAGTCACTTACAGAGTGTATGATGACGGCTCCGTATACGAGAAATGAGCAAGGAGGTATTTAATCATGAGGCTTGATTACAGGAAGGAGAAGTTTCAGAAAGTCAGTGTATGTGGTATCTTATGTGATTTCAGTGATATGCGTATAGACAGGAGTACCGTACCAAAACAACGATACCAGTATGAGGTTGCCGATGATGATGAGGGTCAGGGTGATCCGGCAAGAGTAAGGCATGGTATCATGGTGAACTTCTTCGGAACACTGATTAGTGAGGTGCCGTTGCCGCTTGGATACGATGATGTATTGTGGCTGTATGATGGTGATTTTGTATATCTGCAGGAATAGGGGGCAAGCATGTTTGGATGTAAGCGGAAATGCAATATCCATTTGTATAATCCACGGTGAAAACCTAAATACATATTATGTTGCAAAAAATGTAAACAGTTTATGCGATAATATATAATTACATTTTATCACGCATAAAAATAAATGTTTTATGGTTGGATTTATGTCATGTGATACTGGTATACTTTGGTAGGATTGGAGGTGAACAGAGTAATCAAAATTGATTGTCCTATGTGACTGTACCGTTTAGAGTACATCGCTGATCTTGTCCAAAAATCAATCACGTAGGAGGAAACGTGCTAAAATCGCATGGACGGGAGGATATTCAGTCAGGGTGATTGAAGATTGTTGAGCAAGAGGCGGAAAGAGAAGGAAACTGAATGATACCGTCAGTTTTCAATGAACAAAAGGAAATGTTATAAAATGAAGATGTTTTTTATACTGAAAAATGCATATAAGAAATTTTGCGGAAAGGAAGAAAAATGAATTCGGAATACCAAAAGCGTATAAAATTAGCCAAGGAAGCTGCTAATGACTTTTTTAAATCAATCGATAAGACTGGTGATATGGAGATGCTTGAACATCATAAGCAAATTGATGAAATGTATTTGAAAGCGCTTGATGTTACTGGGGTGGACACAGAAGAAGAAAGAGATTTTTATTTTCAATATTCTACGTTTTATGAATATAAAGCTGCATTTATAGTTAATAGAGGAGAGTTCGCACGACTGGCGGGGGATAAAAAGACATTCACAACCCACGAGTTAAAGGAAGTGTATGATGCATTAACAATGGTTATAGACAGTGCAATTAAGAATAATGATAAGTATCAGTCAGATTATATAAGGTACAAAGAGAAAATTATTTCTGATTTTAATAAAACGCTTGAAGAGCATGGTTTTACAGTGAAGAAGGAAGGCTGTTATATCGCCACAGCAGTTTATGGTTCATATGACTGCCCTCAAGTATGGGTATTGCGCAGCTATCGTGATAAAGCAATAGCCAGACATTTTTGTGGGAGAATATTTATACGGGCATACTATTTTATCAGCCCAATTCTAGTAAAAAAGTTTAGTGGCAGTCAGTGGTTTATACATTTATGGCGTGGAGTATTGGATGCGATAGTCGGGCATTTATTAAAGCAAGGCTATTAGAATACACCATGCACGGATAAAATGTAAACAGTTTATGTGACGAAAAATAATTACGTTTTGTTGTGCGTAAAAACAATCGCTTTATAATTGAAATTATGTCAAGTAATACTGGTATACTTTGGTAGGATTGGAGGTGAGCAGAGTGATTAAAATTGATTTTAACAATATCAATGATGAAATGGTTTATGAAGCGTTTCATGTTGATGGAAACGAGGCTGAGGCACTGAATGACAGTTATTTAGAACTATTTGAGCTGATTGGACGTGATGCAATGCTTAAATTATTTACGCATTTCCACGGGGATAAGATTGACTGTCCCATGCGGCTGTACCGTGCGGAGTTTATTGCTGATCTTGCGAAAAATGAAACAGATAGGCGTGAAAGGGCAAAAATTGCAAGGGCAGGCGGATATTCTGCAAGGGTGATAGAAGGGGTATTGAGCAAACGTCGAAAAGAAAATGAGACGGAATAATTTAGCAAAATTGATGAATACGACAAAAGTATTCAAAAGATGAAAGAGGTATGTAATGGACACATTATTGGGAATTGGAATTTTGGTTTTGGTAATTATTAACTTTGTGCTATATCATAAAATATTTGATGTTATATATTTTGACCTTCCGGGAGGATGTGCGACAGAACTCTTTGGGATTGCAATTTTTACCGCATTTGAAATAGCGATTATTAAAGGAATTATTTTAAAGATATTCAGTATGGTGGGTGCAGTTTTGGGGTTTGTAGGTAAGCTGATCTTTATTATACTTGTAGCTTCTATTGTAATATTTGTTGTCTGGAAAATACTGCAGGTGGTAAAGGAAAAAGCGAATATAGAAGGTGGGGATAAGGGAGATGTGGACTTTGCACAAAGTAATCAGGATGTGTTAGAGAAAAACATATCTAATGTGGAAATGTGTACTTGTACCAATTGTGGAAAGGCAATAAAGAGAGGATCGAAATTTTGTCAGTTCTGTGGATGCAGGATGGAAGACAATATCTGATATTAGTAATCTGGGAAGAAAGTCAAACAGGAGGAGAATGATTATGTTTTGTAGCAACTGCGGTAATCAATTACCAGAAGGAGCGCTATTTTGTCAAGAGTGTGGAGAAAAAGTGAACGGAGAAGAAACGGCAACAGATCAAACGGAGAAAGTGATGCCTAATGCTGAAAATTCTTATGAGACCAATCAGGATAGGCTTAACAGAGAGAAGCAGCTTAAACATTATAAAGAAATGTCACAAGAGATGTTGGAAAATCTGAAAAAAGTACCATATCAGGGGATGTTTGACAGATTAAAGAATATGCCGTTGAAGTGGAAAATTGGAGCGGGAATAGGGATATTGCTTGTTATTGTTTTTTGTACAAGGATACATAAGCCGGGAGAGGGTGTGCGGGATGCTTATTTGGAGTCTTACAGCAATTCCATAACAGTAGAAGAGGCTTTTGATTCTTTCTTTGATAATGGGAAATGGAGCGAGCATAAAGAAGATGGAGATGTTTATGTTGTGTTCACTGGAGAGTGTACCTACTTAGATAAAAAAGCTGATATCAAAATTAGGTTTAGGATTAAAGGCGATCATTTTTACTTTGCAAATATGGAAATGAACGGACAACCGCAATCAGACATTGTTTCCGAAGCATTGCTCGATAAAGTTTACGAAGGATATTATTGATGAGAATGGAAAAGAGTTAGTGCATATGAGCAAGTATAAAAACGGAGGTAAAATTATGTTTTGCTATAAATGTGGGACAAAGTTGCCTGATGGAGCAATGTTTTGTCATAAATGTGGTGCACAGATGCTGCCAGAAAAAGAAGTTCAAATGACGTCAGAAGAAGAGGATGTGGTGAATAGCACTGCGGAACAACTTTCAAGAGAAAAAATGCTTGGCGGTTCTGAGGATGATTCATTCCATAACATGAAAGAAAATGTACCGTTGAAGAGAAAGTCGAAGAAATTACCAGTGTTGGCGGGTTCGATTATTTTGATTCTGATTGCTGCATTGACTATTGTTATGGTAGGGAAAAAAGCGGATGTTAAAGAGTACGCAGAGGAACAGAGTGAAGGGTCTGACTTGCCGGGAAATGTTGATTTGTCGGAAACCTTTACCGATCAGGATACGGGAATAACTTTTCGGTATCCGGCGAAGTGGTCGATAGTAGATGCACCGGGAGAGTATAATATTGTAGAAATGATGGATTCTGAAAATACTGCGGATCATATCGCAACATTTAAAGTGAATGTTATTTTGGATCAAGATCCTTATGGTGTGTACACACAGGACGAGGCTTCCGTAGAGGAAAATGTGAATGAATATGGTAAATTCCTTGGTTTGGAGGACAGGCAGTTGGGGGATATTTCCGCAAAGGTTTTAAAATATCGGACGAAAGGATTGCGCAGTGATGATATTATTACATTTTTCTGGTATGGGATCGGGGAGGACATGTATCAAGTAACATGTTCCTATACAGCTTCCATGGCAGATACATATGAACCAATCTTTGAGGCTGTCATGAATAGTTACACTGTGAATGCCATAGCATCAGAACCATTGCAGGAAGAGATATTTGGGTTTGAGACAGATTATAGGGAAGAGTATAGCTATAAAATCCAAGAGTTATCGGCACAGGATGAATCCATTCAGTTTGCTTTGATTGATTTAGTTGACAATGGTGTGCCGGAATTGGTGGCGGATCATCCCGGATACGATGTCAGTGTATTTACATGCATTGACGAGGGGATTGTTACACTGATGGATCAGTGGTCTTATGGTGCTATGGGTAATGTTGGATATGAGTATCTGCCGGGGGAAAATGTCATTCACAACTCTAATATGGAAAGCGCTGGAGCAATTATTTATGAATCCTATATGAAGGTTAATGACGATTATGCCATTGTGAATGTTTACGATGAAGATATCAGCGTTCGGTATATTAGAGATACAAATGCTGATGGAATAGTGGATGGGGAAGATGAATACAGTGACACGCCTATTTACTATTATGGGGAAACAGAAATCTCGGAAGAAGAATATACATCCTACCAGATTGCCGGTGAGTATGAAATGATTAAGGGAACTATGTCTGCTGATGCAATGATTGGTATTCTCTGCGGAGACGATAAAGTGACTGAAAACACGCTGAAAGATTCTGCTATAGCAATTGAAGACTATTATAGATTAAGCGGAAGATATAGTGACAGCATAGGAGAGGGTTATTTAAGCATCAGCATTTATACATCACAGGAAGATGGGAAAACAGCAATTGGGTCGGCTGCAGTATATACGGATGAGGAAGAAATATCTTTAGGTGAAATACAGCTATTTGAAGAGGGTGCTTATAAAATTGAAATGGAGACAGGAGATGAAATTATATTAAGGGAATCAGAGAACGAAGATGTTATTGTATTACAGATGTATGGAAATGGAGAATATCTGGGCGATTTTAGAATGATAGAACATTATGAATCTTAGCAGGAATTAGATAAAATTATACTTCTTAGATATAGCCGGGATCATTTAATGTTTGGCATTTGAGGGGCGGCGTAGCGTATTCGTATATTCCTATATCGTATATGCACAGTCTATACTGATATATTCTTTCTATAGCATTAAGCATACCATCAGACATGGTATGAGTATGGAAAGAAAGGAGACGGGTATGGGCAAACTGAAATTATTTGAGAACATCTTAAAAGCAGTAACCACATTAGTGGCTGCGCTTACAGCCTTTGTCAAATTTATTGGCATGGCTTTCAGTATGAAAACAGAGCAGGCATAATGCAGAAACTTGTAAAGAAGCAAAATTCTGTAAGCGGTGAAAGAACGACAGAGGGCAAATGAGATATTGATGGCGGGATGAAAAACGGAATAAAAAATCTAAGCAGGGGCTTTCCATAGGGGAAGCTCCTATTTTCGTTGCGCCACCTCTGTCTGGCAAGGAAAATTTAAGAGAAAAGGAGATGGTTTTATGTCAGCAAATGTAGAAACAATGTTCTCCGTAAGGGAGAAACCGTGGCATGGATTGGGAACAATAGTTATGGAAGCACCCACATCAGCAGATGCCCTTCGGCTTGCGGGGCTTGACTGGGAGGTGGTGCAGGAGCCTGTGTACACTGGTAATCAGGAACCAATAAAGGGATATAAGGCAAATGTGCGGAGTTCCGACAGGAAGGTGCTTGGCGTGGTATCCGAGCGGTACAAGGTGGTACAGAATACGGATGCGTTCAGCTTTACCGATGAACTGTTTGGAAAAGGGGTGCGTTATGAGACAGCCGGGTCATTGCAGGAGGGAAGGAAGGTATGGCTCCTTGCAAGACTGCCAAAGGAGTATGTCATTGCAGGGGAGCGGATCAGCTCCTATCTGGTATTTTCCAATACACATGACGGCTCTGGCTCTGTGAAAGTAGCCGTGACTCCTGTAAGGGTGGTATGTAACAATACTTTGAACCTTGCACTGAATACAGCAAAGAGAAGCTTTTCTATGATCCACGCAGGCAACATTAACGACAAGATACAGGAGGCAAAGGACACGCTCTTTATGGCGGAGCAATATATGGACAGTCTCGGTATTGAGTTTGAGCAGTTACGCAGGCAGAAGGTGACGGATGCACAGGTGAAGGAATATATTGAAATGCTTCTGCCGATGGAAAAAGATGCAACGCCAATCCAGAGTAAGAACATTATCAAACTCCGCATGGATATGAAACAGAGGTATTATGAAGCTCCCGATCTGCAGAAAGTAGGAAACAATGCGTACCGCTTTATCAATGCGGTGTCGGATTTTGCAACGCACAGCAGCCCTTTGAGGAGGACGGCAAATTATAACGAGAACCTGTTTGCGAGGACGGTTGACGGCAACCCGTTGATCGACAGGGCATACCAGCTTGTAAAAGCGGCATAGACAGGAAACGATTTTTAACCTTTTGGTCTGAAAAATAGTATATCACGGGAAGAACAAAGAGCGAATAAGGGCAGTCGGGCATGATGTTTCGGCTGTCCTTATTCTTTTGCCAGTGTCCGGGACAGATACCGGGCAGGAAGGGAGAATAAACATGTTTGAGAAAATAGCATTAGCAGGAGTCAGCAATGCAGAATGGCTCCGCTTACGGAAATCAGGGATCGGCGGTTCCGATGCAGGGGCGATCTGCGGCGTGAACCCTTACAGCAGTGCCATGAAGGTATTCCGGGATAAGACAAGTGAATCTGTGGAAGAACAGAACAGCGAAGCGATCCGTATCGGCCATGATCTGGAAGACTATGTGGCGCAGAGATTTACAGAGGCCACCGGGTTGAAGGTCAGGAAGTCCAACTTCATGTACCGGAGTAAGGAGCATCCTTTTATGATCGCAGATGTTGACCGTCTTGTAGTTGGCGAGGATGCAGGGCTGGAATGCAAGACAGCCAATGCCTACCATGCGGACAAATGGGCGGACGGAAATATTCCGCTCCATTATGTGATGCAGTGTTACCACTATATGGCAGTCACAGGAAAAAAGGTGTGGTACATTGCGGCAGTTATTTTAGGAAGGGAATTTACCTACCGCAGATTAGAGTGGGATGATGAACTGATCGGCCGGCTCACAGCGATAGAAGAAGAGTTCTGGAACAACCATGTGGTGCCGGGAACCATGCCGCAGCCGGATGGCAGTAAAGCCTGTGATGAAGTGCTGGAACAGTATTTCCATACGGCAAGGAAAGCCAGCGCCATCAAACTTGTGGGATTTGATGAAAAGCTGCGGAGGCGTGAAGAAATCCTTGGTTTTATCTCGGAATTACAGGAGGAACAGAAGCAGATCGAACAGGAAGTGAAACTCTTCATGCAGGATAATGAACTGGCGAGCAGTGACAGCTTCCGCGTCACATGGAAGAACATCGACTCCACAAAACTTGATACGAAGCGCATCCGGGAAGAGAGGCCTGAACTTTATGCCGATTACGGTAAAATCTCCCATTCCAGACGGTTTGAAGTGAAAGCAGCATAGGAGATCAGTCTATGGATGAAAAAGGATTAAGAGAATTATTATTACAGCGGCTCCATATGGAGCTGCTGCTCTTCAAAGATTCTATGTTCCAAAAGGAAAAAGAGGATATCTTTATGGATTCTTACAGGATAGAGATCTATGTGAACCTGTATGAGATCCTTGTGGAGCACGCTGATACTCTGGGAGCAGATACCATGCGTATGCTGCTGAACCTCAACTATGGGATACTGGAGACTGTCTACCAGAAATGGATGGGAAAGAAGGACAGCTTTTATGATGAACTGAATACTTACGTTTGTAATGAACTTGAATCAGTCTCAGCAATGGCAGACGAAGTATACAGTGATGAAAAGGAGGGTGACGATGGAACAGGATATGATCAGGCTGCTTAAGGCAGATGAGATCGAATGCAGGATCGCCATGATCAATGAGAAGGGATTAAGTCTTTTACTCTATAAAGATGCAAGGGTGGACCAGAAGATCCTTGATGAGACCTTTGGGATTTTCGGATGGAAACGCAGCCACCAGTGCATAGACGGCAATCTCTACTGCACAGTGGAGATATTGGATAAGGACTCCGGAGAATGGATCGCAAAGCAGGATGTAGGGACGATGAGCTGTTCGGAGAAAGAAAAAGGGCAGGCTTCCGACAGTTTTAAGCGTGCCTGTTTCAACTGGGGGATCGGCAGGGAACTCTATACCGCGCCTTTTATCTGGATACCGGCAGGGAAAGCGGATATACAGAGTAAAGATACAGGAAACCGGAATCAGGAAAAGAAGTATTACTGTTATGAACGTTTTTCTGTAAGTTCCATTGAGTATAACGATAGTAAGGAGATCTCTGCGCTGGTAGTCGTGAACGGCAAAGGAGAGGCTGTTTATGCAATGAAGTCCAAAGATGCTCCCGGAAGTAATACAGGTGAAAAAGGCGTATCCGCTCCGGGAAAACAGAAGAAAGAAAAGCAGAAGGGAACCCTTACTGCAGAGCAGATGACATCCTTACAGTCAGAACTTGACAGAACAGGAGTGACCATAGAGACAGTACAAAAGAGATATAAGATACAGGAACCGGGGAATATGGGAGAGGAACTTTATAAGAAAGTGATGGCGGCTCTCTCTAAGACAAAGAGCAGTGAAGCGGCATAGGAAGGAGAAGAGAGGAAATGATGGAATTTAATGAGTTTACGGACAGGATCACAGGACTGGTACAGCAGAAAATGGGAGAAGGCTATACAGTTACAGCGACAAAAGTTCTCAAAAATAATGATATCACACGGACAGGGATAGTGATCATGGAGAAAAAGGACAGTATGTCTCCCACGATTTATCTGGAAGAGCCTTACCAACAGTATCAGGACGGCGTTGATGTGGAAGAGATCGTGGAGGAGATCACAGTATTATATGAACAGCACAGCCACAATATAAAACTGGATATGGATTTTTTCGGGGATTTTTCTCAGGTGGAAGACAGGATCTTCCATAAGGTCATCAACTATGAAAAAAACAGGGAGCTGCTTAAAAGTATGCCATATTTCAGATGGCATGACCTGGCTGTCGTCTTTTACTATGCGATGCAGGGAAAAGCGTTTGGCAGGGCATCCATCCCGATCCACAACAGTCATCTGGATATGTGGGAAAAGACAGCGGAGGAAATATACCATACAGCCCGGCGGAATATGAAACAGAAGATGCCGGAACTTTTAGTGCCCATACAGAAGCTGTTGGATAAGATGCCGGGCCTCCGGATGGAAGAGAGCAGTATACCGCTGTATGTATTGACCAATAAGGAAAAGATCTTCGGTGCATCGGCAATGCTCTACTCTGAGAAGATAAAAGAACTGGCGGATAAACTGCATTCTGACCTGCTGATCATACCCAGTTCGGTACATGAGACGCTGGTGCTGTCTGATGACCGGGAGTATGATTCCTACAGGGAGATGGTAAGAGCAGTCAATACGACACAGGTAGATCCGGAAGAGATCCTCTCTTTTAATCTGTATCGTTATAATAGAGAAAAGGATGAGATTGAGGAGATCGAAGAGACGGCAGTATGAGGTTTGATGATGGAATTAACAGTCAGTATGTCAGATCAGGGACAGCTTAGTTTTCGAAATGATGTGTTTGACATGACTATTTTGAACGCACCAAACAGAATCTGTATAAGAGTAAGAAAGTGCAGATGCCAATGCCGGAGATCTATGTGCTCTATACGGGAGAGAGAAAAACAAGGTCGTCAGAGATCTCCTTGTCACAGGAATTCTTTGCTGGAAAAGACTGTGGGATTGATGTAAGAGTAAAAATGATATATGATGGTAAAGAAGGGGATATCATCAACCAGTATGTTCTGTTTACAAAGATATGTAATGAACAGATGAAGGAGCACGGAAGGACACGGAAAGCGGTCATGGAGGCGATCCGAATCTGTAAAGACAGGGATGTGTTAAGGGAATATCTCAGTAACAGGGAAAGTGAGGTAGTATCAATTATGATGGTATTGTATGATGAAGAAGAAATCATGCGTTCGTATGTTGAAAGTGAAGTTTATGATTCAAAGATCGAGACAGCAAAGGAAATGATCGAGAGCCAAGAGCCAATTGAGAAGATTGTAAAATATTCCCGTCTTCCAAAAGAAATTATCCTTGAATTACAAAGAAAATAGAGCTTGTAGCCAGTATTGTTCAATAAAAAAATATGTTGTAAAAATGACAGCATATGCAAGCAATGTGCTATAAATTTTGTGTCTGAAAACGAAATAAAGGGATAGAAGTTGCATACCAGCAATCAAGCATAGCGGGTATGCAACTTTTTTGTGCGTTTTTTTACTTTTAACATACGATATATCATTTCAAATTTGACATAGAAATGGCCATGAGAATTGGTGCAAGGTTTTTATTTTTTGATCA
>OFFX01001339.1_pt1 | contig 17769 bp, 23 predicted proteins | sample 1521511 | NCBI WGS metagenome assembly OFFX01 (sample SAMEA3504125, study PRJEB24116) | mouse gut metagenome | biome: mouse gut; feature: mouse-associated habitat; material: faeces | place: Denmark | collected 2011
CTTGTTTTCGTGGTATATGGCTGTAATTTCTGCCTGTTCCATTTCATACTTGTCTGGACCATTCATTTGTTTCAAATGATAGTAGAATGTTGCGCGGGGCAGTTGAGCGATTGAAAGTAGTATTTCCAGTTTGTGTTTTTGCCTCAGTTCTTGAACTACCTGCGTTTTTTGCGCTGGCGTCGCTCGTCTTCCAAAACCAAGGCTTGCAAGTTTTTTAGGTAGTCATTCTCCGCCCGCAGCCGCTGCACCTCCGCTAATAAGTCCTCTTCCACTGCCTTTGGCAGTTTCCGGGGCTGCCCGGTGCTCCTACGTCCTCGCCGCTCTAACGCAAGGCCTTCCGCCCCTTCCTCCAGATAGATTCTCTCCCATGCCGCAATTCGTTTATCATCTGTCCCAAATCTACGGGCTGTTTCTTTGTAGCTTAATTTTTCCTGCAGCATAGTTTCTATGACCTTTTTCTTGAACTCTGCCGTATACCGTTTGTTTGCTACTCCTTTTGGCATAATAAATCACCCCACTTGTTAGTAGTATACCATACTGTCTAACAAATGGGGTGCAGTTCAGACGGTGTGTCGGCTCTTATCTGTTTTCATAGGCGAAAACTCCTTTTCTTGGTGGTAGCGTCACCGAAAATCCTGCAACATCTCTGTTTTTCTGCGCTTTTGGGGCGGCAAGCGTCAATTGCCATTTTGGCTTCTCAGAAAAGCGTCAACCTCCGTTTCTCTCAACCGCCCGCACTGCGGGTGGAAGTGACCGCCCTGGCGCAGCGAAAGCGCCAGGGCTTTCTCCTGCTTTTTCTTTTCCTCCATCATTTTGCCGTGTTCTGGCGGGGGAGGCTCCTGGATCATTGCCTCCACACTCTGCCACAGATGGCCTACAACGGCGCTTTGTCCTGTGGAGGGGGGGCGGTGTTGCCCTGCATGGTAAGTGGGCCAGAAACCGGCTCACAGGGGCTTACACGGCGGTTTGGGTTGTGAGGCGGGATTTGGTCGCATCTATCTCCAGTTTTCGTAGTTGCCGTTGGTGGTATGATTCTACGACTTCTTGAATGGGACGGATGGTATAGCGGTAGTTGCCATTGCGCTTTTGACCGGATTTGGTAATGACGCTGGTGGGTTCAATGGCGATAAATCCTTTGTCTGCAAGCTCGAAGATGTACTTCTGAACTGTGTTTGTACTCATGCCAACTGCCTGCCCAATGGTTTTGTAACTGGGATAGCACTGATACGTTTTGGGATTTTCACAGTGGAGCAAGTAGGAGTAGACGGCGATCTCTCCGGGAGATAATCCGAGAGAGAAGATCGCATTCGGCAGCGGGAAGTAGTTTTTATATGCTTTACTCATGCGCCGCCTCCTGTGGTATTTTGTTCAACCCAAGCAACAAACTTTTCTTTCGGTACGACCAAGCGGTTGCCGATTTTCAGTACAGGAAAATCTTTTTCGTGCAGCAGCTCATAGCTGCTGGCGGTGGAAATGCCTAACACTTGAGCGACCATGGCTGCATTGAGAAATAGCGGCAGGTCATCGTAAGTTTTGTAGATGGATTGTTTCATTTTGATTTCTCCTTGGCGTAATAGATAATTTGCGTTCATTAGTTGACTATTTTTGCTTTTCGATGTATAGTCCTTCTGGGATGGGCGTATTGTAACACAAGAGGCAGCGGTTGTCAATATAGATTTTAATAAAAATAATCTATTTCAAAGGAGATTAAACCAATGAGTTTTCCACGACTGACTTTTCCGCTGACCGTAGACTTTGGAAGCAGCGGATATTGGATCGGAGATGTAGGCCCGTTTCACTATGGCGCTGCGGTGACGGCGTTCTTCTGCGGGGATGACTTGGCAGACAATGTTGGTGACGGATTGCTGCTGATGCGGCGATTGGAAGAGGTTCTTCAGACATTCGGCAGGCATCTGCAACCGTATGTAGTGGAGCAATCAGTACCTGTAGAAGCCTTTCTCCAACCGGAAAAGAGTTTGACCGATTGTTCTGTTTGCTTTGCCTTTCATTCTGTTGTGGATGATACGATGGTGATGGTGGAACGGTATGTCTTTTCCTGCTTGCGCGATTTCCTCTACGTGGAGCTGGGGAAAGCGATTGAAAAGGGCAATGCACCGCGCCAATGCCGTTTGTGTGGACGGTGGTTTCTCCACGTCCAGGGGGATAAGACAGTGTACTGCGATCGAATCGCTCCTGGAGAGACGGACAAGACCTGCCGGGAGGCGGGGGCACGGGCAGTATTTGAGAATAAGATCCAAAGTGAGGAAACCTGGAAAATATATAAGCGGGCATACAAAAAATATTATGCACGGGTGATGAAGGGGAACTTGAGCCGGAAGGATTTTAATGCTTGGGTGGAGCATGCTGCCGCACAGCGGGACTTTACAATCGAGCTGCTAAAGGTTACACGATCCGAAGACGAGAAGGTGCGGCAAATTGAAAAACTGCGGGAAGAATTAAACCGGTTATAAAATAAGGAGGATCGGATTCATGCAGTAAATTCTGTGCAGGAGTGGGAGTGATGATACGATTGCGTCTCTTGTGAAATCATTTTATATAGCAGTGGTACTCTGAAATTCGGCTTGCATAACCGTTCAAATTTGCTATAATGATTTTATATTCCGCAATATGTCACCACCGAGAACACGATGACGGGTGAAAGCAGCCGTATGGGGGTGAGGGTGTGAACAGTGCTTCTAAGCGGTGGATGATCCTTCTTGCCGCGTTCTTCATTGTTGTTCCGTTTTGCGCTGTAATATTTTTACTGTTTGGATATTCGGGAGATCTTTCCGCAAGTCAGACAGAGGATCGGATCGTCTTTGGCGCGACCTACATGACCATGAACAACCCCTATTACCAGGTGCTGGACGCTCAGCTGCGGCTGGAGATCGAGGCAAAGGGAGACGTTTTGCTCACCCGGGACGCCGCCATGGACCAGGACCGGCAGAACGGAGAAATACAGGAGCTGATCCGCGCCGGAGCGCAGGCGGTCTTCCTGACCCCAGTAGAATGGGACACCTGCAAAGCGGGCCTGGAAGCAGCTGCGGCTGCCGGCGTTCCGGTCATCGTGGTGGATGCCCCTGTGCAGCATACGGAGCTGGTGGCCTGTTCCGTTTTGTCAGACAATTATCAGGCCGGCGTACTCTGTGCGGAGCATCTGCTGTCGGAGCAGGATTCCGCAAGGATCATTCTTTTGGAACATTTTATCGCCCGCTCCGGTGCGGAACGGATACGGGGCTTTACCGATACCCTTGCCGGACATGACGGGTTTGAGATCCTTGCCTCCGGCCAGTCCGACGGCCAGATCGAAAACGCGATGCCCGTCATGGAGGAGCTCTTGCGGCGGGTCCCGGAGGCGGATACGGTCATGGCCCTGAACGATCCCAGCGCCTTCGGCGCGTTAGCCGCCATCGAGGGGGCCGGCATGTCTGGGAAATTTTCGATCTACGGCGTAGACGGCTCTCCGGAGGCCAAGGCCCTGGTAAACGACCGGCTGATGACGGCGACCTGCGCGCAGTTCCCGTACCGGATCGCCCGGGAGGCTGCGGCCCAAGGGTATCTTGCCCTGGAGGGCGCGTGCGGGCAGCATGAGATCATCGTGGGGGTCGAGCTGGTCACCAAGGACAATGTGCGCGGCTACGGAACGGACGGGTGGCAGTGATGAAAAGCGAAAAAACCTTGACCAATATTGCCGCGCTGATGTTCCTGCTGAACCTGGTGATCATCCTCTACTATTCACTCGTCTGTCTGGCCACCACGCTGCGGATCTGTGATTCCTTCAGCGCTTACAAATTTCTGGCCTCTGTCCGGCAGCTCCCGCAGCAGCCTTGGCGGATGCCTGTCTGGGCGCTCAGTCAGTTTCTTCTGCTGTGCGCGGTCAGCTTCGGCAAAGCGCGGTGGAATATTGACCGGCTGGAGCCCAGGCTTATTATCTGTATGGTGGAAATTCTTTTGAGTGTTGGCATCACTGTTTCCCTGGATTTCTATTACAGCGGCGTGGCTCTGCTGGTGCTGGCAGACCTGGTTCACTATGTGCGCAACAGTATCTACCGGCTGTGCTTTATGGCCGTATTGATTTTCCTGTACGCCTTCGGGCAGTATGAGATCGTCTTTTCCGCCACGGGGCAGATCCCCTTCAGCGCCTATCTCGGCTACTATAATCAGCCGGTCCGCAGCTGTCTTTCCGGACTGGAGAGCGTCCTGGTCTCCCTGAATGTCCTGCTGTTCGTATACTATATGATCCGGCTGTTCACCGGGCAGAGAGCGGAAAACGTCCGAATCCGGCGGTTGAACGAGCAACTGCACGATGCGAACGAGCAGCTGCGGGACTATACTCTGAAGCTGGAGCGCATGACGGAGATTCGGGAGCGCAACCGGCTGGCCCGTGAGATCCATGACACCCTGGGCCACACCCTGACGGGGATCATCATGGGCGCCGATGCTGGACTGGCCCTCTTTGAGGCGGCCCCGGACGAGGCGAAAAAGCGGATCGAGGCAGTGGCCCAGTCCGCCAGGGATGGCCTGAACGACGTGCGCCGCTCGATCAAGGCCCTGCGGCCGGACGCGCTGGAGAAGGCGGGGCTGGCCGAGGCCCTGGAGACGATGATCCGGAATTTTCAGGAATCTACCTCGGCGCAGGTCCGCTACGAACAGCTGGCGGGGCCTCTGGTGTTTGCCCAGGACGAGGAGGACACCCTGTACCGGGTGATCCAGGAGGGCATGACCAACGCCGTGCGCCACGGCCATGCGCTGGAGATAAGCATTCGCCTGACGCGGCGTGACGATCTGCTGACGGTCGACATCCGGGACGACGGTCTTGGCTGCGGCCAGGTGGAGGCGGGCTTTGGTCTGCGGCACATGAAGGAACGGCTGGATCTTCTGGGCGGGTCTCTGACCTGGGGGAACCGGGAGGAGCTGGAGGAGGGGCGGCGGGGCTTCTACCTGTTGGTCAGCCTGCCCGTGCGGAGCGAGGGAGGAGAAGAACATGATCAAGGTGCTGATCGTTGACGACCAGGAGCTGATCCGGGAGAGTCTGAAGGTTATTCTGAATGTCAGCGGGGATATCGAGGTGGCGGACGCCGTTCCCAGCGTGGCGGAGGCATTGAAAAGTGCGGCGCGCTACCGGCCTGACGTGGTATTGATGGACATCCGTATGCCGGGAACGGACGGCGTGGAGGGGACCAAGCTCATCATGGACCGCTATCCCCGGACAAAGGTGATCATCCTGACTACCTTTGACGACGATGAATATGTTTTCGGCGCATTGAAAAACGGGGCCAGCGGTTATTTGCTGAAGGGCAGCAGCGTATCCGATCTGTCGGAAGCGATCCGCATTGCCTACACCGGGGGCGCGATGATCAACCCCAATATCGCCAGCAAGGTGATCCACCAGTTCTCCAGCATGGCCAGGGGCCCATCCGGGATACAGGTGGACAAGGAGCTGACCGCAGATATCAGCAAAAGCGAATGGCAGATCATCCGCACGGTGGGCAGCGGAATGTCCAATAAGGAGATTGCAAAAGAGCTGTGTCTGTCGGAGGGGACGGTCCGCAATTCCCTCAGCAATATCCTGTTCAAGCTGAATCTCCGGGACAGGACGCAGCTGGCGATCTGGGCCGTGCAGACCGGCGTGGTGAACGGAGGACCGGTATGAGAAGGGGGCTGACACTGTGCTCCCTGCTGTTGCTTTTGTGCCTGTCCGGATGCGGGAGGGAGGATACGCTGCGTATCGGCGTGTACTCCGGCAGCTACTGGAACACGCCCAACGGGGACTGCTATCAGATCCTGGACAACGCCATCGCCCGCTTCCAGGAGGAGCATCCCGGCGTCAGGGTGGAGTACGTCAGCGGGATCACTACCGACGGATATAGCGAGTGGCTGGCGGAACAGCTCCTGATGGGTCAGGAGCCCGACCTCTATTTTGTACTCCCGGAGGACTTCAATCTGCTGGTGTCCTCCGGAGCCTTGGCCGAGCTGGACGGCCGGATGGCCTCGGATCCGGAATTTGACAGCTCGCTCTACTACCCGCCCTGCCTCCGGTCCGGCAGCTTTCAAGGGGTCCAATACGCCCTGCCCCAGGAGAGCGTACCTACGATCATGTTCGTCAACAAAACGCTTCTGGAGGAGCAGGAGATCCCGGTACCGGACAATGACTGGACGTGGGAGGACTTCTACCGCATCTGCGCCCAGGTGACCGATGTAGACCGGCGGCGCTTCGGCGTCTATGACTATACTTGGCTCAACGCGCTGTACTCTAACGGAGCGTCCCTGTTTTCAGAGGACGGAACCTTCTGCTATCTCGCGGACAGGAACATCACCGCGTCCATTCAATTCGTGAAGAAGCTGTATGCGCTCAACGAGGGGTATACCGTCACAGCCCGGGATTTCGATGTGGGCAATGTAGCCTTTCGCCCGTTCCTGTTTTCAGAATACCGGGCCTATCAGCCCTATCCCTGGCGGGTAAAAAAGTATTCCGGCTTTGAGTGGGACTGCATCTGTATGCCGTCCGGGCCGGAGGGGGATAATATTTCCGATCTGCACACCATGCTCCTGGGGATCAGCGCCAGGAGTAAGCGGCAGGAGCTGGCGTGGGAGCTTGCGAAAATGCTCTCCTTGGACGCGCAGGTGCAGCGGGATCTGTATACCTATTCTCACGGCATCTCACCTTTGTATGAAATTGCGGAAGAGGAGGCGGCGCTGGAGCGTCTCCATGAGGACATCCCTGGGAACGAAGGATTTACCCAAGAGGTCATTCATAAGATCATGGACACCGCCGTCGTCGCCCCCCGCTTTGACGAGTACGACCAGGCCGTGATGATGGCCGAGCGGGCTGTGAGCGAGGCCCTGTCTAGCGAGCAGTTGGACCTCAACCGGATGCTCACCGCCCAGCGGGAGATCAACGTCTACCTGACCAATCATAAATGACCAGATCCGGTCTCCGTTCCGCTGAGGGGGTGGGGACCGGAGTTTTTAGCGGAGCGGGTCTGCCCGGGTGCAGACCCGCTCTCCTTTTTTAACAAAAAACCGTGTTTCTATTTGACAGAAATATGAAATGATCATTGCAGCACGCAAAAATCATTACATTTGTCACTCGGAGATCGTGACAATGCTCAGGTGCAGAAAACTGTTGTGGCATTTATAATAAAGCCACAGTAAACAACAGCCGGCCTATAGCAAAATCAACAAGAAAGAGGGAGTAAGTATGAGATATCTGTTGTTTGTCAGTCACGGCACACTGGCCTCCGGCATGGCGCAGGCGCTGGGCATGCTGGTGGGAGAGCGGGAGAATGTCCGTCAGGTGGCCTTCCATGACGGCATGGGGTTGCCGGCCTTCAAGGAGGAGGTAGAGAAGGTCCTGGCCCCCATGACGGCGGAGGACGAGATCATCGTCATGGCCGACCTAGTCAGCGGATCCCCCTTGACGACCACCATGGCGGCCATTTCCGAAAAGATGGACCTGGCCAGGGTCCGGGCCATCGGCGGGATGAATCTCCCCATGGCAGTCACCGCCGTGGAGGAAGAGGACAGTCCCCTGGACGAAACTGTTGCCGCCATGATGGCCTGCGCCGCCGAGCAGATGAGGCCGTTCAGCGCGGATACCGGCAGCGAAGATGACATTTAATATTTATATTTGGGAGGTAATGACATGATTTCTTTTATCCGGATTGACGACCGCATGATCCATGGGCAGACCTGCACCCGCTGGGCTCTGGAGTACCCCTGCACCGGCCTTATCGCTGTCAACGACAAGGCTGCCAACACTCCGGTGTTGAAGGCCGCTTACAAAAATGCCAGCGATAAAAAGACCTTTGTCTGGACCATGGCCGACTGGCAGGCCAAAAAGGAGAAGGTCCTGGCCAGTCAGGATCAGTACTTCCTCATCGCGAAGAGCCCGGTGGATATGGCGCATGTTTTGTTGGATCAGCCCTTTGATCCCGGCATCAAGACGGTGATCGTCGGGCCCTGCAATGACCGCCCCGGCGCTGTCAAGCTGGGCAATAACCAATCCATCACCCAGGAGGAGGCCGAGGTGTTCGAAAAGCTGATGGCTGCTGGCTACAGCATCGAATTTGCCCTCATTAAGGAGGCGGCTATCGGCAACTGGACCAAGTTCCGCGGACAGTTCGGCTTCAACTGATCCGGCGCAAAGCAGCTGTCAAAGAAAGGATAAACGGTTATGACAATCAACGTAGTACAGGCCGCCATTATCGGCTTATGCGCCTGCTTGTCGTCCATGCCCGGCCTGGGCGGCACCACCTTTGGCAATTACACCCTGGGCCGTCCGCTGATCGGCGGCCTGGTATGCGGCCTGGTGCTGGGCAACCTCCCCATGGGCATCATGCTGGGCGCCGCCGTCCAGATCGTCTACATAGCTCTCGTCACTCCCGGCGGCACGGTCTCCGCCGATGTGCGGGCCATCTCCTATATCGGCATCCCGCTGGCCATGCTCTATGTCTCCTCCAGCGGCCTTGATCCTGCCAGCGCGGAGGCCCAGGGCTTCGCCGTCTCCATGGCCGCCACGGTCGGCACACTGGGTACCGTGCTCTTCTACGGCACCGCCACCGTCAATCTGGTCTGGCAGCACATAGGTATGGAGTGGGTCAAGAAGGGCCGGCTGAAGCGGCTGTATCTGGTGGATATGGTCCTGCCGTGGATATCCCATATCCTCTGCTCCTTCATCCCCACCTTTGCCATCTGCCTGATGGGCTCCAGCATGGTCCAGATTATCAAGGACTATCTGCCCATGGATGGGCTGGCCATGAAGACGCTGTTCACGGTCGGGTCTCTGCTTCCGGCTGTGGGCGTTGCGATCCTGCTCAAGCAGGTGGTGTCGAAGCCGGTGGACTTTCTCACCTTCTTCTTCGGCTTCACGCTCTGCGCTTGCATGCACCTGAACCTGATTGGCTGCGCAATCGTGGGCGGGTTCTTTGCCATTATCAATTACAATATCCGCTGTCTGTCCCTGCGGCCCGCCGCCGCTGCTGTTACCGCCGCAGACGATGACGATGAGGAGGATATCTGACCATGAAAAAGCTATCCCAAAAGACGCTGAACAAGTCGTTCCTCAACTGGTTTTACGGTCATCTGACCTGCTTCTCCCAGGAGCACATGCAGACCTTCGGCTACATGGTGTCCATGCTGCCCATTGTTGAAGAGCTCTACGATACCAACGAGGAACAGACGGAAAAGCTCCTGACCTACTCCACCTTTTTCAATACGGAACCCCAAGTCGGCTCCATCATCGTGGGCATCACCGCCGGTATGGAGGAGGCCCGGGCCAACGGCGAGGATGTGGACAACGAAACCATCAACGGCATCCGGGCGGGTCTGATGGGTCCTCTGGCCGGGATTGGCGATTCCCTGGTGGTCGGTACGCTGCTGCCCATTCTGCTGGGCATTGCCCTGGGCCTTTCCGGCGGCGGCTCTCCGCTGGGCGCGATCTTCTATATCCTCGCGTGGAACCTTGCCATGTTCTTCATCATGCGTTTTATGTACTTCAAGGGCTATGAATTGGGCGGCAAGGCGGTGGAAATCCTGGTGGGCGAAAAGGCCAACGCCATCCGCGAGTCCATCATCATGCTGGGTACGATGGTCATTGGCGGCGTCACCGCCAGCTGGATCAACATCACGACCTCCTTCAAAATGCTCAACAGCGAGGGCGGCGTGATCGTGGATCTGCAAAGCACGCTCAATGACGTCTATCCCTCCATCCTCAGCGCCGTGTTTGTGCTGCTGTGCTGGTGGCTGCTGAGCAAAAAGCGCCTTAGCCCTGTCGTCGTTATGCTGATCCTGGTCGTTATTGCCTTTGCGGGCGTCCTGCTGGGCTTCTTCAATCCGGGACTGTCCTACTGATCGTATTGATCCCCGCCAAATTCCATTCCATCATTTTACAAGGGAGGATATCCGTCATGCTGAACAGAACACAGGCGCTGGACGAGGCCCGAAAACAGAAGGCCGCACTGGAGCGCATCGGCCGGTGGAGGCGTTGGCTGTTTAACCTTTCCGGCACGCTCTTCGCGCTCGCAATAATTGGGCTGAGGCAGAGCGGCTGGCTTTTCGGGCTGGGCGCAGCGGCTGCGGTGGCTGCCGCTGTCAGCTGCCTCGCAATGTTCGCCGTTGATCTGAGTATTCGCAATGGCCGCCGCAATGTGGAACGGATCCTGGATTCCCTTGAAAGACCAAAACACGAAAAGGAGCTTGCATCATGAAAGAGTTTACCTACCTCGTGACAGACGAATTGGGCATCCATGCCCGCCCGGCCGGACTGCTGGCCAAGCTTGCCAAGACCTACCCTGGAACGACCGTTACTGTGACCAAGGGAGAGACAACCGTGAAGGCTTCCCAGCTGATGAAGCTGATGAACCTGGGCGTCAAAAAGGGGAACACGGTGACTGTAGCCGCCGACGGCCCCGCTGAGGAGGAAGCCATTGCCGCTCTGGAGCAGTTTTTCAAAGAGAACCTGTAAGTTATTACTTCTGAACTTAAAGTTCGGAAGTAATATATGCCATGTCTTGTGGTTGCCGCCGCCTGCGGCGGCGAGCAAGGCGGCTTAAATCAAATGTATTATTTCCGAATTTTTCATTCGGAAATAATACATAGATCGTGGGCGCCGGTTCGGTTTCAGACCGGGCCGGCGCCCGTACTGATGGAAGGAGAATATTCATGATCTTAATGCAGGGCAAGGGCGTATCCCAGGGCGTGGTCAAGGGGAGGCTGTATTTTTATCAGCAGCAAAACGCTGCGGTCACCAAGGAAACGGGGCGTGATCCGGAAGCCGAGAAGGCCCGATTGAGCGAGGCGCAGAGTACGTCTATGGAGCAGCTTACGGCACTTGCCGAAAAGGCCCGGGCTGAGACCGGAGAGGAGTCCGCTATTCTCTTTGAGACACACGCTATGTTCGTAGAAGACGACGACTATGTGGAGTTCATTATGAATGCTCTGGAGGAGGGATGCAGTGCGGAATATGCTGTGCAGCAGGCGGGAGAACAATTTTCCGCCATGTTTGCCGAGATGGAGGACCCCTACATGCGGGCCAGGGCCGGTGACATCAAGGATGTCACCCATCGCATTCTCAACAATTTGATGGGTATCGTGGAGGGCGGCATCGATTCCGAGGAGCCGGTGATCCTGGCCGCTGAAGACCTGGCGCCCTCGGAGACACTTCAGCTGGATAAGACTAAGATCCTGGGGTTTGCCACCCGGGGCGGATCCGGCAACAGCCACACCGCTATCCTCGCCCGCACCATGGGGATCCCCGCTATCTGCGGTCTGGGAGATAGCTTGAAAGAGGAATATGCCGGCCGCATGGCCTATATCGATGGGGAGACCGGACAGATCACGCTGGAGCCGGACGACATCACCCTAGCCGCTTTTAACGAAAAATATCAAAAGCAGCAGGAAATGCGGGAGCTTCTTCTGACGATGAAGGGGCAGGACGATGTAACTCTGGACGGGAAACACATCATGGTGTACTGCAACATCGGCTCTCCTGGAGACATTGCCGCAGTCCAGGCCAACGATGGGCAGGGGGTGGGCTTATTCCGCTCCGAGTTCCTCTATCTGGCCGCCAGCGACTACCCCAGCGAAGACGAACAATTTGAGGCATATAAGGAAGCGGCCTCCGCTATGAACGGCAAGCGGGTGGTCATCCGCACTCTGGACATCGGTGCGGACAAACAGGTGGACTACTTCCACCTGAGCAAGGAGGAAAATCCCGCTATGGGCCTGCGGGCCATCCGCATCTGCCTGAACCGGCCCGATGTTTTCCGCACGCAGCTCCGGGCGCTCTACCGGGCCTCCGCCTTTGGGCGGATCGCCATCATGTTCCCTATGATCACCTCTGTCTGGGAGGTAAAGGAGTGCCGGCGGGCGTGCAAGAGCGTGATGGCCGAGCTGACCAAGGAGGGCATCCCCTTCCGGGCGGATACGGAAATCGGCATCATGATCGAGACGCCTTCCGCCATTTTTATGGCAGAGGAGCTGGCCAAGCTGGTGGATTTCTTTTCCATCGGCACAAATGACCTGACCCAGTACACCCTGGCCTGCGATCGCCAGTGCAACGATCTGGGCAAATTCTTTGACCCCCATCATCCGGCGGTGCTCCGCGCGGTCAAGCAGGCTGCCGATGCCGCCCACAAGGCAGGCATTTGGATCGGCATCTGCGGCGAGCTGGCTGGAGACATTTCCCTTTTACCCACATTTTTGGCAATCGGCATTGACGAGCTGTCCGTTTCTCCCTCGGCGGTACTCCCCCTGCGGGCGGAAATACGGAAAAGTATTGCCCAAACCTGCACACTGGAGCGCCTGGAGGGCTGATCGATGCGGACATATTCGCTCGTCTTTTTGGATATTGACGGGACGCTGCTGGACTCCCGGCAGCAGGTCATGCCGCAGACCAAACAGATCCTCCATCGCCTGGAGCAGCGCGGAATACCGGTCATCCTCTGCTCTGCCCGATCACCGGGCGGAGTGGAAACCGTGGCGAAGCAAGCGGATCTACATGGGCCGGCCGTCTGCTATGGCGGCGGATTGATCCTGACTGCGGAGCGGTCTATTCTGAGCGATGAGGGGATGCGGAAGGAAACGGCGGCCGCTTTTAAGCAGTATGTCCGAGAGCATTTTCCGGACGTTGTGGTCAGCGCATATCTCTACGATGTCTGGCTGGTGGATGACGTCAACCATCCCAGCGTCCGCTGGGAAGCGGAGGTTTCCAAGTGTACCCCTCTGGCCGGCAATCTTCAGGCGGCGGCGGAAACGGTCCCCCACGTCCACAAGCTTCTGGCGTTTGGCACCCAGCGGCGGCTCTCAGAGCTGCGGGACGCGGCGGCGAAGGCATTTCCCGATTTGACCTTGGCACGATCCAGCTCCACCTACCTGGAGATCATGTCTAAGGCAGTATCCAAACGAAAAGCCGTGGAACGGCTCCAGGAGCACTATCATGTCAGCCGGGAGGAGATCGTGGCATTTGGGGATCATTTCGTTGATCTGGAGATGCTGCAATATGCCGGACTGGGCGTTGCTATGGGGAACGCCCCGGGACCAGTACAGAAAGCCGCCGCGCAGGTCACAGCGTCTCATGATGAGGAAGGAATTTATATTGCCTTAAAGCACCTGCATTTCCGCGCTCCGCTGATTTAGCAGATCCCTCCGCCGCAAAGGAGCGTCAGCGAAACGGGAGAGAGAAGTAGACATGTCTGAAATGTTGGCCTCGTTATGGGGGAGATCTCTTTGTTTACAGCATAGCAGATTTTGATATGCGGAAGTCTCTTCCTTTTTTGATGGATTTGTGGTATACTATCAACGAGGTGAGCGAGCAGTGCAGTTCAAACCATTTGTTTTTGATACCATGAACCGCCAAGTTCCTGTTTCCATTAAACCGATGCTTCCGTCAGATGCAGAGGCAACAAATCTGCCGCCTGTTTGGCAGACATCCTGGACGAGTGATTTTTTAGCGGAGGAGCGATTTGAGAAATATGCGGCTAAGGTAAATGGGAAGCTGATTGCATTGGCGGCATACGAAGTCCTTCAAAACTCGCTGGTTGTTCATATCGTCTATATGGAAGCTCATCCGGAGTCTAACCCAACCCTTGATGACGGACAGCCAGAGTATACGGGGATCGGACGACTGCTGATCGCATACGGGATCAAACTATCCATCGACAACGGATTTGCTGGAGATGTGGTGCTTGAGGCGAAAACAACGGGTTTGGCTAAGCACTATGAGAAAGATTTTGGGGCGGTGCGACTTCCAGTATTTGGTTCTTCAGCTCCGCGGTATTTGATTGCAGATGCGGCAGCAAAACGAATATTCTTTACCTATCTTGTCTAGTTTGAGGGGGTGTCCGGATGGAAAGCAGAAGAGGAAATATACTCTCTGATGCCGAGTGGTACTGCCGGAAAGATCCGGAGGAGGAGCGATTTTACGAAATCTTTTTCCTGATGTGCCAGAAATATGGCGTGAGATGGGCCAGTGCAGCGGAAAAAGAACGGCAGTTTATTGAAGAAGTAACCAGGGTCACATATGAGCGGGAGAGGGCGTTGCGGCTAGGATCCCCGCTGTCGGATGTCCGTCCGTCATTTGCTTCCTAAAACCAGGCTTGACCCACAACCTGACCCACACGGGGAAAGAAGCGGACAGAATTAGTGGAGTGGATAGGACGGAAAGCATCATTTTCCCGGAACAAAAAGGCCCGGAAACTGCTGGATACCAGCGGTTTCCGGGCTTGCTATCACTTGGTAAGGATGAGGTCACCAGTTCAAATCTGGTCAGCAGCTCCAAGAAAATCACCTAAATCTGCGGATTTAGGTGATTTTTCTTTAATTTTTGCAACTTTTGGGGGGCGTTTGAAAATCAGGAATGACCTCCTTGCCGGGAAAATAGGCTTTTTGCAAAGAGTTTTGCAATTTTTCGGAGGTCACACAATCCTCAAACCATTGCGCCCCAAGGGGTTCCCGATTTTCGCGCTTGCAAATAATCTGCAATTTTTGGGGATTATTTGGAATAAGCCTGGTCAACGACTGCGGCGGCCTTAGAAATCGTTTCCCGGCCCTTAACGTAGTAGCGCAGGGTCATTGCTGACGTGGTGTGTCCCGCTGCGGCCTGGGCTAACTTGATGTCCTTGGTCTGGTCGTACAGGTCCGTCAATACCGTAGTGCGGAACCGGATAGGCGTGATGTTTTCATCAAAACCGATGTCCCGCTTGATACGGTCGCACATGCGGCGAACTTGGGTATAGGACAAGGGAGACTTGCCACCGAAGACAAATTCACCGGCTTTTACCTGGAGCAGATAGGGGACCGCCAGAGCTGACAGGCCGATGGTCCGGGTGCTGCTTTGGGTCTTGGGGTCTTTGATCTCCGGCTGGTTGCGGGTGGGGTGGGTCACGGCCCGGCAGCTGAAACCGGCTGTTGGGATACACCGCGCGGATGGCTTCAATCATGCCGCACAGGCCGTTGGTGCAGAACAGGTACACATCCAAAACTCCCCTGGACTTGAGGTCATTCAGCACATTCAGCCAGAATTTGCTGCTCTCATGTGCCCCAACCCACACACCATGGATGTCCTTCCGACCATCCATGGGTGATGCCCGGCACCACGTATGCCGCCTTTGTCACATACCGGTGATCCTCACGCACCTTGTAGTGGATGGCGTCCATGAACACGAACGGATAGACTATCTCCAGAGGCCGGTTCTGCCACGCCGTCACCTCCGGCATGATCTTTTACGTGATCTTCGTCACCAGCTCCGGGGGAGATCTCCACATCCAATAGCTTTTGTCAAGGGGAAGTTTTACGAAAAGCTGCCAGCGTCCTCACCCGAGTTGTCGATTTGTTTCTTCACAGACGCGGTACTCTATTTGGTAACCGGCACTCAAAATCACCTGAATCTCCATATCACCAACCATACCTTCGTGCAATTTCCTCCAGTTCCTCCGGGTCTGCGTTTCGAATCTCCTCCTCGTCCAGAATCATGGCCCCCAGGCCGGAGAAGGCCCCGGCATAGACCTCGTCCAAAAGCTCCCGGCGCAGGGCCTCGGTGTCGTTGTACATATGTGTGCCTCCTGTTAAGATAACGTTCGTTCTATTCCGCGATGGCCTCAAATTTGATGTTGTTCTCCCTCGCGTACTGCTCCGCGTAGCTTCCGGCAGGTGCATAAATAGTAAGGCTTTCACAGTTCTGGAACGCCCAATCCTGTATTTCTGTCACGCTGGCCGGGATGGTCACGCTGGTTAGGTTCTTACAGCCGAGAAGGCATTTTCGCCGATGGATGTGACGCCCTCCGGGATGACCACGTCCCCGCCGGGGCCCTTGTACTTGGTCAAAACGCCCTTCCTGATCCTGATGATAAAATCTTTGTTTTCCATAATCAATTTCTCCTATAAAATCAAATTTCTTCTTTTTGCAAAACCAGCTTGAAGGCCCAGGAGGGCATCAGGTGTAAACTCTAAACAAAGTATACTATTTCAATAATTTTTTTGCAAGATATGCAAGCTGCATAGTGCAGGGTGCCATGCAAAATTATTTCTATAGTCAATAAATATCCCCGGCATAGCCGGGGGAGCGATCTACAACAATAGGACCTGCCGGAACATTCGGCAGGTCCCGTCTCGAAGATTATGTAGGCTTGATCAGCACTGTTTTTTGTCCCTTTGGAATCTCCCGACCACACCACACACCATTTTTCAGCAGTTCCCTCATGTTGATATACCCGATAAACTTGTAGTAAATATCCACCTCTTGGCTTTTGACTCCGTCCTCATCTACCTGTTTCTCATGCACCACGATTTTCTCAATCAGCTCATTGAGAATGTGAGCGTTCAGCTCTGTAATATCCGTGTACTTTCGGATGAGTGGCAGAAAGCGCTCCACGTTTCTATAGACCTCCTCGCCTTGAGTGATCTCCGTCAAAAGGGCCTCACGCTGGCCTTTTAAGGCCTCCTGCTCCTGTTCATAGCTGGCAGCCATGGACTGATACCGCTCCTCGCTGATCCGCTCCAGTGCGGCGTCCTCGTAGAGCTTGTTCAGTATCTTTTCCAACTCGCCCAGGCGTTTCTCCACCTTTTTTAGCTCCCGCTTACAGCGATTGATCTCCTGGGACTTTTTCTCTGTTTTCATGGACACCAGCATATTCATATAGTCCTCCGCTGCCAGGCTTGCCACCTGAGCATTGCGGCGGATGTCCTCCAGCACCAGTTGATTCAGTGTCTTCCACCCGATGGCGTGGGAGGTACACCGCTCCTTGCCGTAGTTCTTATACACCCAGCAGGAGAAGCCGGTGTACCGCCCACGCTTTTTATCGTAGCTGACATTCAGGGAGGAGCCGCAGTCGGCGCATTTTACAAGCCCTGTGAAGTACTGGACCTCGCCGCTGGAGTTCTCTCGCCGCTTAGCTTTCATCATCTGGTGGACGGTATCCCACAACTCCTGACAGATCAGCGGCTCATGGGCATTCTCGGTGACGATCCACGCCTCCTCTGGTGTCTCTACCCGGCGCTTATCAAAGAAGCCCTTGGTCTTGCTGCGGCCAAAGACTACCTTGCCCAGATAGACCGGATTATTCAGAATGACCCGAATGGAGGTGGCGTGCCAGTCGTAGGGCTTGCGCCAGTAGTCGCTGTTCTTGTAGTAGTCTGGGTTGTTCTGATTGAAGTATGCCTGGGGATTCAGCACACCCCTTGACCGTAAAATCTTGGTCATCCGCACATAGCCCACGCCGTCAGCGGACATCTGGAAAATCTCCCGTACCACTTCGGCGGCAGGCGGATCTACAATCAGATGGTGGCGGTCGTTGGGGTCTTTCGCATATCCGAAGGGAGCATGGCTGCCCAGATACATCCCAGACTTGGCACGGGCCTGGTGTGCGGCTTTGGTTTTGCTGGACGCCTGCCGGGCATAGAAGGAATTGATCACATTGGTGAAGGGCAGTACCAGATTGTCAATCCCGTTCTTTGAGTCGATATTTTCCGCTACCGAGATGAACCGCACCCCCTTCTCCTCAAAGTAGTGTTCGATGTACATCCCCATCTGGGCATACTCCCTCCCGAACCGGGAGAGGTCTTTCACGATGACTATGTTGACCTTGCCCAACTCAATATCGTCGATCATTCGCTTGAAATTCGGACGGTCAAAGTTGGTACCGCTCCATCCGTCATCACAGTAACAGTCACCAATTTTAATACGGTGTTCCTTGCAGTACTGGGTGAGCAGGGTTTTCTGAGATGTAATGTATAAAGGGTGGTTTCACCAGACCACTACATTACATTGACTG
>OFFX01001341.1_pt1 | contig 17751 bp, 15 predicted proteins | sample 1521511 | NCBI WGS metagenome assembly OFFX01 (sample SAMEA3504125, study PRJEB24116) | mouse gut metagenome | biome: mouse gut; feature: mouse-associated habitat; material: faeces | place: Denmark | collected 2011
GGCGATGGACCCGCCGATCAGCCCAAGGCCGATAAAACCACAGGTGAGCGTATTCATATGTTTGATACCTTTCTTTTCGGAAAAATTTGATTTATAGTAAACGACATTAGAAATTTTGTTTACTATATATATCAGGTAGCGAGGTCTAAGGTATGAAAAAAAGGTTGATGGAATGTATGCTGCTGTTGGCGGCATGCTTTTTTGTTATTTTTTCTGCGAACAGATATACAGGATATGATTTGAGGACAAAGAAGCCGGAATACAGAGAATACACAGCATTTTTCACTGTACCAGGCGTTTCGCCGGAAGATGACAATGAGATCATGGAAAAAATTGCGGAACTGACCGGGGCAAAATGCCGGGAAATCTGGCTGTCAGGACAGACGGCGGATGCTGCCATTGCTTCCTGCATTGCGGGAGGAGAGTATCCGGATTTTATTTCCGGCAGCGCTGCACTCTATGAGGCCGGAGCGCTGCTCCCTATTGATGAATACTGGGATGCATATCCGAATATCCGTGGTTATCTGGAGGAGGATGTCTGGGACCGGCTCAGGCAGGAGGACGGGCATATTTACTGGATTCCACAGTTCAATGTCGTCCACAGGGAAGGAGCGGAGGCGTTGCATGAAGGGGAAGCATTCTGGATACAGACCCGTGTTTTGAAATGGGCAGGATACCCACAGATTACTACGGTGCAGGAATACTTTTCTTTGATCGAGGCCTATATGAAAGACAATCCCTGCATGGCTGACGGAGAGAGCAATATTCCTTTCATGCTCCTGTGCGATGACTGGCGTTATTTCTGCCTCGAAAATCCGCCGCAGTTTCTTTCAGGCTATCCGAATGACGGGTGCTGTATGGTAGATCCGGACACACTGACGGTCATGGACTATAATGTGACAGAAACGGCGAAAGCGTATTTTGCCCTTTTAAATCAGGAGTTTCATGCAGGGATGATCGCTCCGGAATCTTTCACCCAAAGTTATGAGGAATATCTCGAAATGCTGGCTTCCGGACGGGTGCTGGGTATGGTGGAGCAGTGGTGGCAGTTCGCCTACGATGTGGGAGAGGCGCTGAGCCGGAAAGCGGAGGAAGGCTGCGGCTATGTTCCACTGCCGATCGTCATGGAAAAGGGCGTAAAGAATCAGTGGCATACAAAACGGGGAAATGACATTAACACAGCGGAAGGGATCTCTATTACGGTAAGCTGTAAAGATGTGAGAGGCGCCCTGTGGTTTATCAACGATCTCCTGGATGAAAAAGTGATGAAACTGCGGTTCTGGGGTGTGGAGGATGTCGATTATCATAAGGATGAAAGCGGCATTTATTATAAAACACCGGAGCAGCGTGCGCGTGCACGGGACGGTACCTATTTGAGACGGCACTTTTGCTATTATTCTTATTTTCCAAGGCTGGAAGGGATGGCAGCTGACGGGATCAATGCCTTTTCGGCCGAATTTCAGCCGGAAGAGTTCTATGCAGCCCTGCCGGAGGATGTGCGGGCATGTCTGGCGGCGTATGGATGCAGGAATTATGTGGATATGCTGGGCAGTAATGAACAGCCTGGGGCCTGGTATCCGATGTATTCCCATGCAAAGCGGCTGACACAGGACGTGCCTGCCGGAAGAGTCTACAAGGCGATGGAAGAAGTTAAGCAGACATATCTGCCACGGGTTGTTCTGGCCGAGGATTTTGAATCTATGTGGGAACAGTATATGGAAGCGTACAGCGCATGCCATCCGGAAGTGTTTTTTGAAGAAATGCAGAGAGAACTGGATCGGCGTGTGGAAGACATGGATTAGGGATATGGTACATGGAAGGAAATAAGACAACGAAAGAAACTCTAAGACTGCAGAGAACACTGCCTTAGAGTTTCTTAATGACTTTTTATTCAACCTTTGGCAGCCTGCTGCGATAGAGCGCCAGTTCTTCGTCGGTGGGGATGTAGTCGTTCATCTTCCCGTCGTGGAATTTCTCATAGGCCATCATATCGAAATAGCCTGTACCGGTGAGGCCGAAGACGATGGTCTTCTCTTCGCCGGTTTCTTTACACCGGACTGCCTCGTCAATGGCGACGCGGATCGCGTGGGAGCTTTCCGGCGCGGGCAGGATGCCTTCTACTTTTGCGAAGTACTCCGCGGCTTCAAATACTTCCGTCTGCCTGACGCTGACTGCTTCCATCAGGCCCTGATGATAGAGCTCGGACAGGGTGGAACTCATGCCGTGATAGCGCAGGCCGCCGGCATGGTTGGCGGAGGGGATAAAGTCGCTGCCCAGCGTGTACATTTTGGCAAGGGGGCAGACCATACCGGTATCGCAGAAATCGTAAGCGTATACGCCGCGGGTAAAGCTGGGGCAGGAAGCGGGTTCAACGGCGATGATCCGGTAGTCGGCTTCGCCGCGGAGCTTTTCTCCCATAAACGGTGCGATCAGGCCGCCCAGATTGGATCCGCCGCCGGCACAGCCGATGATGATGTCAGGTTTGATGCCGTATTTATCCAAGGCGGTTTTGGTTTCTAAGCCTATGATGGACTGGTGGAGAAGCACCTGGTTGAGCACGCTGCCCAGCACATAGCGGTAGCCGTCACTGGATAATGCCTTCTCCACCGCTTCGGAAATAGCGCAGCCGAGGCTCCCCGTAGTGCCCGGATGTTCAGCCAGGATCTTCCGGCCAACTTCGGTTTCCATGGAGGGCGACGGCGTTACCGACGCACCGTAAGTGCGCATCACTTCCCGGCGGAAAGGTTTCTGCTCATAGGAGCATTTCACCATGTAGACCTTGCAGTCAAGGCTCAGATAGGAACATGCCATAGAAAGCGCCGTGCCCCATTGACCGGCTCCGGTTTCGGTGGTCACACCGTTAAGCCCCTGTTTCTTCGCGTAATAGGCCTGGGCGATGGCGGAGTTTAGCTTGTGGCTGCCGCTGGTGTTGTTGCCCTCGAACTTGTAATAGATCTTCGCGGGCGTGCTGAGCTTTTTCTCCAGACAGTAGGCGCGGATAAGCGGCGCCGGGCGGTACATCTTATAGAAATCGCGGATCTCCTCCGGAATCTCGAAGTACGGCGTGTCGTTATCCAGCTCCTGCGCCACCAGTTCCTCGCAGAAAACGCCGGAGAGCTCTGAGGCCGTCATCGGTCTGTGGGTGCCAGGATTTAAGAGAGGCGCAGGCTTCTTTGACATATCAGCGCGCAGGTTATACCATGCCTTGGGCATTTCGTTTTCGGTGAGATAGATTTTGTAAGGGATTTTTTCGTTGTTCATGGCAGATGCCTCCTTGTGAAAATTGTAATTTTGTAACAAAAGTGTATTTCTGCCAAATAAAAAACGTCCTTGACAGAAATATACTTTCTGTCAAGGACGAATAGATACAATAATTGTAGACACTATCCGCGGTGCCACCTTGATTCACGGTATGACCCGTGCGCTTAGCAGGATACCAACATATCCCCGGCATATTACGCCTGCCTGCAGCGTCGCAGAATACTCTGTGTTAAAGATCACATTTGACTGCGCCCTCAGCGGTCCATTTGACAACTTGTTTCTTGCCTGCTTCTCAGCATCGCAGGTTCTCTGTAAAGGCATGATTGCCGTTATCTCCGCTTCAACGGTTTGCTGTATGAAATTTTTATATACTATAGCACCATTGTATGTGCGTGTCAATAGTTTTGTGAAAAAAGATTGACGGGAGCAATTCCAGCAGCAACGGCGTTGCGCTCAAACTCCAGCATAAGCTCTTTGTTTGGAATGCGGAGTTCGCCGTCACAGTAGGATAACAGGCCGTAAATGATCATGGCCGCATAGATTTCCTTTTTGGTGGTGGGACGTCCCTGACCGGCAGTATATTCTTTGCGGATCTCAATGCGGACGGGCATGTGATTGACCATTTTTATGGCATCTTCCCGTACTTCGTCAATATTGTGTTTCAAATAGAACAGGACTTCGTCCATCTTGCCGGTGTTTGTCCAGTAACTTTGGCAGGCGCCGTCTTCCAGTGCGCAGACAACGGAGCGCGGATTGTAGATCCGGCGGCCGTCCCGGGTCTGGTAACCGTTATACCATTCACTGATCTCTTCCATGGAAAGAGTGGTCTGCTGCGCACAGAGGGCTGCCACCTCTTCTTCCGTAAAGCCGAAATAATGTTCGAAGGAAGGGTCGTTGAGCATGGTATATTCCTTAAACATGTTCAGAGCTGAACCGGTGCTGTAGCGTTTGATCGGGAGGACGCCGGTCATGTAGGCAAGCGCCACGTATGGCCGGTCTTTCAGCAGATCTCTTAAGAACTCCAGAAAATCGCCCTGCTGCTCCGGATACAGATCATGGCTGAAAATATAATCCCATTCGTCTATAATGAAGATAAATTCGTCTCCGGTAGCGGCAAGCATATCGGAAATACTGTTAAATTCTCTGCTTTCAAGCTCAGGGTAGGCAGCGGCTATATCACGTTTGAAAGAGTTTTTGATCAGATCGATATAGTCATTGTAGGTGTTGCCTTTATCGGAAAGGTTGTTCAGGCACATACTGATGACGTTGTATTTGTTCAGGTGGGTCAGATAATCTTTGCTTTTGCCAATCTCTAAAGTATCAAACAGGGATCTGGTATCATAAGACTTCCCATAATAAGCGCCGAGCATGTTCAAGAGAGAGGTCTTGCCGAAGCGGCGCGGTTTTGTGATGCAGATGTATCGATTTTTAGAAAAAATTCTTTTATTTAGTTGGTCAATAATACCCGACTTATCTACGAAAAATTCATCACGATGTAATATTTGAAATTCCTTTAAAGAAGTACTTGTGTTCAAATAACCGGACATATCGTTAACCGCTCCTTTCTGAGATCTGTATTTTGAAATACAGGATGACCGTTTCTTTCCGCCGCAGTATAATATATGGGTAAAGCAGATATTTTTCTTTATTATACCGTCTAATTCTGTAAGATACAAGCAAAAGATTGACGGATGGATATTTTTCGTGGAAGTCGGTCCATTGTCTGTGATACAATGGTTGGCATACGGAAACAGCTTAAGAAGCTATAGAACGCTGTATAAAATTGTGATGTCATTTACGATAGAATAAGGAGTGCGCAACAATGTACCAGATGATTGCATTTGATATGGATGGAACGTTGCATGGCGGAACCGGAGAAGTATTTCAGTCTGCTGCTGGAATCTATTATTTAACCTTTTCCTCCATACGATATTGTTTCGGTGTGATGCCCACACTCTTTTTGAATTGTCTCTGAAAATAAGAGGGTGTGGAAAACCCGGTTCTGTATCCGATCTCCTGTAAGGAATAATCTGTTGTGGACAGCATAACCTTCGCAGCTTTCAGTCGCTCTTTGAGAATAAAGCTTGTGAGAGATTCCCCGGTCTTTTTGCTGAATATAGCAGAGATATAATCCGGATTCATGTGAACGAATTCGGCGATCAACTGGCGGTTCAGATCGGGAGAAGAGAGGTTTTTGCGTACACAATCCTGAATGATTTCAATTGTGGATTCCGGCTGTTCTTCTTCCGGATTGATCTGAAATAATTCCGGATATACATTTCTTCGCTTGCTTTCTTTTACAGCTTTTGCCAGGGTGCTCTCCAGATGGTGAATATCCACCGGTTTGGTGAGATAGTTCTGGACGTGCAGCTCAATAGCAGAATGCGCATAGTCAAATCGTTCGTGACCGGTCAGCAGCAGAATTACAGGATTCAAATTCTTTTCGTAAAGCCAGCGAATGAAATCAAATCCGTTTTCTTTGGGCATCTCGATATCTGTCAGAACGATATTCATGTCAGGATGCTGTTCCATCACGTGTTTTGCCTCCGGTACGCTGTGAGCCGTATACTGTTCACTGATGCCCAGCTTGTCCCAGTCGGTATTGAACCGGATGTCTTCAACAATATAGAATTCGTCGTCTATGATCAGTATTTTCATAACTGTTTTCCTCGTATCATAAGTGTATAGTTTTCAAAATAAAATGAGCGGTATGAACAGGATCTTAAGAGTCCTGGTAGGAAATATAGGGAAGAATAATGTCAACCTGGGCTCCGCCTCCATGCGGGAGATTGGAAAAGAGGATGCTGGTGTGGGAATCATCATAGGCCAAAAGGATCCTCTTTTTGATATTATAGAGTCCGATTCTGGAGCCGTCTGCAATTTCCTCCACGGTAGGAGCCGGGTTGTTCAAATCCGCCAGCATCTGCTCCGGAAAACCGCTTCCGGTGTCCGTATGTCTAATGTGCACATAGACCTGCCCGCTTTCACTCTGCTCCTCAAAGGCGGTGACGGTGAGACTCAGCTTATCGCTGGTGCTTAAATTATGCTTAATGGAATTCTCGCTCAACATCAAAACCAGGCTGGGAAAGACGGCCGCATTATCACATAACCCCTGTATATTAATTTGATAGAGCAGACTGTCAGGGTAACGGTAACTGTTCAGATCATAATAATTGCGCACGAAATGCATCTCTTCCGCCAGACTGACAAAGGGCTTGGTGGAAAGAGTGTAGCGCAGGTGCTCTGCCAGAGTGGATATCATGGACTTTAAAACAATACGGCTCACAGAGGTGCCCGCCATGGAGGAGATAACGCTCAGGCAATTGATCAGAAAATGGGGCGATACCTGATTGCGCAGGCTCAGGAGTTCGTACTCTTTTTTCAGAAGCTGTTCCCGGAGTACTTGGTTCTCCAGGGAATCGATGTGCTCCAGAAGACGAATGACTTCCTCATGAATTTCCCGTACTTCCTTACAGCGGCTGACTTCCTGGAGATTAAGCGCCTCAAGCTGAGGACTTTCCTTCACCGTTTCCGAGATCCTGTACAGCTCACGGATCGGCAGACGCAGTCTGGTGCTGAACAGGATAAAGGTGGAGAGAAAGCAAAGGGTGAGGATGACGATGAATACACCCTGCAGTTTAAATCGAAGCTCCAGCGTCTGCTGCAGATGGGAATAGGGCATCAGGATCAGCAGATCCGATTGGCAGAAGGAGGGCCTGATCTCAAATTTCAGATATTTACTGCCGGAGTAGGTTACAACCTGTGTGTTTTTGCCAAGAAGCAGTTGTAACTCGTTGGAATCCACAGCCTGATTGACAACGGGAAGCTCTGTTTCCGGCGCGTTGAGGAAGGCGCAAAGCGTATCTTTGGAAGTGGATTCTTCCAGATCATGCATGATTGTATCCACATTGACCCATGCGCCGCCGATGGTATTGTTGTAGGCAAACATACGCACAAGACAATAGCTGCCATCAATTTCACAGAAAGCAAAAGAACTCTTCTGCGAAGTGAGTTCTCTGGAAAAGGCGGCAAAGTCCACCGATCGCAGAAAGGTTTTGAAATAGGTGGAAAAGGAGGTATTGGGGTCTCTTGACTCGGAAATAAAACGGTCATTGCGCTCGCTGTAGAAAAACAATCCGTCCACTGTCGAATAGCACAGCAAATAAGAACTCAGTGTTCTCTGAAGACGGGATTCGCAGGCGGAAATCGTCATCATATGATCCGAAGTGGATAACTGAGACAGATCAGGGTTGTTGTAAAGGGTTGACAGAACGGAACGATTGGCGATTTCCAGATCATTTTTAGTCTCAGTTAGGCAATAATCTATCGTTCGGTAGTAGCTGTCATAAAGATTGGAGCGCATATTATGGTTCAGGAACAGAAAAAGGACCAAAAAGGAAATCAAAAAAAGGCCATATATCACCAAAACAATTTTGATCAGCTGAGAAAAAAGCGAGTACTCGCGTTTGTGAAAAAGCATGAATACCTCCATCTGTCAGAAAATGTCTATGTATGATAGTAATCTTAGTGAAAAGGAAAAGCAATCGAGAAATCAGAAATTGTAAGAATTTTGAAATATTCACTCAAATATGTACATAGTTTTTCCGGGGGCATCTTCCTATAATGAAAAAAAGCCTACTTCGAAGAAGGGAAGAGAGAAGAACGGCTTAGAGCATTTTCATGGGAAATGCCGTGTGAACGGCAGAAAGGGAGAGGTAGCTATAGATCATGAAAACCTGGAAAGAGAGAGTAAAATCGGATTACAGTGAGATTCGCGGCGTACACCATGGCCCGAGAGAGGGGGCTTCCATGGAGCAGCTGGACCGGGAATTGGGATATGCGCAAAGACTGCGGATTAATTCCGTCCGAATCTTTATCCAAGAGACGGAGTGGCACAAGGATCCGGAGGCGCTGGAGAAGAAAATACTGGATTATACCAGACTGTGTGCCGCTCATGGGATCAGCATTATGCCTATTTTTTCAAGCGGTAATCAGATCCGCACGTATGAGCTTCTGACGCAGGATGAATGGGAGAAGAAGAGGGCCTTTTTGACGGCCATGATCCGTTTGCTTAAGAAGGAACCCAATCTGTTGATGTGGGACGTTTATAATGAGCCGTTCTGCAACGATTATCTGAGAAATTGTCCCGAGGAGGAATATGAATCCCGCTATAAGAAGATTGAGCATGATCTGAGACTCCAATGCCGGATGGTGCGCGAATTAGATGACGATACGCCCATCACCGTGGGTCATGAGTTGAAAGAGCATCTGGAATCCACGGCAGATCTGGTTGATGTGATCGCTTTCCACGATTACCTGACCACCAGAAAGGATATCAGGGAAGTATATGAGTATGCGGGAAAGATTGCAAAGGAACAGGGCGGCAAGCCGGTCATCAACAATGAAATGGGCTGTATTGGGCGTGCGAACCCCTATGATGTGGAGCTGCAGTTCTGTGAAGAGTTTCACTATGGATATTATATCTTCAATCTGGTGATCGAGGGCTTCTGGGCGCCTCTTCACGGAATCGTATATCCGGATGGAACGGTGCGAGATCCTTCTATTGTAGCAGCCATGTTTGGTTTCTATAGGAACAGAGGCGCAGACAGGGTGATTCCGCAGGGGAATCGTGAAGAATATGCCGCAGTGGCAGTGGAACGGGTAAAGAAGGCGCTTTCCGTGGACAAGCAGAGTCTGTTTACCAGATTTGAAGCCACTACAGATGAGATTCTGGAGGCCGCAGAGGTATGTGTGAATATTCTGGAGTGCTGTGAGATCGCCCCGATGGACAATCTGTTGTCGGCTCAGCTGTTTGCGTTACGAGATATTCCGGAGGAGAAGCGTGACCGTGCACAGATCAGAAGATTTGCCTATGAGGTTTCCAGGAAACTCCAGGAGTACTATTGTCTGTATTGATGTGTCTACAAGGATCCCTCTGCAGTATTTTGTATAAATGTGCTTCGGAATGGGGGAAAAGATGTCAAAATAATGCAATAACAGCTAAGATGTGTGAATATTTTTTTGACATTGAAACAGCTATAATTATAACACAATAAAGAGAAGAAAATATCGGCCGATAAGAACTTCTTCCGTTATTGAATGAACAAATTTGAATAAACAAATGAAGGAGGAAATGTTAATGAAAAAGATTCTTGCACTTATGATGTGTGTTGCTCTTGCGGCAGGAACTCTTGCCGGATGCGGAGGAGGACAGGATGAAAACATTGGCGGTGATGCTGCTGACAATACGAAAGATGAGGGAGCAGACGCTGAGGCCGCTGGTGATGAAGCGGCTGCCGGAGAGGCGGCAAGTGATCTGATCACAGACTTTGGCGGAGAGACGATCGTTGTTGCATTGTACTGCAACGATGATTCCGTACCTGGAAAAGACAGAGTATTTGGTAAGATCAAAGAATATTATCTGGACACTTACAATATCAATGTTGAGTTTGTAACGTCTCTTATGGGCGATTATACACAGAGCGTGAATATGATGCTTTCCTCAGGGGAGCAGGTGGATATTTTCAGCTCAGGCGTTATGAACTTCTCGAATACGGTAGCGAACGAGAGTACTTATGATCTGAATGAGGGAAATCTACTCAATAATTACGGTAAGGATATTGTGGAACTGATCGATCCGGAGTTCTTAAAGGGCTGTGTTGTAAATGGCACTCTGTATGGGATTCCCTGTATGCGTGATCTGGCAAGCGGTATGTGGTGCGTCGTAGTCGATAAAGAGTATATGGATGGTATAGACTATGATTATTCCCAGATCAACATGGAAGAAGTCAATCCTGCGACTGCGGAGGATATGACGGAGTTGTTTACGCAGCTTCACGAAGCATATCCTGATGTGAATGTAGTGTATCCTTGGGATTACGGGTATCTTGGACAGAAGCTTGCCTATGATGCTATTGGCGGAGACGTGTTTGGCGTGCTGCTTGATCCTTCCAACAGTCTTGAAGTGTCCAATCTGTTTACCAGCGATATGTTCAAGGAATATTGTCAGCTGATGTATGAGTGGCAGCAGGCAGGATTTATGTCGAAGGATGCCGCCACCGAGACACAGAACGGCGGCGCACAGGTTATTGCAGGCACTCTGATCGCTGATACGACAGCCGGAAAGCCTGGTATTGTACGCCAGAAGGAAGCGGAACGTGGCGGACGGGATTCCGTTGTATTCCAGCTGGGGCCTGACTTTGTGGCAAGCAGCGCGCCTGTTGGCGCTGCTTGGAGCATCAATTCCACGACAGAAGCTCCTGAGGCCGCGATGACGGTTCTGAACGATCTGTATACCAGTCCCGTAGTGACCAACCTGCTTTTGTGGGGTGAAGAAGGTGTGGATTATGTTCTTACGGAGTCCGGTCATTGTACTTTCCCTGAGGGAGTGACCGAGCAGACAGTAGAGTATTACAATCTGGTGTGGGCTTGGATGATGCCTTGTGAATATCCTACCTATGTACGTGAAGGGGATGACATCGACCTTTGGGAGAAGACGATAGATTTCAACAACAATGCCATGAAGTCCAAGGCGCTTGGCTTCAGCTTTGACTCTTCGGAAGTCAGTGCAGAGTATACGGCGTTGACCAATGTATGGGAAGAATACGGCAACAGCCTTGTATTCGGTCTGATCGAGCCGGAGGCAGGTATTGCCGAACTCAATGAGAGACTGGAGGCTGCAGGACTTCAAGCTTATATAGATGCGAAGAAAGAAGCTTTGGAGGCATGGGCAGCCGCGAACGGTGTCGAGTAGGAAACGATTGATCGTGCATGAGTCCGTCCTGGACGGATGTATCTGAAAACGGGAAAAAGGAATGGAAATCTCAGATTCCGGTTCCTTTTTCTCTTGTATAAGAAAGGCTGGCATACTGTGAAAAATAAATTTTTCACAGGCAAATTTGTGCTTGCGCTCAAATTCGCGTGTTGAGCAAGAATGGAGATTTCTATGAAACAGACAGCAAAAGTAAAGAGGGATTCCAAGAAGACTTTAAGGCTTATCAAGCGGTTTATTCCCGTATATCTTATGGCTCTTCCGGGAGTTATCTATCTGTTTATCAATAATTATATGCCGCTTCCGGGCCTGGTGCTGGCATTTAAAAAGTATTCCACGAAAAAGGGAATTTGGGGTTCGCCATGGGTGGGACTCAAAAATTTCAAATATTTGTTCCGGACACAGGATGCCTGGATCATTACAAGAAATACACTGGGTTATAATATTTTGTTTATCATCGTTAATGTGATCATGGCCGTTTCGATCGCCATCATCCTGTCCGAGCTTACCACAAGATGGAAGAAGGTTTATCAGTCCACCATCCTGTTGCCTCATTTTTTGTCTACGGTGATTATCAGTTATCTGGTGTTTGCTTTCCTGAGTTCGGAAAACGGATTTTTGAATAACAGTATTTTTCCTTTATTTGGCAAGGAACCGATTCCCTGGTATACGGAACCGAAATATTGGCCTTTTATACTGGTATTCGTACAGACCTGGAGAGGCGTGGGCTATAACTGTATCGTGTATTTGTCCACGATCCTGGGATTCGACAGGGAAATCTATGAGGCATCTGCCATTGACGGTGCATCGAAATGGCAGCAGATCAGAAAGATCACTCTGCCGCTTCTAAGACCTACGATCATCATGCTGGTGCTGTTGTCCGTCGGACGTATCTTCTATTCGGATTTCGGTCTGTTCTATCAGGTGCCTCAGCAGAGCGGTGTATTGATGAATGTGACGCAGACCATAGATACTTATGTGTACAGAGGACTGCTGGAGAGAAATGATATGCCTATGGCTACGGCAGCGGGCGTCTACCAGTCACTGATTGGATTTATCCTTGTAATGTCTGCGAACCTGATCGTTCGCAAGATAGATCCGGACAGCGCATTGTTTTAGGGAAGGGAGAGGGAATTATGAAGTCAAAAGACGAAAAACGCTTTCAATTTATGGGTAATGTTGTTATGATAATCATGACAATATTAGCGGTGGCTCCCCTGCTCCTGGTGATCATCTCTTCCTTTACAGACAATAACACATTGATTCGGAACGGTTACAGTTATTTTCCTGAAAAGTTCAGTTTGGATGCATATCATTATATTTTTGTAGAGAATCCGCAGGTTTTGAAGGCATATCTCGTATCCTTCCGTCTTACGGCTGTGGGAACGGTTCTTTCGCTGTCAGTTACAACACTGCTTGCCTATGCTATTTCCAAGAAAGAACTTCCGGCAAGAGGCGTTCTTACTTTCTACGTTTTCTTTACTATGCTGTTTAACGGTGGATTGGTTCCGACCTATATCAATTACGTGAATATTTTCCACATTAAGGATACTTTCTGGGGGCTGTTGCTGCCGGGTCTGGTGACGAACGGATTTAACGTTCTGCTCATGAAATCTTATTTCACATCCAGTATTCCGGATGAGATCGTTGAAGCGGCGTATATTGACGGGGCATCTGAGACGCAGACGTTTCTTAAGGTAGTCGTTCCGCTTGCCAAGCCTATTATCGCTACCATTGGGCTGTTTGCCGGAATTGCTTACTGGAATGACTGGAATAACGGATATGTTTATCTGAACAGAAGACAGGATCTGTATTCGATACAAAATCTTCTGAACAGGATCGTGCAGAATATTCAATATCTGCTCCAGTCCGGAGATTCCAATGCGGCGGCTCTGCTGGCGAATCTGCCTACGGTCTCGGTGCGTATGGCGATGGCGATCGCAGGCGTGCTGCCGGTACTGGTGATCTATCCATTCGTGCAGAATAACTTTGTAAAGGGTATCACGCTGGGCGGCGTGAAGGGCTGACAGGAGTTAAAAGGGGTGTAGATGGAGATAAGGTTGAATAAAACGCTTCGGCATGGAGGTAAAAATGAAAAAAACAGTTGATTACAGGAACCTGCGAGGGTTCAATTACACACAGCCTGATGCCGTGAATGACAGGGATTTCTGGTCTCATTATCATCATGACGTTGTGGACAGGGATATGGGGTATGCCAGGCGGCTGCACCTGAACAGCGCCCGGATTTTCCTAAGCTACGATTTCTATAAGGAGAATCCCGAGCAGTTTCTTGCAAACGTCAAGGATTTTGTGAAGACGGCATGGAAACATGGTATTTCCACTAACCCGATTATTTTTATGGGATTCCGATTCCGTGAAGATGAGCTTCCGCCGGAGGGATTCATGCTGGAAGCAGGACTGCGGCCGATCGCTAAGACGCTGGAAGATCCTTCCAGCTGGTATATTGGAGAGCAGTATTTTGACGCGCTCTATGATGCGATTGGTAAGGAGGAAGGCCTCTTGTTCTGGGATATCGCCAACGAGCCCGGATATACGGATAACTTTGTGACCTGGTATGACGAGGAACCTTCTTATGTGCAGGATTATCAGGATCGGCCTGATATGGAGGCGTTGCGCTACAGGCAGGAGAAGACCTGGGAGATCATCCGGCATTTCTGTAAGTATGTGAAGGCTAAGGATCCGGTGCATGATATCGGGATCGGCAATATCTTTATCTATGAGACGGAACCGAGCAGGACAGCGGAGTTGGTTGATGTGATCGTATTCCATGACTATTGCCCGACCAGGAAGCGTATGCGTGATACGCTGGAGTATGCGAAGCAGATGAGTGAGAAATACGGCAAGCCGGTTTTGGATAACGAAATGTGTTGTATCGGCAGAGCGAATCCTTATGATATGTCCATCGAGCTGCATGATGAATACGGTGTGGGCTGGTATCTGTTTGAGTTGATGATCGGGAAAGATATGTGGTCAAGGGTACACGGGGTGGTTTATCCGGACGGAACGGTCAGGGATCCTTCTATTGTGTCCGCGATCTATGGATTCTTCCGCAACAGAGGGGAAACGGCGATCCGTTCTGACGTGAATCAGGAGGACTATGTGAGAAGAGCCTGTATCCTGGCACAGAGAACGCTTCGTAAGGCAAGACAGAACCAGGGATTTGCGCACAGCCATGATGTGGAGGATCTGCTGGAAGTCTGTGAGTTTGTGGCGAATTTGTTGGAGGGCGGCGAGTTGGTGCCGATGGCATATCCGCCCACTGCGAAAATCGCAGCCTACAGGAAGCAGGAGCATGTGGATTCTATGGAAATTGCGGATTATCTGACAGAGCTGATCGACACGTTGAAGAAGGCGTGCCATGTAGTAGAGATACAGCAGTAAGAAGTTTTCTTATATGAGGTGAGAGGATGCTGCAGACCATCAGAGCTGATGGGAGCGGCATCCTTACTTTATGTGTCGGAGATTTCCGGGATAAAGGGATGCGCCAGGTCGTGACATGAAAGCGGCCGTTTGTGACTAAGACAGATCAAACAGGGGACGCCGGTCGATATATATCATGGAAAAGAATGTTTATGAAATGAGGCAGGTGACGGGAATGATAGCAATTGCAGTATGCGATGATGAAATCCTGGAGTGCTGTCGTATGGCAGGGCGGATCAGTGTGATCCTGGAGGAAATGAAAGTTCCCGGTATCATACGTCAGTTCAACAGTGGGCAGGAGCTTCTGCAGGCGGAAGAAGACTTTGATATTATATTTCTCGATATCATCATGCGGGAGCTGGACGGTATGAGGACGGCGCAGCTTTTTCGGGAAAAGGCCTTTGACGGGATTCTTGTCTTCGTCTCCGCCAGCCGGGATTACGTATTCGATGCCTATGACGTGGAAGCGTTTCAGTACCTGCTAAAGCCCGTAGACGACCGGAAACTGCGGCACGTATTGGAAAGAATCGTCTGCAGGACAAAGGAACGCTCCCGGGAATTTATACTTGTCAGCAAGGAGCGGCAGAAGAGGAAGTTATTTCTTCAGGATATATACTACTTTGAAATCCGCGGCAGGGTGATTGAGGCGCATGGGGCGGAGGGTATTTTCACCTATTATGAGCAGATCGGCGTTTTGGAGAAGAACCTGCAGGAAAAGGGGTTTCCGCGGTGCCATAAGAGTTATCTGGTTAATCTGCGGCACGTGGAGGGATATAACAGGCGGGAGGTGATCCTTGACTGCGGGGAGCGAGTGGTGATCGCCAAGCGCAGATATGAACAATTCTGTCGCGAAATATTAGCTTATATGAGAAGAGAAGGAGAATAGCGGAGTAAGATATCGTTATAGCTTACGGAACGATCTTTTTGTGGTGAAGTGTTATGATGTATGGGTTTGTCTTTATTCTTATGATGATCATATGCCGGTTGGGGAATCTTTGGGCGGCTGACAGGTTTTGCAGAAAGTATCTGGAGATTTCGCAAAGCAGAGAGATGGTATGGCTGGCGCTTCTTTTAGGCGGCGATATTCTGTTCAGAATACTGCAAGAAAACTTTGCGGCCTTGCCCAATCTTCTTTTTACTGCAGGATGGCATGTGATAATGATCGGACTGGTGGCGGTGCTCTTTGGTGGTGAGACGGAGAGAAAGCTGTTGACTGCTTCGATCCTGACAACGGTAACAACGCTTACAGGTATGTTCTTTATATCGTTGTTGTCGTGTCTGGTGTTAGTCTGGAAACATGCCTGGCATCATATACCGGCGCCTTTGATAGAGGCAGGGGAAGGGGAGTTGCTCGTCTGCGGTGTACAGCTTGCAGAGATGCTGGCAGTTTATCTGCTTTCAGGATGGCGGATTTCTTTTATGGAGCAGGAGAACGTCAGCGAAGGGCTTAAGAAAGGATATGCCGTTCTGGCGATTCCGCTCTTTGTCATCACGCTGGTGATCGATGTGGCGAACTGGGGTGCAAGTCACGGGGTAATGGTCAGGAGCGGTGGGAATATGGGTCTGTATTATGATCAGATTTTCAGTCACATGGAGTTTTTGATCCTGACGGCGCTGTTCCTGTTCGCGGTGGGATTCTATCTTTACGGACTGGACAAGATCTATCTGGAACAGAAAAAAAGCAGCCGGTATCAGGCTCAGATCGCAGCCTATCAGATGTTGGAGGAACAGTACAGCCAGGCAGAGAGGTTACGACATGATATGAAAAATCATGTGATCGCATTGTCAGGATTATTGGAAATAAGGGATTGGGAGAAACTGTCGGAGTATCTGGACAATATGCGGGAAAGCGGCGGCATTGGAAAAGGGGAGGAGACCACGGGAAACCGGGCGGTGGATGCGCTTTTGTATCAGAAGCGGCAGACGGCGCAGAGCAGACAGATCAGGTGGGAATGTGACGTGCAGATACCGAAGTCATGCCCCATTCATGACTTTGATCTGTGCGTATTGTTTGGAAATATCCTGGATAATGCGGTGGAAGCGTGCGAGAGAATGGGGCGTGGCGGACTGTCCCGGCAGACAGATGATACGGAGAGGGAAAGATTTATTCATATGCAGGCGAGAACCGTCAAGCGATGTTTTCTGCTGGAAGTAAGCAACAGTGTCTGCCCGGAGGAAGGCAGGGGAGGAAAGCCTGCCAGGAGAGGGCGGGCAGAAGGGTGGAGAATGCACGGGACCGAGGGGCCTGGAAAGAAGGATGTAAAACGACAGGGGATCGGACTTATCAATGTCAGAGATATGGTGAGGCGGTATGACGGGGTGTTCGGCATGGAATTTCAGGAGGGTGTTTTTTCGATTTCGATTTTAATCCCGCTGGAGGAGAAATCTGAGAAGCGTGAAGAGGGAAATAAAGGCTGGAGAAGCCGTACATGACATGAAAACGGTTATTTGAAACGGGATGATAAGACAGTATGCACTGTCCTCCGAAAGAAAATGAAAGAGTTGTTTATCCGGATAGGGATTACAGAGATTGGAGGAGATGCCATGCATACAAAAACAATGGAAGGGCTGATCGGTGCGAGAACTAATATGAATCTGGTGGATACGCCGATGCGGGTCTACAAGGAAGCCAGACGCAAGGGTGACCTGGGCGCGATGGAGAGAGCAATGGGTTATGCCAACGACTTTAAAGGCAGAGCAGAAGAATACAAGAAGGTCGCCGATGAGGGCATGGAGAAAGAGGCCGAGGAAGCGAAAGAGAAGGAAAAGCTGGAGCGGGAAGAGGAACTGGAGAAAAAGAGGGAGGAGAAGAGAGAAGAAAGCAGGGAACAGATCAGCCGTCTGGAACATGCAGATACGGTGGAGCTGAGCGAGGAAGGGAAGGCATTCGTGCGTGAGAATCAGGATTCGGATATCGATGATGTTTCCCTTCCGGCGATGAATCCCGCTGTTGTGAAGGAGCCTGTTCTTTATACGAGCGCGGGAACGGCGAAGCCGGCAGAGTCAAAGCCGACAGTGTCTGTTTCGGTATAAGGCCGGTCAGGAAATATAACATAAAAAGCGATAGAAGGTGGCAGCAAACGCTGTCATCTTTTTTGTTGTTCCGTTAAAGTACAGAATCTTTAAAGCGCAAAAAAAGGTGGAAAATCTTTAAAAAGAGCAAGATTATATTTATTTATGCGGAAAGACCTGCCTGCTATAATGCAGATAACAAAAGGAGGGAGACGAAATAGAAAAATGAAAAAAACAAAAAAACATACTAAAATTAATGGGCAGGG
>OFFX01001343.1_pt1 | contig 17742 bp, 21 predicted proteins | sample 1521511 | NCBI WGS metagenome assembly OFFX01 (sample SAMEA3504125, study PRJEB24116) | mouse gut metagenome | biome: mouse gut; feature: mouse-associated habitat; material: faeces | place: Denmark | collected 2011
GATGCAGGCGGGATCGTCCTGCTCCACGTCCCAAATGTAGGCGTGCCGCTGGCCCTGCACCTGCTCCTTGGTCTTGTTCACCGTGGCGCAGAAGGCGTCGTTCACCTTCTCGTGGACGCCGTCCTTGTCCTTGAACCAGACCAGGCTGGGGGTGCTGTTGATCAGCGCATCCAGGTACTGATTGGCCTGCCATAAATCCATGCGCTGCTTCTGCTTCTCCTGCCAGCGGGTAAAGCGAAAGATCAGCTCCTCTCTGGACAACGGCAGCATCCACAGCTCGTCGGCCAGAGACAGGCTGTCCCCCAGGGCCGCGATCTGATCCTTCTCCGCCAGGAGGATCAGCTGGGCGGATTCCTTTTTCCCCTCCGCCAGCGCGCGCACCGATCCCTCCCCGGCCAGAGGGACGGCCAGGATCACGTCTGCTCTGGCCAGCAGCGCCGCCCGGGGCTCACTGCTGTCCAGAAAGGAGTGGTTGAAGGAATCCAGCGGCGTCAGCGTTTGGACCGTCTCCAGCACCTCAGACGGACAGTGAATGAGATAAAATTCCATATGGCAGCGATACATAACTTGGTCCCTCCTGTGCGGCAAGATACTTCAATTTATTTTAATCCCCTAAAGCCGTTCTGTCAACAATCATCCGGAAGAAAAGCGGGGAACCAGGCCCTCTTCCACGCTTGCTCTATATTATTCTCAGGAACACAGACTGACAACCGGCAGCCCAGTCAGGGCTGCCGGTGTTATTTGCGTCACTTCAGCAGCCGCTGCAGCTCCGACCGTCCCCTCCGGCTGTGGAGGTACCATGCCACCTCGGGCTGGAGAAGGATGGTCTTCTTCACGTCCTCCATCAGCGTGCCCGCCGCCGCCGTGTCCCGCACGATGGCCGCCGCCGGGCCGGCCTGCCGTCCGCCGGAGTACCCGCTGGAGCCCAGCGTCAGCTGGCTGTACAGCGCCTGATACACCGACTGGATCTGGGACACCCACTGGCGGTCCGCGTTCACGATGGCCAGCGACGCCTGGGCGTACTCCTGGGTGGACACCTGCATCATATCCAGCCGCATCGCCCGGGTGGACAGCGGGAACTGCGGCAGCGTCACCGTTCCACCGCCCATCCGCAGCGGGATTCCTTCCTCGGGCTCGGGCTCAGGCTCGGATTCCGGCTCCAGCGCATCCTCCGTTCCAATGGTGGCGGCCAGAATGCCGGCCGGACCCTCGGCGTAGCCGATGTTTACGTGGCTGTCCTCCCCCATGGAGATACCCCACAGGCCGCCGCCGCTCTCAAACACGTTCCTGGACCCGCTGGCCAGCGTCAGGAAGACCTCATTGTCCCGGCCCAGATCAAAGGCTTTCCCCTCCGGCACCCGGCACATCACCCCATTCAGCATCAGCCGGATCAGGGCGATGTGATCCGCCAGCACCAGCCGCCCGCTGAAGGGCTCCTCGTTGGCGTCCATCCCGGCGCCGCCGGAGATCCCGGTCACCTGAGCGGTCAGAATACGCAGGGTGTGGGACTCCTCCTCATAGATCCAGTCCTGTCCCTCCTCGCCGCCGGTGACGGTAAAGGGATTGGGGTACATATCCACCTCCTGGAACTGCTGCCGCCGCTGCTCCCAGCGCACGTAGGCGTACCGGCTCTGAAGCTGTCCGGACTTGTCCTTCCCCTGCAGCAGAACGGCGTGGATGTCGCAGCCGTGGCTCGGGTCCCCCTTATTCAGCCAGAGCCGGGCAGCGTCGCCATTCATCAGGGACTGCCGGGTCGCCGCCTTGCCGTCCACCTCCAGCTTGGTGAGGGTGCTCAGGCTGGGCATCAGGGCCTTCCACACCAGGTCGAACGCCTCCAGAGGCTTGCCCTCCGGAGTGCGTACCGCGACCGCCCGGGCCAGCAGGGTAGCCGCGCTCTCCAGCGTCACCGGGACGGTCCACTCCTTGGAGGGCCGCTCCCCCGCCTCCTCGATCAGCGTCACCTCTCCGGTCAGCCGCAGTAGGTTGGAGCCGTCTCCGCTCAGCGTGCCCAGGCGCAGCTGTCCGCTGCCGCCCACCTCCAGGGACGCCCCCTTCTCCATCTGAAGCCCGCCCAGCTGGGTCTCCCCCTCACTGACCACTCTGGCCTGGGAACCCTCCACAGTAAGGCGGTCCGCCTTCACATTCTGGAGCGTCACCTGGCCGGAGCCGGTGAGCCGGATGGCTGCCGCCTGCTCCTGGCCGTTCCCCTGGATGACCACGTCCGCCGGTCCGGCGATGGTGACCTCCCCCGTGGCCTCGTTGAAGGTCACGCCGGACAGGTCCGTCCCCGTGATCTGGAGCGCACCGGCCCGCAGGGTCTCCGGAGCGGTCCCCGCCGCGGCGTTCGTTGCCGGCCCGGAGGCTTCCGCCGTCTCCGCCCTGCCGTCCGGCACACCGGCCTCCGGCTCCAGCGTGGTCTGGGAGCTCTCCAGCGCGGTCAGAAGGCTCATCATCAGATCCAGGTTCATTCCCCCGATTCCCATCAGCAGGGACAGCAGAGGCGATCCCATATCCAACGTCTCCAGAGCCGTCTCGGGCGGCATGCCCGCCGTCAGCTTCTCCAGCAGCTGGCGCACCGCGTCCAGCATCTCGTCCATGTCGATCTCGCCGGACAGGAGTCCCTCAATCAGGTCCGCCTTTCCGTCGATAAACAGCGGCTTATCCCCGGCGGACACACTGTTCACCATACGTTCGATTTTGGACACCAGCTTTTCCAGCTCCGTTTGGAGGGCCTCCCGGTCGGGCTCCTCGCCGTCAATGGACTCCTTGGTCAGCTCCTCGATCTTGTCCAGGCTGTCCTGCACCTCATCCAGCACCGCCTGGCCCAGCTGAAGGGCATTGCGGCTCTCCCGCAGCTGGCCCTCCGTCTGGCCGATCCTGGTCATCAGGTCCTGCAGGGTATCGGAGATGTTTACCGTACCGGCCGCCGCCGCCTTCTGCGCCGGGGCGCTGGCAGACTGCTTCTCCGTCTTCACCACACCCTGAAGATTGGGGGGTGTAAAGGTCATGTTGTCCCTGCGTATGGTCAATTCACTCATAATCTGTGCCTCCTCCCGTCCGGTCACTGCCACTACCCTGTATATCGGCACCGAAACGGAAAAAATAAGGAGCCGCTCCTCCGGACCGCTCCGGCCAGAATCACGACGCTTTGTATGGCACAGGTTCCGCCAGCAGCTCCCGAATCAAATGGCGGCGCGGACAGATGTGGTTGTGAGAATTGGACAAGACTGGTGGAATTTTCTCAAACATGTGATATAATAAGCGGGGGTGTTTGAATTGCCGAACAAAGGTATGGGTAAGTTCAAGCAAAAGCTGCTGAAATCGGTTTCCCGAAAGATGGTCCTCCTGCTGCTCCTTTCTGCGCTGATCTTCACCATGGGCCAGTACGCCGTCATCCTGCTCGGCAACGAGGGGAACGTCCGCAGCCATCTTCAGGAGCTGAAGGCGTCCTACCGCCAGCTCGACCGCATCGACACCGAATTCCTGCGGGACGAGGAGACGATGCGGGCGGCCCGCGCTGTGCTGACCGGAGAGCAGGGCGCCGCGCGGCTTCAGCAGCTGGTGCGCAGGTTGAATCTGCAAAGCCCGGTCTCCAGCGAGTTCATCCTGAGCGATCTGCATGGCAGCGTCCTGGCGGCTTCCTTTCCTGGAAGCACGCTTACCTCCTATCTATGGAACTACAACGCCGCTATCTGCTACCATGCGCGGAACTGCGGGGAGGACGAGATCTACCGCTCCGTCTATTACGACAACAGCACCTACTCCGACCGCATGTTTGTCAAGCCGGTCTATCAAGACTCCGCCCTCCTGGGCTTTCTGACCCTCTATCTCTCCGGGGCCGGGTGGAACTACTCCCTGTCCGACACCAACTTTGACGGCGTGATCACCGATCTCCGGGGCAACATTATGTACAGCAGCAAACATGCCTTTGCCTCGGTGGACAACAAATTCAGCTGCGCCAGCCACGGCTCTGTGGAGCTCAACGGCCTGCGGTACTGGGTCCTCAGCGAGACCACCCCGGACGGCGGCGCGATCATCTACTCGCTCGTCTACTACCCCCGCAGCGGCGCGCTCATCGCCGGCCTCATCGCCCTGGCCATGGCCGCTGCGGCCTGGTATGTGACGGCGCGGAACGTCTTCGCCAGCATGGCCGCCAGCAGCGCCGCCAGCGTGGAGCATCTGGTGCAGGAGCTCCGGTATATCCGCACCACCGACTCCGGGCACCGAATCGAGATGGACAGCGGCGACGAGTTCAGCGAGGTGGCCCATCAGACCAACTATATGCTGGACGCCCTCAAGGAGCTCAACGAGCGCAACACCGAGCTGCTACGGCGGAGCAACCGCATCGAGATGGAGCAGCTCACCGCCCAGATGAACCCCCACTTTCTGTACAATACACTGGAGATCATCCGGACCCTGGCCCTCTTTGACGGCGTAAAGGCGGAGCAGGTCATCACCGAGCTGACCCAGGTCCTGCGGTACAGCATTGATTTTTCGCGGGACGAGGTGCCCCTCCAGGACGACATTTTCTACATACAAAGCTATCTCAACATCCAAAAGGTCCGCTTTGGCAGCCGCTTCCGCTGCCAGCTGGACATCGCGCCGGAGTGCATGGACTGCATGGTGCCCAAGCTCCTTCTTCAGCCGCTGCTGGAAAACAGCATCAAGTACGGCTTCCGCCGCAGGATGGAGCTCCAGATCCGCGTGGAGGGCCGTCTGGAGGAGGGCGCGCTCCTCTTCCGCGTGGCCGACGACGGCGGCGGGATGGAGGAGGAGCAGGCCCTGGCGCTGCAGGCCCAGCTGGCCTCCCATGACCGGGACTCCCCCTCCATCGGCCTGCGGAACCTGGCCCGGCGGCTCGACCTGAAGTATGGCAGCAAAAGCGGCGTGGAGGTGGTGAACCACGAGGGACGCGGCTTCGAAGTGCTGGTCCGCATAGAAGACAGGAGGAATCCAACGTGTACCAAGTCTTGATCGTAGAGGACGAGGAGATCATCCGAAAGGGGCTGGTATATGCCATCCCCTGGAGCGCCATGGACTGCTGCGTCGTTGGGGAGGCCGCCAACGGCGTGGAGGGGGCCGAGCAGATCCGGAAGCTGAACCCGGATATCGTCATCGTGGACATCAACATGCCGGTGAAGGACGGTCTGGAGATGCTGCGGGAGACCACCGGAGCCTATCATTTTTCCGCCATCATCCTGTCGGGGTACTCCAGCTTTGACTACGCAAAGACCGCCGTACACCTGGGCGTGACGGAGTACCTGCTCAAGCCCATCAACCGGGAGGAGCTTCAGGCGGCTGTGGAAATCGCCAAACAGCGCCAGGAGATGCGGCACGCCTGGGCGGACCGCCGTCAGGAGCAGGGAGAGCTCCTGGGCCTGCAGCTGATCCATAAGACGGTGGACGAGGAGACCGATCAGGTGGTGCGTCAGATGCTGGACTTCATCCAGCAGCATTTCAGCGAAAAGATCGTGATGCAGGACGTTGTCGGCCGCCTCAATTACAGCGAGACCTTTTTGAACAAGCGCTTCAAAAAGGTGACCGGCATGACCTTTACCGAATACCTGAACCGGTTCCGCATCCAAAAGGCGGTCGAGATTTTAAACGACGAGAACACCTCCTCCCCCGAGGTTGGTTATCTCTGCGGCTTCAGCACCCCCAAGTACTTCAGGGACGTTTTTCGCAAATACGTCGGATGTACGCCAAAGGAGTACCGGGAAGCAGCCAGAAACCATTCAAAATGGCCTGAGACCCAATAAGGGTCTCAGGCCATTTTGTTCGGTCTGCGGACGGCTTTGCCTGGGGAAGGGCGCTGCCGCCGCAGAAGGAGGCTGAAGCTCAGTGCAGGTCAGCCCACATGGAGTTCCACTTGTCCATGATGGCGCTCTTGTTGGCGGCCAGATAGTCGAAGTCCAGGTCCACGAGGCCCAGGGTGCTGTCGTCAGGCAGGCCGCAGAGGGTCAGGTCGCACTGACCGTTGGAGCCGCGGCCGGCGGACACGGCGGCGCGGGCGTCCTGGAACTCCGCAGAGGACAGCAGATCCATCATCGCCTTGGCGGCGGGCAGGTTGGGGGCGTCCTTCACGATGGCGGCTCCGCCGGCCATGGCGGTGTTGCCCTCCGACATATAGATGCACTCCACATCGGAGGCGCCGTCATTGATCAGGGCGGCGACGGTGGACTCATAGGACAGACCGGCTACATACTCGCCGTTGATGACCAGGTTGTAGACGTCCTTGGAGGAGGTGGTGGAGAAGCTCAGCGGCATCAGCTTGGAGATGTAGTCCCAGCTCTTGTCGTCGTCGAACTCGTCGCCCATAACAGCCAGGATGGTCTGGACCTGACGCCAGCCGGAGGAGGTAGCGTCGGGCGCGGCCAGGATGATCTTCCCGTTGAGGGCGTCGTTGATCAGGTCGTTATACCCCTTGATTTCCACGCCCAGCTGGGCCTCCAGGGCGGTGTTGACGATCAGGCACATGACCTGGACGTCATAGAACGTGTAGTAGCCGGTCTCGTCGTGATAGAGCTGCTCCGCGTCGCAGGCGGCGGTGTAGGGCTGCAGGATGTCGTGGTAGGTATCGCCGTCCGCCGCGAACATGCCGCCGATGACCACGTCGGCGTCGCACTGCTCGTCGCCCCGGATTCGGGTGGCCAGGGTGCCGACCGAGTCAGCCTGGATCTCGATCTCACAGTCGGGATAATACTTGCTCCACAGGTCCACCAGGACCTCCTGCTGGGTCTCCTCCATGGTGGTGTAGACGGTAACCTTGCCGGTGATGGTGGAGGGATCGCTGATGTAGTAGGGCAGCCCGCTTCCCGCGGCGTCGCTTCCTGCGGGATTGGTGGACGACGGAGAGGGCGTTCCGCTGCCGCTGCCGCTGCTGGCGGGAGTGCTGCTGTTCCCGCCGCCGCAGGCGGCCAGGGAGAGGGTCATAGCCAGGGCCAAAAGCAGAGATACATATTTTTTCATGTTTCATTCCTCCTGTTTTGTTTATCATAATGCTTCCCCAAGCATTATTGGCAAAAGTTCACATCTGGACATGGTCCAGGTCGGTAAAGTGGAGATAGACGACCAGACACAGCACCGTCAGCGCCATGGTGATGGTGGCGAACACCGCGGCTACGCCGTAGGTGCCGTTGACGATGGCGGCGTAGGTGCTCAGCGTCAGGGTGATGGTGCGGTTGTTGTACAGGATCACGCCGGAGGACATCTCGGTGATGATGGACACGAAGCTCAGCACCGCGCCGGAGATGATGCCGCTGCCCATCATTGGGACCGTGATCTTGATGAAGGCGGCCAGGCGGGGAGCCCCCAGACTCAGGGCCGCCTCCTCGATGGAGATTGGGATCTTCATCATGGCCGCCGTGGCCGAACGGCTGGGAAACGGCATTCGCCGGATCGCCAGAGCGATGACCATGATGCCGATGGTGCCGGTAAAGGCCAGGGGCTTGCGGGAGAAGGCCAGGATCAGCGAGATGCCGATGACCGCCCCCGGCATGATGTAGGGCAGCATGGAGATGGTGTCGATGGCGTGATTGAGCACGTTCCCCCGGCGGACCACCAGGTAGGCAATCAGAACGGCGATGACGATGATGACCGCCAGCGTGATCACGCTGATGAGCAGCGTGTTGCAGATGGAGCGGGCGAGCAGCTTCTGCATGGCCTTCTGGTAGTTCTTCAGGGAGTAGCCGGGCTGAAGAATGGTGTTGTTGTAATTGCGGAAGGACATGTTGACGATGTAGAGCTGGGGCAGCATGGCGACCCCCACCAGAATATAACAAAACCCGTGCATCAGAACCCCCTTGAACCCCCGAGGGGCCTTGGGGTCGATGGGATGGAGGGAGTTGATAGTGAACTTAAAGCGGCTGGTGGCCACCTTCTGGAGGATGAAAATCACGGCGGTGACCACCACGGCGATCACGCTGGTGGCGGCGGCGAAGTGATAGTTGGAGCCGTTTTCCCCCAAGAACTGGTTGTAGATCAGCACGGGAAAGGTGCTGTACCCCCGTCCGATCAGCGCCGGCGTACCGAAGTCCGCAAAGGAACGCATGAACACCAGCAGCGCCCCGGCCAGGATGGTGGGCATGGTCAGGGCCATCGTCACCCGCCGGAAACGATCCAGCCCCTTGCAGCCCATGCTCTCGGCGGCCTCCAGCAGGGAGTTGTCAATATCCCGGAACGCGCCGTTCATATAGATCACAATCAGCGGGAACAGCTTCAGCACCTGGACGAACACGATGCCGCCAAAGCCGTAGATGGAGACGGTGGGCAGTCCCAAGGAGGCGATGAACTTGGTGATCAGGCCAGAGTTGCCCAGCAGCAGGATCCATGCATATGCGCCGATGAAAGGGGCGGACATGGTGCACAACAGGCACAGGATCAGCAGGACCTTCCGTCCCTTCAGCCGGAAGAAGGAGTAGAAGTAGGAAAAGGGAATCCCGATCAGCAGGGAGAGGACGGTGACCACAATGGCGATCTTGACGCTGTTGAAAATCGAGGCGTAGTAGTAGGACTTGCCGAAAAACTCCTGAAAGGCGTCCAGAGAGAAGACACCGTCTTTGTACACGGCCTCAATGAGGAGGCGGCCGATGGGGTAGACCAGGAAGAACAGGAAGAGCGCCAGCAGGCACAGAGAGACGGCGCTCCAAATGTCGAACCGCGCCTTTTTCGCACTCATGCCCCCACCTCCGGCAGCTCCACGCTGTGCTTCACGCCGGTCATCAGGCTCAGGGAGGTCTCCTTGTCAAAGACATTGGCCTTTCCGGCGTTGATGGTGAGGAGGATGGAGCTGCCGGGCCGGATCATGGAATCGATCTCGGACTCCTGGATAATCTCCACCTCTTCTCCGTTTTCCAGCTGAGCAAAGTAGTGGGTGTTGGGCCCCAGGAACACGCTGTCCCGTATCGTTGCCCTCAGCCCCTCCGACGTCTCGCCGTCCCGCCAGACCTTGAACTCCTCCGGACGGATGGACAGGATCACCTCCCGGCTGCCCACGGCGTCGGGACGGATGGTATGGAAGGGGATGCGGCCGCTGCCGCAGACCGTGATGTAAGCCTGGCCGTTTTCCTCGCTCATCTGGCCGGCGAGCAGGTTGGTCTTTCCAATAAAGGTCGCCACAAACACGTCGGCGGGGCGCTGGTAGATGTTGTCCGGCCTGCCGCAGTGGTGGATCACTCCGTCCTTCATCACGGCGATCCGGTCGGAGATGGCCATTGCCTCCTCCTGGTCGTGGGTGACGTAAATGGTGGTAATGCCCACCTCGTGCTGGATGCGCTTGATGACAGTGCGCATCTCCACCCGCAGCTTGGCGTCCAGATTGGAGAGGGGTTCGTCCATCAGCAGGACGTCCGGCTCAATGACCAGCGCCCGGGCCAGGGCGATCCGCTGCTGCTGGCCGCCGGACAGCTGCTCCGGCATCCGCTCGGCGTACTCGTCCACGTGGACCAGCTTCATGAACTTATCCGCTTCCTCCCGCATCCTGCTCTTCGGCATGTTCCGGTACTTCAGGCCAAATTCCACGTTTTTGCGGACAGTCAGGTTGGGGAAAATGGCGTAGTTCTGAAAGACCATGCCGATGCCCCGCTTGCCGGGCTCCATGCTGTTGATCTCCTTGTCATTGAAGCGGAAGGACCCGCCCTCAATGCTGTTGAACCCGGCGACCATGCGCAGGAGGGTCGTCTTCCCGCAGCCGGAGGGGCCCAGCAGCGTGAAAAACTCTCCGTTGGCGATCTTTACGGACAGATCGGGGATCACAGTCAGGCTGCCATACTTTTTCACCGCATGTTCAATGGAAATGGTAACACTCATAAATCATTCCCCCAGCATCAAGATAGTAAACAATCCAAATCTTTGATTGTTTCTATTATATACAAAGCAGAGCCGCTCTGCTACCCAAAATTTCATTCAAAAAGTCAAAAAAGAAAACAGTTTCCCCTCCGTGAGAGGAAACTGTCCTCGGTTCGATCTGTGGACGCATCCTAAGGATGGGAGAAACGGCCAAATAGGACTATGGAAGAAAAAAGCCCCGAAACCCTTGCAAATACCAGGGTTTCGGGGTTTTATTCAGTGGTGCGGCTGACGGGAGTCGAAAATGAGGAGCTCTGTTTTTTCGCATTTTCCAGTTTCCGATTTTCCTTGATATTTCAACGTTTTTCAGACTTTCGATTTTTTTGGACCGTACTCCCATTTGCTCCTGTTTGCTGAAAATAACGACCAAATAACGACCAAAATATAGGGCCAGGGGAACACTCCCCCGGCCCTCTTACCGTCATTCAGGAAAGACACGTACCAATTCGATAAAGCAACCATTCAGGACATTGACCTTTGCTACACCATCCCGTCCGTATACTTCGTGCAACTGCAAGACGCCGTAGTCATCCCGCAACATGACCTGTACTGTTTTATCCTCCGGATTTACTGTCCAGTATTCCCGGACCCCGGCCCTCTGATACAGGCCCAGCTTGACAAGCCGGTCATGCCGCTGTGTGGAGGGTGACAGGATTTCTATAATCAGGTCTGGAGCACCCTTGCAGCCGTGATCGTCCAGCTTGTCAGAATCGCAGACCACAGATATGTCGGGTTCGACCATTGTATCTACATCTTCCGGCCTGGCTCCGTCCTGTTCAAAGAGACGGACACCGAAAGGGGCCGGGTATACCTTGCAGCGTTTTCCCTCCAGGTAGTTGTAAAGCTGTGCTGTAATTGCTACGCTGATTTCCTGATGGACCCTCGACGGCGGAGCCATCATGAACGCTTCGCCGTTGATAATCTCTATACGTTCGCTTTCATCCCAGGTCAGGACATCGGCGAAGGTGTACCGCTTGTTCTCTGCCGGTAATTCCATAATGTGACCTCCTTTATGCCGCCTGTAAATAGTCGATGATAGCGACCTCGCTCATAATGCTCCGCTTCACGGCCTCTACGATCTTCTCCAGCTGCTTGGCTACCTCGCTGCTGTAGGATGCTTCCCCACACTGCTGGCACACTCTGGCCGGGACATTCTTCACAATCACCACACAGGGCCCAAGGTCCACAATGAACTTGGTGGTCGTTTCGATGGTCTGACCTTTACAATAGAAGCAAATCATTTTGTCACCCTCCTTGTCTTCAAATCAGCTTCCCATTCATCGGGGGCCGGATGGTATGCAGTTATCATCCATATCTCGTCGGGACCTTGGCCACAGCACACGTGAAGGGCATTCCCGGAGGCATCGGTTCCCAGCAGCAGACAACTGGGATATGGATAATCATTTGGGTAGTCCTCAATAATCTCTCCACTATGGATCGCTTGGAGCACATCGGCCTGAGAGATACCTCGTAACAGGAGCCGCTTCATCACATGGTCAGTCCAGCGGATTGCATCAACTGCACATAGCTTCTGCAAATCAGTAATATCCATGCGCTATCCCTCCCCAGAGGCCGCAGGAACCCCGCCGTCCCGCTCCATTGCTTCGTCTATAGCCCGGTTGATAAAGCCGTTCACGCTTTCCCCCTGGGCCGTTGCGTGGGCCTGGATGGTCTCTTTTTTGCCCTTGGGGACAGTCAGATTGATACGGTCATATGCCTTCGCAATCCATTTATTGGTTGCCTTTTGCTGTGCTCTTGATACTGACACTGTTTTACCTCCCTCCAGGGGAGCAATTTCATTGCTGTCTACTCCTCCTAGTATAGTCATATTATATCACATTTCAATGCTTGCGCAAATATATATTCTACACAAATATATTTGCGCAAGTATGTTCATTTTGCCAATTGATATACTTACGCAACTATGTTATTATATCATTGTTAGGAGGGAACAGCCCCGGCGAAGGTGGACGGGTAACAGCAAGAACACCACAGAAGAGTGGGGATGGATGCGGTAAGTCGGCCCCGTGAGGCGCACGCAATGCCACCCACCGCCAAGGCTCAGGCCCGCGAAATACGATCAGGAGGTAAACAGCTATGAGCATCAGCGAAATCGAGAGCAAAATCCGGGAGCTGCGGCAGCTCCAAGCCCTGGTAGATGAGGCCGAGTCCGAGATGGAGACCATCAAGGACGCTCTGAAAGCCCACATGGGCGATTCTGAGGAGCTTCGGGCCGGGGAGTATAAAGTCACCTGGAAGACCGTGACCGCCTCCAGGCTGGACACAGCGGCCCTGCGCAAGGCCATTCCCGACGTAGCCGCCGCCTTTACCAGGACCACCACAACCCGCCGCTTCTGCGTGGCCTAAAAGAATGAGCCATTACACAGCCGCCCCGTCAAGAACGCTGTATAACGGCCCACAGTGCCCCCAGGGGGGACAGGAGTATTATATCCCTCCCCCCTCCAAATATCAACACTGAGGAGGAATTTTTATGGACAGAAGACCAAGCTATGATGAATGGAAGGAATGTCTCCTTCCATTCCTGGCGCAGATTCACAAGCGATCGGCCCGCCGCAAGCTGTGCCGCATGCACAAGGACGGCCCGGTCAAGGAGAGCAAGATACAGTGCCCTGGCGAGGCCGGGGGGACCATGCTTGCCACTATTAGCGCCGATTCGCTCAAATTCTGGCTGGTATACCCTGACGGCAGCAGCTTGTTTATGGAATCCAATGCCGCCGGGAATACGGTCCAAAACATCAGGCGGCCTCCAGTCGGGCCGCTGTGCTGAGGGGAGGTGCAGACATATGGAACTGACACAAGCGGAACTGGACAGGCTGGAGTTTATCGAACTTATAAGAGAGGCCCAGGCTCGGAATGACGGTAGTTTTCTTGCTATCTCTGTCCTTCTCCACATGGATCATGACTGTCCCAGTGTATTGGACGGGTACACCACTGAAGACTACCAGAAAGCAATCCAATCACTCCAGCGTGCCATTACGACATCTCCAGAGCGCAAGCCAGCTTATCAGGAGGTCATCGACTATATCAACGCAAATTTCCTGAATGAGGGGGGTAGTTGCTGATGGGCAACCTTACGACAGAAGAAATGTATGCACTGCTTACACCTGAAAACAAACAGAAAATCAACCACCTTGTAGGTGAGCTATTGGAGCAGCAAAGGGAGGAAGAGCTTAATAGATGAGTCCCACAAAAAGGCTCAGGCAACACGGGAGCGCAATCTAGCCGCACAGGCGGCCCTGAGCGAGGAACGTGTATCGTCTAAGCGGGCCGCCCGGCTGGCCCTGCAGCGGGTGACAGAGAACCCGGACGCTACACCGGCGGAACTGCTGGAGGCGGCACGGCTCCTTGCAGAGCTGACACACTAGATCAGGATACCGGCAGCGGGGCCGGGATGGCTGTAAGGCTGTCCCGGCCCTTTCCCGCTACAGGGGGAGGTATCCCTGCTGGATGGACCAGGACCGGCCACAGGAGGCCGTCAGGTGGCCTGCTGGCCGGACGCAGAGAGATAGTACCCGCCCGCCGCAGAGAGCGCACACCCCTGCGCCAAAGCATCCCGGCAGTTTGGCCTTCCATTTTCACCCATTCCCACTGTGTTTTGGGCTGTTTTGCAACCTGTTTTTGGGCATGACAAAGCCGCCCCAACGCACATGTGCGTCACGGCAGCGCGCGGACACGAGGTTTTCTCCCTTGTCCTGGACCCACCCGATACGCGCCGAAGCGGGATTTGGCATTTTCCGAGGCGGGGGGTGGCGCTGCTGCAAACCCAGTATACAACCGGAAGGGCTACATCCGCAAGGGCTTTCCCCTATTTTCTCCGCCCTGTCCAGAAGATAGGCATTCATTTCAAGTGGTCATGGACACGTCTCGTGCCCACTGCCCTAAATGCCATTACAGAGCCGTCCTTGATATGATCTTGTCGGCACCTGCGTACAAGCCGGGCCGCTTATCTTCCTCTTCCAGCCAGCGATACCGCCGCTCGTGTCGGACAAAGAAGAAGGACCCCCACAAATTCGTTTCACTCTTTCGCTCCAGTTCGATATATCCCTCCGGGGCGTCCAACAGCCCCATATCCAGCTTGTCAATAACCCGCCTCTCCTCCACGGGCCGTTTTAAATTTTGACTGGCAATGAAGCTGCGGGCCCCCACAGGAGGCCGTTCCTTGGTGACATATTCCGCCAGCTCCTTGAATCCCCTTGACCCGATTGTCTCCACATGAACGATTGAACCGTACTCCCACAGGGAACGTATCTCCTCCTCATCCCTGGCCCGGTCACCAGTGCTGTTTATAAAGACATGGACGTGGTAGCGGCCCAGGCCGTGCAAGCATTCAATAACGTAAATATACCGTAGGTCTTTCCCCCGACGCCGCCGCTGCTTTCGCAAGACCCGGACGAATTTCCTCATTCCCTCCAGCGTTTCGCCCCGGTTCATAAATTGGTGGTCATTATCGCAGGTCAATGTTGTGTGATAGTCCCAGGGAAAGAAGTTGGTGACAGCCAGCAAATACGCCGCCCGGCTCGCCGCCCTGCGGTTTTGCGCCTGCTTCGCCGCATTGCTCAGCGCTTCCTTTTTCGCCCTTGTCTCTGCGCTATCTTTCCTCTCGACGTGAGGATATATTAGAATTTCCTTCACCGGCCCCGCTGTTGTGGTTTTCACTTCGTAGCGCATATTTCTCTCCTTGCTTATGGTCAAGCGGGACGGTTGCCCGCCCCGCCTTGATGTATTCACCTAAAAACGCTGTCCCGCAATGCTTCCAGCTCATCAGAAGACAAGCGCAAATCCGCTTCGTTTTGAGGCCACGCATAATACTTACCCGTGCAACCACCGTAGAACCACGGGGACGCAGTAACGCCATCCTGCCCCAAAATCCAAACGACCTCCCGGTTCACGTCCACCAGCCCGCCCGCTGTTGCACCCCACGGAGTCGTGCAAAAAACAGGCTGTCCGTGCCGGTCTTCCAGCTGTGCCCGGCGCAAAGGGGGATTGTCCAGCCGGGCAACAGCGAAGGTCAGGACTTCCACGGAATCGCTGACTGCCTCAATTTCCGCCTTGTTCGTGCAGACCATCCCCATAGCTTTTATCAGCTTTTTGGACTGGAGGTAATCGTCCGCCGTTTTTGTCAAAATTTTAACCATCCAGCGCCCCCCTCTCCCGCTCCTGGAGCGGGGCCACGGTCACGACCTGGGCGGCCTCCGCCCTGAGTTGGGCCACAAGGCCCTCAACATCAACCAAATACTTGGTTGGCCGCTCCGGGTCATCCCCCAGGGGCAGGCAAGGTATAGACCGCTCCCGGCACCGCTTCCTCAGCAGGTAAGTGGATACCCCCGTAAGCCGGGCCGTTTCTGTGATCGTCGCAAACGGAGTTGACCTCATTCCGCTTTACCTCCTTCCGCTTCCGCCTGGGCCTGGGCGGCAAGTTGCTTTTCTGCCCGTTTGAGCCAATACCGTTCGTTTATGGCCCTTACCTTGTCTTTGTTTTTCCGTCTCCACGCCCGCTGATACTCCCGGCGTGTTGCTCTAGCAACCTCATTCATCATTCATTCCCCCCCGTTCAAAACTGTTGTTTTTGTCTTGACAAACTGCGATTCTGCTGGTAGGCTTATGATATCATCAGACAAACACGAAGTCAACAATTTCGTTCTGCTCTGCACAAAAAACAACAGAACCGTTATCTTGCGGTTTGGAGGGAGTTGCCATGCCAAGAAAAAAAGAACCTACACATGTAACCGAAAAATATACTTTTCCTACAAGATTGCGAGAGCTTATGGAAGAAAACATGGTTACTCAAAAAACGCTTGCGGACGCTATCAAAATGCGCCCACAAACGGTAAGTCTATATACCACAGGACAGAGTTTCCCAGATGTAAATACACTAAAAAAAATATCTGAATTTTTTAATGTTTCTGCTGATTACTTAGTTGGAATATCTAACGTACAAGGTTTGGACTTAAATGTCAAATCTATGTGTGAATACACAGGGCTTTCTGAAATGGCGGTGAGGCTTTTGCATACAGTTTATACAAATCAGCTCCACTCTGAATTAGATTCTACAATGTTTCTGTTTATAAATTTTATGCTCGGAAATGATATATTTTACTGGATGGCAAATGATATTACGAATATGAAAGACGCTGGCCGTGATTTGATGAAGAAAAAGGACGTTTCCCGTACATGGAGGGAACCTGATATGTCAGATTCGATCGGCTATCGTGCTATAAACCTATTTGAATATACAGGGTATCTCGAATATAAAATACTACAGGATTTCGGCAGTTTGTTGCATTTATTTACTCATTGCGAAACACCTTATGAGGAAAGAAAAGAGGGACTACCAAATGCCATCCATCAAGAAAATGATCACAAAGGCGGGTAAAGAGTTTTACCTCATCCGGGCCAGCCGGGGCCGTGGGACCGCCCCACTTTCTACTCGCTGGTATCCGGAAGAATCATGGAGTCCTCGCTATGTGGAGCGGGAGCTGAAGAAGTACGCTGCGGAGTTTGAGCGAAAGGTCCAGGCCGGGGAGATTATCAGCCGGGCGGAGCAAAAGGAGCTGGAACAAGAGGTGCAGCGGGAAGCGGCGAAGATTATGACGATCCATCAGTATGTAGAAGCTGTCTTTATGCCCACTAAGACAGTCACCATGAGCGAAAACAGCCGGTATACTTATCAGGGCAACCTGGAACGCTGGATATACCCCGCAATTGGTGATCTGAAACTTCCCGATGTGACCCAGGCCCATATATCCGCACTGCTGCTGTCGATGCAATCGAAGGGGAAAGCGCACTCGACCTGTATTATGGTCTATAGTATTTTGAACTCCTTGTTTAAAATGGCTTACATGGCTGATGTGATAACCCGAAACCCCATGGATAAGGTAGTGCGCCCAAAGCCCCGAAAAGGAGAGGTTCAGCGATCAGACGTAGAGGCGTACACCCCCGAGGAGGTACAGAAAATACTTTCCGCATTGGATCAGGAGCCGTTAAAATGGCGTGCTGTGCTTATGCTGCTGATAGATACCGGCATCAGGCGCGGAGAATGCCTGGGCCTCCAGTGGAAAGATGTGGACTTTAAAAAGAACACAATCACCATAGCCGGAAATCTCTGCTATACTCCAGACAAGGGCGTTTACCTGGATATCCCCAAGACCAGCAGGACACGGACAATAGATGTGGACCCCGATGTATTGACCCTCCTGAAGTTGCTCCGAACTGAACAGGCCAGCAAGGTTATCAGTTCCTATGTCTTCACCCAAGAGGGAAGCTCGGCCCCATTGCTGCCCAACGAACTTAACTGGTACATGGACAAGCTGTCTTCCAGGTACGACATTCCCCATTTTCACCCCCACAAGCTTCGCCACACGTTTGCCTCGATAGCGATCACCAGCGGAGCCGATGTAGCCAGCGTGTCTGAGAAGCTTGGCCACAGCAACAAAGCATTCACCTTGCAGATGTACACCCACGCAAACCAGGAGAGCATGAAACGGGCCAGTCAGATTTACCGTGAAGCACTGAAAAAGGCTGGACAGGGTTGACCTGTCCAGCCTCGTTTTTTGAAGGGCGTATGTCTTTTTGTATGTCTTTTTTTGTTGCACAGGGATTTGGGAGAAAAAGTAAAAACCTTAAAACGCTTGTGGCTCTAAGAATACGAGGTGTGATTTTCTCAAGAACGGCTTATAGTTGATATAATTAAGAATTATGTCAACGCTACTGCCCGCCCGGCGGGACGGGCAGAAGTACCGGTTCCGTTACAGGGTTTCCTCCACCAGCTCCCACACCTGCCGGGCGGACAGAGCGTCACAGCGGTAGGAGACCACGGTGCCGTCCGGGTGGAGCACGTCAAAGCGGAAGCTCAGCCCGCCGGTGTCCTTCTCCTGC
>OFFX01001355.1_pt1 | contig 17613 bp, 19 predicted proteins | sample 1521511 | NCBI WGS metagenome assembly OFFX01 (sample SAMEA3504125, study PRJEB24116) | mouse gut metagenome | biome: mouse gut; feature: mouse-associated habitat; material: faeces | place: Denmark | collected 2011
ATCAAAAAGCAAAATGTTTCTTATCAAAATGAAAATAGTACTTATCAAGATATTGTTGATAAGGCTATTCAGGAATACAATTTTCCGGGTATGACCTATATATGGACAGAGCAAAGTAGAAGCAAAAAAGTAGGACGTTTTTTGTTACAGTTTCAGGAAACAGATTGGGAATTCCTGCGGAGAATAGCATCTTATGCCGGCGTACCCCTTATAGCGACTGACAGTATGCCGGGGAAGAACTGCTGTCTGGGATATCAGGGCAATGAGGCTGTTGTAATGGAAGCAAATGACTTCCGGATGGAGCAGGAGAATGAAGAGTTCCTGAAAAGAAGAGCGGAAGGGAACGCAGCGGTAGAAGACTATCTGTATTATATAGTAAATTCCAGAGAGGTATATGATCTTGGAGTCAGTGTTATTTTTGCAGGCAAACAGTGGGTGATCGGTAAGATAGTGAGCAGATTAAAGGGACAGGAGCTGGACCATGAATACTGGCTGGTCAGCCGTGGGAGGGGAGTGTTAAAGCCGATATACAATCATGATCTTACAGGAGTATCTGTGAAGGCACATGTCACGGCGGGAGAAAAGACTGTGGTATGTGTACAGATCGAAAAGGACGAAAATAAAAAAGAGTGTGGGGCAAGATGGTTTGATTATGCAACGATATATTCTACACCGGACGGAACCGGCTGGTATTGTATGCCGGAAACAGGCGATGAAGTGAGATTAGTCGTCCCAGGGTATAAAGAGGCAGAGGCTTACGTGGCGAGCAGCATGCATCTTGGAGAAGCTGGCGGCAGGACGGATCCTGATATCAAGTTTTGGAAAAATAAGCAGAATAAGGAAATAAGATTTACGCCTGACAGTATTGTTCTTACCAATAATGCCGGGAACCAGGTTGAAATATCTGATTCCGCGGGAATCCGGATTGTCAGCGACCGGGACATAACATTGCAGGCTGGCGGAGATATGGAGATCAAGAGCCATAATGCTGCTGTCAGCATAGATGCGGACAGCGAGATTCTGTTACAGCAGAAAACTGCCGTTGTCAGGGTGAATGATGAGATTAATATAGCAGGCGGGAAAATCTACATGAACTGACAGAGGTGTGGGAGAATACACGGAATGAAAAGTATATACGAGATAAAAGACGGAAATATTTTATTGCAGACAGAAATCCCGATTCTAAAGATACTGGATCTAAGGATAAACTGCCGGGAGAACAAGCATGGAAGGATCGCGGTGAAAGGGATCATTGCACCAGACAGTCAGGACGCAGTCTTAGGAAAAGACTGGACAGATACACCGATTACTGCAGTAAACAAAGCTGCAGATAATAAAGTGATATTTTCGGGTAATATTGAACGAATGGACTGCAGGATGGAAGCAAAGGTTCTGGTTATTGTAGTTTATGGCATTGACCATACGGCAGAACTTGACCGAAAAAAAGAAAAATGTTCTTATCAGAAGATTGGAATGAAATACCTGGAAATCTGCCGGAACGTGATGAGGAGATATCAAAACGGAAAGATTATATGGAACATAAAAGAGGATCAGATGATCGGGGAACCGATTTTGCAGTATGATGAAACAGATTGGCAGTTTCTGATAAGGCTGGGCAGTCATTTACATCAGCCTGTCATAGCGGATAGTGAGTCAGCAGGGAATGATGTGCATATCGGATTGCCGCGGGGGATACAGAGAAAGCAGGGAGAGTATGAGATCTGTAAACTTGGAGTAGATGAAACTTATTACAGAGATGGCTGCTTTGAAGCAGGATGGGCAAAAGGCGATGCTTTTTACATAGAAATAAAAACATTGGAAGATTGGAATATAGGAGACACCTATTTATATAACGGAGACAGCTATAGAGTATATCGAAAAAAAGCAGAATTTATACATGGGGAACTTATGTATTTGTATCGGCTGGGAAAGCAGGGAATATATTACCAAAGGAAAAAATATAATCCCATGCTTCCCGGATGTAGATTAGAAGGAACAATCCGCGGGGTACAGGAAGAATCCGTGTACATACAGCTTGATATTGATCAGGAGGAGCGGGCGGATTATCTTTGGCAATGGGCACCTGAAACCAATAACCTGTCTTATTGCATGCCTGAAATTGGCACAAAAGCAACATTATATTTTGCCACTGCAGAGGAGAAAGAAGGCAGAGTGATATACGCTGTAGTTCATAACCGGCAGATGGATAGGTATATTAATCCGCAGCAGAGAGAATTTATTACGGCTTTTGGCAAGAAGATTGGGTTGTATGAAAACAAATTTTTTTTGGAAGGAAGAGACAAAGCATCTTACTGGGAAATCCTCGATGAAACAGGTATGAATCTGCAGACCTGCCATGACTGTATACTGAATGCAGAAGGAGAGATAAATTGCATAGCAAAGAAGATTTCTGTACAATCACCAGTTAAACTTGTATGTATGACGCGACAAGCTAATATAGAATTGTGCAGGGATATCAACCTTTATGCAGTAAATGGAGTCAATACGGTTGGAACGAGTGAGACGAGTGCAGTGAAGTCTAAAGAAACAGAGCACGTTGCGTACAACGATATGAATGAGCATTGGGAACAATCTTTTACAGCGTTGGCGGCAGTTCCGGCATTAAATCACAAACAGGATCGGGAAGCAGAGGCTATATCAGACCTTTGTGTCAGTGGTGCAATCCCACAGGTAGCTACGGGACCAGCGGTAGTTGCATTGTCGCAGGTTATGGAAGGAACCAAGGTGAGTGAGTGTACTTTTCCAAATGTATTTAAAGCTATGGGAGCATATACGGTAAAGGGCGGTTATGCAGTTCCGAGAGAGAAGACATAACAGAAGAAATGGATGAAGGCAGTTTGAATTTCTAATATAGGAGAAGTGTATGGGAGACAAAGAAAAAGAATCAGCGGCATATGATGAGCAAAGCGTTATAAATGCGATACAGCAATCTTATAAACTTGTTGAGGGAAATGATTCTCAAGTAGTGGAGAAAGCGTTTGTGTTCTGTAATCGTGCAGTATCGCTTATGAATACAGTAAGGGTGTATATTTCTGCTGAACATAATAATGAAAGAAATGGGGCAGCTGGATTAAGAGAGTCTGATATTGAGTTGAATCCAGAATCGTTTGGAGTATGCGAAGTTATATCAGGGAGATGTATGCCGGAAATTGAAGGTAATAAATGGCAAGAATGTGATCAAACACAAAAGATTAATGGCGAGGCAGGCGTTACCATAAATTCATATATGGTATGCCTTAAGGGTGGAATTATTGTACCGATGAACGATGGGCAGAGGATAGGGATTAATAATATTAATCTGAATTCTGAGGAATATGAAAAGATTAAAATCTGGGCAAAAAAATGGAATATTGATGAAAAATTGGTCAGATGGAAAAATTCCGATTTTATATTCTGGCAGATTCATGGAAAAGATGAATTTCTTCATAGTAAAAAAATAGAGTTTATAACTCAATATAGGGATGTTATTAAGGATGCTGCAAAAGTATATGATTTGCCAGAAATTCTAATTGCAGGCGTAGTTTACAATGAGTATGCAGGGGATCCGATGTTTGTCGATGATATAGCATATATGATAAGAAGTTTTGATTGGTGCGGACCTGATTGGATAGACGATAACCTAACAATTACGAGAAATTTGGAAATGTAAGTATTCAGGTAAGGAGAGCTTGGGAAAGCTTAGGATATGAGAAGGAACAAGTAACAAGTGAAATAAAAAAAGAAATCATTGATTCCTTAAAAAATCCAGTGGAGAATATTTATATATCTTCAAAACATATTTCTGATTTGCGGGATATGCAATATCCAAATAAGAAAGCAGAAAATTTGACAGAGGATGAAATGAGGGTTATAGCAACCAGATATAATAGAGGACCAGATTTGAGTTTAGAAACAATATTAAGTGATACAAGTTACGGAAACAGAATTTTTGCAAATAAAATAGATATAGAGACTGCATTAGAAGAACTGGAAAATGGCAACTAATTTCGACAGTCGAGATATAATGTTTCTTAACTGATGAAAAGCGATTAACACGCGAAAGGATTAGTATGTTATGGTTTTGTATTGTATTGTTATTATAGTTTGTATGTTGGTATTTTATTTTATACCAAAGAGCAAAGGTAAAGAGAATGAAGACATAACAAACGAGGAAGACAAAAAAGCACGATCCAAGACACAGGTTGTTTTTAAGTTTATGATTAACATGATATTGTTTTTTTTATTATCAATCGCATTGTTTCTTCTGTTTGTGATGAGTCCGGTACAGTGGGCAAATCCGAAACAGTTCAATGAAAATACCGTGGATATTATCAGAGTGTTTTCTTTATTGGGATTCTGTGTCAATGCAGTTTTGATATGGCAAAATAAAAGGAATAAGATTGTTTTCTGCCTTGTGCTAATTACCAATATTTATATGGCATACAAGGTCTTCAGGACTTTCTTTATTTTTTAGAAATATTAAAGTGACTTTATTTGAATGCAGTATATGGTAGAAACGACAGAATAGCAGCAGGATGTAGAAGAAAAAGCATATATAGGGAAGCAGGGGAGTTATGAATTATGCATGGGAAGCAGTACTACAGGCAGAGAGACACGGCAAGGAGCGGGAAGGCCTGCGCTTTGTGGAAGCATCCGATCCCAGCCCGTACATAGAAGTATCGGTCATGGACCTGAACCTGGAAAGCCCGGAGGAGGATACCGTGGAGATCAACCAGCTCTACCGGTTCGGGGATGTGTTCGGCAGGCTGTTCGACCGGAATATAGAAGGGATGGAACAGACGAGACAGGTGTTCTTTGACGTCTGCATGCACTATATCGTACAGCTGGACCTGCGGCAGGGACTGTCCGGGGAGGACTTCTTCTGCAGCCTGCTCAGGAGGGATATCCGGGAGGGAAGGTACGGGGAGGGAGCCTGCCGGCGCTTCCGCCTGTTCGACCGGATGGAGCAGAAGGGGATCCTGCGTGCCGGCCTGCATCTCTTAAAGACAGGGAATCACATGGAAGAGTTCAGGAGGGCGCTGCTGGGGGTGTACCCCGGGGCGTTCCTGTACGAGAACAATGAGACGGCCCATGAGCTGCTGGTCTATCTGGGGGCGGCAGAATCGGAACGGGAAAGGGAGCGGACTGCCTTCCTGCGGGAGATGTTCCTGCCGATGCAGGCCACAGTGCACTGGTTCTACGGGCACCATTTCGGGATCATAGGGGTGGATGAGACGATGGTGGTGGACGAGGTGGTGGTCTTCTGAGGAGGAATACGGGCGTCCGGGGCCATACGGCAGGCAGTTTTATTTGGAAGGAAACTACAAAGACAGGAGAAAAGAATGGGCGGATACATACTCAACAGGGAAGGGCTCAGGGAAAAGGAGCCAAAGAAGCTGTACCGGCAGGGGGAACTGGAACTGATGACGACGCACCAGCTGCGGGAGATATGCCGCAGGGAGAAGATCGTGCACGGCATCTTAAACCCCCTGGACAAGGAAGAGCTGGTCCATGTCATCCTGCGCTACCGGGGGACGAGGGAACAGCTGCTGGTACGGCAGGATGATGAGGGCGGCCGGGGAAGGCTGGAGCAGATGCTGGCCAGCGGGCGGATACGGGCCGTGCAGGATAAGGCGCTGCATATCCCCTCCAGGCTGATCGTCTATGAGGGGCGCACGATGGATGAGAGGGACAGGATACGCATCCCGTACAGGGCGGCATTTGAAGATACCAATGCAGTCCTGGTGAGCGGAGGCAGAACAGTCTGCGGCATCTTCTGTCTTCGCAGGTGCGGGGAGGACAGGGAGCATCTGTATGTGATGAAGCATAAGGAAGTGTCCTGCAGGGAGGCCGACCGGAAGGATTATGACCTGTACTGCTTCTCCCGGCAGGATTCGGACAGGCTCTTTGCCGCCTGGCACGGACAGGAGGACGGGATGCCGGAAGCTCTGACGGCCTGCCGCATCCCGCTGATGGATGTGGAGGTGCGGGAGCCGATCGCCCTGCGGATGCCGCTGGTGATCGATTTCGGTTCTACCAATACCACTGCGGGGGTCTACCTGGACGCCCTCTACTTCGAGAGCGCGAAAGGGGCGCCTTTTACAGAGGGATTCGTGAAGGACGGCATCCGGCATACCATGTTCGAGGGGCAAAAGGAGCTCATGCCCTCCGTGGCGGGGGTCCTGGCCGTAGAGCAGGGGAAGGCAGAGTTCGTCTTCGGACAGGCGGCAGTGGACCTGTCGAATGCCTGTTACGTGGACGAAGGGTTCAGCATCTTCTACGACATGAAGCGCTGGATCAGCGATTACGGGAAGGAAGAGGAGGTCACCGACCGGGAGGGCAGACGGACGTTCCTTGCCCGCCGGGAGATCATCAGGGCCTACCTGCGGCATGTGATCACGGCCACGGAAGACCAGTTCAAGTGCAGGGTGGGGCGGATACAGGCATCCTGTCCGGTGAAGCAGAAATTCCTCTTCCAGAAGCTGTTCCGGGAGGTCCTCCCCGAGTATGCCATGGAGGAGGACGAGATGATCGATGAGGGCGTGGCGGTACTCTATAATACGATCTCCGACATGCTGGCGGCGGGAGCAGTGGAGATGGGGAGGACCTACCAGGCGCTGATCGTGGACTGCGGCGGCGGGACCACTGACCTGTGCGCGTGCCGGTTCAGGGTACAGGACGACAGCGTGGCCTACCATATCCGCATCGACACGGCTTATGAGAACGGGGATACGGACTTTGGCGGCAACAACCTGACCTACCGGATCATGCAGTACCTGAAAATAAGGCTCGTGGAGGCGCTGGCACCCCTCCATGGCTGGACGCTTCCGGCATCCACGGCCGATATCCTGCGGGGGCTGGATCTGGATATCTTCCGGTATGTGGACGCCAACGGGACAAGGGAGCTGTATGCTGCGCTGGAAGGGGCGTATGATGCGGCAGAACAGTGGGTCCCCACCCGCTTTAAGGAGTATGAGGGCAGGAGCAGGGAAGAGTATTTCAAGGTGAAGAACAACTTCTACCTGCTGTTCTTCCTGGCGGAACAGGTCAAGAAGCAGTTCTATGAGCAGGCAGGGGTTCTGCGGGCCGGGATCACGTCGGAGGCGGGACAGGATCCTGACATCGCCTGGATCCGTGCGGACAAGTGGAAGCTGTCCATACAGGGGCCGGACGGGCTGCGGGCAGCCAGGACATTCCCAAAGATCCTGTTTGACCTGTATGAGGTCGGTCTGCTTCTGCGGGGGGACATCTACGGGATCATCCGCAAGTTCATGGAGCCCTTCTACCTGGATGACAGGATACGGGACTTCTCCTTCCTCAAGCTGACCGGGCAGTCCTGCAAGATCGATATCTTCAGGGAGGCGCTAAAGGAGTTCCTGCCCGGCAGGATGATACAGTTCAAGCGTAAGGAGAGGGACGGTGCAGGGGATACCGGCCTGAAGATGAGCTGCGTTGACGGGGCGCTCAAGTTCATGCGGGACAAGCGGCTGGGGTATGCACAGGTGGAGCTGTATTCGGACAAGCCTGCACTGCCCTATACGGTCAGTGCCCTTACCCATACCGGCAGGGAAGTGGAACTGGTGAACGGCTTCCTGCGGGAGGACGGGACCGGGTATGTGTCGCGCAACCTGGAGGATGTGACGCTGCAGCTGTTCTTAAAGGATACGGAAGGACGGGTCAGATACAGGTTCCATTTTGACTGTGCGCCGGAGCGGTTTGAGGAAGTGACCTATGAGGAGATCCGGCAGGTGCATGGCAGCCATATCCTGCAGAAAGAGACGGACAGCATCGTCAACCGGGAGATCCGGTTCTTCGTATGGAAACGGTGCAGGGAGTGGGGCTATGTCATCGTGCCGGTATGCCGGAGGGATGAGAGGCTCTACATGGGAGCGGAACAGTTCTACCCCTTCGAGCATGAAGGATGGGTGAAGGATTACTTTGACGGGATGAAATAAAGGCAGAGAGAAGAAGGAAGGCGGAGGCGGTATGGAACACATCTACCCCGCGTTTGAACGCGGAAGGATCTTGAAGAAGGAGTTATTATGGGCGCTGCGGGACTACTCCTATGCTGCACTGCAGCTGCAGTACCAGGGGTATCCTGACGGCATTCTGTCAGGGTGCGGCGTAGGGGCCGGAGAAGGTCTGCTGCATATCGGGCAGGGCGTCATCAAGTGTCAGGGGTTCCTCTTCCTCATCACGGAAGAAACGCAGGTAGCGTACGCACCGACAGACCGGTATACCAGCCTGAAATTCCGTCTGGCGGCAAAGGAAGAGCTGGCTGATTACACCAGGTACATCACGGAATTCATTTTGGATGAGGATACCGTGCGGCATCAGAATGAAGTCGAACTGTGCCGGTTCAAGCTGAAAGAAGGTGCCAGGCTCCGGACGGACTATAAAGACTTCTTTGACATCCAGACGGAGTTTGACACGGTCAACCTGGCGGATGCCACATGGTCGGCGGCCGGCGGCAATACACTGTCGAAAGAGGTCACGGACTATTTTGCGCGGAAAGTATTAGAATGCGGCAATGCGCAGGAGCATGACGTCCGGTTTGCATACCTGCTCCTGCAGGGCAGGGAGGCGGTCCGGCATGAAGTCCTGGTGGATTATGTCCGCCGGAAGACAGGCGGCAGTACCGGCAGCATGCAGGAACTGTTCCATGCATTGGAGGCTGTACTGGACGGCATCAGGAGAGGTACAGACCTGCGGCGGCCGCAGCAGAGGGGGCGGGAGCAGAAGATGATCGTGCTTGATTGATCAGGGAGAAATGACCGGAAAGGGGATATGCTATGGACTATCTGGATAAAGAAGTATTGGAATTTCGTAAGAGTGCAAAAAAGAGCAGATATAACAGTCTGGAGACGGGAATGTACATCAAGGACAGGCTGACCTGTTTTGAGGAAGTACATGTTCTGCAGGATAAAGCAGCCATCATGCTTCCGGAAGGGTTTGTCGATATGCCTCCGGAGATGGCAAGGATCAAGTATCCGTCCGAACAGCGGCCCCAGGAGATCAGGATGAACGGTGACGGCACTGTGAACTTCACGTTCAGCCTTTTTGAGGCGGGGCTTGAGGAACAGCAGATAGAGGATGCGCTGGGGCAGTTTAAATCTGTCATCCGGAAGGTGAACCCGGCATTTGTGTTCTATGATCTTGCAGTGGAGAAGGATAAGGCATTGGGATGGTTTGATTTTAAGAGCTATGGGTTTGACGAGCAGATCTACAATGTTATGTATATCACACCGATAGAAGGGAAGCTGATGCACGGCATATTCAACTGCCTGTACAGGGATATCCTGGAATGGAAGGAACCGGTGCACCAGATCATGATGTCGGTTACGGATCTTACACAGAGGGAGGGCCGGTGATATGAGGGATGAACTGATCAAAGTAAAACCGTTTGAATTCCTTGATTATCTTGAGATCAGGGGCAGCCAGGCATTTGGCCGCCATGGTACATTGAAGATCAAAGGACACATCCTGGCCGGGAAAGAGCAGGAGTATGTCAGCCTCATGATAGAGGAGACATGGGTGCATGTGGACGCCGTCACTTATGACGGCCTTACAAAGCATGTATTCAAGGGTATCCTGCTGGATGCTGATATCGAGAAAGTTGGCGGGATATGCGTACTTACGTTAGAACTGGCCACGGGGAGTTTCCTGATGGATACAGCGGGGCATATCAGGAGTTTTCAGGATGACGGGATAACCTATGATCTCATGCTGGACACGGTAACGGAGGAGTACCGGGGGAGTGCATTTGTGATGACGGCAGGGCAGGGAAGCACGATCCCGGGATTTGTCCTGCAGTTCAATGAAACGGACTGGGAGTTTGCGAAGCGGCTGGCGAGCCATTTTAAGACGGATATCTACCCGGACAGTGCGTATGAGGGGGCTAAGATATACTTTGGCGAACCGGATGCCGGGGCAGGTGCCAGGATCGATACCAATGAATACGCGGTGATCAGGCGCAATGACCGGTCATTGTGCTATACCGTGAGGCTGCGGGAACTATATCATCTGGGAGAACCTCTGCAGTTTAACGGGATGCCGGTGTGGGTCGCGGGGATCGAGACGGAGCTGGATGGCAGTGAGCTGTACCATACGTATCACCTTGTACGCAGGAACGGGATCAGGACAGAAGAACAGTACAATGATAAATGCACCGGCGCTTCGCTGACCGGAACAGTCACTGCGGTTGAAAAAGACAGGGTTCAGGTAGAACTGGAAAAGGATGAAAACAAAGACCGTGCGGGCAAAAGATGGTTCCCGTATGCAACGCCCTATTCTTCCCCGGACGGCACAGGATGGTACTGTATGCCGGAGACCGGAGACCGGATCAGGCTGCGGGTCCCGTCCGACCACGAGGAGGAAGCGTATGTCATGAACTCCGTACATCTGCCCTCAACAGACGGCTCCGAAAGACAGAATCCGGATTTCAAATCGATCATGAACAGGCAGGGGAAGGAGATATTGCTTACACCGAAATCTCTGGTCATGACAAACAACGCGGGGATGAGCATCGAGATCCTGGACGATGAGGGGATCAGGATCCTGAGTGACAAGGATATCACCATATCAGCGGCAGACTCCATTGAGATCACGAGCGCTTCATCCAAGTTAGAGCTGTATGCGAAGGAGAACCTGCTTTTGCAGCAGGGGGATACGAAGATGACCATGGACGGGAAGATGCGGGTGAGCGGGGCCCGGTTGAACCTGAACTGATATATGACAAGGCGGGTGGATAAAAATGTCGGAAGGGATCAGCCAGAGGGAACAAAAACTTCTGGAGGTCAGTACGAAAGTGCTGATGGAACTATGGAAGAAAAGACTGGACGTTATAAAGAAGGACTATGAAGCCGGCCGTGAGCTGTACGATCAGGAGATCATTGGTAAGATGAATGATCTGTTGGTGAGATGGCAAAAAGAACATGGCGGCCGGGCAGGAGAACTGAAATATGTCATCATCTCACCTCTGGGCAGCGGGGTCATCACCGGAAGCTATGAACTGCAGATAGCGTTGTTTGACCAGAACCTGTATAACGAGGAAGACCCGCTCTGCCTGTACTGGACACCGAAGTTCATATTTAAGGATGTAGAAGAGGATATGGCAGCCTATAAGAAGATGGCGGCGAAGGAGATCATCCGGTTAAGGGAGGATGAAGTTTATGAGATACGCAGAAAGTATGCGCTGTGCCATGCATACGTCTCCATGCTCTATATGGACAGGATCACACGGAGAGTATTCGAGCTGCCGGCCTGGAAGGAAACGGCCGGTGCGGACACTAAAGTATTGTATGGCACTTACATGGAACAGATGATGGAACTGGGAACTGCGCAGGAAGGGGAAAAAAGATGAAGTTCTATATACTGGAGACGGATGCATCCTATACCAACTGCCCCAGGATAAAGAAATGGTTTGGAAGGATAGACCACAGGGATCTGAACCTGCATGACGCCCATAAGATACCGTACAGACAGTTATTTATGATCCATGAGAGTGAGACCACAGTGTTCACGAGCATCGTGGATAAGCCGTTCCCGCTGGTCTCGGCAGAGGTTAAGGAAGTCTTCGATATGTATGAGCCCTATATCCCCTATAAAGAGATCATACTGCTGGATCAGAAATTTCAGAGAATGGAAGTTTACTATCTTCCGATCCTGGAAGAGGTGGACTGTCTGCATGAAAAAAGTGAATATAACCTGGATCGGAGTCTCATCAAAAAAGGGATCATTGATTATAAAAAAACAGAGGAAAAAGCGGTATTCAGGTTAAAAGGATTTGACCATTATTATATGGTCGGGCGGCTTGACCTGGTAGAAAGCATTCTGAAGCGGAATGTCAGGGGGATCGGGTTAAAAGAATTAGAAGTATGGGAAGGAGGAGCGGCATGAGTCTGAGTGAATATCTTGTGAGGGGTGCATACCTGGTCTGTACGAACGGGAGCCATAAGCGCAAGCTTAATCTTCCGAAGTGCCATGGCATCTATGAAGGGATACACCCGCTGGTGCATGAACTGGAGTGTGTGGCGGAACCGGTCTGTGGAAGGGAGAAGTGCAATATCACACATTTTGGTGTGTGCTGCCTGGTAGAAGGGAGCCCGCCGCCGACAGAGATGGTAACTTATAAGAAGAAACCGAAGAACAGCAAGGATGACACATGGGGGAAGGTGACAGGATTCAAGTGCGAGCCGGTCATCATCGGGACATGGCAGAGGCCGTGCCCGTTTACCAGGATCGTAGACAATGGGGATAAGTATCCTCTTGACCGGTCTTTTGTGATAATGGAGCAGCAGGGGCTCAGGACATTGACGATGGACTCTTTTCTTGTGTGCCTGTACGGAGGGATCATAACGCCGGTCACATCAGGACAGCGCCGTAATCCGATCTATGAGGACCAGTTTTATTCCTATGATGATTATAAGGCCATAAGATTTTGGAAATGAGGAACGGGGACGGGGTATCGGCAGATGGAAAGACTTAGATATATCCAGAACAGGCGGCACTGGTGCTGGGCTGTTGCCTGCAGGATGGCAGGAGAACAGTATAAGAAGCAGCATGCAGGGTATGGTTTCAGCATCATCGGGGACCGGTCAGCCGGCCATGGATATGTGACGGAATATGAGTATGAGAACGGGGTAGTGACGGATGATCCGGAAGGCATAAACTGGTCGTTGCAGCGGCCCGGGAAGATCAGGGTCGATGCATGGCAGAGGGCGATCGTGATGAATGCCAATACAGGAAAGTACACAGGGTATGACGGTGATGTCGATGGAGACGACGAAGCAAAGATCCGGGGGATCAGATATTACCTTACAGGGAACATATACAGCGACAGCGTGGAGATCGAGACACTGGGAAGCTGTGACGCTGCGGTATCGCTCTGGGACAAGTACCGGGACAGGCTCCTGGAATCTGCCGGCCGGCAGGAATACCTGATCGGTAATGCGGTGATGCATGGCGGGAGAGCATATCACACGTTTGTCATACTTTGCATCACGGGAGAAAAAGTGATGCTCTACGATACCGCAGACGGCGGGGTCTCCTACTGCACTGCCGACGAAACGTTCCGGAGGGGATTTGAAAGCGGATCAGGGCGGGGGATCGTGAAGTGGGTGCAGAGGATCCTGTGACGAAAAAAAACAAAGGAGGAACAGAAGGTATGGATGCGGTGGACAGCGGGAACATACAGGTTGATTCTGCCATAAGGATAAGATATGTCACTGCGTTGGAGATCATGGCAGGCGTACAGGAACATGGGACATGCAGGGTATCCGGCCTGCTTGAGGACGGCAGGGAAGCACGGCAGATCCTGTCTTCGGCAGAAGACATTCCGTTCTGTATCATCCGGAAAGACGGGTGGAGCGAAGTGCTGTTCAGGGGCATCGTGAAAAGGGCAAGGATCCATGCGGTAAACGGGGTATACCATACGGAGATCCATGCGGTGACGGCCAGCGAAAAGCTGGACCGCGTAAAAATGCAGCGTTCTTTTCAGGATGTTACCATGACATATGAGCAGGTGGCCGGGAGGGTACTGGAACCGTATGGGGATATGGGAGCAACGTTTGTGGAGGAAGCAAAGCAGGCGATCGGGGAGCCTGTTCTCCAGTACGGGGAGACAGACTGGCAGTTCTTAAAGCGCCTGGGGAGTCATCTGCACGTCCCTTTGTATGCGGACGGCCGATCAGGCAGCAGAGTCCTGCATTTTGGGATGGAGCAGGGGGTATCTGTCGGCGGGGAGCCGGAAGTATGCAGCGTAGGGATCAGCCGGAAGTATTATGAAGCGGGTCCCGGGGAAGACAATGTCACGCGGAAAGAGTATGTCTATCATAAAGTAAGGAGTAAAGAGAACGGGCAGATCGGCGATCTTATTGATACCGGCTCCGGTACCCGGGTGATATTCAAAAAATGTATCAGACTGGTGCAGGAACAGCTGGAGTTTCATTACTGGGCGGGGGAATACGGCAACTGGTATATTCCCCGTATTAAGCATGACTGCCTTACCGGGATGGAATTTATCGGGAAAGTGGTCAGCACACAGGCAGAGAAGATGAAGGTCAGCCTGCGGATAGACGAGCCTTATGAAGGGGCGGACTATGAGTGGGAGTGGACGCCTGCGACGGGAAATATCATGTACGCCATGCCGGAGAAGGGGAGCAGCGTCAGACTGTATTTTGGTTCTGATACGGCCTCGGAGGGGACAGCATATATAGACCCCAGGGATAATGGGGAGAGCATGCCCGGGCAGCAGAAGAGGACTTTCATGACAGCAGCAGGCAAGAAGATGGAGCTGCACCCGGAACATCTGTCCCTGCAGGGGGCTGGCGGACAGACTGCCGTGTCTGACGGAAAGGAGGTAATGTTTGGGAGCAGTAGCAGGATGGAGCTGACGGCGGCCGGGCCTGTAAGGCTGGCGGCCGCCAGGATCCATGCGTATACACCGCAGGAGAGCAATGATACCGCAGGCAGGAGGGTTTGTGAGTAGTGAGACCATGGTGTCAGCGGCAATATTGACAGGCTATACGGGGACAGCCAGCAATATGTTGGTCAAAGTGAATGATTACTCGGCATATCTTACAGGAACCAATATGATGACGGGGGCTATGGGACAGGCGAACTATCAGTCTATCAAAGGATCATCAAAGGCGGTCACTAATTGGGTAATTAGCATGGGATTGTCAAATCCTAAATTGGATAATATTGTTTCACAGTCGTAAAATGTGAATCTGAGCACGTATAAAAAAATAGAGAACCAATGGGCAAATGCTATAAGTAATGGACAGGAGGTTACAGTAAAGGTTGATATAAAATATAGTGGAGATAGTTTACGTCCTACAGAACTTGATGTAGAATATACTATTGATGGAGAGTTTTTCAATCAAGATATTTTAAGTTAATGGGGGAAATATCTATGGATAAAGTCTTTGAAGATTATTTTTCGGAACTACAGGCTGATATGGTGTCTATTTGTATGGAATATGTTGAAAAAAGGGCAGAGAGAATTTATATCTATTGTTCTTTTGAAGATAATGTGATATCCAGTGGTTTTTTTTATAGGATAAACGGCAAGGTTGTTAAAAAAAATAAGCTGAATGATGCCATAAAAAGTGGGGAAAAAACTTATGATGTTTCAGTGGCCAGACAAAAAGGTGCAGTTAAAATTATTAATGAGGATATAAAGAAGCTTAATAGAATATGTCAGGAATACCAAAGGGATATGCCTACGCAGATTAAATTGGTGTATGATATTGTGGAGAATAAGCTAAACGCAGATTATAGTTATGATTTGATTTTTAGCAATGACATAAGCAGGACGGCATATGATGTTTTAGAGGAATGGTATCAATCAGAAAAATTGAAAGAATAGATCAGTATAATAAAAATAATCAATCTTTTTTATCATAAGTACAGTCGCGAAAGGCTGTAAGGTGCAATCCCACGAAGATAAGTGGCCTTGCATGTAAGGAGGAGAGATTTATCATGTAATGAAAAGGCTTGTACATTAACGTACAGGTCTTTTTTGTTGCAAAATTTGAAAAGGAGGAGGGTAAGAGTTTGGATCTATATGAACAGATGGATATTTTTGAGCTATTGGATACATGTTTTCGGACATCCATGCAGACAGCGTTGCCAGTGATGGAAGATAAAGCAGAGGACATGCAGGAAGAGATGAGTTCCTATCTGCGCAGAGAAGAAAAAATCCTTTCTATCGCACGTGAAAGAATGAAAAGTATGGAATCTGGATGGATGGCGTATGCAGGAACAGTTGGAACATTTTACAACCCTGATACACGGGAATCTTTTCAAAAAATCGTATGAGATATAGACGATATACGTCTTGAAGGTCGTGCACCTGTAACAGTAATTTAGGAGTTTAGTCTGTGCAACACCTGCATCATATTGTTGGAAACGTTTTTTTGTGATATAATTCAAACATACAAAGGAGAGGATATGAAGGAGACAAAGATACAATGGCATCCAGGCTTTGTGGCAGCGATGAATCTGGAGTTTGCCAGGAACAGCAAAGGGCTGATCTTTGAAAAAGAATACAATCTGAACACAAAACCGCTGGAGATCGACCTGCTGGTGATCAAGAAGGAGGCGTCCGTCAGGATAGAGAATGAGATCGGTATCCTGTTCAGGGGCCATAATATCATGGAGTACAAATCACCGGACGATGCGCTGGATATTGATGCTTTTTACAAAGCGGGGGCATATGCCGGCCTGTATAAGTCTTACGGGGAACGGGTGGATGCAATCAGGGCAGATGATGTGACGGTATCGCTGGTGCGGGAGGCAAGGCCGGATGGCCTGTTTGCGTATTTCAGGGAGCATGGTTATGTCACATCAAATCCCTATCGCGGGATATACTATATTGAAGGAAACGTATTGTTCCCAACGCAGATCATCGTCACAAAAGAACTGGATGAGGTATCCCATATCTGGCTTGGTTCTCTATCCGATCGGATGGAGAAGGAGAAGATGGTCAGATTGATAGAAAGTGCCGAGAAACTGACAGGGAAGGCAGAAAGAGAGTTTGCAGATTCGGTTTTGGAAGTAAGCATAGGAGCAAATAAACAGGTCATAGAAGAATTGATGGGAGATGGTAAAATGTGTCAGGCATTACTGGAGATCATGGAGCCGCACCTGCTGCTCAGAGAAAAAGAAGGAATGGAAGAAGGCATTAAAGAAGGCATTAAAGAGGGTATTAAAGAGGGCATCAAACGTGGCATTAACGAAGGTATCAACGGAACGGTGGATACTTTGAGAGCGTTTGGACATGGAGATCTGGAAATAAAAAATGCGATCATGCAGAGATATGCCCTTTCTGAGGAAGAGGCAGAGGGATATTTGTATCAAAAGTCATAAAGAAGTATGATCCATTGCCCCAATTTTATTGAACAATTCGGCGTGCTTTTATCCTGTTATGGGGAGATGAGGGACGCCGTTTTTTATGTTGTCATCTGCCGGACAGTATTTCTACTTTATTGCATGACAAGTGAACAGGTATGAAAGATGCCTGACAGGAAGCGTGTGCTTTCTGATCAGGCCTTCCACATCGGGAGGCTCTTCCCCGGAATGCAGCCGCAGGAAATGGCCGCACATTTTAATGTTTTTGTCAAGCGCATTTGGGATATTTCAAACGGTTTTTAGTTTGGCTTGAAAAAAGCGTAGATTTTGCATATAATAGTTGTATCAATAGGAAAGAAGGTCATAGCGTATGAGTAATAAAGAAAGAATTATTGAACTTTTAGACGTTATACCAGATTATAAAATAGGTTATGTGCTTGCATATGTCCAGGGAGTGGCAGCCGATGAGGAAGCAGACGATCTTTTTTGCCAGAGAATGGTAGAAAACTATGAAAATGCTCCAGACGAGGACAAAGAAGGTATTCCGCTTGAAGATTGCATGAAAGAGTGGGGGCTTGCTTGATGTATCGTATTATTGTTAAGAAGAAAGCCAAAAAGTTTATTGACAAGTTACCCATGAATGAACGGAAACGCATTGCATACGCAATAGAACAGCTTCCAAATGGTGAAGATATAAAGAAATTAAAAGGACATGACGAATTATTAAGATTACGTGTCGGAGAATATCGGATCATTTAC
>OFFX01001362.1_pt1 | contig 17530 bp, 9 predicted proteins | sample 1521511 | NCBI WGS metagenome assembly OFFX01 (sample SAMEA3504125, study PRJEB24116) | mouse gut metagenome | biome: mouse gut; feature: mouse-associated habitat; material: faeces | place: Denmark | collected 2011
AGCCCTGGTAGATGCCATGGAGGGAGGTTGCCAGACCTTTATCACCACGGCGAATCTCGCCTACTTCGACCAGGGTATGCTCAGTCGGGCTCAAGTTGTTGAGCTTCCCCTGTCGGTCTAGTGCTTCACTATGAATTCGGGGGCTCCTTAGTTTTTAGTTTGGCGCCCCGACCCCTGATCCTGCCCTGTTGTTTTGCCTGCACCTTTCCTGAGAAGTCCTGGCGCCCCTAGAACTTCGATTTTCGAAAATGTGATATTTTCCCCATAAAATTCCAAAAGTACCCCTGAGAGGCCGTTAAAACAGCCATTTTCAGACCTCGCAAAACCACAGGCCACTATCCCATGCTATAATCGACGCTCAGTCAGCGCTCGCATCGGGCGCATTTTCTATGTAGAGCGAAGGAGTGTCAGTGGCACAAAAACCAGATCATTACGACGGTTCTGACATTCAAGTCCTTGAAGGGCTTGAAGCCGTTCGCAAACGCCCCGGCATGTACATCGGCTCCACCGGCCCCCGCGGCCTGCATCACCTGGTTTACGAGGTGGTCGACAACGCCGTGGACGAGGCCCTGGCCGGTTACTGCGACACCATCGAGGTGTGGATCCATCCCGACAATTCCATCTCGGTCAACGACAACGGCCGCGGTATTCCCGTGGACAAGCATCCCAAGGAGAAAATCCCCACTGTTGAGGTGGTGCTCACCATCCTGCACGCCGGCGGCAAGTTCGGCGGCGAGGGCTACAAGGTGTCTGGCGGCCTGCACGGCGTGGGTGTGTCGGTCGTGAATGCCCTGTCCACCAAGGTGGAGGTGCAGGTGCGCCGCGACGGGAAGACCTATGAGATTGACTTCGACCACGGCAAGACCAACAACAAGCTGCACGAGGTGGGCCCGGCGAAGAATACCGGCACCAAGGTGACCTTCTGGCCCGACCCAGCCATCTTCACCGAGACCACGACCTATGACTACGACACCCTGGCGGCCCGTTTCCGCGAGATGTCGTTCCTCAACAAGGGTTTGAAGATCATCCTCCACGACGAGCGCGTGACCGATGCCGACGGCAACCCCCGCACCGAGGTCTTCCAGGCTCTCGGCGGCATTGTGGACTTCGTGAAGTTCATCAACGATGGCAAGGAGACCCTGAACAAGCCCATCTACTTCGAGGCCGAGAATGCCGACGGTACCGTGGAGGTGGCCCTGCAGTGGTCCAGCTCCTATTCCACCAACTCGGTCATGGCCTTCGCCAACAACATCAACACTCACGAGGGCGGTACGCACATGGACGGCTTCAAGCAGGCCATCACCCGTACCATCAACGACTACGCCCGCGCTAAGGGACTGCTGAAGGAGAAGGACAACAACCTCTCCGGCGAGGACGCCCGCGAGGGCCTGGCCGCCATCATCTCCGTGAAGCTGCACGACCCGCAGTTCGAAGGCCAGACCAAGACCAAGCTCGGCAACACCGAGATTCGCCCCTTGGTGCAGAACGCCGTGACCCAGGGACTCGCCGAGTATCTGGAGGAGAACCCCACCCCGGCCAAGCGCATCATCGGCAAGGCCACTCAGGCTCTCAAGGCCCGCGAGGCTGCCCGCAAGGCCCGCGAGATGACCCGCCGCAAGAACGTGCTCGATTCGTTCTCCATGCCCGGCAAGCTGGCCGACTGCGCCAGCAAGGATGCCTCCCAGTCCGAAATCTTCATTGTAGAGGGTGACTCGGCAGGCGGCTCCGCGAAGCAGGCCCGCGACCGTAAGTTCCAGGCCATCCTGCCCCTGCGCGGCAAGATCCTGAACGTGGAGCGCGCCGGTCTGCATCGCTCGCTGTCTTCCGAGACCATCAGCTCCCTCATCACCGCTATCGGCACCAACATCGGCGAGGACTTCGACGCCGAGAAGGCCCGCTACCACCGCATCATCATCATGACCGATGCCGATGTGGACGGCGCGCATATCCGCTGCCTGCTGCTCACGTTCTTCTACCGCTACATGCCCGAGCTCATCAATCTCGGCTACATTTACATCGCCCAGCCGCCCATCTTCGGTCTGAAGAAGAAAAATTCTCGCAGCACCAAGGTGGAGCGCTACATCTACGACGAGAAGGCGCTGTCCGCCACCCTGGCCGAGTACGACGACCCGAGCAAGTTCGACGTGCAGCGCTACAAGGGCCTCGGCGAGATGGACCCGGAGCAGCTGTGGGAGACCACCATGGAGCCGGCCACCCGCACGCTTCTGCAGGTGAACATCGACGACGCCGTGGAAGCCGAGCGCGTGGTGAGCGAGCTCATGGGCGACCAGGTGGAGCCCCGCAAGGAGTTCATCCAGAAGCACGCCCGCGACGTCCGCTTCCTGGACATTTAAGGAGAACCTAAATGGCAGATTTTGAAGACGAGAACTTCGACGCCGACGAGCAGTCCGGGGTAGAGGCCGCCGAAGAGGACGCGCTGTACCTGGCCGAAGAGGTCGACACCGACGACGAGGGCGATGAGGATGCCGAGATCGCCTCGGCCTCTTCCACCCTGGATGAGGAGCACGCCGTTTCCGAGGAGGAGCGGGCCCGCTCTATGATGGTGGACATGCCCAACCCCCACGGCTCTATCATCGAGGGGGCCAACGGCGGCGAGGGCACCACGGTGCGCGCGGCGTTTCTCGGCAAGGAGATGCAGACCTCCTTCCTGGAATACTCCATGTCGGTTATCGTGTCCCGCGCCCTGCCCGACGTGCGCGACGGCCTGAAGCCGGTGCACCGCCGCATTCTGTACGCCATGAACGAGTCGGGTTACACGCCGAGCAAGCCGCACATGAAGTCGGCCCGTACCGTCGGCGACGTGATCGGCAAGTACCATCCCCATGGCGACAGCGCCGTGTACGACACCATGGTGCGCCTGGCCCAGCCCTTCAGCCTGCGCCTGCCCCTCATCGACGGCCACGGCAACTTCGGCTCCATCGACGGCGATAGTGCCGCCGCCATGCGTTACACCGAGGCCCGCCTGGACAAGCCGGCCATGGAACTGCTGCGCGATCTGGACAAGGAAACCGTTGATTTCCAGCCCAACTACGACGAGAGCTTGCAGGAGCCCACGGTGCTTCCGGCCCGTTTCCCCAACCTGCTGGTCAACGGCTCCAACGGCATCGCCGTCGGTATGGCCACGAACATCCCGCCCCACAACCTGGGTGAGACCATCGATGCCACCTGCCTCATGATCGATAATCCGGAGTGCACCACCGAGGAGCTCATGGCCGTCATGCCCGGCCCCGACTTCCCCACCGGCGGCCTTATCATGGGCAAGAAGGGCATTCTGGATGCCTACGAGACCGGTCACGGCAACATGACCATCCGCGCCAAGTGCGAGATCGAGGAGAAGAAGAACGGCCGCTCCTCTATTGTGGTGAAGGAAATTCCCTATCAGGTGAACCGCAAGCGCCTGCTGGAGAAGCTCGGCGAGCTGGTGCGCGATAAGAAGCTGCCCGAGATCAGCAACATCCACGACGCTGCCGACCGCAAGGGCATCGATATCATCATCGACTTAAAGTCCAACGCCATTCCGCAGGTGGTGCTGAACAAGCTGTACAAGCACACCCAGTTGCAGGTGGGCTTCGGCGCCAACATGCTGGCCCTGGTGAACGGCACCCCTCGCGTGCTGTCGCTCAAGGAGATCCTTCACTACTATATCGAGCATCAGAAGGACGTCGTCACCCGCCGCACCCGCTACGAGCTGGCCAAGGCCGAGGAGCGCGAGCACATCCTCGAGGGCTATATCATCGCGCTGGATAACATCGACGAGGTCATCCAGATTATCCGCTCGTCCCAGACGGACAAGGAAGCCGCCGCGCGCCTGACCGAGCGCTTTGGGCTCTCCGAGAAGCAAACCAACGCCATCTTGGAGATGCGCCTGCGCCGCCTGACCGGACTGGAGCGCGAGAAGATCGAGGAAGAGCTGGCCGAGCTGCGCGAGAAGATCGCCTACTACAAGCGCATCTTGTCTGACGAGAGCCTGCTGAAGCAGGTCATCAAGGACGAGCTGCTGGAGATCAAGAAGAAGTACGGCACCCCGCGCCGCACCCGCATCACCGGCGAGGCGAAGGACATTGAGGTAGAAGATCTCATCGCCGAGGAGAACATGGTCGTCACCATGACCAAGGCCGGCTACATCAAGCGTCTGCCCGTGAGCACCTACCGCCAGCAGAAGCGCGGCGGCAAGGGCATGCAGGGCGTGAACTTGAAGGATGCCGACTTCGTGGAGCACCTGTTCGTGGCCTCCACCCACTCCTACATGCTGTTCTTCTCCACCAAGGGCAAGGTGTATCGCCTGAAGGTGTACGAGATTCCCGAGGCCAGCCGCCATGCCCGCGGCACGGCCATCGTGAACCTGCTGCCTTTGGAGAAAGGCGAGTCTATCAGCGCCGTCATCGCCACGAAGGACTTCCCTGCCGAGGAGTTCCTCATGTTCGCCACGGCTCAGGGCAACGTGAAGAAGACCTCCATGGACCAGTACGACCGCACTCGCCGCGACGGGCTTATCGCCATCAACTTGAAGGACGATGACGAGCTCATCTCGGTGAAGCGCGTGGCCAAGGGCGAGAAGGTAATCATGGTGTCCTCCGCCGGCAAGGCCATTCTGTGGGACGAGTCCGAGGCCCGCGCCATGGGCCGCGGCACCATGGGCGTGCGCGGCATGAACGTGCCCGCCGACGCCCACGTGCTGGGCATGGAGATTGCCCGCCCCGGCACCGACCTGTTCGTCATTACCGAGAAGGGCTACGGCAAGCGCACGAAGATCGAGGAATACCCCGAGCACCATCGCGGTGGCCAGGGCGTGTACACCATCACCATGACCCACAAGAAGGGCCTGCTCGCAGTCATGAAGATCGTCGGCGCCGATGACGAGATCATGATCGTGTCCGAGGAGGGCGTCATCGTGCGCACCCCGGTGAAGGGCATCTCCGAGCTTGGCCGTTCCACCCAGGGCGTGAAGGTGATGAACGTGGCCGATAAGGACAAGGTCTGCGCCGTGGCCATTTCCTCCACAGGCAAGAAGAAGGCCAAGAAGGCCGGCGAGGTGGACGAGAACCAGCTCGACCTGCTGGACGAGGAGAGCACCGACGGATCCTTGGCCATTGATGACATCGATGGCGACGAGGGAGACGGCGCTGCCGAAGTCGCGGTGGAAGAGATCGCCGAGGACGAAGAGTAACTGGGTCGATTGCCGTTGTTGTGTCGCGAGGGCGGCGGGCCTGCGGGCCCGCCCCCCCCTTTTTTTTCTTTCAGGTGGCTACGGGCCCTCGATACCGAAGTCGTCAGGGGAGACATGGTCCAGGAAGGTCTTGAAGGCCGCTAGCTCCTCTTCCGGCCGTTCCTCCTTGAAGATAAATGGAAAAGAGGCAGCATCTAGCACGCGCTCCTCGATGTAGAGAGGAGCGTCTTGGCGCAGGGCCAGGGCAACGGCGTCGCTCGGCCGCGCATCGAGGGTAACGAGGCGGCCTCCCTGGCTCAAAATGAGGCGGGATCGGAATACCGGGCCCTTCACGCCGCAGATGACCACGGAATCGATGCGGGCATCAAGATTAGTGAGCGCGTCGAGGAAGAGATCATGAGTCATCGGTCGTTCGAGTTTCACCTGCTCCAAGGCCATGCCGATTTGCGCTGCCTCCGAGGGTCCGATCCATGTGGGTACGATACGGGCCTTCCCCGCCGGCGCGTCTTCCACAGGTTGGAGCACGAGCACCGAAGGTTGCAGTGGGTTCGCCATGATGAGCGTGAGCACTTTCAAGGGAATCACGGCAGGCTCCTTTCAGGGAAAACGGCGCAATGGTATTGTCTCACGAGTGAGTTTTCCGGGGCTCAAGATAATTTTTCCAATTCGGTTAAATTTTTCCTTGACCCCACTATGATTTCATCGTAAGATAGTCAAGCACTTTTTCAAGGGCCCGTAGCTCAGTTGGTTAGAGCGCACGCCTGATAAGCGTGAGGTCGCTGGTTCAAATCCATTCGGGCCCACCATTACTTTGCGATAAACGCTCCACCGTGAGCCGAGTTAGCCGGTGGAGCGTTTATTATATTCTGAGGCAGTTTTCCGAACATGCCACCTAGCAAGGTAAGGGAGAAAGAGAAGCCACGGGGCATTAGCTCAGCTGGGAGAGCGCGGGCTTTGCAAGCCTGAGGTCAGGGGTTCGATCCCCCTATGCTCCACCAATAACTTCAGAAACCGGGTCGTGAGGCTCGGTTTTCTTGTATGTGAGCATTTCTGAGATCGAACTCGGTGCGGAGAGAATAGCCCCTGGACTGCCTTCTGTCTTCAAATCCTAAAGTTTATACGGTCATTACCCTGTCATATTAATGTCATCTTGCCGTAAACTCTGAATTTGCGGCTCTTTTGCCTATGATAGGTGTGTTAAAGAAGCCCCTGAGCCAGAAAGAGCCATCGGCAATCGATTGACGAGTAGACAGTAAGGAAGTCTCAGAGATACAATAGATGATCGGAAACATCTGAGACAGAGGCGGTTTTCCCGCCCGCGAGAGAGGGTAAGAGGGCAAGCTGAGGACGCTTGCTTATAAGAGGAGCGGTGAGATATGAAGGCGATAACTCAAAATATGGGATATGAGTTCTCGAAGGCAAGGAAAGTGGTTGCCTCCGTGGTCGCTGCGGCGATGATTGTCTCTTTCGGCAACTTTGCCCTAGGATCTCCTTCTAAGGCCCTCGCCGAAGACGGCACCGTGGAGGTTCGCTTCCGGGTGGCCGACGGCATGACGGTTGCCGTGGGAGCCGATCGGTTCGCCTCTGACATGGATGCGGTGTACGAGGCTCCCGTCGACACCGACTTGACCTTCTCCGTCGACGCTCCCGCCCATACGGCCATTGAGGTGACCTATGAGGCAGAGGGAGGCGATCCCGTTTCCCGTGCCATGGGGTCCAAGCAGCCGTCCGATAATCTGATTATCGGAGAGCCGTCCCTAGAGGACGGCTCTCAAGAAGCCTCCCCTGCCCCTTCCTCCGACGAAGGTGGAGAGGAGAATTCGGCACACGACGGATCGGGCCCTGCGCCCTCGCCCGTCGCTCCCGATGCGCCGGCGGCCGACACTCCGGTTGAGGGGGATGCCCCGAATGTCAACGAGGCAGCTCACGAGGCTGATAGCGCGGAGGTCTTGGGAGATTCCGAAGCCGTAGGATCCTCGGCCGCCGAGGCAGTTCCCCTGGCAGAAACCGGAGAAAATGCCGTTGAGGAGGTTCTCCCCGACGAGTACCCGCCAATGGCCGCTGCCCCCGCCTCCCAGGAGGACGAGGAGCTGGTGGTGGCAACGACTGTCGAGCCGGCTGCCGATGGGTCTTACACGATTCCCCTCGCCGTGTTGGCTGAAGCCGCTGATCGGGGGGCCGTCGTTGTGGTGAGTGTCGAGCCTGCACCCGGAGCCTCCACATGGGACGATGTTGCTAAAGCGCTGTCGGAGGGCGACGAGGGAACCGTGAAGCTGGCCGCAAATATCGACGAGGCCATTAGCCCGGTTGAGGTGAAGGGTACCAAGACCCTCGATCTGAATGGCCATACCATTGCAGTGGATGAGATTGACACGCTGTTCACCGTGAACGCAGGTGCGACGCTCACCATTACGGACACCAACGATGATGCCGCCCCGGTGAAGCTTGATGTCCCCGGTGCCGCCCGGGGGGAGAAGATTCCCAGCCCTGCGGATGATCGCGAGGGCTTCAAGGCCATGATCGGCAAGAAGGCCGAGTACAATGCCGATGCGCAGACTCTGCGGTATTTCATCACGAGCTCGTATGCCAATCGTCCCGCAAAGGGCGAGACCACTGAATATCTGTACCAGTATGATCTCGATCTCTCGGGAGCGGGGTCCATTAAGGCCCGCCAGGCCGTGAATTTGGTGCAGGTGAGTGGCGGCACGCTTAATATCGAGGGCGGCCGCCTGACCATGGAGCAGGGCGATCATGTGGTGGCAGCCCAGGAGGGCACCATCACCATGACCGATGGATGCATCGTGGGGTCAACAGGAGCCGACGGTGCCGCCATCAACGCCAAGAAGGCCACGGTGGAAATTACTGACCAGGCCATTATTGCGGGCAATACGGCCCGAGGTGACGGCAACGGCGGCGCACTGTGGGTGGACAACACCCAGTTGACCGTGGCCGGTGATGCGCTGATCGCGGGCAATCGCGCCGGCGAGAAAGTGTTCAACGACACGACCCCTGGCGGTATGGCCCAGGGGCGCAACGGCGGCGGCGCCATCGCCGGGAACACAGGCGGCGTCAACGGCGGCGGCATCTACGCCAACGCCTCATCTACGGTGACTCTTGCCGATAACGCTGTGCTCGCGGGCAATACGGCACAGGCCGACGGTGGTGCTGTCTATGGGCAAGGGCGCCTGAGGAACAACGGAAGCCAGGCCAAAAGCGTGCTTACGGTGAAGGACTCCGCCTTGGTAACCAACAACCGCTCGGAAAACGACAAGTCGGCCATTCACCCCTCGGAGCGCCCCGACACGAACGAGGGTGTGAATTGGAAGCAGCCCGGCGGTGGCGGTGGCGGTATCTTCTCCATGGATGAGACGGTTATCGCCGGTGCCTCCCTGACGGGCAATTACGCTTCCGATGGCGGTGGCGGTCTGCTTATGGCCTCCTACGCCCTTTATTCCGGCACCACGTGGATCGACCAGTACATCTACCCTCTGCTGAAAGTGGAATCCGGTGTTTTCGCTTCCAATTATGCCGGTACGAGCGAGGGTGGCGGCATCAATGCCACGCCGGCCAAGGAAAGCTATATCAAGGGTGGCTATATCACGAACAATATGACCGCGACGGAGTTTGATTACGGTGGAGGCGGCCTGTTCCTCCCCTCGGCCACTCATGGCAAGGAGACGGGACTCACCGTGCGCTACCCCATCGTCACCGGCAACACCGCTCACGGCTTTGGCGGCGGCGTGGGCGTGTGCACCAACGGCGTCGTGGTCACCGCCGATGCGGCCATCTTCGACAATACGGCTGATCAGGCCAATGCGACGACTAATCCCAACGAATACGGTGACCAGTGGGCCCTTGATCCGACCTATGGCCTGAAGATTGACCCCCACGCGGCCGATGATTTCTTCTGCGCCAAGGAAAGCACGGTGTTCAATGCCATGCTCGGAGGCGGCTACCACCGCTGGACAGGCTACACCAGCGGCACCGTGTCCTATATTCCCGATATGACCTACAAGGGCACGCTGAGTGCTACCCGCACAGGTGGGTGGGCCAACAAAGCCGTCAGCATGATCATCGATGGCAAGGATCTGACCTCATCGGGAATTCCCAACGTGATTATGAAGAACAAGGCCGAAGGGATAGTGGAGATTTACGTTCCCGATGCCCACGCCGGCTCCGATGGCTTCCTCGAGGGCTACTACGCCACCGTTAAGGTGGCAACGGGGAATAGCAGTGCCGACGGCACCGTGGCCGGTGAAGTGACCGCGTGCAAGAAAGTCGAGAGCGATAGCCCTGTCTTCAAGAAATACGAGCTCACTATCGATCAGAGTGCACCCGCGCCCGATCAGCGCCAAGAGGTCCACTTCGATGACAACCCCCAAACGCTGGTTGCCGAGACGCGCACCGATGAGAAGAAGGAGTACCCCGTCTATCACCTGACCGACCCGAACACGTTCCCCCAGACCGCCGAGGCTGTGCTCCAGGCGGATCGCTTCACAGCCCTGAAAGCAAACCCGACCTCGGCCGATAAGGAAGCGGCCATGGGCATGGCGGTGCTGTACTTCACGGGTAATTACTCCAACACCAATGGCGGGGCCATCGCCTGCAACGACCGCATTGTGGTGGGCCGCGATCCCGAGGTTCCCGGCGATCCCGAGGTTCCCGGCAACCCCGACGAGCCCGAGAAGCGCGGTGCTCTGCAGCTTGTGAAAAATCTGAACAACTTCGAAGCGGCTAACGGCGTGGCCACAGCGGTATTCCAGGTGACGGGCTATGTCGATCAGGCTGCGGCGGCCAGCAAGGTAGACGATCTGGTGATTTACCAGAACACCGTGAGCGTGACCTTTGGTGCTGGCGAGAATCAGACGAAGGTGGAGTTGCTGTCCGACCTTCCCGAGGGTTACTACCTTATCGAGGAGCTGTACTACAGCGGTGACAACTTCGACGGCACCCCCAATCGCGAGATTGTGGCCGTGGAGGGGGCTGTTCCCGGAGAGGAAGCCGATATTCCCGTCACAGAGGTTACCTTCGACAACACCTATACCGATGAGAGTTACGGCACGGGCGTGGTGAACCGTTACGCTCCGGGCGAGAACGGCTTTACCTACACACCCATGCCCACGACGGAAGAGGGGAGGTAGTCATGGGGAAGCAATCCCTTGCCAAGCGTGTTGCCCTGACGGTGTCCGCAGCCCTGGTTATCTCTCTGGGCGTGGCGGCTGGCACGGCTTGGGCCTACTACACCGATACGACCAAAGCCGCTGGCATGATCCAGTTCAAGTACAATCCGAATCCGCCCAAGACCGAGGTGAACGAAACCCCCGATGGCGCGAACAAGGTCATTTCCGTCACCAACACCGGTGATGTTGACGCCATGGTGCGCGTGAAAGTGTTCGACCCGCAGATCGACGGCGTGGAGCTTACCTTCGAGGCTGCGCCGGGTTGGACCCAGGCGGTGAGCGACAACGACGAGGGTTGGTGGTACTATACCGAGCCCGTGGCCCCCAAAGCCTCCACCCCGGCTTTGAAGGCTCTCGTAACGGTGGACACCGAGAAGGTCGCCCATGGTTTCGATGTGGCCGTGGTGCAGCAGTGCACGAGTGCCCGCGCCTTTGAGGCGGGACAGCCGCTGCTGGGCACCTTTGCCGATGGCGAAAAGTACCTGACCGCCCAGGATGGTGAGTAGCCCATGTTGAAGACGCTGAAGACTCTTGATTTGCAGACGCGCATCATGCTGATTGCGCTTTCCGCTGGGCTTGTGGTGTGTCTCGTCATGATGACGGTGAGCCCGGCCCGCTCTGCCCTGGTGTTCCGGAGCGACGACTACGTGGCTGAGATCCAGCAGACCCATATTGGCGTGACGCTGACTGAGAACGGCGTGGACGTGGACCCCGATGCGAAGGGCGTCGGCAAGCTGCTCGATCAGGATGCGGGTTGGCAGATTGTGAACGCCTCCACCGGCGCCGTCGAGGAGTTCATGGCCCCCGGTCAGGTGTATCGGGAATTCCTCTCGGTGAAGAACGTGTCGGCTGATATGGACGAGTACGTGCGCCTGACGGTGCGCAAATACTGGGCTGCGGGTGAGGACGGCGAACCACAGAAGAGCGCCACCCTGGATCCGGCCCTCATCGAGCTGGTGCTCGACGATGAGTTCGACGAGCACTGGGTGCGCTCGGATGCGGAATGCACCGATGAGCGTGAGGTGTACTATTACCGTTCCGTTCTGGGGAAGAACACCGCCGCTCCTGCCGTGGCCGGCATTCGCGTGAATGATGCCATCAAGAACGTGAAGCAGGATTATTCCAACTGCTATCTTGCCCTGTCGGCCCAGGTGGATTCCGTGCAGGTGAACAACGCCGTGGCAGCCGCCCAGAGCGCTTGGGGTGTGGATGTGCGGGAGCTGGGCCTCGATCAATGGTCCGATGAGACGGCTGGGGAATAACGGGGTGATCCGATGTATAGCCTGACGAAAACACGCCCATCACTCCGGTATCTCACTGCGCTGCTGCTGGCGCTCATGGTTGCCTCGGCCCTGTCTCTCTTGACGGCTGCTCCGGCTTTCGCCAAAACTTACGATGAGGCCTGGACTGTGGAATTCACTGGTACCGAGATGAAGGACGAGGGCACGGCGAACATCACCAAGACCCTTGGCTCCATGCAGCCGGGGGACAGCGCCCGCTTCACCATTGAGATGAAGGAAGGCCCTCAGGGCTCGGCCGACTGGTACATGCGCAACAAGGTTCTAACCACCATGGAGGAATCCATGGTCAACGCCAACGAGCGCTCCGGCGGCTCCTACAGCTACAAGCTCACCTATATCACGCCCAAGAACGAGGAGAAGGTGATTCTCACCAACGAGGTTGTCTCGGGCGAGGTGGACGGCGACGGAACGAAGACCCGTGGTCTGTTCGACGCTACCGAGGCAACGGGGGAATGGTTCTATCTGGACACCTTGGCTGCTGACGCCCGGGCCTATATGGTGTTGGAGGTGGCCATTGATGGCGAGACCCACGGCAACACCTACTTCGACACCGATGCCAGCGTGCAGCTGGCCTTTGCGGCGGAGCCTTCCGATGAAGAGGGCACCAAGGGCGAGGCCGATCCTCCGGGTGGCGATCCGAAGGACGACCCCAAGCAGAAAAATTCTCCCAAGAGCGGGGATACCAAGAAGTCTGGCGGCAAATTGTCCCAGACCGGCGACATGCTGCCCTTGGGTATTATCGTGGCCGTTGCCGTCGTGGCCGCAGGGGTAGTGGTTGTAGCGGCGGTATGCAGCCGCAAGAGGAACGACAAGGAGGGCGACGCCCGATGAAGAATATGAAGAAGTGGAGCCGTCTCATGGGGACGATGGCCGCCGCCGCGCTGCTGACCGTCTCTTTGTCGGCACCTGCGGCTTTTGCCGACGATGCCCCCGCCCCCGCCGCGCAGGCTATGACCTCCTATAAGGGCACGACCTACACGGTTACGTTGTACAGCGGTAATCAGGGCGTCTTTGCCGATGGGCAGACCAAGCATGTCTTCGAGGGGCAAGCGCCCGGCGAGTCGCTTTCCTTCGACGGCGTGACTCTGGAAGTACCGGCAGACAGCAAGTACTATGCCAAGGGCGTGCGCCTGGCCGGGCTCGACAACGAGCGTTCCGACAAGAACCGCGGGGGAGAGAACCTCGCGGGCGCGAATACCCCCATGGTCGCCTATGTGGCCGCCGACGGTGCCCTGGCGGGCTCGGTGCCTGTGACGGAAGATGCCGACTACGTGGTGGCCTATGGCATCATGGCCAATCGCGTGGCCTTCACGGTGAACTACGTGGACGCCTCTGACGGCAGCCAACTCGCCGAGCCCCAGACCTTCTTCGGCGACATCGGCGATGTGCCCGCTACGGCGCCCGTGTATATCGAGAACTACGTGCCCCATGCGACGCTCATCGATATTGTGCTGAGCGAGGATGAGGCGAGGAACGTCATTACCTACCGCTATACGCGCCTGGCCGAGGGCACGACCACCGAGCCGCAGCCCAATGGTCCGGTAGATGTAGTTGCCCCCGATGGCTCGCGGGTTGAAGGGGTCTACACGACCAATCCGACGGACGAGGTGGCCCAGCGCGCCCCGGCCAACCCCATTGAGGCGACCACGCCAGGGGCTGGCGGCACGGCTGAGGGAGCTGGCACCCCGACCCCCGTACAGCCCATCAGCGCGGCGGTGCCGCTCACGACCGATGCGGGTACCGAGGTGCTGGCCGATGATGGCACGCCCCTTGCAACTCCGGGCACTGAGACCATCAACGATGATGAGACGGCCCTTGCGAGCGGCGAAGCGGCAGCACCGGGCTCCGAGTCCGGGCTGTCTGCTCAGACCTCCTGGGTTCCCTGGGCCGTGGCAGCCGCTGTATTGGCCTGCGCCATTGCCTTCATTCTCGTGCGAGGCCTGCGCAAAGCCGAGGAAGATCAGGCTGAGTCTTCGGCTGCTTAAGGGTTCTGCGGCGTTCTAGAAGGGGAGGATGGGGTTTCGCACCCGTCCTCCCCTTTGTTCTATGCTGTACTGAGGCCGATGCGTGGTACATTGAACCCATGGCGAAACATCCAGTGGACATAGCCCCCTCCGAACCGCGCGATGCTTTTTCCCGCGCGGTGGAGCGCCGTTTGGCGTGGATGCGCCGCATTGCCCGCCTGTGCTCGGCTCTCGGAGCCGCGCTGTTGCTCGCCTTGGCTTTTGTGGGCATCGGCTCTTCGGTGATTCCGCGGGTTATGGGCATGCAGCCCTATGCCATTATTTCCGGATCTATGGAGCCGGCCTATCCCACGGGCAGCCTTGTGTACGCCGACCCTGTTGAGGGATCGTCTCTTCAGGCAGGCGATGTGGTCGCCTTCTGGGAGGAAGAGGAGGTCATCATCCACCGGGTGAAGGAGGTGGATGACCAAACGGGGCATCTGGTTACCAAAGGTGATGCAAATGAAGATGTCGATCTGCGACCTGTCCCCTTCCAAAACGTCCTTGGTCGCGTGGTGTTCTCGGTGCCCGTCGTAGGGTATTTTCTCATGGCCCTCGGCACCACAGCGGGCCTGTTGGTCTTGGGTTGGGTTGTGATCATGGCCGTGGCCCTGTGCGTGGTGGGAACCATTTTGGGCAGTCTTGCCGACCGCCGCGAGGCGGAGCGGTAGGGTTCCTTCTCCTCATTTCCCACGCCCGCGGTTCTTGGCCGGAGGAGTCGGGCAACCGCTCGCCAGTGATTTTGTTATCTCATATCAGAACTTACCTAGTCATTACCCTGTCAAAGTTGCCTTTCTCTTTGTTCTGCCATAAATGAACGATTATCGGTAAAAAGCCAGATCAAAATTAAAAAATTCTGCGCCGTTCAGCCTTATAGCTGACTTCTTTTCTTATTGACCGCTTGTTCGCACGGGGGGGAGGTGATACTCTGATTCTGTTCATGAGGTTACCTAACGGTAACAAGTGGCAGTCGGGAGGCTTAAGGAGAGAAATCCCGACACGGTTCATTCTGTTAAATGTCCGGCTCCATGCCGGTGTTTAAAGCAGCTGTAACGAAGTAGTCAGGGCAAAAAAGAGAAGGTAGGGTGAGGAGTATGAGGGTTATCGCGCGTTTCATGGATGCGCGGAACACCGCCGAGGGCAAATTCCTGTCGGTTTTGCTGTCGGTGCTGCTGGTGTTCTCGTTTTTGAACGTGACCATGTTCACCGATCTCGCGAACGCCGACGACGAGGTCGCTCTCGGAGCGGCCACGGAAATCGTCGACGAGGTCGAGGATGACGGCGAGGTTGAGGAAGCCGAGGAAGCACCGGAGGCACCGGAAGCGCCGCAGGTCGACGCGCCCGCGGCCCCGGCCGACGAGCCAGCGGAAGAGCCGAGCGATCCTGTCGGCGATGATGCAATCGAGCCTGTCCCCAGCGCCCCGAGCGAGAGCGATCCTGTAGAGGAAGTGACCTGCGAGGGCAACTCTGGGTCGGAGGGCGACGCGGTCGAGGCGCCCGCGGCGGCCGATGATGCCCGCGCCGCTGAGCTGAACCTCAACGCTGTGGGCGAGAGGGACAAAAAGCCGGAGCTTTCGGAGCAGAACGTGTATGTGTATCTGCAGCTTACGGGCGATGGGGTGGACGAATTTGTCAAAGACCTCAGCATCAAGCCGAATAGTCACGGCTACTACACTATCGGTGTCATCAAGGCGATGCTCCCCACTCCCACCGAGAGCATGCTGTCAACGGATAATGCTGTGAATAATTATATCGGCGATTACGGTGAGGCCGTCAGGGCAGCGCTCAGGAGCGGCATTGACCGATGGGCGAACAACGCCGGTGTGGATATCTCCGGCATTCCCCCTGAGCAGTGGAATAAGTTGACTGTCTCCAACGGCGCCGACCGCTACGTGAATAGCGGCACTTACACGTGGCACCTCGACGGCTATATGGAAGTCGAGAATGCCATCAACTACGAAGTTCGCCACGTCAATGAGGATGGCGAGGAGATTGCGCCGAAGGAAAGCGGCACCACGCGGGTGGGAACGAGGATCACCGCGGAGAACCACCGTCAGTCCATCGATGGCTATACCTATTCGGCGGAAAAGACCCAAGCTGCCAACGACGGCGAGGAGTTCGTCGAAATCGCCCGCGGTGAGGACAATGTGCTTACGCTGGTGTATGAGCGAAACACCTATCGCGTGACGTTTGACCCGGGCGCGCAGGGCACCTTCATCTCTCAGATGACCGAGGGCATCAAGCACGGCGCGGACACGCCCGCCCCGCCCGTCCCCACCGGAGCGGCCGGTTATCGCTTTATGGGGTGGGACCCCGTCGTGGCCGACCGGGTGACGGAAGATGCGACTTACGTGGCCCAGTGGGCTCGCGAGTATCAGGTTACCTATAAGTGGACGGGTCTTCCTACCGGCATCTTCTACGATGAGGAAGGCCACGAGGTGACTCCCACGCTGCCCGTCGATGCGAGCACCTATACCAAGGGCGAGTCTTACCAGGTCAAGGAGGCTGCCGTCAATAAGGTCTACACCCATGACGAGTTCGGCAATCGGAATGCAACGTACCGGCTGTCCTCGTGGTATGACCCGGAAAACGGAATTATGCCCGAAGCTGACGTGACGGTCACTGCGACATGGGAGGCAACGCCCATCAGCGTTCCCACGTGGAATATCACCTATCAGTGGAAAGGCGATGCTCCGGCCGCCGCGAAGCTGCCTGTTGATTCCAAGACCTACCGAAACAACGAGCCGTTCGAGGTGGACGCGAACTTCTTCAAGGGGTGCACTGTCAACGAAACCGATGCGTACGGCAATACGACGGGTGTGTGGACCTTCAGCGGCTGGGATACTGAGAGCGGAAGGATAACGGACGATCTGACCATTGGCGGCTCGTGGTCCTATAAGCCTCAGGATGTGCCTCGGTACAACGTGTTCTACCAGTGGACGGGCCTGCCCAAGGGCGAGGCGTTCTACAATGCCGCCGGCAACGAGGCGGCCCCTATGCTGCCGCTGAATCTTGGCGGCCTGGTCAAGGGCCAGCCGTTCACGGTCGATGCCGCGCTGCCGGGCACCGAGCTGTTCACCCATGACGAGTTCGGCAATGTGAACGCCCGATATACGCTGGGCAACTGGAACCTCACCGGCGAGCAGATCATGGGCGAGGGAGATGTGGCCATTACCGCTCAGTGGACCCGAGAGGAAATTCCCGTTCCTACGGTTGAAGTGCGCTACGTCTACACCAACGGAATGAACGGCACTCCTCAACATGCCCCTCAGCCGCCGGAGGCCAAGACCTACGTGCTGGGCCAGTCCCTTGATTCGGTGGCCGTGCCGACCTTGGATGGCTGGGAGTTCTCTGGCTGGTCCATTGATGCCAACGAGGGATACACCATCACGACCGAAGACGTGCGAGCCGGCGTCGTGGAGATCACCGGCACGTGGACTCCCCTCACGGAGGGCCTTGATGCCGTGGGTTATCGAGGCGTGTACGACGGCGCGCCTCATAACGTTGCGGCCCTCGGGCTTCTGCCCGATGACGAGGTGTTCTACAGGATCGGCGGCCTTGTTGCGCAGAACCGGTTCACGAACGCTACTGTGACCTCCTCGAACCCCCAGGGCACCATCGTCGAGGTCGTTGCCGTGCGCGATGGCGTCGAGATTTGGTCGAAGAACGTTTCCGTGGCCATCGCCAAGCGCCCGGTGAAGATCAAGGGCGAGGGTTGGGCCGCGCCGCAGGTCTACACGGGCGAGGAATATGCTACGACTGCCTATACCGCCGAACAGCGCAACGGCGATCGGGGCTTGGTGAGCCATGCGAAGGTGAGCGGTCTGACCTATGATCTGGCTGGAACTGCGGCTGGTA
>OFFX01001365.1_pt1 | contig 17509 bp, 19 predicted proteins | sample 1521511 | NCBI WGS metagenome assembly OFFX01 (sample SAMEA3504125, study PRJEB24116) | mouse gut metagenome | biome: mouse gut; feature: mouse-associated habitat; material: faeces | place: Denmark | collected 2011
GGGTCTCTCAGAAATTCGTCGTCATTGGTCGTACCGAAAAAGGCGCACTGTCGAGGGCGCTCTTGCGTTCTTCGAGCATAAGCCGCGCGGTAACTGTCAGAGCCCTTTGAGAAAAACTGCTTGACTGCCTCGAGCTCGGTTTTTCTGGAACTCATTGCGGCAAGCTCAGCCATCTCAATGATCCAAAACCCTTGCAGCTGCTCGTAAGCCTCTTTACCTGTCACCGTATAGAGCGAGTCAGAGAACCAGCTTTTGCCGAGCTTAGCGAGCGTGGTCGACTTCCGGCAACCCTGAGGACCAATCAGCACGAGCATGTGGTCATGCTTACAGCCTGGGGCCATGATCCTGGCAACCGCACCGATCAAAGCCTTGCGGGTAACCGTCCGGGTGTACTCGGTGTCTTCTGCGCCCAAGTAGTCCACAAAAAGCGTGTCCGCCCTTTTCGTGCCGTCCCAAACGAGGCTTTGCAGGTATTCTCGTACTGGGTGCCTGCTGCGCTCCAGCATGACGATCGCAATCGCGTCACTCACTTTATTGGCGCTGTCGATATGGTACTTTTTCTCAATATAGCCGCGAAGCCCGGAGTCGTCGCTGTCCCGCCAGCCGTCCGAAGTACGGGCCTTAAGCGCCTGCCACGGCAAGTCCCCGCAAATCGTCATGCGGTCCTTGAACTCGTCGTAATAGTAGCAGTCTTTCAGGTCCGGGTCGTGCCGCAGGATAATACACACGTTGTCGATAGTCGACTCGATTTTTCCCTTGTCCGTGACGGTCAGGTCGCGCAGCCACTCGGTATCGTCGACGGCCTCGTCCATATCCAGGCTCGCGATAACCGCTTTATACCTGCTCTCTGCAAGGTCCTTTTGGACTTCGGGCAGCTCCAGGGCCATCTCGTACATAGCCGCAAAAGAGGGCAGCTTTTTGGCGATCGTGCCGGGCGCGGCGCTGTCGTCCAGGTCGCCGTAAAGGTGAATGCGAACCAGGTCGAAGGCGTTACATAGAAGGCCGCTCGTCGGGTCCGTGCCGTGGTGGGAATAGGTGAAGAGCCCGTTGTCGTAAACGACCAGGCCGCCGGTCGTAGAGCCGCCGAGAAAGGTATAGCGGCTGTCGTCGCATTTCCGGTAGACCTCGGGAAGAAATTCCTCGATTGCGTCCTCTACGGAATAGGCTCGGCAGAACGCGCCGACGATTCCCTCTTTCTCCAAAGGGTTGCCCTGCTTCTTGGCGATTCGCCGCAGGACCTCGGCCCGTCTGGAAGAGGTCGGCCATTCGGCCGGGTCTCTCCAGTCGACGTACCGCTGGAGCTGTTCGTCCACGTCCAGCCATGGACCGTCCGAGACTTCGTACTTATACTCGGCGTCGTAGGGCAGCGAGGGCCAGTACATGAGCCGATGGGGCTCGTAGGTGGTATCGTCGCACATGTCGATCCCAATATCCGCAGCGACGCGACGGGAAAGCGCCGCGTATTCGTCGGGCGTCACGCTCCGGGACAACGGGATCACAATGCGGAGTCGTGGCTTGTCGGGAGTATGAGAGTGGGTACTATACATGACCGCGGCGCAGCCGATAATCATGCTGACGATGGTCCAGGGGTCCTCGCCCTTCGGGATAGAGTCCAGGTCGAGAGTAATGAGACGACGTTGGAGAATTGCGTCGGCCTTACGGCGGCCGCCTTTCAGAGAACCGCCCACAAAACCACCTACGTCTTTTATCTCGTCGCGGCGCTGCTTCTTCATGTTTTGATACTCGGCCTGGGTCTCCTGGGTTCTCTCCGGTATCGTGAGCCGCGCGACGAGCTTGGACCAAAGGAGCTCTCGGTTCTGCCATTGTTTAGAGGTTCGGGAAGGACCGACCGCAATCGAGACGGGGCCGTCGTATCGGAGGGCTGGCATAGACGTCGGCATTATCGCACCACCGTTCTCCCGACCACGCGGGTGATCCCGGCGTTTCGGATCATGCGGTCGCAGATATTACAGAGCTTGACCTCGATCCAGCAGTCTTGCGTCACGTCGTACCCCGCCAGGTAAATCGCCGCGCCGCGCAGGTCCTGAGCCGAAGCGTTGATAAGAGCGTTTTGCTCGGCGTGAACCGCGACGCAAGAGCCATACTGCGCCCCATGCTGGGCGGCCGTCGCGTCGATCGGAAGCTCGTGGGTCCGGCAGTAGCAGACTCCGACGTCGCAGCAGTTAGCCTCGCCTCGGGGCGAGCCGTTATAGCCGGTCGCTACAATGCGGTCGTCCTTAACAATGACCGCGCCGTAGTGTTTCCTGAGACAGGTAGACCGGGCGGAGACAGCCGCGGCGATCTGCAAATAGTAATCGTCCTTGCTGATACGTTCCAACTAAATCACCTCCGTTTATACTCCCCCCCCCCCCCCTCGTTGTGTCCTTACCGTTTGGGAGGGAGGGGTAAAGGCTATCTCAGGAGCTCCACGGTCTCCCGTGTCGCATCCGGGGCCTGGGGCCCTGGTGTTTATACTCCCAAGGCCTCGGACGCGATATGGAGCTCCTGGGGGCTTGTTTTGCCGGTCCTCCTGATTGACGGTCAAAACTACTTGCCCGTAGAACCGAACGCTCCGGCTCCGCGGGCCTCTCCCAGGTCGGGCACAAAGTCCGGGAGGGCGACGGGCAGCACGACGAGCTGGCCGATCCGGTCGCCCTCGTAAATGTGATAGGCCTCGTGGCCGCTGTTGTGAATAAGCGCGTGCATCTCCCCGGTGTAGCCGGGGTCCAGGGGCGCGAGCTTGCAGTCCACGCCGCGCTTGCTTTGGCTGGAGCGAGGGAAGATGAACGCCCCGAAGCCCGCAGGCAGGTCCAGCCCAAAGCCCAGGGGGATCTCCTGGGAGCAGCCAATCTCGATGATTGTATTGCGTAGGGCGTACACGTCGGCCCCGACGTCGTTGGCGTGGGCACGAGTCGGCAGCTTGTCCTCCGGGCAGCCGTGCCCGATCAACTTGATTTTCATTCGGTGTCCTCCTATTTTCTGTTTCCTTCAAGCCCCATAAAAAGGGGCCTAAAGGAAACTTTTTGAGCATAAAAAATCCTACGTCAAAAGAGGGTAGTCCAAGGCCAGCAGCTCGGCAGGTTCCTGAATCGGCATAACGTTGCCGCATCCCATTCTCCCCTCCTGACAGGTGTCCCTCATGCAGAAGGGGCCGGTCGTCGTCCGGGCGAAAAACTGAGGGTTCAGCTGATACAGCTCCTTCCAGATTTTCAGGAAGACGATCCTCGTCTCGGAGGTATTGCGCCGGCAAGTGCGCTGGCCGATCATGTGCCGCCACTGATAGGGCGTCGCGCTGATAATCAGGACGTTGCGGAGGGCCTGCGGAGCCATATACCCGGCCGCGTCGTTGTTGAGGCCGCGCCGCACAGAACAAGTATAATTCTCCATAGCCTGCTCGCACGTCCCAAGGAAAAGACCTTCCTCGCCGCGCTCTATGACCTCGTAGGGGACTGCGAAAGCGGCCTCGCCGGAGTAGTCGCTGTACTGGAGCGACGCCGACATAAACTTGACCTCGTTCTGGTGGCGGGTCACCTGAGCCAGAAAGCGCCGGCTCGCTCCGACCACTACGACGTTGATCGCCGCGAACTTCTGGATCGTGGGGTGCGGCAGGTGGGTCATGCGTTGGACCGTCTTCTCGTTGTAGGGCTTTTCGTAAAGCGCCATGAAGTCGGCCAAGCTCTTGATCTTGTGACCGCTTTGCGTCAACCGCGCCGCGCATACCATCATTTTCTCAGCCTGGGGTACAGCCTCAGGATTGAGGACCTTGACCTCGATCTTATTCATGCGCTCCTCCCTTCTGCAACTACCGCCCGCAGGATCAGCAGGTAGTTGATACTGTCGGTGATCTTCTCGTCCCAAGTCTCCTGGGGATAATCCTTGCGAGCGCCGACCATATCGGCGATAGAGACGAGGTGCTTAGCGAGCATACCGAAAGTGGCCTGCTCGGTGGTCTCTCCTTGCAAAACGGCCGCTTTTTTGAAGTGCTCCAGGCGGTCGACCTCCGTGCCAGCCTCGGCCTTTTCGGCATACTCATGACCCTTGCTGGTCAGCAAGAGCTCGCTGCGAGAAAGCTGGTCGGTTACGACCTTATCAAAAGTGACGCGATCCACTTTTAAGCCTCCTTTTACTTCCAGGTTACCGCCAGCGTCTTCTTTTTCTGGCGGGTTTTGGTCGGCGGCTTTACGTTGATACTCTTGCGCAGCTTTGCTTTTCTGGCAAGCTCAACGTCAGGGTTCCAACCGCAGGAATGGCAGCCCTTTAAGTCAGCGCAGCCGACGATTTGATTGTGCTTGCATTGATAGGGTAAGTTGCCTTTATTCTTATTTCGGGCCAAGCCGGTCAAGCCTCCTTAATTGAACCAGTGTAACGTAGGGGACCCCGTAAAGCCGTGCTCCCAAATAAGCCAGGCGTAGTCGACGGACGAAGGATAGTAGAGCTCGCCGTTCGGCCTTGTTTTGAACTCGCCGTTTTTGGCGCACCCGAACCGGGCGCTCGCCACATAAACTCGTGCGGGAGGGTGCTTTTCAAAAAGCGGTCTTCTGGCTTGCGTCGCCAGAAATACAAGCCGCAAGAACATAGCGGCTTTATGGCCGTCCGTCAAAAGAGATATTGCGTGTTCGACAAAGGCTTGCGCCTGGGAGTAGGGTGGGTTTGTGATAATGTCGGCGTCGACGGGTTCGCTTTGCGCCAGGAAGTCAATTCCGGGGCAGCCAAAGCCGTGATCCACTAAGTCGGTAGACAGGACCTTATGACCGCACTCGCTAAGGACTTTGGAGATATGCCCGCCGCCGCAACAGGGTTCCCATACGTTCTCCGAGAAGCGTTCGAGCTTTAGCAGCTCTTCGACCGCTCGGGGGGGGGTAGCATAAAAGTCATGTTCGGGGCAGTCGGAGCCCCTGCGGAAAAAAGATGTTCCCATATTTGTCAGTCCTTGCGATAATACTCGCACTCATAGGCGTCTGCCCGAAGCGGCAGGCCTGTAGCCCAGGGAATAGCCTCGCCCATGAGGTCGCCGAGCTCTTTCGCAGAGCTGACGCCGTTCGGCACTTCGCAAATCACTTCGTCGTGAACATGGAAGACGATGGGGAAGCCGGCCTTTTCCAGGCGGAACATGGCCTCAGCCAGACAGTCACGGGCGGTCGCCTGAACAATGTTCTCCACGAACTTCGGGCCGTAGGACTCAATACGGCCCCAACCGCCCGAGCTCTGAATCGTACCCTCGTAGGTGATGTTGTCGTCCTCGTCCAACCTGGGCTTAACGTAGCTCAGCTCGCGACCGTTGGGAAGCCGCAGCCGCAGGAGCGGGCCCTGCTTGCGGAGCCTCATGCCGTGGGGTAAATCGACGGGCGCTTTGGTCGTGATACAACGTCGGACCGCGGCGTCGGTGTCCCACCAAAACTTAGTAATCGCAGGATTGGCCGCACGCCAGCTGTTCACCAGGGGCTTTAGCTCTTTCTCGTGGAGGCCTATCTCAAGGGCGCCCATACTCTTAAGCGCGCCCACGCTTCCACCGTACCCCAGGGCAAGCTCGGCGATTTTTCCCTTTTGCCGCATGGGGTCGCCCTTCTTGACGCTTCCAGGCGGCAAGTGAAACATCTGCTCAGCGGAGGCCTCATAGATTTTCCCGTGAGTGTTGAACACGTCCAGCCGCCAGGCCTCGCCTGACAGCCACGCAATCACGCGGGCCTCGATGGCGCTAAAGTCGGCTACGATGAAACGGTGGCCCGGTTTCGGGATAAACGCGGTGCGGATCAGTTGCGAGAGGGTCCCGGCCGTATCGTCAAATAAGAGCTCCAGGGTTTCAAGGTCTCCGCTCCTGACGAGCTGACGGGCACAGTCAAGCTCCTTGTCCGGCATCTTGTTTTGCGGGAGGTTCTGCATTTGCACCAAACGGCCCGCCCAGCGTCCGGTTCTCGCGGCGCCGCAAAATTGCGTTAAGCCGCGGATACGACCGTCAGGGCAAGCCGTGCGGAGCATGGCGTTGTATTTCTCTGTCGAGGTCTTGGCGAGGCCTTGGCGAATGTCAAGCATTTCCTGGACCTCGCTGCAGTCGGCCGTGCTGGTCCGTACCTCGCCCATAGCCTTCTTGTTGAGACTGTCGATCGCGACGCCGGAGGTCTCTTCAATCCAGCTTTTGAGCTGAGTGGCGCTCTTGGGATTGTCCAACCCCGTGAGGTCTTTCGCGGCGTCAAGCAGCCGGGCCTTTACGACTTGGTCGATCTCAACCGCTCGGGCCGCGAGTACAGCGTCGCAGCCGACGCCGCGGTCATTGATATGCTGGTCGATGATCCAGAGGTCTTGCTCGCTGGGAATAACGGGGAATCTCTGAAGGCGTTTGCGGATAGCGCGCTCGGCCTCGACGTCCTGCCGGTTGTACTCGATATAGAGCGCCCAGCGTTCGGGGTCATGCTTGGGGAGGTTTCTCGTGCGGCCGCCATTGACCTTCGTCGCTTTGCAGGGGATAGAGAAATAGCGGATCAGGGCTTTGCCCGTTTTCGACTTCTGCTTATCCTCGGGAAGGCCGATCACCTCGCCGACCATTTCCAGGCTACCAGGCAGCCCAAGCTCTCGTGCCATGACGGCGGTGCAGCTCCATTGCTCGGCCGGCATAGGTAAGCCCAGGAAGGCCGCCAGGCACGTCCGCTCGAAGGACGCATTGAACGCCGTCTTGAGAATTTGGGAGTCGCAGAGGGCGTCCAGAACGTCCTGGGGCAGCTTCTGGCCCTGCGCCAGGTCGATCACTTCGACGGGGCCGTCGTCCCAAGCGTATCCGAAAAGCAGGACCTCGAAATCGTGGCTTGAAGAGTAAGCGTAAACGCCGCACTTCTGAATAGAGACTGAGGAATAGGTCTCAATATCGATTGCAAGAGTTTTCATTTACGAACTCCCTTCTTTGCGGGGCGGGGGGGGAATAGCCCGAGGGCGTGCGCCCGGCGAGTGTTCTCCGCAATCGTACACCACTCGAGCTGACTGGCGCGGTTATCGTGCTTGTCTCCGTGCTTGTGGTCCACAACGGGATAGCCGTGCGGGTTCGGCACGAACATTTTGGCGACGAGCAAGTGAACTTTCACGTTGCGGCCGTTCAAGCTGACTCGCAGATAACCGCGCCGGTCGTCAAAGGGCTTTAGCACACGCCCGGAGCTTTTACGCCGGATTTGTCCCAAGCGGTTGATCTCATACTCAGGAAACTCCGGGATCGTGTGCCAGACGATTTTCATCAGCCCAGGAGGTCGTCGCCGTCGTCCTCGTCCTCCCAGCCGTCGTCCCAGTCGGAGTCGGTCACGACGCCGCCCGCCAGGGGCTCGCCGTCCTCCAGCTTCATGATCCCATTGAGGCCGGCGGAGATACCCTTGTTGCCGTTGGTGTCGTAGACGTAGAAGTTGATGATCGCGCGGCCGTAGCAGCCGGAGTAGAGCTCGGAGGGCTCGGTGATCAGGGTCTTGTCAGCGTAGACCAGGACGGGCTTGTTGTTGGAACTGACAGTGATAACGTAGCAGCCCTTGCACTCGGGCCCGAACTCGCCGCCGTTGGGGCGCTCGCCGTCACCGTCGTGCAGCGTGCTCTTGAGGTTGGAGGGCAGCTTCTTCCCGGAGTGCTTCTGCATGTAGGCGGCCTTCGCGGCCTCCATGGCGGCCTTGATCTTCTTGACGGTGGCCTTGTCGCTCTTGGGGATCAGCAGCGTCGTGCTGTACTTCTCCTGGGCGCCCTCCTGAGCGGCGCGCGGAGTGAAGAGGTTGTTGTAGCTGAAACGAACTTTTCCGGTGGTGATCTGAGTAGCAGCAGCCATTTTTACATTCTCCTTTTTCAGTTATTGATTGATGAATACCTCGGCGTATTGGACGCCGAACTCCAACGCTTCTTGGTGCGTGTTGAAGTAAATGTCAATGCGGTTTTCCTTGATCGCGCCGCCGACGTCTTCGGCAATGTAGGTATGGCCGTTGATAACGACCTCGGAGCCGATGGGAATAACGTTGGGATCAACCGCGATCGTGCGCCCAGCCGTCGTCTGATAGCCGTAGGCCGTGATCCCGTAGTAGGGATCGCTGGGGTCTTTACCGCAGCACTTTTCACAGGCGCAATATGCGGTCAGCTTGAACTCTCCCATAGAGACAAGCGCGGGAGTCGGCTCAGGGGAAGCGGTCTCTACTTGCGGAGTAGAGGCCGCCTGCTGAGGCGCCGGCGTCGACGCAGAAGAGACGACTTTCCTTTGAGCGAACGGACGGAACGCCAGGGAAAAAGCCAGGGCGAGAAGCAGGACCAGGATCACAAGCCATTGCGCCCGGATCACTTTAGCCTGACGGTTATACCTTGCGCGGAAAACGCCGGCGACCTGCTCCATAACTACGCCCCCTCGTCAAAGGCGGCGAGCACCTGATCCTCGAACTGATATGCCGGCCGCTTGTCCTTTTCGGGGGCCAGCGTAGGCGCGCCCTGGGGCTTCACGATCAGGTCTTTCAGCACCTCGGCGATTGTCTTCTTGCCGAAGTCCTTCTCCATCTTCGTGAGGGTAATGAGCTTGCGCTCATAAAGAAGGGCCTCGTCATAGCCTGCGGCCTTCATAGCCGTGACGACCTGATCCTCGTCGGCAAACCGGCGATTGCTGCGGCCCTCAACCATCTTCCAGCCGGTGACTTCCTCGCCGGCAGTCAAGGCCTTGGAGACAAGCTCTTTCAGGTCCTTCAGCCAGCCCTCAATATCGTCGGCCTTCGCCAGAATCGCGCCAGCCTCTTCGGCGGTAATCGTCAGCGGGTCGGGGCTCTCGTCGAAGAGGGCCAGGTTCTTATCGGTCCGGGCTTTGCACTGGGCCTTGGCGCGGCAGAAGCGGCAAGCCTCCTCGCTGGGCGCGAACTCGCCTTCGCCCTTACTTGCGAGCTTGGCCCGCGGCTTGACGATCTTGGTCCCCCAGGCCTTAAGGTCCTTAACCGACTTCTCGGCGGAGTCGCAGACGCCGGAGAGGCGGGGCTGAAAGATCGTCATTCGGACCGTCTGAATGTCGTACAGCGATTCGTACTCCGCCAGCGCGCCCAAACCGTAGAGCTGCATTTGCGGGTTGTCCTCTGCCTCGACGCGGTGGCCTTTGCCATATTTGAGGTCGATCACGTCCAGAACCGGCTCGGCGATAATCAGACAGTCGCCGGTGCCAAAGCCCTCGGGCACGTATTTAGAGAAGTCCAAACGGCTCTCCAAGATCACCACGGGATCGGCGCATACCTTCTTGGCCTCGGCCAGCCTCTCGACGATGAACTTGGCGTAAGACTCCGCGTGCTCCAGCATTTCCTCGTTGAAGTAGTCGCTTTTGCTCAGCTCGGCCAGCTGGGTCTCGTAGGCGTTCTCGTCAATCTCGCCGAGGTAGAAGCGCGTCGTCAGCTCGGAGACAGAGTGGGCTAATGTACCCTCCTCAGCATAGGCGCTCGTGGTCTTGGGGAACTGGAGCTCAAACCGGGCGCTTGGGGTACAGGCCAGCCAACGGTGGGCGCCGCTGGCGGACAACAGAGCATGGTCAGCCATTGGCAGCCTCCAATTCCTTCATGAGGGCCGGGTAGTCCTCTTCTTTGATGTCGGACAACTTCTTGCCGCCGAACTTGGCGAAGATGGCAGACAGCTCCTCGCGTTTGCCGGCCTTGGAGAGAACGGTAGCGGCGGCCCGTACGTCGGTCTTGGACACCTTCTTGCCATCGCCCTCAGAAGGGGACGCACCGGGCTTGCCGCTCGCAGACGTCTTCGCAGCCTGATCTCCGGTCTTGGCAGAGGCAGCGGTCTCGTCGGTAGCGGCAGGGGTAGGGCCCGCGCCCTCGGTCTTGACCTCGCCAGCCGCGGCGGCCTGCAACAGCGTCGAATTTGCAGACACATACTCGCCGCACACGGCGGCAATCTGATCGTCGGTCATACCCGCGATCTCACGGAGATAGTTGACATAGCTGTCCACCTCGTTCGCCGCAATAAAGCGCTGCGCAGCGATGGTCGCTTTGACCGCACACTCGGTATCAAAAGCGGGCGCATTGCTGGGGGTGCCCTTGGCGGTCAACGAACTTACGGCCCGTTCCAGTGTCTCCTTGCTGGGGTCATAGGTGATCTCGATTTTGATTTGCGCCATTGTTTACTTCCTCCTTAGATTTTTTCCAGGCCTTGAAGGCCTTAAGGTTGACGGGGTCCTGGTAGAAGGTTTTCGCGTAGTCGAGGATTAAGGAGCACGCCAGCTCCTCGCTCTGCTGGATCGTTGCACCTTCCATTTCGGCGTGCGTTCGTTTCCTTTAGGAAACTTCCCGCGCAAAAAAAATCTTGTTGCGGGTGTCCATCGAGAGGTTCAGTCTCTCCTCACAGCTCATGACTTCGCCGAGGGTGAACTGGACCTTGCCACGCATACGCCTGTTGAGTGCGGACGGACTGATCTTGCAAACCTGCGCGAGCTCTTTCATCGAGCAGTCAGCGTCGATCATTGCGTGCCGAAGGGCTTTCGCGTTAAGCATAGGCGGCCTCCTTTCTCCTAAGATGTTTCCTTAAGGCTACTTAATCATAACACGTCTCTTTTGATTTGTAAATAGCCTAAACGAAACTTTTTTATTTTTTCAGAAAAAAGCGTTTCCTTTTTGACCCACTCGCGTTATAATGACGTTAGGCTGTCTCATAAGACCTAAGCAGGTCACTAAAAGGAGGTAATTCGCATGACTATGGGCGATCGCATTCATACACTTCGCAAGGATAAGGGCTTGACCCTCGAAGATATAGGCCGCGCGGCGGGAGTCGCGAAGAGCACGGTGCGCAAATGGGAGAGCGGGAGTATCACCAGCATTCGGACCGATAAGGTCCAAAAGGTCGCGGCCGCCCTGGATACTACTTTAGAATATCTTTTGAACGGGGTAGAGAGCAGCGGAGCTCTTTATAAGAACATGGAGCCGCTTCCGCAAACAAGACCCGTGCCCGTGATCGGAAATATCGCTTGCGGTATGCCGATTTTAGCGGAGGAGAATGTCGAGGACTACGCGGAGCTTGATATTAGAGTCAAGGCCGACTTTGCGCTTCGCTGTCACGGCGACAGCATGGTCAACGCCCACATCTTTGACGGCGACCTCGTTTTCATCCGCAAGCAGCCCGACGTAGAGAACGGGGAAATTGCGGCGGTAGTAATTGACGGGGAGGCTACGCTTAAGCGCGTCTACAAATATCCCAACAGGATCGAGCTGCGCCCGGAAAATCCTCTGTTTCCCGTCATGCAGTACGAAGACGCCGAGCTGGACACGATCAGGATCATCGGCAAGGCGGTCTCGTTCTTGGGTCAAGTGCGGTAATGGGAAGAGGTAAGCCGTGGACCAGGGAAGACGTCATAATTGCGTATGCGCTCTATTGCGTGATACCTTTCTCAAAGGTCAACAACAGCAACCAGACGATCAAGGACGCCGCCGAGGTCATGGGCCGGTCTCCTGCGTCGCTCAAAATGCGAATATGCAATCTTGCCGCTTTAGACCCTGACTTTTTAGCTACTGGCCGCGCGGGGCTCACCAGCGTTGCGAACTTGGATCGGGAGGTTTTCGCCGAGTTTTCGAGCGACTGGCAGCGACTGAGCGCGACCGCCGAGGAACTGCTTGGCCTTCCGATTTTCGACGTTGCCGAACCCGTCTACAATGGACCCAACAAACGACACAAGAAGACCTACGCGGAAATATCCGAGAAGCAAGCGCGGCGGTTTTTCCGCAAGTCGGTTATCGCGGCATATGAGGGACGGTGTTGCATATCCGGCATGACTATCCCGCAAATGCTGATCGCCAGCCATATCAAACCCTACGCCGTCAGCGACTTCCAGACCGAGCGCGCCAATCCTGCAAACGGGCTCTTGCTCAATGCCTTCTACGACCGAGCTTTTGACCAGGGCCTTATGACCGTCTTGCCAGACCTCACAATCCTAATTTCCGACCAGGTGAAGGAGGTCTATACGGACGAGCGCACCCGGGAATGGCTTTATTCGATTGAGGGCACGAAGATCAAACGCCCCGCGAGGTTTGCCCCAAATAGGGACTTGCTCGCATACCATAATGAATACGTCTTTTTGAGGTAGCGCCATGAAAAACGCGGTAATTTACGCCAGATACAGCGCAGGGTCAAAACAGACCGAGCAATCGATTGAGGGCCAACTGCGAGTGTGTACCGAATACGCCGAAAAGAATGATTTGAGGATCGTCGGCACTTACATTGACCGGAAAATATCAGGCAAGACGGACAATCGCCGCGAGTTCCAAAGAATGATTGACGACAGCGGCAAGAAAATCTTTGAAGTGGTCGTCATGTATCAAACCGACCGCTTCGCCCGCAATCGGTACGACAGCGCCGTCTACAAGCATATTTTGCGAAAGAACGGCGTAGAGCTCAAGTACGCAACTACGAATATCCCGGAAGGCCCCGAAGGGATCATCCTGGAGAGCCTTATGGAGGGCCTCGCGGAATACTACTCGGCAGAGTTGAGCCAGAAGATCAAACGGGGTATGCGGGAGAGCGCGCTCAAATGCCATAGCACCGGAGCCGGGCATTCGCTGGGGTATCGGACCGCCCCGGACAAGTCCATCGTGATCGAGCCAGACGGTGCGAAGGCGGTGCAAATCATCTTTGACATGTATATTAAGGGCCGGAGTCAAGTAGAGATTTGCGACCACCTCAACGGCCTTGGATTGCGAACCGTTCAAGGCAAGCCGTTCGGCAAAAACAGCATTAACAAGATCATCAAGAATAAGCGCTATATCGGCGTCTACTCCTATGACGATATTGTGATTGAGGACGGCATTCCTGCTATTATCTCAAAGGACACTTTTCGACTTGCTCAACTGGAAATGGAGCGCCGAAGAACTCGCAAGCGGCCGAAGTCACCAAAGGCGGAATACCTGTTAAGCGGCAAAGCGTTTTGCGGACATTGCCAAAAGCCGTTAACTGGAGTAAGCGGCACGGGTAGAACCGGAAACAAATGGTATTACTATTACTGCCCCGACTCCCGCGCCAAAAAGGGTTGCGACAAAAAGCCGGTTCGCCGCGAGTGGCTGGAGAATTACGTTGTGCGGACGACGATCCAAGCGGTCTTGCAGCCGGAAATTATCAAACACGTCAGCGAGAAGTGCTATGAAATGCAGCTGCGCTACCGCGAGGACAACAGCGACGTGCTCTACTTTGAGAGCAAGCTGGCCGAAGTCAAGAAAGCGATTAAGAACACCCTCAGGGCTATCGAGTCCGGAGTCGTCACAAAGACGCTTCCCGCGAGGCTTGCCGAGCTGGAGAACGAGCAAGAGTCTATTGAGGCCGAGCTGGCTATCGCCAAGGCCACCGACGTCGTTATAACCCCCGAGCAAATCGAGTTTCTGCTTTGGCAATTCTCTCAGCCGCAGAAGGGCGAAGACGAGAACGAATACCGGCGCAGAATCATCAAGTGCTTTGTCCACAAGGTTTTCCTGTTTGACGACAAGCTGCTGATTTACTACAACGTGAGCCGTGACGGAAAGACGCGCGAGCAGAGCAACGTGGAGCTCCTGGAGGGCGCCCTCTCCGCGGGGTTCGACCAACGCTTCTCTGGGTCCACCAAAATCAAAACGGTCGAACCCGCGTCCGGGTTCAACCATTCAAATCCGCAGTATTGCGGTATATAAAAGCACGTTCGGCATTGTGCTTGATACATCCGGGTACGGTGTCGAACAGACTGACCCGGATTGTCCTCCCACCTATGCGGCAATCCAGAAATGGATAGAGGACAATCACGGGGTCAAAATCAGCAAGTCAAGCGTGACTATGGTAAAAGACAAATGCGGGGCCTTGAAACTTGATTTTAAGGCCGGGAAGGAGCCTGACAGCGGTATCATAAAGACAGCAAAGGAAAGGCTTGTTTTAGAGGCATTCCGGGCGTTTGGCGTGGTGTAATGCCTGTGTATTAGGCCGGGAGGTAGATTCTACCTCCCGGCCTTGCCGCACTCTCATACGTTTTGCAATACCCCTAAAAATTGCCAACAAGCGTTACAGGAAAGTACTACGGCGCGTAGCATTTTTTGACCATCAGAAAAAGTGCGTTACAGTCGTTACAAACGCGTTACAGTGCTCCAAAAGTGAAACCCTTGCACCGCAAGGGTTTCGCGGGCCTTGCCCTCCTTTGTAACGCGTGTAACGCATGTAACGCGTTTTTTCCTAACCCTCCGATGGGCAACACCAAAATACATTTTCCTTAAAAATCCCTACAAAATACTACGGGCTGTAAGGGATAATTAAAATCCATATACTCAACGCGTGCGATACAATCATAAGGGCTTGTCGAGTGAAACGGCGGCGGAGCGGCCTTGGCGGGCCGAAGCTGTCAGACGGTGATAATTAGGTGGATAATTAAACATTTTTAATTATCCACCCACACGCAAAATAAAGAACGGGAATTACCCGAACTTAATAGCACTGTAGGTGGTGATACGGCATAGGTTCCTTCTCTATATCTTCTTTAAAAATTAGATATGCATATATATATTTCTCGCTTGCTTTGGCCTCAACACGAGTGATTTCCCGATTTATTACAGCATAATATAAATCCCTATATTCGCACTCTGCTTGAGCTCTTATGACGTTTTCAATTTCTTCTTTGAAATACTTACATATAACTTCGTATTCATCACAAGCCTCAATATCTTCAAATGGCAGATTTATTTTATACTCTTTAATAGCCTGTTTTAGATTTAAAAATTCGTTCTGCACCCCCTTTTTTATCGCAGCTTCTAAGGTGTTTTTCAATTCTTCTATATAACCATAGCATTGCAGTAATTTGAACTGTTCACTCTTCTCAATTTGTTCCCATGAATTTATCTCTCCGTTTTCAATCATTTTTTTCATATTTTGGTGATGGATTCCTGCCAAATCTGTTACAAGCCCAGATTTTGTAAAAAGCTTTTTTTGATATTTAGAATCTGTAAGAAGAGCACAACCTCCTTTTGTTAATGCTATCTCATTGTAAGTAAGCTCACCACGGTCTAATTTTTCCATTGTTTCACGGAAAAGACGATCACGAGTTTTTCCACCCTTTTTTGCCACAATTTCCCTTGCTTTTATCCAACGCTTTTTACGCTCATTGTAATAGTCCATGTAATCACTTCCGGCAAGCGTTACAACATCTTCGGGGGCATATTGAATCTTGTCCACATACTTGATATGCGTAAGGTACGATAACATGTTATCATAGCTATAGCGGCCTGGTTTTGGTTTTTCGATAATCTCCGGGGAAATGCCGATGTATTCTGCAAGCTCTTTCAGCGTGGCCCCGTGCGAGGGTTCAAATCTTACAAGAAGATGATAGTGCATTTTGGCTTCATCGGTGGCCCCGTGAAACTCTTTCGATTTTGAATCAGCCTTTTTCTCGCTCTTATGTTCTATGGCGTACATTTCCTTTACTTTTGCGCCGTTGTTCTCTAAACGCTTCTTAATGACTTCGGCGGTTGATTTACAGTCCCCCAATGCAGCAAGTTCGCTTTCTGTCCAGTCATAATGTGCAGGGTCATAATCGCTTGCAAGCATGAAAGTGTGCAATTTTGCCTCGTTCCCCATTTTTTCCTCCTTTCAATTTTCCGGGGATTGGCTTCCCTATAGGGAGGGAAGCCAATCCATATCGTCATGTTGATTTTCCGCCTGCCTCTGTGCGTCTTCTGCCCTTTTTTTAAGCATTCTCTGATAGGCGCCTTCGGGCCTTCGCGGGGGTGTCGCGCTCTGTACGGGCTGTTTCACTTCGGGGGTGCTATCATCTGTCCCCCCGTCCCCCTCTGCTGCCGTAGGCGGCGTTGTAGGGGCGGGCTGTACGGGGATAGGCGTTTCTGCCCTGATCTCCCGGCGCGGGCCGCTGATTGCGGCGTTAACTATATCCGCTACCATTCGAGCTGATTTCTGCTTTATTCCCGGGACACACTTCAATTCTGGGGTTTCGTTCATCGGAGGCCATGCCGCCGCTTCCACGCTCAATCCGCGCTGTGGAATGTCGGACAAAACGGCCCTGCTTTCCGTTATATTGTTGCGCTGCTCCACCATCCGCAACTGTTCTTTAGCCTTTTCGCGCAGCTTTTCCCGCAGGGCTTCCACTCCGTAGGCATCCCCCAAGGTGTATGACCGCGCTTTATACTTCCTGTCCGCGCCCTCCATGTGGGCCGGAACATCCACAAGCTCATAGGAGATATACTTGCCATACCGCTTAGAAGTGCCGTACCGGGCCGTTACTCCTTCATCCTCCAAGGCTTCCAGAAAATCATCTTCGGAAGTTGCGTTCTCCATGGCAATCCGAATCCGCTCGCGCAAATCATCCTTCCAGATATACGCTGCCGCGCCGCCGTTCTCTGCGGCTTCTTCATTTTCTTCCTCTAACGCACGTTCCGTCTGTGAAAACTTGTCTTTCGCCTTTTTGCCGTTGTCCAGCGTGATATGCCTGCTCGCTACCCGGTTGAAGTTCCGCTTGACATATTCAAATCCCGTCTGCTCATCCGTACAGCCCTTATATTCAATGCTGTCAACGTTACTCACCAGAGCGTGAACATGCAGCTTTCCGCCCTTCCCGTCGTTCTGGACAAAAATAGCGGCTTTCCGATTGGGATAGGCTTCTTCAATAAACTCCTGAACCATTTCTAACGCCAAATAGGCAGCATCTTCGTCTTGCGGGTTCAGTTCTTTTTCGCTAAACGATGTAACAATTCTGCGCACCTGATTTTTATTCTTTTGGGACGCCTTTTCCCAATCCTGCTGCATTTGCTCCTCAAAAGACATAACTTCGTCAGGCAGCATACCCACGCCGCCTATGAGCAAATTCCGCCTTGCGTGTCCGTTGTGACCTTGCCCGTTTCCTCTCGCGTATTGGATAGCGGCCCTTCCGTTTCTTGTGTGGGAAATTCTGGTGTATGCCATGACGTTTACAAATTCCTCCACATTCCTATCAAACCTATCCATGATTTCATTGATTGCTTCCGGGGAGAAACCCTTGCATTCTTCTGTGATGGAGTCGTGCATTTTCAACGTTTCCGAAATGCCGATTTTTCCTGCGCGGAATTGCTTTCCCAAATTTTGTAATCTGACTTCCTGATTGTAGTTGACTCCTATGCGGTTAAGCTCCATCCTCATGTCGGATATTTCCGTGAAAAGGTTTTCAAGCTGCTTTTTGATAACTTCGCCCTGTTCCCTGTCCACATACTGCACTTCGCCAAGATATTCGCTCAAAGTGCCATCAAGGGAACGCCTCATAATTTCCGCTGTGGAGCATCCACCGCTTTTTGCCAGATCGTCAATTTTTTCCTTGACATTAAGGGGTAATCGAGTTGTAACCTGTATCAGTTCGTTTTCATTATCCATATGATTTCTCCTTTTTAAATTTGGACGCAAAAAAACCTGACATCCCTCCCTGTGGAATGTCAGGCATAAAACAGCAAAAAAACAGCGTTTGACATCACAGGGAAGCTATCCGATTTATCACCGCTTCATCCAAAACGCTATATCCGCTCGCTGTTTCCAAACGCTATATCCGCTCGCTGTTTCCAAA
>OFFX01001367.1_pt1 | contig 17505 bp, 16 predicted proteins | sample 1521511 | NCBI WGS metagenome assembly OFFX01 (sample SAMEA3504125, study PRJEB24116) | mouse gut metagenome | biome: mouse gut; feature: mouse-associated habitat; material: faeces | place: Denmark | collected 2011
CGCCTCCCCTGTTGACAAGATATACCTCAAACTGGTCATATCCTATTTCCATGTTTGCTTCTTCATTATCCACCTTCATGATGTACAGCTCCGCATCAGCTGGTGAAAGGACCGCGTGGAACCCATCCCCCGCGATCAACGTATCCCCCTCCGGGAAGAACCTGCTGTAATAATAAGCATCCAGACGGTACTGTCCATCTCCCACCAGTGTCTCTGATGCCTCAAATAGAGGATGCTCTGCATACGCTTCATTTCCCATATAATCACAATTTACATTTAACAGCTGCTTTTTGGTCTCCTTCTCCCACTGCAGTTCCCCTGACAGCGTGTCATTTATAAGTTTGTCCAGGAATTTCAGCATGTACCTCTCATTAGAACTCAGCCCTTCGTACTCCGAATAAATCAGCATATCAATAGTAACGCCCAATACCCTGGCAACCGCCAGCAGCAGCTCAATGCTCGGCGAGGATGTGTTCTCTTCCTTATTCAGCTTGGACAGATACCCCGTGCTCACATTGGCTTCTTTCTCCAAGTCTCCTATCTTGACGCCCTTTTCTTTGGCAATGGCATATATAGCAGACATGCATCTTTTCTTATCGAATTCCATTTTCTCCATGCTCGTACCACCTTTCTCCATCAAGATACTATAATTTGGATTATTTGTCAAGTATAACTTATAAGTTGAATTATAATCCACATTTATGCCACATTAGACAGGTTTATATCTTACAACTCCAACTTATAAAATTTATCGGACAGAATTCTAAAAGGCACAGGGAGATTGAATCCCTGTGCCCTGCTGTGTGCCGCTCAATGCGGCGCTTCCTTTTCCCTGCTTCCCTCTTTCCGTCCGCCGCCCTCCCTCACCTCAATCTGATACCTGTCATGCCCCTGTATGCTCTTCACCGCCTGCCGCAGGCTCCCCGCCCGGCCGTGCCTGTGGTATGGGTGTGATGCCCGGTGCTTGTGGAATATGATGCAGTTGCCTGGCTCCGGATACTCCGGGTTATGGATATACCAGACATGCCCGGTATTCTTCGACATGATGGTCACGTCATACGCATCCGCGCAGATGACCGAAAAATACGAACGGTCCAGGGACTCCAGCTCCTCCGTGCTAAACATCCGCAGCCTCCCTTCCAGCGCGCCCCATGTCAATCTTCCCCCTCAGGTAGGAATAGAAATTCCAGAGGTTAGCCGTGACCGGGAAGTCCCGCCTGTAGCAGAACCTCGTCCAGTACCGCACCCCATGGCTGGCGCACCATCCGTAAATATCCTTCATCACCATCCGCTCCCCGGCCATGATCCTCTCTTCCAGGAAGGAGAACCACCTGCGCTCCCTTTCATCCTTAAGCAGCAGGTAGAACCTCACATTGTAATACTGAATGACCTCCACCATTCACGCCCCCTTCCTTTCAAAATACAGTTCCAGAGCCTCTTCCAGGATGCCCTGCACGTCCTTAGCCGCCACATCAGAGAAATACCTGCTGTACAGCTTTGCGGGCAGCTTCACGCTCACCGGCTTCTCCGCATCCGTTTTCACCGGCCGGTCAACGCCCAGAATCTTCTGCGCCGCCTCCTCAGACAGGCTCCCTGCCGCTTTCCGAAGCTCGCCCGCTTTATCTGCCTTTAATCTGATGCAGTTCTGGTCCATGACCTTCTTCACCGCCGCCTGCTCCTCCTCCGGCAGGTAGGACAGCTCCACCGCCGACACCATCGTCAGGCTCCCGTCATCCAGCATGTCCTTGAATTCCGGGATGAGCTCCCTGCACCGGACATACCTTGCGATATGCCGCCCGGTCAGCCCAAGCTCCTTCCCGATGATCTCCCGGCTCTTCGCCTGCTGGTGGACATCATGTCCACCGCCCCCATTAAGCGCCTGGAGCTCTTCCAGGATCTCCTCCCTCTTCTTCGTGCCGCAGACCTTGTCATAGCGCTCTGCCAGAACCGCAATCCGTTCCGATACGCTCAGGTCATTGAAAGAACGCTGGAGCATGTTGGTCTCTATCACATACACATACGCCTCTGCATCCGGCAGACCCGCTTTCACAATGGCCGGTATCTCCATGAGCCCCGCAAGCCTGGCCGCATTCAGACGGTTATGCCCTGCCAGCATCTCATATCCCCCGGGAGCCGTGCGGACAATGGCCGGGACCAGGACGCCATGCTCCCGGACGCTCTCCACCATGTCGTCCAGCCGCTCCCCTTCGTACAGATGGAACGGATGGTTATGGAACGGCTTTATGCTCTCCACCGGGAGCATCTGCACTCCCTTCCCCGCTGCCGCAGGCTCCCCGCCTGTCAGCATGTCCACTGCATCATTGAACACTTTCCTTTTCGGTGCATTAGCCTTCATCCGCGATCACCTCCTTCGCCAGGTCCTGGTATGCCGCACACGCCCCGCTCTCCGGCGCATACTCCAAAAGCGGCTTGCTGTAATAGACGGACTCCCCCACCTTGACGGTGCTCGGTATCCTGCTCCCAAATATCCGTATCTGCCCCTGGAATGTCTCTGACACCTGCTCCGTGATGACCTTGCAGAGGTTCGTCCTCGCATCGCACATGGTCAGCAGGATGCCCTCCACCTGCAGGGCGGGGTTGATGCGGCTCCTGATCTTGCCTACCGTTTTCAGGAAGTCCTGCAGCCCCATCATCGCCAGGAGCTGGGGATTGACAGTGATGATTACTCCGTCAGCCGCCGAAAGCGCATTGATGGTCAGGCTCCCCAGCGAAGGGCAGGTATCCACCAGTATGTAATCATATCTTTCCTTCAAAGGCTCCAGAATCCCGGACAGCATCCGCTCCGCCCCCATTTCCAGCCTCAGCTTTGCTTCCACCACGGACAGCATGATGGATGAGGGGATAAAATCCACGCCGTTCCTGCTCTGGATATACTCCGATGCATCGGGAAGTTCTTCGTCCTCAATCCTGTGCATCATTAGATGCCCGACTGTCACCGGCACTGCCGCCGTGTCCTCAATCCCGAAGCAGGTGGAGAGGTTCGCCTGGCTGTCAAAATCAACAGCCAGAACCTTCTTCCCTTCCTTTGCCAGTGCATATGCGAGATTGAACGTTGATGTGGTCTTCGCCACGCCGCCCTTCTCCGAACCTAATATTATGATCTTTCCCATATTTTCTTCTCCTCTATTATGCTCCATACTGTGCTCGCCGCTCTGCCACAAACCTTGCGCGGATATCCTCTTTCTCCGCCTCAAAGCGCATTTTCAGCTTCCTTGTCTCCGCCTCCATGAAAGCCCTCTCCGCTTCCAGCTCTTCCTCCCTGGCCTTATCCAACAGGATGACCAGCTTCCCGTCCTCGCACTGCACCTTTATCAGCGACCCGATTTCAAACCCTATTTCTTTCAGCCACTGCCCGCTAAGCTTAATTTCCGGCGCCGGCTTACGATTATATCCCGGCTGCCTGCACACTTTGATGTTCCTTGTCTTTTTATCTGCCATATGGAAATTCCTCCTGATTTGATAGATACCAGGCTCTTCCCTTGGGCAAAGGAAGATGCCCGGATGATGATGTGGGCGGAGAACCCGGCGCCGTTGTTTCCCCCGCCAGTTACTAAAAGGACTAAACCTGTGCGGCTCCCTGATTTCTGTCAGCCGTTCAGCTTAGTCCTATAATAACGCTATCACCGCATACCAAAATATTCAGATTGCGGCGGTGCTTCTTGCCGTTCAGTCCGATGCGGACATTCTGGGTCAGCAGCTTGTTTTCCGATGCGTCCTTATCTCGGTACTTCTTGTTGAGCGTACCTGCGTTGCCCCATTTTGCAGAGCCGTGTTCCTCGCCCTTGCGGTAGTTCCTGCGTGTGGAGAGATAAATCCCGATGCCCATGCCGTAGGCAAGCAGAAAAATAAGGACAGTCCTTACACTGTCCTCGCACACCGTTATGGAAAACGGGTTATTGATTGCCACGGATAGGTTAGAGATTATCTCCATGATGCCGCCGCTGACATAGGGTGCGGTCAGCAGGGCAAGCCACACGACAGGGATGATGCCGCAGGCGGCAAGGATTACGGCTGTTTTCTGGTCGTCACCGTTCCTCATGGCATCGGCACTTGCAGGGTGCGACTTTCACTTTCTTGCTTTTAGCCGTAGCCACCGTTTCAATCAGCTCGTCCACGGGGTCGGTGGGGCGTTCCTCCCGTATCTGCTGATTGCGGAGCGTGTTCAAGGCATTGAGGACGATGTTCTTGTCGTATCGGTCAAGGGCGATGTGATACCGTTCTTCTCTCATGGGCTTCACCTCCGATTACCGTTCCTGCTCTTTGGACTTGGGCGGCTTGTTCTTCTCCATGCTCTTATACATATCGCTCTGGATTTCCCCAAGCACATCCCGCATGGAGCCAAGCTCGCCCTTGAACACCTGCGTATCCATGCCCTCAAACTCTTTCGGGAGCTTGTCGAAGTCAAAGCCTCTGGTATCCACGCCGTAGCGGGAGCTTACCATATACGCCACGCAGTAGGCTTTGAACTCGGACGCATCACGGCTCTCGTTATGCTTGAAGTCAAAGACCGCCGCCGACACTTCCTTTGCCATGCTGACAAAGAGCTGTTCCTCATTCAATCCCGTCTTGATGAAGATGGTCTGCTGTGCGCTGTCGTAGAACGCAGGCAGCTCAAGGTCGTCCACTGGCACAAAGGAAACGGGGCTTGCGTCAATCATCGCCGACACAAGCTCCCGCATGGTTTTGGCTTCCTGCGGCTGCTGCCTGTCCTTTGCCGAGGTCTGGGAAATGTCGTAGACCACTTTTGCGTTATAGCCGACCGCCTTTGAGCCGTCCTCCCGCTCGTATTCTTTCCCTGGCTCAAGGATGGTGATTTTCTGTGCGTCCCTGTCCACATAGGCACGGCTCTGTTTCCAACTGCCGTAATCCTTAAGCTGCGTCGCTTCGGGCATCTGTGCCGACACCAAGATGGCGTTGTTGACGGAGTAGCGGTCAAAATGCCCCTGCACGTCAAGATACTGGCGAAAGCTGTCGCCGTTTGCCATCATTTCCGAGCAGGTGTTGTCTATCAGCTCATAGGCTGCTTTCCGCTGCTCCTGTTTCTGGGCAGCCCATTCCTCTTTGTTAAAAGGTCTGCCGCCGCTGAATACGTCATAAATGCTCATGCTTATCTTGCTCCTTTCGATTTTGCTTTCCGTTTCCGCTTCTGGGGCTGCTTATGCTCCGTCTTTCCTGCGGTCGGTTTCTTTGCCCTGTCGGAAGATTTCTCTTTTGCAGGGGCGGCGTCCGCTTCCTGCTCCTTTCTGCCCTCCTTTATCTTCCGCAGTTCCTCCCTGACTGACGGCTTCCCCGCCTTAGTCATAGCAGCCCCCTCTGCGGACTTCCTTTGCTGCTTTAAGGTAGGCTCGGACAGAGGGGATTTTTCTGTCTTTGCCACCGAGGGGTTTGGGGCGTTTTCCTCTTTCTGCATGGGCTTTCCCATAAGGGCATCCATGAGCCTGTCTTTCTCCGCCTTTTCCTCCACGCCGACGTCTGGCTCTGGCTGACCGTCCTTTGCCCCTGCATCTTTTTCTCCTGCGGTCTTGGCATCTTTCGCCTTTCCCTTTGCCCCTTTCGATTTCTCCGCCTCGGTCACGATGGAAGCGGTGTCTACCGATGCAAGGCTGAACCGCTCCACGATGCGGCTGATTTTCGATGCGTCCTCCGCACGGGCAATCACGTCCACCTCCGCATCGGGGTCTTTGTTCTTACGGTCTGCGAGGACGCAGTAGAGTACGCCGTATTTTTTCGCTTCCTGCGTGAACTTCTTCAAGTCGCCGCTCTTTACGGTAAAGACTTTTAATTCTTTCCCAGAGCGGAGCATATTTGTGAGCCTTGCCTTTCCTTTGGTTTTCTGTTCTTCCTTTAAGATGGAGTAGAGCAGGATGGCGATGTTCTTCGCACCCGCCCCCGTGATTCTGGCTGCGACCTCAAATCCCTCCAAGCTCATCCTTACGATTTGCTCCGCCGCTTCGCCGCCTGTGTTCATGCTTCATCAGCTCCTTTCCTTTTTCTTTGTTCTCATCTGCCCGTATGGTCTGCAACTTCTCTTTGATAGTGCCGCTGCGGGCTTCGATTCCCTCACATAATCTGACCTCCCTCCTCAGTATTTTCATACGCCCCGTGATTTCCGACAGCCGAGCCTTGACCGCTTCTTTTTCTTTGCCGACTGATTTGCGGCTCTGGGAATAAAGCCCCTTGCGCTGTTCGGTCAGCTCCTGCATCTCGGATTCCAGAGAGCCTTTATAAGACAAAAGCTGCTCCGCTGTGTCGATATGGTTGCGGCAGAGCAGCCTTGTTTCGTTGGTGATGGCTTCCATCTTCATCAAGTCGTCCTTTAGAAGATAGTGAAGCCTTGCGTAATTCTGCTGTTTCTTCTTTGGCAGGATGCCGAGCTTATAGCAGTAATGGAGATACAGCCCACGCAAGCCGCCGATTTTCTTTGTGTCTTTTAATGTGCCTTTTACCTTTATCACTCTGACCTGTGGCTGCTCTTTGGAAAAACTCTGGAACTTGACCGCATAGGAGTTTTCCCGTATGCGTTCCGTTATCCTTTCATTGGTGTAATCTTCGCCGAGCTTATAGAGCCGCTTCGGTCTTTGCCACCCTTTCCCGATAATCGTCCAGTATCTTCGGTTGAGGTCAAAATTAATGCGGTATCCCATTTCCGACAACTGGCGGTCAAAGTCTTTCAGTGTGAATGATTTTGAGATTGCTTCGTCCACCGCCTGCCGTGCCACGCTGTCCCTTGTAGGCAGACCGTTCTTCTCGGCTTGGTATAAAGCGTAGGGCTTCTTCCTGCCGCTTGGGTGTTCAATGACCGATAGGGAATACTCACGGCACAATTCATCCGAACGCTGACGGAGCAGCCGCAGGTTCTTTTTGTTATCGTGATAGTGTTTTCCGTCCACATAGGAAACAGAGTTGACAACAAAATGGTTATGCAGGCACTCCGTATTTAGATGGGTCGCCACAATCACTTGAAATCTGTTGCCCCACATCTTCTCCGCCAGCTTCACGCCGACCTCATGCGCCTGCTCTGGCGTGACCTCGCCTGCCTTAAAGCTCTGGAAGCCGTGGTAGCAGACAATCTCGCTCTCATCATTCCACTGATGCTTGGCTATCATCATCTCGTCCCTTGCGGTGGCAGATTCACAATTTACGCCCGTGACAAAAAACTGCTGCTCGGTCTTGTCGCCGTTGGTGGCATACTTCATCACATCGCCCATCGCCTGCAAGTCCACATCCGTGTATTTGGGGTTAGCGGTCTTTTCTGGATTCTCGGCGTAATCGATAGGGTGGTCGAGCCTGCCCTTTACGTCCCAGATTTCGCAGACCGCCATCAGCCAGACATCTTCCTCGGAACAAGGTAGCTCCTGCCCACGTCCAGACGGAAATCCCTCCACCGCTTGGCTTCGTCATAGAGCATCGGCGTGTCCACAAAGTTTAGGGCGTTCGCCTTTGCCGCAAGCTGGTTGATGCGGTTGCCGATGGCGGACAGCTCCCGCATGATTTTGTAAAATTCGGGGTCGGGCTTCTCGCAGAGCCGATAGCCTTTCACCATCTCTCTGAGGAACGCTTCTCTGGAGCGTCCCGATTTCCGCACAAGCTCATGGAGCTGCTCGGCTTCGTCATCAGTCAAACGGAAAAGTATCTGTACCTTTCGGTTTCTCACTTTTCTTCACCTCCCTGTCGGAGAGCCTGTTAATCTGCAAACAGCACATCAGCATGACGCCCGCCAGACCGCCGAGGGTCACGCCGATGACAAAGAACAAAAACTCGCTCATTCTTATAGCTCCTTTCTTCTGACCGCTTTCTTGGCGGCATCCTTTTTATGGGGTATTAGGGGGCATCCCCTAACAAGCGAATTTGGTTAGCCAAATTCAGTGCTTGGTAAGACGTGTCTTAGTCTGCGTCCTCATACATACATTCTCCGCACACGGGGCAGTAATAGGGGCATCCTGAACATTCCTCATGCTCCAGACACTCGTCCTCGATGTCCGCATCCTTGGCTTCGGTCTTGTCTGCGTCCGCAATATTGGCTTCGCCGCAGACGAAATCCGCCTCGGAAAACTTTACAAGGTCGGTGTCAAAAAGCACGGTCTTGAGCTTCTCCCTCGCTTCTTTGGGGCTGTCTGCATAGACGGAGACAGTCTTTTCGTAGTGGGCGGTGAGGGTCACTTCATACTTTTTCAATCATTCTTTCCTCGCTTTCGGTCTTGGTTCTGGTGTCGGTTTGGGGCTTGGGAAGCGGAAGAATCTCTCACGCAATCAACGGGCATCACCCCTTTCACGGCTCGGCTTCTGCCTTGCAATCCCCAGATAGGACATTAAAAAATCGTTGACATCCTTGCCGACTGGCGGCGGTGCGTCAACGATTTTATAGTCTTTCTGCAATAATTCTTGTAGGGCGGCGGTACACAAACGCCCTGCCTTGTCGTTATCCAGATGGAGATAGATGGTCTTTATCTGGGGATGGGCGTTGAGGAATGTGGTGAGTGCGATGGGGATTTTGCTCTCCGCAAGCTCCTTTTTAGGCTGGTACACGCCTGACAGAGAGAGCAGGTTTGCCGCCTTATAGTCCTTTCCCTCGCATTTGAGGTAGGTGGCGTAGGACAGCACATCAATGGCGGCTTCAAACAGATGGACGGTATTGGTCGGCTCCCTTGCCAGAAGTCGGAACGAATACCGCTTGTCGCTGCCCGATGCGTCACGCTTGAAGCTCCCCATCGTGCCACGGCAGGCGGCATATTTGGGCGTACCGCTTTCATCCTTTCCGATAAAAACGGCGTTGTGGTAGTCGGCACTCTCGTAGATTGTGCCGTCTGCGATGCAGTCCTGCACGATGGCGTAGTCGATGCCACGCCCGAAAAGGTACTGTAAAACCCTGTCGCTGTCCTTATTCCTCGGCGGCAGGAGCAGCACTTTCGGCTCGTCCTTTTTCACGGCAGGGGGCGGCGGTTTCCAGTCGCCCATGTCCCCCGTGAGGGTCTGCACGGCTTCCACGAAGCCAAGCTCACGCACTTTCATCAGATAGTCGAGGGCGGAGAAGCCGCCGAAGCCCCGTGACCACCAGTACCATTTGCCGTTGGAAATCTTCAAGCTGTCGTGTTCCCTTGTGCAGTAGACATTGCCTGCCACACGCTTTAGGTTGCCAGGCTCGTACCGTTGCAGGTAGGAGAGCAGGTCGATTTGCCGTGCCTGCTCAATCACGGCGGGGTCAAACTGAACGTAGCGGTTACTTCCCATTCAAATAAAATCACCTCCAGAAATGAATTTAGCCGAGGGGTTTTCGTGGGGGAAAACCTCTCGGCTATGTAAGAATATCTTTATTTCGTTCTGAACTTAACTGATTCTATTATTTCATCAACAATACTTTCTATATTACGGTTATCCGTTCTTATCCATACTGCATCCTTAAAATTTTCCTCCATAAAGGATATATTCTTTTTTAAGTAGTTTAGAGCGAATAACTTATCCTCATGTTTTCTCTTACCATCATTTTGAATTCGCAATTTTATTGTCTCTTCATCTGCGACAAGAATAATATGCAATAAATCATCGTATTTATCAGACAGATAATCAAAAACTATATTCTTACACGTTTTATCTGTTATTGCTGTGTCAACGATTAGCATTTTATTTGCTTTTTCTTCAATCATCGCTCTAAATTCTTCGTGGTATTGTATATCATATGAGGATGCTCCATCTATATCCGCATATGAAATATTGTTCTCTTTTGGATTTTTAAGTACCTTGCCCATAATAGAATCGCTGTAATTATCCAGTTCCAATAATTCAGCGTCATAGGCAGAAAGTCTTTCTTTCAATCTTCTGGATACATCTGTTTTACCAACGCAATATGTTCCGTTAATCCAAATAATCATAAAACCTCCTACAAATTCAACTAATAAAAACACATATGAGAAACTGACTATACATATTTTTGTGCTTTTTAAACTACTCTATTTCCCGAAATCTGTCAACCAAATTATTTGAGAAAAAGATATGTATCATACAACATTATGTAAAAGACGGCATCAGTTCCACGCCAACGCCATCTTTTCTTCGGTCAGTCCGTCATAAAATCCCTGCTTTTTTGAGATACCCTACGCTGTCATAGCAGCCACGGAAGTATACCGCCTGCATCTCCATGTCCGTAAGCTGGTTCTTCAGCTCCATCACTTCGATGAGAGCCGCACATTCTTCCTCGGTCAGCTCGCTTTCCGTCTCGCTGTCAAACACGCCTAAGACCTTGGGATACTTCCCATAGATTCCCTCAATCTTGGCTTGCAGGGCTTGGTATTCCTTGTCCTCCCGTGACAGCTTGGCGGTGACAGAGCTTAGATATTCGTTGAAGATGCTGCCGTGGATGTCTACAAGAGTCTCAAATCTAAACGCATCAGACATTTTCCTCACCTCCGATTTTTCTTATCGCCACCTATTATACTGCCCAGAATCCTGCAATACAAATGTGCAAACGGCAAATTTACCGCTCACGGCTCGGCGTTTTCTTTTCGGGCGGTTCGGTTTCCTGCTCTGGCTCGGTATCCATGACGGGGGTATCTTTCTCGTCCAGATTCAGCTCGATGTTAAGGAGATTGAGCCTGTCGGTTTTTTCTTTCAGTTCTTCCTCGTAGGCAAAAGGCTTCTGCACCTCGGTCTTTGCGTTGGCAAGCTGCTCCAAGGTTTCCGTTTTTCTGGTCTTGGCTGCTTCCAGTCTGGCAGGGAGCTTTCCAAGCTCGTTCTCAATTCTGGTGATATTCCCAAGTGCATCGGAGCCTAACTCCACCTTGTATTTTCCCGTGCCGCACAAGTTTAGGCAGTAGTGGGTGTAGAAGCTGTCATACCAGACATCCATCTGGAAGCCCCGATAGCTGCCGATTGGTACGGGCTGCGGGGAAGTGTTCTCCTTGCAGGCGGCAAGGAGCATCTCGCCTGCGTCCGCTTTTTCTGCGTAGGTCTTGCCGCATAGGGTCATGGGGCAGAACTTGTCCTCGCCCTGCGGCTTGTGCTGCTCGGCAAGGACGGCATCGCTGCCGTAGCTTATAATGCGTTCCTCAAGCTCCTTTATCTCCCTCGGAAAGTGTTTCAGTATCCTGTCCTCAAGGTCGTAATGCTCGGAAAGGTAGCTCTGCTTTAGGGTGCGGAGCTTGGAGACCTGTATATCCAAGTCCATCTTTTCCTTGAAACGCTCATCGCCCGTGGCAAGCATCTTCACCTCCGCAAAGGAGAGAGCCACTTCGTCCACGTCCTCGGCGGAGCGCACGGGGCTTTTGCTCGTCATTATCTGGGAGATGAATTTCTGCTTGGATTCCACGAGCTGGTAGAGGTAGGCATCAAAGGTCTGCTCCGTCACATAGCGGTAGACTTCCACCTCTGGGAACATGTTGCCCTGCCTTTCAACCCTCCCCTGGCGCTGTTCCAAGTCCGAGGGTCGCCAAGGGCAGTCGAGGTTGTGAATCGCCACAAGCCTGTCCTGCACGTTTGTCCCTGCGCCCATTTTCTGGGTGGAGCCGAGCAGCACCCTCACTTCACCGCTCCGCACCTTGCCGAACAGCTCTTTTTTCTGTGCATCGGTAGATGCTTCATGGATGAAGCGCACCTGCTCGGCGGGGATGCCACGGGCAATCAGCTTCTCTCGGATGTCATCGTAGACGTTGAAAGTGCCGTCATTTTTCGGGGTAGAGAGGTCGCAGAACAATAGTTGGGTGGCTTTGGTGTCGGCGTGTCCCTCCCAGATGCGGTACACATTATCCACGCAGGCGTTGACCTTGCTGTCGGGGTCGTCTGGCAGCATGGGGTCTATCATCCTCTGGTCGAGTGCCAGCTTGCGCCCGTCATTGGTGATTTTGAGCATGTTGTCGATGTTCGGCTCGACTTGTCTTGCCCTTACTTTCTCGGCTCGTTTGGCAAGCCCCGCCACCATTTCACTCTGGATTTCGCTCGGCTTCGTCTTGATATTGTGGTAATTCACTTTCGGCACGGGGAGCTTTAACATATCGGCGGTCTGGATGTCCGCCACCTCTCGGAACATCTGCATCAGCTCTGGCAGGTTGTAAAACTTCGCAAACCTCGTCTTGGCTCGGTAATTCGTGCCTTCGGGTGCTAATTCCAGAGCCGTGACCGTTTCGCCAAAGGTGGAAGCCCAACTGTCAAAATGCTGTAACCCATGCCTTGCAAGGGTGTCGTACTGCAAGTACCTCTGGACGGAATACATCTCCACCATCGAGTTTGAGATAGGCGTACCCGTTGCGAAAACTGTGCCACGGCTGCCCGTGATTTCGTCCAGATAGCGGCATTTCATAAAGAGGTCGGAGCTTTTCTGGGCTTCGGTCTGGGCGATGCCGCCCACGTTCCGCATCTTCGTGTAAAGGTAAAGGTTCTTGTAAAAATGGCTCTCATCAATAAAGAGCCTGTCAACGCCCAACTGCTCAAAGTCAATGACCGTATCCTTCCTCTTGGTGTCGTTCAGTTTTTTCAGCTTCGCTTCAATGCCTTTGCGTGTCCTCATAAGCTGCTTGACCGTGTACTGCTCGCCGTGCGATTTCTGCACCTCGTCAATCCCCATCTCTATATCGGCAAGCTGTTTTTCAAGCTGCTCCCTCTGGCGTTCCACGCTCATCTGGATTTTCTCGAATTGAGAATGCCCGATAATCACGGCATCGTAATCGCCCGTGGCAATCCTGCCGCAGAACTTCTTGCGGTTTGCCGTTTCAAAATCCTGCTTCGTCGTCACAAGGATGTTGGCGGAAGGGTACAGCCGCAGGTACTCGGAAGCCCACTGCCCGACAAGGTGGTTCGGCACGACAAACATAGATTTCTGGCACAGCCCCAGACGCTTGCTTTCCTGTGCTGCGGCGACCATCTCAAAGGTCTTGCCCGCCCCCACCTTGTGGGCAAGGAGCGTGTTGCCGCCGTAAAGGATATGGGCAATCGCATTGACCTGATGGGGTCTTAGGGTAATCTCTGGGCTGATGCCGCCAAAAGTGATATGGCTTCCGTCATACTCACGGGGTCTGGTGCTGTTGAAGGTGTCGTTATAATAACGGACAAGGCGGTTTCTCCGTTCTGGGTCTTTCCAAATCCAGTCCTGAAACGCCTGCTTGATGACCTCCTGCTTTGCCTGTGCCGCCGTGGTTTCCTTATGGTTGAACACCGCCTTTTTATTGCCGTTCTCATCATACACATAGTCAAAGATACGGGTATCCTTTAAGTTCAGCGTGTCCTCGATAATGCGGTAGGCACTTGCCCTCTTTGTGCCGTAGGTGCTTTCCGCCTTGACATTCCCGTAATCGGAAGTCTTATTCTCAATAAACCATTCGCCGTTCATTGGCGTGTAGCGTACTTTCAGCCTGCCTGCCGCAAAGCTCGACGGGGTTAAAAGCTCCGTCATAAACCGCTGTATATCCTCCTGCGGTATCCAAGTCGCACCCAGACGGACAGAGATTTCAGCGGCACTCAAATCCTTCGGGATGACCTGCTTTAAGGCTTCCACATTCACAAGAAGCCCCGCATCCTGCTTCGCCGCTATCTCTGCGACCTTCAGCTTTTCCCGCACATTGCCCGACAGGTATTCGTCTGCCGTGACATACCGTGCAGGCTCGGAGTTTGGCACTTGGTAGATAATGCCCTGCAAATCCGCTATGATTTTCTCCTGCGGCTTGCGTGTGAGCTGTGCCATATAGGGCAAATCCACACGGGCTTTCTCCCCGATGGAGAGTGCCAACGCTTCGCTTGATGTTTCCACATAGTCAACCTGTCGGTGGGGCTTTATCGTCCGTTTCGTGAACATATCCGCCTTGCGTTTGAAGTTCCCTTCGTCGTCAAGCACCTCAAGGGAACATAGCAGGAAGTAGCTTTCATCAGCGGCAAAGGCAAGGTAATTCCCTCGGCTATTGATAAGCCCGTATTTCTCCGTGAACGCATCATACAGGCGGTTCAGGTTTTCCTGCTCGGTCTGTATCATTTCCTCTGGGTAATCGTAGGTCTGGTAATCAATCAGCTTCCTCACGCAGTCCCGTATCTCCAGAAGCCCCTTCACTCGGTTTGCCGCCGTCATGGATAGGGCGGCGGGGGTCATGCGGCTGTTTTCACGGAAATAAATCTGACCGTCCACCAGAGCATAAGAAAAATTCCTCACGCTTGGGTCGGCAGGGATGGAAAGCTCCTGCTCGTCGGAGATTTCGTCAATCTCATTCTCCGCTTCTTTGATTTCCCCGTCTATCCGCTGCATTGCTTTAGAAAGAAGCTCGGACAGCGGCACATCCCGATAGGCTTTGCAGGCAGGCTCAAGCTTCCCGAAGCGGGTGCTTTCCAGTTTCATCTCGCCCAAAACCATCTCTGGGTGGGACACAAAATAGCTGTTCATCGTGACGCCGTTTTCATCTGTGTCAAGGTGTACCCAGTCTGGCTCTATATCTATCACACGGTCACGCTTCTGCAAAATAAGGATGTCGCTCGTGACCTCCGTGCCTGCATTTGCCTTAAAGGTATTGTCGGGAAGCCTGACTGCGCCTAACAGCTCGGCTCTCTGGGCGATATACTTCCGCACCTCTGGGCTTGCCTTATCCATTGTGCCTTTTGAGGTAATGAACATCACAACGCCGCCCGTGCGTACCTTGTCCAGAGCCTTTGCGAAAAAGTAGTCGTGTATGAGGAACTTCTGGGCATTGTAGCGGCTGTCCTCTACCTTAAACTCGCCAAACGGCACATTGCCAAGCACCACGTCAAAATGATTGTCGGGGAGCTTCGTGTCCTCAAACCCCTCAATGGCAATGCTCGCTTTCTGGTAGAGCTGCTTTGCAATCCTGCCCGATAACGGGTCAATCTCAATGCCGTGCAGCTTTGCTTTCCCCATGCTTTCGGGGAGCAGACCGAAAAAATTGCCTGTGGCACAGCACGGCTCTAACACGTTGCCCTGCTTAAATCCCAGACGGTCAAGTGCTTCATACATCGCCTTGATGACGACGGGCGGCGTATAAAAAGCGGTCAGCGTGGATTCCATAGCGGCATGGTATTCCTCGTCGGAGAGTGCGGCTTTCAGTTCTGTATATTCATTTGCCCAAACCGCATTATTGCTGTCAAACGCCATCGACAGACCGCCCCAACCGACATACTTTGCAAGGGTTTCCTGTTCTTCGGGCGTGGCAAGGCGGTTTTCTATCTGAAGGTCGTGGAGAAGCCTTATTGCGGACATATTGTTGCGGAACTTCTCTTTTGCGCCGCCAACGCCTAACGCATCGTCAGTAATGCGGTAGTTATGGCGGTCGGCGGAGAGGGGGAGCAGCTTATAGGCGTTCAGAGTGCCTTTCTGGTAACTGTCCGCATATTTGCGGAACTCATCATCGGACATACCTGCAAGCTGTTTCAGCCACTCATCCGAAGCAATCCCCACAAGGCTGTCGCCGTTTTTGTCCATGAAAAGGGTGTTTATATCCTCTTTCAATGCGGCATGTCCCGCACTGTCTTTCGCCGTTTCCAGTCTGGAGCGGAGCGTGTCTGCCAGATTCTGGCTCTGGGGTTTCTGCTCTGGCTCATCAAATTTTATCTTCTCAACCACAATGTCGTAGGGAAGCCCGTTCTCCACGGCTGGGTATTCCGCCACGGTTTCCGTGGTCGGTTTTGCAGGAATATCCGCCTTTTCTTCGGGTTGTGTTTCTTTCTGTTCCTGCTCCAAGAGCCTGCGTACATAGCCGACTTTCTCCACACGGTTTATCGGGAAGCCTACGTTGTTCTGAAATGTGATGTCACGCATGGAAACGTCGCCGCTGATTTTCCCAACGCTCTCGATAAGATAGCGGCGGTTGTCAATCATAAGCTCTTTGCCGATAAGGTCAGAATTATCCTGCTTTTCATCCGTCCCAGACGGGGCAGGCTCTGATTTCTGCTGTTCCTCACGCTCCGCATCTTTCGCTGCAAATAGCTCCGTGATATGCTCCGCACTGTTTAAGGTGTCGGCGTATTCCTGTGCTTCTTCCTCGGTTTCAAAGGTCTGGTAGATGCCGCCTACGTCGTAATATCGGTCGGCACTGTCCTCTGGGGCTTCATTATTCCGTATGATAAATGGGTCAGCAAAAGCATCGGAAGTCTGCTCTACCGTGTAATGGGGCTTCTGTTCTGTTTCATCAGAGATGATGTCTGGGCTTGGGTTTTCAGCCGCCTTTTTGTTTTCCTCCCGATAGAACGGCTCAAGCTGTTCCTCCGTCAAGGACACTAAATCGTGGTAGTACAGATTGGAAAGTGCGTTCTGGATAAGGTCGGCAAGGTCACTGTACTGCGTATATTCTGCAAGAATGCCGTCCACATACGTTTCCATGCGGTACTGTAAGAGGTTGACGGATGCCTGTATCCCGTGCAAGCCGTCCTCGGTATTCCGAAAGGCAATCTTGACGTTGGACAAATCCGTATAGTCCACTTCGGCGTCGCCGCCAAACTCCGCATCGCAGTATGCGTCGATGCAGCCTTTCGCCTGTTCTAGTAGTTCTTCCTCGGCAGGCTCTTTCCTCCTGTGAAACCAGTCCCCCTCGGTAGCCATTATATCGCCAAGCCGCTTTTCATCCTCTGGGGTCAGCTCGGTGTTCCGCTCCAAGAACGGGATAAACACGTCACGCCCCAGACGCAGGGATCCCATTTTCTCTCGGTAGTAATCTTCGCCCTGCCGTTTCCATTCTGGGATAAACGGGCAGTCGGGGGAGAGGGAATATTCATAAAAATTTCGGATATGGGCGATTAAATCCCCCTCGCCGTCGCCGATGTCAAACCGCCCTTCATAATTAAATTCCTCGCCGCCGATGACGGCATGGATTTCAAAATCGGTCTTATGATACCATCCGACATGGTTTTCCTCATCCTCCCTTTCCCGATGCTGTTTTTCGTCCAGAATGCCGAGCAGCTTATTTCCCAGAGCGAAACTCAAATCCGTAAATCGGTCGTTCAGCTCCTTGTCATAAAAGGCGGGATGCTCGGAAAATCCAATAGAAAGTGTAATGCTGTCTGGCTTTTCCTCGGCAAGTGTTTCTGTTTTCTGGCTCTCGGTAATGACCGTTTTTAAATGGTCGTTTGCAGGGTTCTCCTTTAGCTTTTCTTCAAAATCGGCTCGGCTGAACTCCTTTCCAAACAACGGGAACTCCGCATTTCGCAGGGACACGGCATTCTCATCAAAGGCGGTGACCTCATATTTGTCCGCCCCGATATACACCACGTCGCCCTCGTGGTAGAGGTAGCGGAGAGGGTACAGCTCCGTAAGCTCCTGCGAAAAACGCCACGCATTGCTGCGGCTGTAAACGCTGGTCGTCTTTTTCTGCACAAGGGAGAGGAAGTCTAACATCTCCTGCACGTTGTCGGGATGCTGCAATGCCTGTTCCATAAGGTCGGCGGGCATATCCGCAAAATCCCTGCATCCAATTACGCCCAACAAGTCTTTCTCATAGCCGTCCAAATCACGGATGAAGTCGGAGAGCCGCAGGGCGAGCGTGTCCCGCTTGTCCGCAGGGGGCAGCTCCC